>Ga0164243_10014458_pt1 | contig 10990 bp, 8 predicted proteins | sample OricompcompostOP_FD_108781 | JGI IMG/M metagenome (GOLD analysis project Ga0164243, IMG submission 108781) | Organic Plus compost microbial communities from Emeryville, California, USA - Original compost - Organic plus compost (OP) | ecosystem: Engineered > Solid waste > Mixed feedstock >...
AGCGTCGCGCCGTCCATGACCCGCCCGCCTGAGTAATACTGTTTGGCGACCTGCCCGAGGGCATAGGTAGTGGCGAAGGAGACCGCCGCGCCGGCGCCGAGGGATGCGGCATGGCGCGCCGTTTCCCCGCCCGTCCGGTTGAGCAGCTGCCCGAGCAGCTTGCGCGCGAACTGTTCCAGATACTGCGCGGTCAGGCCGATGCCGGCGGTGGCGATGAATTCGCGGATATGGCCCTGGTCGAGTTCGACGCCGTAGGCCCTGCCGATCCGGTACACCATCCTGATCTGGAGCGGCACGATCGCCATCGACGCCCACGACTGCGGCAGCAGCTCCAGCGCGCCATTGATGATGGCGCCGTTGAGGATCGACCTATCCAGGGCCACCTCATCGGGCAGGGGGGCGTCGTTGTTCGCCACCGCCGGCGCGGCGCGGCGCGCGAGATCGGCCACTGCCTCCGCATCGCGCACCGCAGTGGCGCTCTGGCTGTCTTCGAGTCCCAGCAGCTGCTTCAACCCGGCCAAAAAATGGCGCTCGGCGGCATTGGTCGGCCCATCCACCTCGCACACGCACACCGCCATCTCGAAGGCGAAGCGGCGCTGCGCGTCATCCCGCAACACGGCCGCCGCCCGGGCCGGGCTGACCCGGTGCAGGAGCACGTCCCGATACAGCCGACTGACATCGACGGCGCTGTTTTCCTGCGCCAGCGACTGGGCCAGCTCGCGAATCTGCCGCCTCTCCTCATCATCGTTGACGCCGTCGGCAAAGGCCGCGAACAGCGCCAGGGTGAGGATCGCCTGTTGTTGATCGGAAGTCATGACCGCCTCCGCTGAAAACCTCTGCGATTTGACCCGGCCGGTGTCGAATTGCTCCTTGTACGCAGCTGTGCCGGGGCCAGCCCAACCATTGAAGCGTGCGCCTGCAAATGCTGAGCAGGATTCAACGGTGAATACAAAATGGAGGAAACCACCGAACTCGAAGGAGCCGTGTCCCTTCCCGCTCCGGGACCGTCAGCGGCCAGGGATGGCCACTGCCGAGCCCCGCATGGATGCGTGCTGTTCGGCGTGTCCCAGAGCGGGAAGGGGCGCGGTTCCCGGCACGAATCTTCGGGTGGTGGCGCGCGCCCGCCAAGTCCTGCGCAGGATTCATCCAAAAACCAATGCAGAGCGGGAATTCGCAGAAAACAGCCATTTCCGTCCGGGTCTGATCGAGGAGTGATTCAACGGTGAATACAAAATGGAGGAAACCACCGAACTCGAAGGAGCCGTGCCCCTTCCCGCTCCGGGACCGTCAGCGGCCAGGGATGGCCGCTGCCGAGCCCCGCAGGATGCGTGTTGTTCGGCGTGTCCCGGAGCGGGAAGGGGCGCGGCTCCCGGCACGAATCTTCGGGTCGTGGCGCGCGCCCGCCAAGTCCTGAGCGGGATCAACCATGAATACAGAATGGAGGAAACCACTGAACTCGAAGGGCCACGCTCCCGGCACGAAACTTCGAAAGCGATTCGCTCGCCCACGCGCAACACCGCTGACTACCAGCGTCAGGCTGAAAAATAGAAGGGAGGAGGGCGCTGCCATTCCGGGGAATGGCAGCGTGGCAAGGATCAGCGTTTGACGATGACGGAAGAGCCGTGGCCGAACAGGCCCTGGTTGGCGGTGATGCCGACCTTGGCGTCCTTGACCTGGCGTTCGCCGGCCTGACCGCGCAGCTGCCACGTCAATTCGCAGACCTGAGCCAGCGCCTGCGCCGGCACCGCCTCGCCGAAGCAGGCCAGCCCGCCGCTCGGGTTGACCGGAATGCGGCCGCCGATCCGGGTGTCGCCGTCGCGCAGCAGTTTTTCCGCCTCGCCCTGTTTGCACAGGCCGATATATTCGTACCAGTCCAGCTCCAGTGCCGAGGACAGATCGTAGACCTCCGCCAGCGACACATCCTCCGGACCGATGCCGGCTTCCTCGTAGGCCTTGGTGGCAATGGAGGAGCGGAACGAAAAGGCGTTGGCGACGGCGGCGGAATCGGTGGCGATGTCCGGCATTTCCACCTCGGCGCTGGCATAGCGCGGCGTCACCGTGGAAATGGCGGCGATGCGCACCGGGTTGTTGGCGCCGATCTTCTTCGCGTAATCCAGGCTCGACAGCACCAGCGCGGCGCCGCCGTCGGAGGTGGCGCAAATCTGGAACAGGCGCAGCGGATCGGCCACCATCGCCGAATTCATCACCTCTTCCATGGTGAATTTCTTGCGATAACGCGCGTAGGGGTTGGTGAAACCGTGTTCGGCGTTCTTGATTTTCACCGCCGAGAAATCCTCCTCGGTGGCGCCGTACAGGTCCATGCGGCGGCGCGCGTACAGCGAAAAATAGGTCGGGTTGGTGATGCCCAGATAAAACCGCACCCAGTCCGGATCATCGGGCCGATAACCCTTGGCCGGCGCCAGGAAACCCTTCGGCGTGGTATCGGCGCCCACCACCAGCGCCACTTCGCAGGCGCCGGACAGGATTTTCGCGCGCGCCGCGGCCAATGCCTGCGAACCCGAGGCGCAGGCGGCGTAGGAGGTGTTGACCTCCGCGCCCTGCCAGCCGAGCGCCTGGGCGAAGGTGGCGCCGGCGACATAACCCGGATAACCGCAGCGCATGGTGGCCGCGCCCGAGACGAACTGGATGTCCTTCCAGGCCACGCCCGCGTCCTTGAGCGCATCGCGCGCGGCGGTCACGCCGTATTCGACGAAATTGCGGCCCCACTTGCCCCACGGGTGCATGCCCACGCCGAGAACGGCGACTTCGTTATTGCTCATTGTGCATCCCCCGCAGGCTGCCATTTCCAGGTGACTTTTTCCGACTCTTCATCTTCGTACAGCGTTTCCAGCACCAGCTCCATCTTCATGCCCACCTTGAGCCGATCGACATCGATGCCTTTGACCACCTGGCCCAGCACGATCATTTTCTCGTGATCCAGCTCCACCGCGGCGATGGCGAAGGGCGCGAACGGCTCCTCGGCCACGAACGGCTCGGGCGGCTTGTAGCAGGCATTGGTATAGGACCAGATGGTGCCGGTGCGGCTGAGCGGCACCGATTCGAATTCCGTGCCGTCGCACTCGGGGTTGCGGCAGTAGTTGGTCTTCAGCGGCGGAAAGAAATAGGTCTTGCAGGTCGAACACTGCGACCCGATCAAATGCGGCTGGTTTTTGTCCAGCGTGTACCAACCTTCGATGGCCGGCACCTGGGGCTTTTGACTCATGGCGAAAAACTCCTGTGTCGCGGTGAGTGGGGCGATGGTGGATCAGGAAACGAGGCGGTGAAAGATACTCCCTGCGCACGCAATCTTCAAACCGCGGCGCCGCGGCCGGCGCGGCGTGGCGCCGGCGTTGCAACATTATCCCGGGCCCGGCGGCGGGGCGCCTCGTCCAATCAGGGGGGAAGCGCTTCCTCTATAAAGGCAGGTTGTTCTTGCGGCAACAGCGATACGTGGGCGCCGATGCGTGGGGAAAAGCGCGTTACACCTTCGTTTATTTTTTACGCCACGGCGACACTCTAGGTATTAATACGTACCGACTGTGGTCGCCGGTAAATAACCTGGTCATCGACTTGAAACCATGCGGTGATGAACTAGATTAAGTCTGGCAATAAGGGAGGCGCCAACAAGGACAGTTGTAACCGTTTGAGCCTCGAAGCTCTCTGGTACTGCCAAACAAGCAAGCAATAAAACGCCCGATCAGGTCCGCTGTCGATGACGCTGGGCGCGGTGCGCAAGGTGAGAGCCCCATGAATTCCCGAGTAGTCTGGCCCTATCCATTGATTCCCGCCGCTGTGGCAGCGATCGGGATTGTGCTCATCGCCGGCCTCAGCTGGCAGACCGGCCTGCTGGCCGCGCTGGTATTGCTGGCGGCGGCCATCGTCGGCGCAGTGGTGCAGGGCTGGTGGCAGGATGATATCGAAACGAGCGAATCGCAGATTCGCGTTGCGGCCGGGCGCGAGGCGCGCGCCGATGTCGAAACCTACGTGCACGGCCTGCGCGCCTTCAACGACGATGTGGTGCCGGTGTGGGTGCGGCAGATCGAAATGAGCCGCAGCCAGATGGAAGAGGCGATCACCGAGCTGACCACGCGTTTCGCCGGCATCGTCGAAAAACTCGAATATGCGGTGCGCGCCTCGGAGAATTCCGCGGATGGCATCGAAGACGGGGGCCGCGGCCTGGTGGCCGTATTCAGCAACTGCGAAAGCCGCCTCAACGAGGTGGTGAGTTCGCTGAAAACCGCGATGGAAAACAAACAGGCGATGCTGTCCGAGGTCAACGGCCTGCTGGATTTCATCGGCGAATTGAAACAGATGGCGGTGGACGTGGCCGGCATCGCCGACCAGACCAACCTTCTGGCGCTGAACGCCGCCATCGAAGCGGCGCGCGCGGGCGAGGTGGGCCGCGGCTTCGCGGTGGTGGCCGACGAGGTGCGCAAACTGTCGACGCTGTCGAAGGAAACCGGCACCCGCATCAGCGCCAAGGTGGAAACCATCAGTTCGGCGATCAGCGGCGCGGTGCGCGCCGCCGACCAGACCGCGGCGCACGAGTCGCAATCGGTGACGCGTTCGGAAAACGCCATCGACAGCGTGCTGCACGATTTCAAACAGGTGACGGAAGGGCTGATGTCCTCCAGCGGCATCCTGCGTTCGCAGAGCGCCGGCATCAAGGATGAAATTTCCGACGCCATCGTGCAGCTGCAATTCCAGGATCGCGTCAGCCAGGTGCTGAGCCATGTGCGCGACAACATCGATTCGCTGCCGCAGCATTTCGAACACAGTTACGCGGATCTCGCCCACGGCGGCAACCTGCTGCCGCTCAATACGCAGGCGCTGCTGAGCCAGCTGCAGAACACCTACGCGATGGCCGAGGAGCGCCTCAACCACAGCGGCAGCGGCCAGCGCCACGAGCCGCAGGAATCCGATATCACCTTTTTCTGAAAAAAACCGCCGGCCGGGATCGACGCGGTTTCAATGCCCGATTTTTTTGATTGTGTTTGCCCTTTTTTGATTCAGCGTTTCAGGAGGCCTTCATGGCAAAGACCATTCTTATCGTCGACGATTCCGCCTCGGTGCGCCAGGTTGTCAGCATCGCGCTGAAGGGCGCCGGCTACGACGTGCTGGAGGCCAACGACGGCAAGGATGCGCTGTCCAAGCTGACCGGGCAGAAAGTGCATTTGATCATCAGCGACGTCAACATGCCGAACATGGACGGCATCACCCTGGTGAAAGAGGTGAAAAAACTGGCGGCCTATAAATTCACGCCGATCATCATGCTCACCACCGAAAGCCAGGAAGAGAAAAAGCAGGAAGGGCAGGCGGCGGGCGCCAAGGCCTGGGTGGTGAAGCCGTTCAAACCCGAACAGATGCTGGCCGCCGTCTCCAAGCTGATTCTGCCGTAAACCGATCATGGCCAAACGCAAAAAATCCAGCGACGGGGATGCTCCCGTGAACGATACCGCCAGCGCGCGCGCCTCCTTGCAACTGGAGGGCGAGTTGACCATCTACACCGCCGCCGACACCAAGGAGCGCATCGTCGCCGCCCTGGCCGCGGCCGATGGGTTGGACATCGACCTGTCGCAGATCGGTGAAATGGACAGCGCCGGCCTGCAACTGCTGATCATGGCCCAGCGCGCGGGCGCGGCCCTGGGGCGCGATGTCGCGCTGGTCAACGCCAGCGCCGCGGTCAGCGAGTGCCTCGCTCTTTGCAACATGACGGCGGCGTTAGCCGGCCGCAACGGCGCCGACGCGGCGCAGGCGTAACCCACATGAATCTCGACAGCGCACTCCAGACCTTCCTGATCGAAAGCCGCGAACTGTTGCAGGACATGGAAGCCGCCCTGCTCAGGATCGAGCACGAGGCCGCCGACAGCGAAACCATCAACGCCATTTTCCGCGCGGCGCACACCATCAAGGGTTCCTCCGGCCTGTTCGGGCTGGACGACATCGTCGCCTTCACCCACGTGGTGGAAAGCGTGCTCGACCGCGTACGCGGCAATGAACTGCAACTGGATTCGGATCTGGCCGGGCTGTTCCTGAACAGCTGCGACCAGATCAGCGCACTGGTGGATCAGGTCGCCGCGGGCAACGACAGCACCGACCCGGCGCTGCTGCGCACCAGCGACACGCTGATCGCGCAACTCAATGTGTATCTGGGCGTCGCGGCCGCGCCCGCCGCCGCCGCCGCGGCCGCACCGCAACAGGCGACGCGGGCGGCCGGCCCGGCCGCCGCGACCGATCACTGGCACCTGTCGCTGCGTTTCGGCCAGGACGTGCTGCGCAACGGCATGGACCCGCTGTCGTTCGTGCGTTATCTGAAAACCATGGGCGACATCAATGCCATCCACACCCTCGACGCGCTGCCCGAAGACGCCGCGCAAATGGACCCGGAAAGCTGCTATCTCGGCTTCGAGATCGCCTTTCGCAGCGACGCCGACAAAGCCGCCATCGAAGGCGTGTTCGAATTCGTGCGCGACGAGGCCCGCATCGCCGTCCTGGCGCCGCGCAGCCCGATCGCCGACTACCTCGAACTGATCCGCGCGCTGCCGGAAGACGACACGCGCCTGGAACAGATTCTGGTGCAGTGCGGCACGCTGACCGAACAGGAGCTGAGCGCGGCATCGCAGCCGGCGCCGGCCGTTGAGGCCGACACGGCGATGGCGCAAGCCACGCCGGAGAAACAGCAACAGGCCAGGGACAACAAGGCGCGTCAGCAGACCTTCATCCGCGTCGACGCCGAAAAACTCGACAAGCTGATCAACCTGATCGGCGAGCTGGTGATCGCCGGCGCCGGCGCCGGCAACATCGCCCAGCGCTCGGGCCTGGTGGAAATGCTCGAGGCCACCTCCAATATCGGGCAATTGATCGAAGAGGTGCGCGACAGCGCGCTGGCGCTGCGCATGGTGCAGATCGGCGACACTTTCAACCGCTTCCAGCGCGTGGTGCGCGATGTCAGCAAGGAACTGGGGAAGGACATCGGCCTGGTCATCGGCGGCGCCGACACCGAACTCGACAAGACCGTGGTGGAGAAAATCGGCGATCCGCTGATGCACCTGGTGCGCAACTCCATGGACCACGGCATCGAAACCGCCGACGTGCGGCTCGCGCGCGGCAAACCCGCGCAGGGCACCATCGGCCTCAACGCCTACCACGATTCCGGCAGCATCGTGATCGAAGTGTCGGATGACGGCGGCGGCCTCAACCGCGACAAGATTCTGAACAAGGCCATCGAAAAAGGCATCGTCGGCGCCAACCAGAGTCTGTCCGATCAGGACGTGTACAAACTGATTTTCGCGCCCGGTTTTTCCACCGCCGATCAGATCACCAACCTGTCCGGCCGCGGCGTCGGCATGGATGTGGTGAAGAAGAACATCGAGGCGCTGCGCGGCACCATCAGCATCGACAGCGAGTTCGGCGCGGGCACGGTGATGAGCATCCGCCTGCCGCTGACCTTGGCCATCATCGACGGTTTCCTGGTCGGCGTGCAGCAGTCGTCGTTCGTGATTCCGCTGGAGCTGGTGGTCGAGTGCCTGGAGCTGGAAAGCGCCGACCGGCTGGCCAACGACCAGCGCAATTACATCAACCTGCGCGGCGAGGTGCTGCCGTACATCCGGCTGCGCGATCTGTTCGAAATCAAGGGCGAGGCGCCCGAGCGCGAAAACATCGTGGTGGTGCAATACGCGGGCGCCAAGGCCGGCGTGGTGGTGGATCGGCTGGAGGGTGAATTCCAGACCGTGATCAAGCCGCTCGGCAGGATTTTCAGTCACATCAGGGGCATCGGCGGTTCGACCATCCTGGGCAGCGGCGAAGTGGCGCTGATCCTGGACGTGGCCGGGCTGATCGAGCAGGTGGTCAGCCAGGAGCCGCAGCCGGTGCAGCTCACCGGCGGCTGACGCCGGGCATCGTTCACATTCCGAGTAAGCGAGAAGCAGAGGAAAAAAATGGATATGTTCAAGAACATGAAAATCGGCGTCCGGCTCGGCTCGGGCTTCGCGCTGGTGCTGGTGTTGCTGGTGGCGACGCTGGCCGTGGCGGCGCTGCGCATGGGGCAGCTGAACGGTGATATCCAGCGCGTGGTGGTGGACCGCTTTCCCAAGACGGTGCTGGCCAACGAGGTGATCAGCCGGGTCAATGCCCAGGCGATCCTGATGCGCAACGCGGTGTTGCTCGATGACCAGAAACAGGTCAAGGCGGCGCTGGAAAAAATGCAGTCGATTTCCGGTGAGATCAGCGAGCGCCTGAGCAAATACGAAGAGTTGATGGTCAGCGACGATGAAAAGCTGATGTTCAACAGCGTCACCGAGGCGCGCTCCGAGTACACCGTCGCCCGCGATGAATTCCTGAAAATGCTGAACGCGGGCAAACAGGTCGACGCCCAGAATCAACTGTTGGAAACGCTGGCGCCGCTGCAGGATACCTACATCAACAGCATCAACGACCTCACCCAGTTCCAGAGCGAATCGGTGGACGAGGCCGGCAAGGAAGCGATTTCGCTGTACGGGCAGACCCGCATTCTGATTTCGGTGATGGCGCTCGTCTCCATTGTCCTGGCCGGCGTCATCGCCTGGTGGGTGACGCGCAGTGTGACGGCGCCGCTGGGGCAGGCGGTGGATATCGCGAACCGGCTGGCGGCGGGCGACCTCACCGTGAAAGTGACCAGCAGCGCCCGCGACGAGGCCGGCCAGCTGCTGACGGCGATGGGCGCGATGGTGGCGCGGTTGTCGCAGATCATCACCGATGTGCGCAGCGCTGCCGACAATCTGTCCGGCGCCTCCGATCAGGTCAGCGCCACCGCGCAGTCGCTGTCGCAGGCCAGCTCCGAGCAGGCCGCCAGCGTCGAGGAAACCAGCGCCTCGATCGAGCAGATGACGGCCTCGATCGGCCAGAACGCGGAAAACGCCAAGGTCACCGACGGCATGGCCACGAAAGCCTCGCGCGAGGCGGTGGAAGGCGGCGAATCGGTGCGCGAAACCGTGCAGGCGATGAAGGCCATCGCCGGCAAGATCGGCATCATCGACGACATCGCCTACCAGACCAACCTGCTGGCGTTGAACGCGGCCATCGAAGCGGCGCGCGCCGGCGATCACGGCAAGGGTTTCGCGGTGGTGGCGGCGGAGGTGCGCAAACTGGCCGAGCGCAGCCAGGTGGCGGCGCGCGAAATCAGCGAAGTGGCTTCCAACAGCGTCACCCTGGCGGAAAAAGCCGGCAAGCTGCTCGATGAAATCGTGCCCTCGATCAACAAGACCTCCGACCTGGTGCAGGAAATCGCCGCCGCGTCGGAGGAACAATCCAGCGGCGTCGCCCAGGTCAATGTGGCGATGAACCAGCTGAACCAGCTCACCCAGCAGAACGCGTCCGCCTCCGAGGAGCTGGCCGCCACCTCCGAGCAGATGAGCGGGCAGGCCGAGCAGTTGCAGCATCTGATGGAATTCTTCAGGACCGGTGCCGACAGCGCCAAACCCGCAGCCGCCGCCGAAACCGCGCCCGCGCCGAGCCCGGCGCCGGCGGCGGAAAAGGCGCGGGTGGTGCCGGATGCGGCACCGGATGAGAAGGAATTCGTGCGGTTCTGAATGGGGCAGGCGCCGACGCGCCGATCCTCGGGCCCTGTGGAGATGCACCCATGACACAATTGTTGAAACGCGCGGCCAAGTCCGCCGCGCCAGCCAAGGAGCAGGAGCCGGTACACCAGTTCCTGACTTTTCTGCTGGACCGGGAGCCCTATGCCATCGGCATCCTGGTGATCAAGGAAATCATTGAATACGGCAACCTGACGCCGGTGCCGCTGATGCCCGAATTCATTCGCGGCGTGCTCAACCTGCGCGGCTCGGTGGTGCCGGTGATCGACCTGGCGGCGCGCTTCGGCCGCGCCGGCGCGGAAGTGGGACGGCGCACCTGTATCGTCATCATCGAAATGGAAAACGACGGCGAAACGCAGGATGTGGGCGTCATTGTCGATGCGGTCAACGAAGTGCTCGACATTCCCGCCGGCGCGATCCAGCCGCCGCCGGCCTTCGGCGCGAAAATCCGCGTCGATTTCATCAGCGGCATGGTGGAGCTGGACGGCCGCTTCATCATCATTCTCGATGTCAACCGCGTGTTGTCGATCGACGAGATGGAGCTGTTGGCCAGCCTCGGCGAAGAGGACGGCGCGCCGGAACAAGAGGCGGAAATCGCCGCCGAATGACCTGCAACACCATCCGGTTGGCGCGCCGCCAGCGCACGTTTGATTTTCGGTAACTGACATGCAGGCCGTACTGACCGAGCACGAGTTCACCCAGATACAGACCCTGTTGTACGACATCGCCGGGATCAACCTGTCGCCGGCGAAAAAAGCGCTGGTCACCGGACGACTGGCGCGGCGCCTGCAACATTACGGCCTGAGCAGCTACAGCGAGTATTTTCAATTGCTGCAGAATGCACAGACGCGGCCGGAATTGCAGGTCGCCATCGACCTGCTCACCACCAACGAAACCTATTTCTTCCGCGAGCCGAAGCATTTCGATCTGCTGCGCGACACCATCGTGCCGCAGCTGCTGCCATTGTCGCGGCCGCTGCGCATCTGGAGCGGCGCCTGCTCCAGCGGCGAGGAGGTCTACAGCATCGCCATGGTGCTGGCCGAAACCCTCGGCGACCGGCCCTGGGAAATCATCGGCTCGGATATCAGCACGCGCATGCTCGAGCGCGCGCGCTCGGGCCATTATCCGCTGGAGCGCGCCGAGGATATTCCGCAGCACTACCTCAGCCGCTATTGCCTGCGCGGCGTCGGCAGCCAGGACGGCACGTTTCTGATCGAGCGCGCGCTGCGCTCGCGGGTGCAGATCCAGCAGATCAACCTGAATACCACGCTGCCGCGACTGGGCGATTTCGATGTGATTTTCCTGCGCAATGTGATGATCTATTTCGACCAGCCGACCAAGCGGCAGGTGGTGTCGCGCATGCTGCCGCTGCTGCGCAGCGGCGGTTATTTCCTGGTCAGCCATTCGGAAAGCCTCAA
>Ga0164243_10014459_pt1 | contig 10990 bp, 11 predicted proteins | sample OricompcompostOP_FD_108781 | JGI IMG/M metagenome (GOLD analysis project Ga0164243, IMG submission 108781) | Organic Plus compost microbial communities from Emeryville, California, USA - Original compost - Organic plus compost (OP) | ecosystem: Engineered > Solid waste > Mixed feedstock >...
CGTCCCCCACCTCGCGCGTCTCGTCGCCCACCGCGCCCGTCTCGTCGGCCACCGCGCCCGCCCGGTAGATCCGCCCGCCGGGCGCGGCGGACCCCCGCGCCGCCTGCGTCCGCTCGGTCGGCTCGGCCATCTGCCGCTCGACGTCGGCGCGCCCCACCGCGGCGGCCCGCCTCCGCTCCCGCACCGCCCGGGACTCCGCGGCCGCGCGGTCGAGCCAGCGGTCCCAGCGGGCCTGCATCGGCTTCACGAGGCCACCGCCCACCCCGACGACGAGGATCCCCGACACCGTGGCGAGGAACGCGATCAGCACCGGGGTGGTGACCGTGGTCGCGATGCCCACCTGGTTCAGCGCCGCGATCACCCCCAGCGCGATCACGAAGACGGCCGTCAGGTCGGCCAGCACCCGCCCGTACGACAGGCCGCCCAGGGCGCCGCGCACCAGGTCACGGACGGCGTTGGCGATAGCCGCCGCCACCACCACGATGACGATCGCCACGAACGCCCGGGGCAGCCACGCCACCACTCCCCGGATCAGGTCGCTGATCGGGTTCGGTCCCCAGACGCCGAACGCGAACTGCAACGTGAACAGCAGCACCGCGTAGTAGGCGAGCTTCGCGAGGATGTCGCTCGCGTCGTACCGGGTGCGTTCGAGGGCGCGCCGCAGACCGCCCCGCTCCACCGCCCGGTCGAAGCCCACCCGTTCCAGCACGGTGTCCACGATCTTCAGGACGACCCGGGCCACGAGCCAGCCCACCACCAGGATCACCACGAACGCCACGGCCTTCGGGACGAACAGGAGCACCTCCCGCCACGCGTCCGACACGGCGTCGCCGATGTCGGCCTGCCGCAACGCGACGTTTCCCCCCATGACGGCCCTCCTGTCACGCGCCTCGCGCCGGGGGCTTACCCGGTCGCCGCGGCGGCACGCGGGCGGATGCGGGGATTTCCCGACACGCGCCGGGCATGATCGGAAACAGCGTTCGGGTCGTCCGGTTAGGCTGCGGGCATGCCAGGAACGGTCGGGCGCATCCCCACGCCGCCGGCGCCGGTGTCCGCGGCAGCCGCCCGGACCGACGCGGCGGCCACCGTCCTCGGCCACGACTGGGCCGGCACGTCCCTGGGCCCCCGGACGGCGTGGGACCCGGCCGTACGCGCGGTCGTCGACCTCATCCTCGCCTCGCCCGTGCCGATGGCCCTCGCGTACGGGGACGAGCTGGTCCTGCTCTACAACGACGCGTACGCCGACCTGATCGGGGACAAGCACCCCGCGGCGATCGGCCGCCCGGCCGCCGAGGTGTTCCCGGAACTGTGGCACCTGCCGGGCGTCGGCGACGTCATGGAACGCATCTACCGCGACGGCGGGACCTTCCTGGAGAAGGAGAGCAGCCTCCCGCTGGGCCGGGGCCACGGCGGGGTGGTCGAGCAGGCCGTCTTCACCCGGGGCTGCTCCCCCGTACGCGACAGCACCGGACGGATCGTCGGCGTGCTCACCGTGGCGGCCGAGACCACCCACGTCACCCAGCAGTTGCAGAGCGTCAGCGAGGTGGCGGCGGCCCTCGCCGGCACGCTCACCCTCGACGACGTGGCCCGGGTCACGCTGCGGTACGCGATCACCACCTTCGACGCCGACCGGGTCGCCTTCGCCGTCGACGAGGGCGGCGGAGGCTGGCGGATGGTCCGCCGGGTCCGGGGCGAGCTGATGGACGAGGCCGACGAGCGGCTCCCTCCGCTGTGGCGGCGGGTCGCCGCGGACTGGCCCGACCCCCTCGTGGAGGCGGCCCGCGCGGGCACCCCGTCGATCACCTCGAACGGTCAGCCGCTGCGCGACGCGGCCACCGACCGCCACGACCAGAAGATCGTCTCGCTGATCGCCGTGCCGCTGCGGGCCACGGTCGTCCGCGGTGGCCTGTCCATCGGCCACCAGGCCCCCCGCCTGTGGTCCGCCGCGGAGCGCGCGCTGCTGGCCGCGTCCGCCGAGCTGATCGGGCAGGCGGCCGAGCGGGCACGCCGGTTCGAGACCCAGCACGGCACCGCCCAGCTGCTGCAGCGCAGCATGCTGCCCGAGCACCTGCCGAACCTCCCCCGGCTGCGCATCGCCGCGCGCTACGACCCGGGGGTGGACGGCAACGCGGCCGGCGGGGACTTCTACGACGCGTTCCTGCTGCCCACCGGCCAGCTCGGCGTCGTCCTCGGCGACGTCGCCGGGCACGACGTGCAGGCGGCCGCGCGGATGGGGCAGGTACGCGCGGCGCTGCGCGCGCTCGCGCTGGCCGATCCGCGCCCGGACTCCGTGCTCACCGGCCTGGACCGGCTGGTCACCAGCCTCGGCGCCGAGGCCGGCACGTACGAGCTGTTCGTCACCGTGGTCTTCGGCGTCGTCGACGCCGAGCGGCGGGAACTCACCCTGGCCAGCGCGGGGCACCCCCCGCCGCTGATCCGTCGCTGCGCCCCCGACGACCGCCCGCACGCCGAGTACGTCGACCTGCCCGCCGGCGCGCCCCTCGGGCTCGGCGCCCGGCCGACCGTCACGACCGTCGCGTTCGCCCCGGGCGACACGCTGCTGCTGTTCAGCGACGGCGTCGTGGAACGGCGACGGCAGAGCCTGGGCGCCGGGCTCGACGTGCTCGCCGACGCGGTCGCCGCCGCCGGCAGCGGCGACCCGCGGGCGCTGTGCGCCGTGGCGAGCGGGGCCGTCGCCGGAGCCACCGAGGACGACGTGGCCGTCCTCGCCGTGGAGCACGCGCTGCGGCCGAGCCGGTCGGCGAGCATGGAGGTGCCCGCCGAGCCGACCGCGCCGAGCCGGGTCCGGCACTGGATGAGCGCCCAGCTCGGCGAGTGGCAGGTGCCGGAGTCCGTCATCGGCTCCGCCGTGCTGTGCACCAGCGAGCTGACGACCAACGCGTTGCTGCACGCCGGCACGGCCGCCCGCGTGGACATCGACCTCAGCGCCGAGCGGCTGCTGGTCTCGGTGGCCGACTCGGGCACGCGCGGCACCGTCACCCGGGCGCAGACCGACACGTTGAGCAGCCGGGGCCGTGGGCTGGGGCTGATCGAGGAACTCAGCGACGCGTGGGGCACGGACCCGACGGTGCGTGGCTCGACCGTGTGGTTCGAGATCCTCCTCCCCACCGAGTGAACCGCGCCGCCGGTGGCGTCAGCCCGCCGCGCCGCGGGTAGGAGGACGGCCATGCCTACCGACAACCCCGCCGGCGCGCTCTTCGACGTCGACGGCACCCTCGTCGACACCACCTACCTGCACACCGTGAGCTGGTGGGAGGCCCTGCGCCAGAACGACCAGCCGGTGCCCATGGCCACCGTCCACCGTGCCATCGGCATGGGGTCGGACAAGCTGCTCGACCACCTGCTCGGCCCCGAGCGCGACCGCGCCGCCGACAGCCGGCTGCGCGACGCGCACGACACGCTGTACGCCGAGTACTGGGAGCGGCTCACCCCGCTGCCCGGCGCGGCGGACCTGCTGCGCGCCTGCGCCGAGCGGGGCCTGCGGGTGGTGCTCGCCACCTCGGCCGCCGAGCACGAGGTGGCCGCGCTGCGCCGGGCCCTCGACGCCGACGACGTCATCGCCGCGGTCACCTCCTCGGCGGACGCGGAGCAGAGCAAGCCGGCGCCGGACATCCTCGTCGCCGCGCTCGACCAGTCCGGGCTGCCCGCCGAGCGGGTCGTCTTCGTCGGCGACTCGGTCTGGGACGTGGCCGCCGCCGGCAAGCTGGACATCCCCTGCGTCGGGCTGACCTGCGGCGGCACCAGCCGCGGGGAGCTGGCCGGGGCGGGCGCGGTGGCCGTGTACGACGACCCGGCCGCGCTGCTGGCGTCCCTCGACGAGTCGCCGCTGACCCGACGCCGGTGAGCACACCACTTTCCGGCCTTCCGGGCGCATAGCCGGCACCCCGGCGGGGCACAGTCCGTCACCACCGACCCGTACGGCGCGGGTGCGGCCGGGAGGTGGTGCGGTGGAACCGATGGACGTGGCGTTCGCGCTGGTGGGCGTCGGCGCGCTGCTCGCCGGCATCCTTCCCCGGGTGCTGGAGCGCCAGCCGCTCTCCATGCCGATCGCCTTCCTCGGCCTGGGCATGGCGGTGTTCCTGCTGCCGACCGGGCTGCCGGTTCCCGACCCGCTCGCCCATCCGGAGGTGGCCACCCACCTCACCGAGATCGGGGTGATCGTCGCCCTCATGGGCGCCGGACTCAAGATCGACCGACCGTTGAGCTGGTCCCGCTGGTCGTCCACCTGGCGGCTGCTCGCCGTCGCGATGCCGCTCTGCATCGCCGCCGTGGCGCTGCTCGGCTGGTGGTGGGCCGGACTGGTGCCGGCGACCGCTCTCCTGCTCGGCAGCGCGCTCGCCCCGACCGACCCCGTCCTCGCCTCCGACGTGCAGGTCGGCGAACCCACCGACGTGGAGGACTCCGAGGACGAGGTCCGGTTCGCCCTCACGTCCGAGGCCGGGCTGAACGACGGGCTGGCCTTCCCCTTCGTGTACGCGGCGATCGCCGTCGCCACGACGAGCCTCGCCCCTGGGGAGGACTGGCTGGGCCGGTGGTTCGCCGTGGACGTGCTGTGGAAGATCGGCATCGGCGTCGGCGGCGGGCTGCTCGTGGGGTGGCTGCTCGGCAAGCTCTTCTTCCGCGCTCCCCGCCACCTGCGGCTGGCCCGGCACGCCGAGGGCTTCCTCGCGCTGGCCGCCACGTTCCTCGCGTACGGGCTGGTCGAGGTGGCCGGCGGGTACGGCTTCCTGGCCGTCTTCGTGGCCGCCCGGGCGATCCGCGCCGCCGAGCGGACCCACGAGTTCCACTCGGTGCTGCACGACTTCGCCGAGCAGGTCGAGCGGCTGCTGACCGTCCTGCTGCTGCTGCTCTTCGGCGGCGCCGTGGTGGGCGGCCTGCTGGCCCCGCTCACCTGGCCGGCCGCGGCCGTGGGGCTCGCGCTCGTCTTCGTGCTCCGACCCCTGATCGGCTGGCTGTCGCTGCGCGGGTCACCCGGCCGCCCCGCCGAACACTGGGTGATCGCGTTCTTCGGCATCCGCGGGGTCGGCTCGCTCTTCTACCTCGCGTACGCCACCACGAAGGCCGACTTCCCGCAGGCCGAGCTGGTCTGGGCCACCGTCGGGCTCGTGGTGATCGTCTCGGTGGTGGTGCACGGCGTCGCCGCGACCCCGGTGATGCGGCTGCTCGACCGCGCCGGGGAACGCACCGGCGAGCGCGCGCCCGCGCGGGCCGGCGCACCGGCGACCAGCGGCGCGGGCACCTGAGTCGTACGCGCATGGACCGGCCACGCCAGGGGTATTGGTACGCCTGTTCGAAGGAGGGTGAGATCATGACGGACCGCAACAGCGACCCGGCGGACCCGCGGGGTGCGATCAAGGATCCCGACGAGTGGGTGACCGGTGAGGAGCCGCCGACCGCCGCGCAGGAGTCCTACCTCGCCACGCTGGCCCGCGAGGCGGACGCCGAGGTGCCCGAGGGGCTGACGAAGGCGGAGGCGTCCAAGCGGATCGACGAACTCCAGGAGGAGACGGGCCGCGGCCGGTGACGGCACGACCGGGTCGGGTCAGCGCGGCGGAAGGCGGTGCAGCTCGACCCGGTCCAGTGCCCCCGCCGTGACCCGGGCGGTCAGGTAGGTGGCGTACGGCTGGGACCGCCGGTCCGTGGGCGAGCCGGGGTTGAGCAGCCGGAGCCCGCCCGGGGCGACGCTGTCCCACGGGATGTGGGAGTGCCCGAAGACCAGCAGGTCGGTGTCGGGGAAGCGGGCGGCGCACCGCTCCTCCCGCCGCGTCCGCGGCCCGGTCTCGTGCACCACGGCGACCCGCAGCCCGTCCAGTTCGACCCGAGCGATCTCGGGCAGCCGGGCCCGCAGGGCCGGCCCGTCGTTGTTGCCGTACACCCCGACGAGCCGGCGCGAGCGGGCCTCCACGGCGTCCAGCAGCGACTCGTCGACCCAGTCCCCCGCGTGCAGCACCACGTCCGCCTCCTCGATGGCGGTCCACAGCGGCGCGGGGAGGTCCCGCGCCCGCTTCGGCACGTGGGTGTCGGCGGTGATCACCAGGCGCATCCACCCATTCTCCCCGCCGGGGGACGGCCCGCGACCCGGCACGGTCCGCGCGTCGCGGCGCACGCCCCGCCGGCGCTGTGCACGCCCCTGGGTGACGGCGCCCGCCGCGGTCGCGACGCGGCGTTACCGGCGGGCGGGGGCGGGAAATGAGTCAGCCGACGAGGGAGGAACTCATGACCAGTGCTACGGGACCGTCCGCCGGCTGGCGACCCGGCATGCCCGGCGGTGACCTGCTTCCGTCCGGCCCCGCGGGACGCCCCACGACGCCCGGTGACGGGCAGGGCCCCCAGACGGGCCCGCCGACCGTGACGATCGGCTCGTATCCGGACTACCCGTCCGCGCAGCGGGTCATCGACTACCTGGCGGACAACCGGTTCCCGGTCGAGCACACCGCCATCGTCGGGACGAACCTCACCCTGGTGGAGACCGTGCTCGGCCGCATGACCACCGCCCGGGCGGCGTTGATCGGCGCCGGTACGGGCGCCTGGTTCGGGCTCTTCATCGGCCTGCTCTTCGGCATCTTCACGGTCGGCAACTGGCTCGCCGTGATCATCGTGGGCCTGGTGGTCGGCGCCATCTGGGGCGCGGTCTTCGGCGCCGTGGCGCACGCCATGACCGGCGGGCAGCGTGACTTCACGTCCGCCAGCTCGTTGCGGGCCGGCCAGTACGCGGTCATCGTCGACGCGAACCTCGCCGACCAGGCGCGGCAGCTGCTCGGCCGGCTGAACCTCTCCACGACCGCCCCGGACGTCCGCTGACGGCCACGTCGCGGCACCCCGGCGCGCCACGCCGGGGTGCCGCCGACGCGATCAGGTTCCGCTGCCGTCCGGCCGGGTGTACGCCAGTTCGCCGGCGCGCAGCGCCACCTCGACCCGGTTCTCCTGCGGAGCGAGCGGGCAGGCCCAGCGGTCGTCGTAGGCGCAGGACGGGTTGTAGAGATAGTTGGCGTCCAGCCGCACCCGGTCACCGGCCAGCACGGTCAGACCGCGCCCGTGCGTGCCCTTCACCGTGTCGGTGAGGTAGCGGCCGCCGCCGTAGCTCTCCCGCCCGCAGGTGGCGTCGCGCAACGGCACGAAGAGTCCGCCCCCGTACGCGGCGATCCACCAGAGCGTGAGCGGCCCCCACGGAGTGTCCGCCACGGCGACCCGCCGGTAGCGGATGACGCCGTCCGGACCGCCGGTGTCGATGTCGAGTTCCCCGTGGGCCGGGCGCAGCGGCGCCTCGACGACGGCCGACGGGTTCGGCGGGTGGTAACGCAGCCCGGTGAAGGCCGCCCGGTCCCGGGACGGGATGGGGCTCTGCGGGTGGCCGGCGAAGAGGCGGTCGCGCTCGGCCCGGAAACCGGCCAGGTCGAGGTCGGACAGGTAGAGCCGGGCGGTCCGTTCCCGCCAGTCGAGCAGGTCGAGGTCGTCCACCCGGCGAGCCTAGCGCCCGCCTCCTTCAAACCTGCACCACCTCTCGGCTGCACGGCTTGACGAGGCGGACCACACACGGATCGGCGGGGTTGTTGAATTTTGAAAGAGTGCTACCGTTGCGGGCGTGACCGAGGGTCTGGACACCGCTCGCCTCGCCGCCTGGCGCGCGTACGTCGAATCCAGCCAGCTGCTGCTCACGCAGCTGGAGGAGGAACTGCGCGACGCCAGCGGGCTGAGCTTCGCCGACTACCACGTGCTCGTCCTGCTGTCCGAGGTGCCGGGGCAGCGGCTACGCATGGGTGAGCTGGCCAACCGCCTGGTCTTCTCCCCCAGCCGGCTGACGTACCAGATCTCCTCGATGCAGCGCCGAGGTCTGGTCACCCGGCAGGCATGCCCGGAGGACCGGCGCGGCAGCGAGGCCGTGCTCACCGCCGCCGGGCTGCTGGCCCTGCGCGAGGCCGCGCCGCACCACCTCGCGTCGGTGCGCGCGCACCTCATGGACGACCTCGACGACGACGAGGTCGCCTGCCTCACCCGGGTCTTCGAGCGCCTCGGCCGCCGCCTGCGGGCGGCACGGGACGCCTCCACCGCCAACGCCTCACGTTAGGAGCCTCCCGATGCCCGCCATCACCGTCGACGACGTGCTCGTCCTGCCGCGCCTGCCGCGGCTTCCCGAGTCCACCACCTTCCGGCCGGTGCGCCGGGTCACCACCGCGCCCAGCGGCTACGAGGGCGAGGGCTTCCCGGTGCGTCGCGCCTTCGCCGGGGTGCCGCTGAGCCAGCTGGACCCGTTCATCCACCTCGACCAGATGGGCGAGGTCGACTACGCGCCGGGCGAGCCGAAGGGCACCTCCTGGCACCCCCACCGGGGCTTCGAGACCGTCACCTACATGATCGACGGGATCATCGACCACCAGGACTCGACCGGGGGCGGCGGCACCATCACCGACGGCGACACGCAGTGGATGACGGCCGGCAGCGGCCTGCTGCACATCGAGGCCCCGCCGGAGCACCTGGTGGTCAGCGGCGGGCTGTTCCACGGCCTGCAGCTGTGGGTCAACCTGCCGCGGGCGGCGAAGATGAACCCGCCCCGCTACCAGGACATCCGGGGTCGGGAGGCGGCGCTGCTCACCACCCCGGACGGCGGGGCGCTGATCCGCGTGATCGCCGGCTCCGTCGCCGGCCACCGGGGTCCGGGTTCCACCCACACCCCGATCACCATCGCGCACGTCACCGTCCAACCCGGAGCGCAGGTCGACATCCCCTGGCAGCCGGAGTTCAACGCCCTCGCGTACGTCCTGAGCGGTCGCGGCACGGTCGGCACCGACCGGCGGCCGCTGCACCTCGGGCAGCTCGCGGTGCACGGTCCGGGCGACGCGCTGCGCTTCACGGCGGACGCCAGCCAGGATTCGCACACCCCGGCGCTGGACCTCTACCTCATGGGAGGGCAGCCGATCCGCGAGCCGGTCGCGCACTACGGTCCGTTCGTCATGAACACCCGGGACGAGCTGATCCAGGCGTTCGAGGACTACCAGGCCGGCCGGCTGGGAGTCGTCCCGGCCGAGCGGCTGCCGCACACGGGCGGCGAGGGCTCCCGACCCTGAGTCCCGTCGTGCGGGTGGTGGGCGCGCACGCCTGCCACCCGCACGGCGCGGGTCGGTGGTGGGGCTCAGGAGACGGCGAAGATCCCGGCGACCCCGAGGATCACCATGACCAACACCGCCACCAGCGCACCCCGTTCACCCTCCACCGCCGTCTCGTGATGCTGGGTCAGTGGATTGGTCGTCTCGCGGGGCATGGTCTGGTCCTCCCGGGTGTCGCGCGGCGGATACGGGCCGGCCGTGTCACCGGATGACGGCCGGCACTCACCCCACGGCGGGGGTCCTGCCGTGGGGACGGAGCCGGCTTCGGAGAGACCCGGTGCCGGGGTCTGGCACCGCGGCCGAACGCGCCGGCCCGGTCACACGGTTACCCGTCTGGACGGGCGGAAACCTGGTCCGGCCGGTGATTACCGGAAAGCGCGACGCGCTCCTACCCGGGTGTGCCCGCCGGCGCGGGCCCAGCGGACCCGACCGGCATGCGCCGGGTACCTGCCGGCACGGTGGGCCGGCAGGCACAGACGTCAGGCTCCTACCGGCGGACGGGCTCCACGAGCCGGCCGGCGCGCCGGGAGGCGGTGGCGAGTGCGACCCGGGCGCCCTGGCGTCCCGTCTCCTGGGGGTGCACGGTGAGGCCGCCCGGTGAGGCGAAGGAGGCGCGGGGCGCGTAGTAGCCGCAGACGATGGTGAGCGGGTTGGCCGGGCGCAGCGCGTACACCGGGTGGTCGGGTTCCAGGAACTCCACCGACTCGATCTCGAACGGCGTCACCGGCTCCGCCACGTACGCGTAGACGCAGCTGACCAGGTCGCCGTGGCACCGGCTGAGGTAGCGGTGGTGGCCGCTGCGGACGGCGTGCCCGGTCTCCCCCACGTGGCACCGGACCCGGACGACCGGCACGCCGTCCAGCTCGGTCTCGGCCACGAGCACGCCGCCGCGCACCTCGACGCTGGTCCGGCCGGGGTACGCGGGGGCGCCGCAGGCGCGGGACTGCGCGAGCATCCGTTCGTTGGAGGTGACGTGGTGGGTCCACCAGGCGCCCGCCCCGCCCGGGGTGGCGGCCCCGTCCAGTGCCACGGCGAGGTGGGTGAGGTCGTGCGCGCCGAGGCCCGAGGTCTGGGTCTCGTCGTCGACGACGCGCTGGTGGAGGACCACCGTCCGGTCCGGGTGGGGGCGCAGCCCGGCCGGCAGCATCGCGGCGACCGACGCCGGGTCCGCCGGCAGCCAGCCGATGTACAGCGCGCGACTGTTCAGGACGAGCTGGGGAGCGGCGAGGTCGACCACGGCGCCTCCATCTCCGACGACCACGTCACCGACGCTACGGCTGGTCCCATGTACGGGACAAGGACGGATTGGTGACAGGTACGGCTTGTCTGTCGGGTTCGCATCGGCCGCTCGGTGGAGCGCGGCGGCCGTCCGGTTGGCGGCCGGGGGATGTCCGGGTGACCCGGCGGGACCGGAAGAACCGACCGTAACGGCCCTCACAACCGCGCCGGGGATGGTCGATTTGCGACCGTTAACGGCGGTTAAATCACATAAGTACATCGTCCGTTCGGCTAGATTTTCTCCGGACGATCGGGTTAGGGTGACTTCCGAACGGCCCATTGGAAGCTAGCCAAAGCGTCACGTCTATATCCGCGGACGAGGTGCAGGGAGGACCACCCATGACCGCGCCAGCGATCAGCGAACAGACGACGAGCACCACGCCCGACACCGCGGGGAAGCTCGACCCGCGGGCCCTCGCCGACAGCGCCACCGATCTGCTCAACGCGATGGCCGCGCTGCCGGCCAACCATCCGTCGCGACCCGCGCTGCGCGACAAGGCGATCGAGGCCTGGCTGCCGCTCGCCAACCACCTCGCCCACCGCTACAGCGGCCGGGGCGAGCCCACCGACGACCTGGCGCAGACCGCCGC
>Ga0164243_10014460_pt1 | contig 10989 bp, 11 predicted proteins | sample OricompcompostOP_FD_108781 | JGI IMG/M metagenome (GOLD analysis project Ga0164243, IMG submission 108781) | Organic Plus compost microbial communities from Emeryville, California, USA - Original compost - Organic plus compost (OP) | ecosystem: Engineered > Solid waste > Mixed feedstock >...
AGGCTGTTTGGCGGTTAGAAAAGAGAAGGGGATGTTCATGAAGACTGTTATTGAGAGAAGAAGCATGTCGGATTCGGTATGAAGTGGCGGAAAAAAGGGCTTCCAATGTCTGTATGTCTAGTTGTCTCTGGGATTCTATCATTCTATATGGTAGTTTTGTAGTTGGGTTTCCATGGTTAATCCATCAATTTCTAAAGTCTGGTGGTCAGTCCTGAAACACTTGGCTGGGAGTAGAAGTTTGTTTCCCATCACCCTCTTACTCTATAAGTTAAAGAAAACCGAGACAGCGGCATGAATCCAGTCTCTAGAACAAAATATCTGAAAAGGAAAAATGGAAGAAGAGAAAGGAGGCCAAGAAACAGTCTCTATCCGTCTATTTTGTAACCCAGGTAATCCAATACAAACATAAGAGAATAATGGGAAGAAAAAGAAACAAGACGGTCATAAACAAATCAAAAAGAAAAGAGATAGTTAAAACAGACAATCCCTCCCAACACGCCCATCTACAACCCATACCTATCAGGAAACAAAATCCCATTCGCCATCCTCAACACCTCCTTTTCCACCTCACCCTCTACAGCCTTCTCATCCCACGGCAACAACCCCATCGCCCTCAGGCCATCCTCCCCACCAGCCTCATTAACATCCTGCACCCCCGGCCTCCCCATATGCGAACGCTCGCCCCTACCGCCGCCGAAATCGGGACTCGGGTGGCCGAGGAGAAACGCCTTGCGCTGGCCGGCGAGGTATAGGGCGTTCGTTTGGGTGAGCGGGCAGGCGGGGATGTACATGACCGTCGTAGCGTCGGCGGGAGAAGTGCGGGGCTTGCCTGGGTGGTTGTCAATGGCGTAGATTAGGTCCGGGTGCCAGAGGACGTAGTCGCCTGGCCGGAGGTCTGGTACGGTGACCATGGAGCGGGCGAGTTGGAGGTGGGGGTGGAGGAGGTCGTTGAGTTCTTGGGTGTAACTTGGGAGCGCGCCTTGGATGACGCTGGTTTGGATAGGGCTTAGGCGCCAGTTGGCTTCGTTGAGGTAGGTGGCGGTGGAGGGGCACTCATCGAGCGGCACCCGAGGCTCGAAGAAAGGGCGAAGGAGGAAATATGCCGTGGAGAGCTTGAGCATCGGGCAGAGGAGTAATGTGTCGTCCCCCGTAGATGCATCGCTGATAGAGAGCCACCCCTGGAACATCCTAAACATACTACATGTGCCAGCCCCGTTGTAAAGATCGCTCGTGACGCCAAGCCTTGAACTGCTCTCCCAAGGGTCATACTCCTCCCACTTGCCTTCCCATATCTTATCGTATGTGCCTCCTCTTCCGTAACCGTCGGGCTCCCACCTCTCGACGCTCCCGCCGTCGACATGCGCATTTTGATAATGCCTCGAGTCGCCGCCCCTAACCTGCATGCGTAGCCTGTCTGCATAGGCAACGGGAAAGTTGGTGCTTAGAAGGGCCGATGGGTCGCTAGAGTGCCATAACTTCATCGCGAGCCTTTGTGTAGCGAAGACGTTGGGGTGAGCTCGACCCTTGATCTGCGCTGGAGTCCAGTACACCCCGAAAAGATGCGGATCGCGAGAAGAGCAGCAGCGCATTTTGGGGTTCGTTGACAGGTACATCTCGGTCTCTTGTTTCCAGGTCAAAGCTTCGGCTCGGGGGACGACATTCCTCACGATGGCGGCTCCCCTCCTCTTGAGTTCTGCGGAGAACTTGGCAACGATAACTGGGTTCTTTGTATCTTCGAAGTCGATGACGGGTATTATACTTGAACCTCTGGATGCGATGCCTTCAATCTCTTTGCGTAGCTCAGAGAGTAGTCTGCTCCAACTCGCGGCAACTGCAGCCTCCCGCCCAGATAGCAGAGCCTTCTTGATGCGTGCGAATCTCGGGGGTAGAGGAATCGGGTCTCCGGGAGGGAAGGGCATCGCATCCATGCTTAAGAGATCTGGGCAGAAAGGAAGGGAGAGGTGATGTGGGCTTGGGGAAGCTAACATCGTGGTGCTTTAGAGATAGGCGGAACTCTTTGCGTGACTATGAGTTTAGGTGATATACCGATGTAAAGACTGCAGAGATATGACCGAGGACGAAAAAGAGTGACAAGGAGAATTCGAAAGGGCATGGGAAAATGGACTGCGAAGGTGAGCCCACCTCGGATCTCGAAAATTAGGATAAGAGAATAGATGTAAATGCAATTTCGCTAAGTGCCATGAGATCGGGATCTTGCCGCGTCCCGCTGAAATTTGCGGCACTGGAAGCAGATAGATTGAATTGCGATATGCGCGGCGGAATGGCTAATGGGAATATATAGTTGTTCTTTGCCGTCGGGTTAGAAGAAGATGATTCTTAAATGACAGAGAGTGAGAAGGGGATGATCCCATGGAAGAGGTACCCGGCCTCCCGCGAAACCCCGTTGAAGGGGGTGAGCCGCGTGAGCCCCTAGCGAAGTAATCCATGGCGTCTCCTACTTGGTGATGAGAGAAGCTTGACGTTGTACGGGCTAAAGGGACCTCGAGGAAACAAAGGGAGTTTTGACAAGAACAACGTCGACCTACTTCTTTCAGCCAGGGTGGACGGGCCGTGCTGCCGCATCGACGGCACTCATGGCCAGGATCACCAATGGGGCATTTTTCGGGTACTTGCAGGCAGCCTAAGAACGGCAGTGCAACGCTCACCGACTTAGGCAGCGCAGGCTCTGAAGTTGAGATAGCGAGCGTACCATGCATAAATGCGCACGCACTACTGGGCTTGCATACAACCATGGAAGTTATCGTTAGCACATGAGTCGACGCCTAGAGCTGCACTCGATAGTCGCGTTTCTACCTCATTGCCCATGCGGCTCTGTGTTATCGGGAAACTCGGTGTGCTGGAAGGACATCCACCACCCCGGTCGGCAGGGCTCCTTTCGCGATTTCTAGCCGGAAAATCCGTCGATCCGGACTGCATAAGTGAGCGATGCAAGATCGGGGATTTTCCCTCATTTGTCGCTGAGAATATTATGTCTTTCTTCCTTTGGCAGGGCGCATACTTCGAAAAGCACATTTTCCTAAGGACGAAATTAAACTCCACCTCCAAGGATTGGCACACGAACTGTCAAAGAAAAAATGAATCGCTCTCGCACTAATTCCTTTTTAGTCCCCGCCTCAACTAGGTCGATTCCGTTTAGACCGGCGTAGGGGCGCTGTCACTAGCTCCTTGTCTTCGTCGGAATCTTGCTTTCTTTTTCCCGACGACTTCTTGGGCGCCTTGGTCGCTGGTTGCTTCACATGTGTCTTTGGCTTGCTAGGCATGGGTAGCTCTCCCTTCTCGGCCTTTGGCCCGGACTCTCCAGGACCTTCATTGATTACGACATAGGCAACCTTTTCAAGGTCCATTGCCTTTATGCCCAATCTCTTAATCAACTTCTGCGCTTCGGCGTTGAGAGCAGCATATTCCTTCTTGTTGTACTTGATGGGGTCCTTCTTGCCGTTGCAGCAAAGCCAGTAAAAGGCTTCATCGGAGAAGAAGAGAACGCGCTCCGAATCATGAACGGACAGTAGGAGGGACGCCGTCGCCGGGCCGATACCCTTGAGTTTGGTTAAGATGTCAACAGCTGCCGATGCATCGGACGTGTCCCGATATACTTCCAATGCGTCCTGAATGATCTCTTCGACGGTGTCCGGGTCGTTAGAGCTTACGAGCTTCATCAACGTCGGTCGAAACTTGCCATGTCGCCTAGAGGACGAGGTTTAGATTGAGGACGTGGGACTTGACAGCAATGTGCTAGCTAGGTGTAATTGTGCAAGCACAAGCTGGAGTTCACTGTTCGGAATATTGCGGCTAGTCTATAGGACGGCGCCCGAATGGAACCGCCGGTAACATTAAGACAGGGACGGGGGAATTAGGATATCGGAGTGTCTGGATGACAATCTTGCAAGACTTGATATGCACGCGAAACACCGAGATGCAGCGCCCAGAAATACAAGGAAAGTTGTGGGCAGACTTACAGCTTCCACTCTACAAGAGACTTGACATCGTCTTGAACCATAGCCCTATTAGGGTTGTCCAACCGGAAAGTTTCGGGAGCCTCAACATAACGGTAGTGGTCAAGGTCGACCAAAGGTTTCTGGCCCGTCTTGGCTACGCGGGAATTATGTTAGAATCAACATTGGTAGATCCGGTGTCATGGTATCAACGGATTTGGGCCAGATTGAAAATCGGGAGTGTAGGGCGTAGTGTGGTGTGTAGTAGCTGGAGAGTGTGTGTGGATACAACCAGGGATGCTTTGTGGAGCTAAAGATCCCAGTGTTCAGATCCCTCGGACAAAAGCACGCCGCGATGAAGGTCCGACTTACCGGCTTTCCCATCTGATACCGATTGTAACAGGGATGGATATCTCCCAAGCAGATTCTCAAACTCCTTGGCTGAAATATCCGCTGGGGACACTACCTTCTCCGAATGGGCCATAATAGAGAGTGTTATTGAGCCTCAACGAGGCTGTATGGTTGTATTGACGTTCAGAAACACTCCTGGCTAACAAAGGGCAATAGTCGCAACGGATATCTGTCCACCAATTGTAGGCTGAAAAGGCGACCAGCACGCGCGATTGTTCGGTCGGGCAGCAGCAGGAGTTCTCACCGCGGCAGGAAACTCTCCGAGACCCGAGGGGAAGGGAAAGAGAAAGAGAAAGAGACGGAGGTTTATGGGGCACGTTGATAGTTCCCAGGCACCACGACGCGGCGCCAAACCAAAGTTCAAATTGTCGACAAAGTACTTCGTACAGGGAGAGACGGGCAGGTTGCGGAATCACGTGCACTCAGCGCTGCCTGTAAGTTGTCGCATCGAGTCTGGGGTACCTCAGAACTTTTCGAAGTACAATTGTAGACAATTGTATTACCGGCTTTTTAACTATAGTCAAACTCGAGAGGAAAGTTTGCCCGGCCGGGCAAGGGATTTGCATTAAAACTGTTCCTGTTCAAGAAAAAAAATTAGGCAGGCCAATTCTTTCAAGAGCCTGGCTGGCTGAAAATCGATATCCATTGATGTTGAGTTGATCCAGTCAAATCGTGTACAAGTGGACTTGGTCTAGACTGCGCCTTAGGCTCTCTCAGGCTATTAATAAACTTGATCTGATTCTGCCCCTCCACAATGCATTCTCCATTCCGATTCTCCATCGTAAAATCTTCCCCGCCGCCTTTTTTTGTTCTGCCATTTTTCTCCCTTCTCTCGCACCGCCCTTTCAACGAACACTTCTCTCCGGTCTATTACTCTCGTTCCAAGGTTATCTCAACACTTCCTCCAAAATATTTCAAAATGGGTAACGTATGTATCTAACCCGAGTCCACTACTTTCGCATTGCTTGCCAAGAGTGAAAAGACTTTGGATCAATGATGTTAACGGGATTCGCTTGTCTAGGGTGCGAAGGCTCAGCAGAAGCGCGAGCGCAACCAGAAGGATTCAAAGGTTGCCAAGTCGCAACTCAAGTCTGTACGTCACGCCCACTCGATCGAACTCTCCTCCTACCGAACCCAGTCCACAATCCTTGGATCTCGAAGAATGAAGAGAACAAGGAAGAACGAGCGCTCCAATACTAACCGTCTGCGTACTAGAATACCGCCGCTTGCAACATCGTCTGTAATGTTTGCAAACAGTCCTTCCTTCAGACCTCCAAAGCTCCTACGTACGGTACCCCCAAGCCAAAACCGACCGCTATACTATGTTGCGGTATTGCTAACACGGAAAACTAGTTTGACCATCCATGCCGAGAATAAGCACAGCAAGACCTTGGCAGACTGTTTCCCTAACTTCCAGGCTTGAGGACTTTCCACGTCTTGGTAGCGATGGTGTTGGGTGGCAAGAATGTGAAGGTATGGCATGATATTGGTAGGAAAGGAAGGCAGGCTTTGCATGCCCCCCCTAATACCGATATTTTGCCTTCAGCTTCATCCGATGGGTGCGTTTTAGAAAGCGGCATTTTCTTTTAAATAGCGTTGGCGTATCATATGTCCGAATGGGAAACGATGGAATGGACCTTTGTTTTGCACTTTGATTTCTAGTCTCCGGAGTTACGAACCAGTAGTTACCAGCAATCACAAATGTCATACATGCGGGTTGTTCAACTATACGAAGTATTCGTTTCTTTTCTTTGTTTTCTTCTGTCTGTCCCGCGATCAGTGGGCCACCACAGTAGCCGGCGCAACAGGAATAGCCTGCTCCTTTCCCCTCTTAATCCTCTCCTGCTCCTCCCTCACATCCCTCAACAGATCAGGATACCACCTCTCCGCCACATCCGGATGACTCTTAACCCGATTCCTCAACGTCGCCTCCCCCAACGTCTTCGCAACACCACCCTTCCTAAACGTAAACTCCACATCATCCAGCCTGCCCCCATGCTCCGCAATGATCCTCCTTCTCTGCTCGCGCACATGCTCCGGCACCTCCCCAACGCCCACCGTCTCGAGGTCAATAAAGTCCGTATCCCCGCGCACGCCCTGGAAGAACGGAATCGACAACCGCGCGCCCTGGCCCGCGGGGGGAGAAAGCACGCGATGCGTGGTCGACGCGCAGACGCCTCCCGTCAACGCCTCAAGACCCTGGCCGATCGCCACGACGAGGGTTTTGTCGATGGGCGGGCAGTCGATCCATTGGCCGTCGAGGTTCTGGACCTGTAGGCCGCGGTGGTTCGTCACTTGGAGTAAGTAGCTGGATAGCATGCTGTCCTTGTGCGGGCCCACGCCTTGGCCCTCTCCTTCGAGCCCGAGTTCCTGGAGATCGGGATATTTGACGATCTTGAGCTTGTGCTGCTGGTTCTCGTCGAAGTACTTGCTGAAGGCGTCGGCGGGCAGCTCGATCGCCTCGGCGATCAGCGACGTGAACTCGATGGAGATCTTGCCCATGCGGTTCATGTAATCCGTAAACGCCGCGCGGAATCCTGGGAGCGCCTCTTCCGCAGGCCACTGGTTCGGCGCGAGGAGGTTGTAATGCAGGGGTGAGCCGGGGGCGGGGGTTGGGTGCTCCGTGGAGAGATCAATTTGTTCGCGGTGGTCGATGGCGCCGGCGGTGATTTCGGCGGAGAGGCGGGAGTAGCCGAGGAAAGAAGGGGCGTTCTTCATCTCGATTCTCAGTCTGTAGCGTGGGGAAAGAAACGCTCGTGTCAGTGTGCAGTCTGTCAAGGCAGGGAAAAAAGGATGCCGATAATACAAGTCGGAGAATATGGAATCAATGCATAATGTAGAGAGTCCTTTTGACGTACTTTTCCTCCTCGGGGATATCGAAGAATTCCTTGCCCAGGCGAATCACGCTCTGCCAAAGATCATCTGGTATCCCGATGTTCTTGAGGTAGAGGAAGCCCACCTCCATGAGCGCGTGCCGGAGCTCCTTGAGAAACTCCGGCTTCGTCTCCGGGTTTCTCGCCAGGGAGAGGTCAAGGATGGGGATAGATTGGAATGACATGGCTGCTTGTTAGGAATGTGCTTGCCTGGGCTTCACGAGAAGCTTCCAAAAAAAAAGAAAAAAAGAAAGAAAAAGAGCTCGAATATATTGGCAGTCGATCGTGATTCTTCCAAGGCTTCCAAGGGCGCAATTGACTGAAAAGAAAAGGAGGGGCAGTGCAGTGGTGGGGTTTATCGCACGCCATCGATCAAATTATATCTTCTGTATGGCTCCGAGGGAGGGGCAACTTCAAAGTCTACGAAAACGCGACTAAACTCCGCGATCCCATAAGATTTCTCACATTGATACAAAGTACGAAGTAGATCCCGCAGGTAACCTGCTCATAGTCTCTCTGAGAGGCGAATTGATAGTCTGCTAAGATTGATAATTGGTCCTTTACCACCGACACCAACACTGCCGTCCCTCGCGGTACAATTGGACAATTGCAGTTCCACCATGACAATCGTTCGACCTCTCGATCACGTAATATAAGTGTCCGAAGTTGCTATTGCTGCAACAGCCAGTAGAATCCAAGATAAGTGCCCGCAGCCTGTTCCCAGCTCCGGACGGAGCCGATGAGCACGTCCGGCTTCAAATGGTAGCTCCACATCAAATGTTTCCCCACACTTCATATGTCCCGTCATTCGTCCATCTCAAATCCATTGATCCATTTCTTCCGACGTTCCCACCAGTCGTTCATGCAGAGGTCGGCTCGACTTTCTTCGTGGCGAGCAGTCCGGCAACCTTGTAGAATACATCCTCGATCGCGGGCATCGCGAATGCGGGAGCTGCGTCGAAGATCGCCGCCAACCGAGGCTGGTTGACAACGGCTGGGTGAGCTGCCTCGTCTTCTGAGTCCACGTCCATGCCGTCAGCGTTTCCTTCTTCGTCTTCCTCATCGTCGCTGACCTCGAACATTTCGCCGAGTGCCAACGGCTTGGCATCGCCTTCCGTCACCTCGATTGTGTCAAGTCGCATCTCCTCTAGGGGCTTCGCGACCGCAAGGGCGCCCGTGTCGGTGCCCTCGGCGATGGTGCGCAATTGGGCATGATCGTCGAGGATGATAAACCCACTCGAGTGTGGGCTGGTCACCAGACTTAATACCCAGCCAGGGATCTTTCTGAGAAGAACCGGGACTGGACTCTCGGGGCTAAAGAGGCAGATCTCCGTGCCCGTTGGGATAGGCATCGTCAAAGCAAAGTGACGGCTCTTTGAATCCACCCCGATATGGATGGCATCCTCGGCCCCACGCTCCTTGGAAGTGATTGTTAGAGGCATTCCGTAGCATAGATCGTCCGCCACCACATCGTAGACCTGGAGCATATCTGAGAGAATGATAATGTATGGCGAGAGCACGTGTAAGCCGCGTAGGGTACCCAACCAGAGGTCATCAAGCACTCCCTTGACATCTCCGGATCGAGCATCAATGACATACAAATTGCCGTCATCCGCAGAGCCGTAGGCAACAAAGAGAGTAGAGCCGTCCTCAGAGAACGCAATACGGCCCTGATTCTTGGCTGCTGGAGCGGCCCCAGCACTCTCGACAGCGAGTTGATCACCGAGAGGAATCATATGCGTGCAGGACCACGTATGAAGGGCATTGCCATCATTCTTCTTGGTCACCGCAAGGCCATCCTGTTGTCGAACCTTGGGACGCCAGATCCTAGCGAGACCATCATTGCCGATTGTCGCAAATCTCGTCGAGGTTGGATCGGACGCAAGGTCAAATACTGCCTCCGGCTTGCTGGTGACGTGAGGCGAGTTGATGCGCGAAACAAGAGCAAAGCTGTCGGCATTCTCTGCGCTCCCACCTGCTTCCCAGAATTTCAGGTAAATCTCTCGCTTGTCACGAGAGAGTGTTCGTTCCTGGTCCTCGCTGAGATTTAAGCCGTCCTTCTGGAACGGCTTCCATTCATCTACTGTGGCTAGCCACTTTCCATCATGAGAGAAGGCGATGTGGCTGACTTGCGGATCTGTGATAGCCTCTCCTTGAGATGTGAAGTTGGCATCCGATGGGTGTGTCCTTGCGATTGCCTGCTTTGAGACACTCCTGAACGACTCAAGGTCAACCGTTTGAAGGAAAGGAGCCGAAATAGTATCGCCTGACAGTGTTGCCTGGTTTCCGCCTCCCACGCAAAGATACAGCCGGTCGGGGATTTCTGGGTGAAGTGCTGCTGGAATAGATGTGGGCATGTCACCTTCTGTCGAAACCCGAGAAACCCATTGATCCTTGGAAGGTCGAGAATTACGCGTGACGGACTGAATCCCCGAAACATAAACCGTGGGTTCGAGCTCCGCAGTCGATAGGACCATAGTTGAATTGTCATCCAGGTGAACAATATACGACGCCCCGCTATCAGAGACAACAAGATTCTCAACGACTCCCGCAAGGTGAGGCAAGAAGCTCATCTTAGCCGTGTCCATCTGCCAAATTACCAAGGTCTGCTCCGAGCCTCCGGATATCATATAGTTGCCTATTCGCCTCTGTCAGCATTCTGTGTACAAATTTGACCCGTTAATAGTCTGCCAACGTACCATCACGAGACCACTTGAGGGCATGGACAGCCCGACGGTGCCAGTGGTATTTCCTCGCCACCAAGGCATCTTGACCAGACTCCTCACTATCCATGACTTCCAGCTTCGCTATCAGATCATTGTAGTAGTAGATAGGACCCCGCGCTCCACCGACAATAACGTCGACAATCGGCGTGTTTGGGTTCCTAGCTGCTTTGGACTTCTCAATCATCGCACGACGGCCCTGGGCCGGTAGCTTGGTTGTGGCTGAAACCCGTGCGTCGAGTGCGGTTATGATATCGCTTGTTTCGAAATGGTAGAATGAGAACGACAGGTCGGAGAACGAGGTGAACTTGCCGCTCGCAACGCCCACAATAAGAGACGTGTCGGACGCGGCCAGCAAGACTCGCGAATCGTTGACAGATTTGAGGCTATGCATCGTCTTCCCCGAATGGGACAACGCTACCAGGACGTTGCTCACTTTGGTCTCATCCGTACTCTGATAGTTGTATGCGACAAGGGTGTTCCGCCCATCTTTCGTGTGCTCCGAAACAACTAGAAATTCGCGCTGGTTCTTTGCAATCCTGAGGGATATGGTTACCATATCTACAGCGGTGTGAGACTTGGTCAGTACCGGCTCACGCAGTACCGAGCCAACCGTCCAGTCTATCAACCACAGGCGGCCATCGGAGCAAGCGACCCATATATTATTGGCGTTCTGCGACGAAAGGCGGGCTGCAACTATCGCGAATCCATCATTATGCGGTGGCTTTATGGGGATTCGGCGTATGAGGAGTGAATCGGCAGTGGTATACACCTGGATAGAGGTTGTGTACGCCAGGATCAGGTATCTGTTTTGACACGTCAATTTTGAACAGGCGGAACCGCAGCGACTAGCTATCTCTCTTCCCCGTACCTTTCGTCCGCAGTCAAAATAGGATCAATATCTTCTATCCTCCCGCCTAGAGGCTTCGAGACCGTCCAGCCCGTCTCATGTGAATCTTCGGCCTTCAATTGGGAAGTCGTCGTGGGACGGTGGAGGAGCCCCTGGCTTAGGGTTCCTGGTTGAGCCGC
>Ga0164243_10014461_pt1 | contig 10989 bp, 10 predicted proteins | sample OricompcompostOP_FD_108781 | JGI IMG/M metagenome (GOLD analysis project Ga0164243, IMG submission 108781) | Organic Plus compost microbial communities from Emeryville, California, USA - Original compost - Organic plus compost (OP) | ecosystem: Engineered > Solid waste > Mixed feedstock >...
AAGAGATTGGCTTGGCCGACCAACGTCGCGTCGTGCTTCGCGAGAAGCCGGTGCTACTCACCAGCTTCCAGCACCAACTTTGGAGCAGGCTTGAGAAGGGACAGAGCCTGGCGGTCGCTGCGCCGACATCAGCCGGCAAGTCCTTCGTCCTCCAAGGGCACCTTGCCCGGATGTTCGATGACGCGGACGACCACAACGTCATCTATCTGGTCCCAACGCGGGCCCTGATCGCCCAGGTCGCGCGCGATCTCTCGGACATGTTCAGGGGGACAGGTGGCGCGCCGGAGATCGTCACCGTGCCACTTGACAGCGACCAACCGATTCCGCGGCGATCGATCCTCGCGATGACTCAGGAGCGCGTCCAGCTCATGCTCATGTCGCATGGCGATATGACCGCCGAAGTAATCATCGTCGACGAGGCACACAGCATTGCGGACCGCGGGCGGGGTGTCCTGCTCCAATGGGTGGTCGATGACCTGCTGCGGCGGAATCCCACCGCCCAACTCCTGTTCGCCAGTCCTGGCATTCGCAATCTGGATGTATTCGGCCAGACGTTCGGGCTCGACAACGTTGAGGCCGTCCCTTCGAAGGAACCCACCGTCGCTCAGAATTTCCTGATAGTCCGCGTTGTGTCGCCGAAGCTGGGCACGATCTCGGTGTCGAGCTCGGAGCCAGGCGGCGCGGAGCACCTCGTCTCGCAGATCGAAATCGGCCAGACGCTCGCATCGAAGAAGGACCGCCTGGTCCAGATTTCGGCATCCCTCGGCAAGGGAATGCCGAGCATCGTCTACGCCAATGGCGCGGCCGAGGCCGAAGATCTCGCCCTTCAACTTGCCGAGCTGCTGTCGGACCGGGAGACCTCGGACCGTCGGGAGGCTGTGGCGCAACTCGCCGCCCAGTCGGTCCATCCCTCCTTTGTCCTTGCCCACTGCGTGAGACGCGGTGTCGCGTTCCACTACTCGAACATGCCGACACAAGTCAGGCAGGCGGTCGAGGACGCGTTCTCGGACGGAACGGTCGACTTCCTCGTCTGCACTAGTACGCTGCTCCAAGGTGTCAACCTGCCGGCGCGCAACGTCTTCATGTCTAAACCGGAGAAGGGCAAGGGGCGTCCACTCGAAGGAACCGACTTCTGGAACTTGGCCGGTCGCGCGGGACGGCTGCGGCGCGAGTTCCAAGGCAATATCTTCTTGATCGACTACGACGACTGGAAGTCTAAACCGCTCGAGCACGAGCGCGACAGCGACATCGTCCCCGCACTGGAGGCGGGCGTCAAGGAGCGGCTTGCCGATCTCGTGGCGACCATGCGCGACGATGACGGCGACGACCGTAAGGGCGATGACAACCTGGAGACGCTCTTCGTCAGGCTACTTGACGACCGGGCGCGCGGCGAACTCCAGACCACGCTTGCACGTTTGGCGGCCGCCGGCATCCCCGAAGAGGTCACGAAGCAGGTCGTCGATGCGCTCGACGTTGCCGCAACGGCACTGACCCTACCAGTCGATGTTGTCCGGCAGAGCCCGAACCTGTCGCCTCACCGCCAGCAGTCGCTGCACGTGGCGTTGCTGAGCTCGGCCGGCGGGGACAGGTCGAAGGCACGTTCGCTAATCCCAGCCCATCCGCGCGAGGCGGACGCCTATAGCTCGTATTCCTCGATCCTCAGGCTCTGCAACACGCACCTGCTCGGGCTCGCGCCCACCGATGGCCGTCACCGCTTCCATGCGCTCATGGCCACGTTCTGGATGCGAGGCGACCCGCTGCCGCAGATCATCGAAGGGTCGATCAACCGATATCCTGACCAGAAGACGCGCAAGGTCATCCGCGACACGCTCAACGCGATCGAGGAGCAGATCCGCTTTCAGGTTGTCCGGCTCATGTCTTGCTATTGTGCGGTGCTGATCCGTACATTCGAGGAGATTGGCTTCGCCGATCTCGCGAGGTCCGTTCCACCGGTGCCCCTCTATCTGGAGGTCGGCGCGTCCGACCGCTCGATGATTAGCTTCATCGGTCTGGGGCTGTCGAGGGTTACCGCGGCTATCCTCAACGAGGCAACGGCCAATAAGGCAATGACCATCCCAGAAGCACGCAGTTGGCTGCGTTCGGCACCTCTCGAAGCCTATGAGCTGTCCCCACTCTTGGTCGAGGAAATCAGGCGGGTGGTCGCCTAGGCACTCGAAGATGGACGGATGACGGGTTCTGCGGTCGTGGTGTAGTGCACCGGATGACTGCATTAGAGGCGCAAGACAGTCGCCCAGGTTGCTTGCGGCGAAGGCGGCTCGGAGCTACAGCTCGCAGTGCAGCTCATGCTCATCGCCAACGGCCATATTCCCCCTCCATGTGCAATCAGGCTTGTCCTTCCGTGACACGTGAACAGTCACAAGCCCCGGCTCTACTGCAAAAACCTCTTCGTCACGATCTCGTGCTCGATTGCGCTGATTGTTGATGAGGATCACATAGTCTCTGGGCGGAACTGGGGAAACAGTGACGGTGATCCGGGGCAGCTTTTTCAATTGCATGGCAATGACTTCAACACTGAGCGATTTCGACACAGCATCTGTTTGGGCCGGACTGGAAAGGATAAGGTCAGCCTCCCCCGTGTCCCACTTCCCGATCAATCCCTGCGCCGTTGTAGCTATGTAGGCACCTTCCGAGATGGAGCGTGCGAATTGGGCAGCAACCAATGGCTCAACACCGGCGGCAATGATCTCACTCTCGAATTGAAGTGCTACAGCGTCGAGCGCTACCCGCTGCGCTGCGGGGAGAACGACTACATTAGATGCCTCGGACCACTGTGCGACGGCATCATTGATGGATAGCTCAATCTGCTGCGACCAAGCAGTTGCCGCCACCCCACCCGAAAGTGTAGCCCCAACGAGTAAGGTCACGCACTTCTTCGTCATCTCAACCTCCCCCCAATGGCTTCCTGACGTTGTTCAGTGAGAGCACTGCAACGAGAATGGCAATCGCCGCGATGCCGCCAATCAGAAACACGAAGTGAGACTGATAAAGCCACTGAACGTCAGGCGATGCGATCAGATTATAGCACTCATTGAACCACAGGTTTGCAAGCTGCAACTTCCACAGAACGCCGTATCCAGCCGACTGTGCGAGTGCGGCCAGCGCCGCCAACAGAACTGCCGACGTCGTTACGGTAAGGCGAACACCCGAATGCAAACCTATCAGCAATGCGGCACCAAGACTGACCAGACTAGTCGACAAAGCTAGAGTGAGATCGACAATGCCGCTGAGGAACTCGGCGGTCTTCTCATAGCGAACCTCGTCTTCCCCAACGACACAGACGACGGCCTCTGCCGATTGCCCCCAAATCCAATAGGCGCCGCTGGCCAGAATGATGACGCCTAGAACTGCTGCTAGTTTTACCATGCCCCGTCCCTATGCCCATCCTCAACATAGGCTCACTGGAAGAGCAAATACAACCTCGCACTGCTGTCGGAACATGCCACTGCTTCTGCAGTGAACGAGGGCAATGGCTCGTGGGCGCCCCTCTGCCAACGTGCTGGAAGATTCGCTGAACGCCAGTTAACTCAATCCGAGCAGGCGACCGCGGTCACCACGCGGTCACACATTCTGGATTTCCAAGACGCTCACACCAATTCACGTGAGTATCTTCCGGTTCATGTCCAAGCATCCACCAGAGCGCCGGCGAAACGCGAATTCCCTTGCATTGGAGTACACTCAGAAGTATTCTCGCGAATTATTTTGGAAATGCAATTTTTTGCTTGCCAAGGTTGGGGTCGAGGGTTCGAATCCCTTCGCCCGCTCCAGTTTCTCCAGGTCTTCGAAGCCGCGGAACGCCGCGGCTTTCGTGTTTTCAAGGCGGTTGAAATCGCAATTCGAGATCTTGCCTCGATAGATCAGGGTTACCGCGCGGTCACAAGATCGCGCATTCGCCCCGGTATGAAATCGCGGTGTTCGCCCGCTTTCCGGCAGTCGACAATCCAGCTCCAGAATGTGGGCCCAGCCCGAACGTCATCCCCTCAGGGATGGTCCTACTCCCGCAGCCAATACTCCAATGAAGGACAGTGACTGAACTGATGAGAAAAAACGCTATCCCGGACTTCAACGATCGCCGCAAGCAGCAGGCGGAGGCACGCCAAGCCATGCTGGAAAAGTTCCGTTCGGCGCCGGGGCCGGACGATCCGCGCATGATCGAGAAGCGCCGCGAGCGCGAGGCGATCGCCGCAGCCCGGGCGGAGCGGCAGGCAGAGCGTGAGCGCGCCCGGCTGGAGCGGGAGGCTGAGCTTGCCCGCCAGGCCGAGATCGCGGCGGCGGCCGCAGCAGAAGCCGAGCGTGTCGCCGCCGAGGAAGCGGCGCGCCTTGCCGCCGAGGAGGCCGAGCTCGACAGGCTTCTCAAGGCTGAGCAGAAGGCCGCTCGTGACGCACGCTACGCCGCCCGCAAGGCCGCAAAGAAGGACCGCCGCAAGGGCGGCAGTTACGACAGGGGCTACTGAGGGCGCAGCGACGAACCTTTCGCCCGCTCCAATTCCCAAACTTTGCGAGTCTTCGAAGTCGCAGAATGCTGCGGCTTTGCCTTTTCCGAGCTATTCGGGTCTGGTGGATCGGGTGTTCAATCCAGGCAGACGCCCGGACGATCGATCCGAACGCATTCGCGCAGTCTCTGCGATAAGCCTGATTTCAGATGAAGTTCTGTCTCATCAGACGGTAAATCCGCGCCACAGATACCCCGCCGGCTGACGTTTTCGGTGAAAGGCAGCCGCGGCTTTCCGCGGCTGCCTTCCGAGCGCTAGGCCACGATGACGACAACCACCTCGTGGCTATCCGGGTCCACGATGACGATCTGCCCGTTTTCCAGGACGAAGTACTGGTAGCCTTCGTATTCCGGGACGATCTCCACGATTCTCGGCGGAAGCGGGTGCAGTTCAATCGTTTCCGGCACCGATACGCCGACCTCCACGTCGAAATCGACTTCCACCGGCTCCACCTCGGTTTCAACGATCACGTTGCGGATCTCGGTCCTCTGCTCTTCCGAGATATCGATGGAAGCCGTCGTTTCTCCCGAGGGTTCCTCGGTTGCGGCCTGATCGTCCTGCTTCGTCTGGCCGGGCGCAGCTTCCGTCGCGCTATCGACCTCGCCTGAGTTCTGCATCTGGCCAGGCGCTGCCTCAGTGGCGCTGTCTACCTCGCCCGACTGCACCTCCTGCCCAGGCGCCTCGTCCTTGGCGGATTGATCGCTTGGCTCGGTCGTCTCGACATCGGCGCCGGCGCTCGTACCACTATCGTCCTGTCCCTGCTCGACGGCGGCGCCGGAGGAACCATCGCCCTCCATGGAGCCCTCTTCTTGCCCGCCCTGCGGCAGGATTCTTTTCTGCGGCTCGGTAGTGCCGGCATCCTGCGACAGCGCGGGCACCGTGGCCATCGCTGTACTGGCAAGAAGGGCCGCTGCAATCGTACTGATCTTTAGAACCTTCATTTTCTTTCTCCGTCGGATTTTGGCGTTTTGCTCACTGTCATCTTCTGCGGCGAGCGATTGCCGATGTGCCCTGTGGGGGCGTCGCGGCAGGAACACCTCACGAGAAGCGCTGTTCCGACGAGGGGCTTCAGTCCCGTCCACGCATGGGACTTTGGTCCGAGCGGCATGCGGCCGAATGTCCGGCGTCAGCGCCGCGTTGGTCCGGCATGGCCGATTTCGCGGAACCTGAACGCCGGCAGCTCTGTTGCGATCGCGATAACGCAAGGAGGCTTCAATGGACAGAAGCGTCTACCAGGCGCGCTGGCTGTTCGCCCCTGTGATTGGGGTGACTATCGGCTTGTTCGTGCTGGGTGCGGCCGCAGCGTGAACCCGGCACATCCAGACCTTTCGTTCTTGCCGCGCATGACCCGTCCCTTCCTGCGCAGGCAGCCCCGCCGGGATCACCAGATTCCCGGCGGGGCATTTTTTTCATGGACGGTCTGCGCATCGCCGTGAAAAATAGAACAGGGTCGGCTTGGAAAGATCGAGGAATGTCCATTCGCGAACGCAAGAGGACGCACCAGGTTTCACTGCTATACGGATGTAGAACACATGCCCTCTCGTCGCGAAATCCTGTCCGGCATCGTCTTCATGAGCACGGCGTCGATCGTGCGGCCGCTTAGGATCGCGCTCATCGGCGCGGCTTCCTCCATCGTTGCGGACGCCGCACGGGCGCAGGGCAAAAGCGGCAGCAACGAAAACAATGGCAATGACTCTGGCGCAAGCGGTTCTGCCAGCGGCCGCGGCGGAGGGCGGGCTGGATCCTCCCGAAACGGCAATCGTGCCGCCCCGAGCAGGGATAGGTCCAGACGCGGGAATGCCCCCAACGCCCAGCCGGGCAACAAGGCGGCCACGTTGACGAGCGGATCGAGGATCGAGGTCCGTCATCGCAATGGGATGAAGGAGCGAATCACCAATGGCCGTTATGTCATGACGGATGCGCAGGGCAGAACGATCATCAACCGCATAGCAACCAGAGCCGACCTCGCACGGCTTGAGGGAATGGCGGATTGACGCCTTCTCCGATCCCGCGCTGAAGACGTCTCAAATCCGCATCACCTGATCCCTCTGACGCTCCAGCGCGTCCCGCAACGACATGGCCGCCTCCGTGCGATTCCTGACGCCGAGCTTGGCAAGGATCCGTGTCATGTGATGCTTGACCGTCTTTTCCTGCAGGTCCAGTTGCAGGGCCACGCGCTTGTTGCTCAAACCGGAGGCGACCAGCCTCAGGATCTCCTGCTCACGGGAGGTGAGTCCCGAAAGCGGATCAGGCTTGGGCGCGGCATTCCTCGACGAGAGATCCCCGATCAGCCGGGCCGACAAGGTGGGCGAGATGTAGCTTTCACCGTCCGCGACCGTGCGGATGACCTCTGCCAGGGATTGTGATCCGACCCCTTTCAGCACATAGCCCTTCGCGCCTGCGCTCAGGGCCTGGGTGACGTCGTCGCTCGCTTCCGAAACCGTAAGCATCACGATCTTCTGATCGGGAACCAGATCCAGGATGGATGAGATGGCGTGCAAGCCGCCTCCGGGCATGGAAATATCCATCAGCATTATGTCCGGGCGCCGCTCCGCGACGAGGCGAACCGCGTCCTCGTTCGTACCGCCCTCACCCACGATCTCGAACCCGCCCATTTCGGACAGGCTCCTTGTCACGCCTTCCCTGAACAGCGGGTGATCGTCCACCACGGCGATCCTTATTGGCTTCATGACGACTGTTCCACCTCTTCGAGACTGAGTGACATTCTCACCCGCACGCCACATCCCGGGCGTGATTCCACAGCGAACCTGCCGCCGAGACTTTCCACTCTCTCGCGCAGCCCGGCGAGGCCGATCGCGCCGGGACGGACAAGCTCGGGGTCAAAGCCACGCCCCTCGTCCGATACCTCGATGACAACGCATCCGCTCTCGTACCGCTGCTCCACGGACTGTTGGACAGCCCCGCTGTGGCGGTAACAATTGTTCAGCGTTTCCTGGATGAATCGGAAAATGCAGATTTTCGCCGCGGGCGACAGCGTGTTCGGCATATCCGACAATTTCAGGTGGACTTTGGTGCCCGTCCGCTGTTCATGAGCTTGCACGGCGCGGGCGAGCAGTGCCGGCAGCGCAGCATTTTCTATCTGGGGCAGCACGAGGCCGCCGCATATATTGCGGATCTCGCGCATTGCCTCGTCCAGGCTCGATTTGATCAGAGCGATCTCGCAGGAAATCTTGTTGTTGGAAGCAGCGGCGAGCCGGAGGGCTTCACCGTCAAGCCGGAGGGCGGCAAGCGCGACAAGCTGTGCCGGGCCGTCATGCAGGTCCGCGCCGATACGTCGAAGATACCCCTCGTTGAGCGCGGCAACCCGCTGGGAAGCGCGCCTGACACGTTCGTGGAGAGCCCTGTTCTGCACGAGCAGGTCCGTAAGTTCGCCCACGCGTTCTCCAAGGGCGTCGCGCTGCCTGTCAATGATCCGGCTCCCGCGGAATACGATGAGCGACAGTGTCAGGAAGAAGCACAAGGTCGTCAGCGCTACAGCGAGCCAACTGAGCATTCGGGCGCGATTAAGGCTGCGCTCGAAATCCGTCGCGATTTCGTAGAATTCCGAGACGGCGACCACCTCTCCTGACCATGGCTGGAGGATGGGATTGTAGATCTTGAGCAGAGGCTGACCACCCTGGCGTTCCTCCGCTCCCTCAATCTCATCCGCCAGATCGAATTCGGCAAACATTTTGCCGGAAAATGCGGACCGAAGCATTTCACCGGGCTCGAAGCGGCTTCCCATAAGATCCTTGTCATTGGCGTAGACGATAGTGCCGTCACGGCGCCAGATCCGGAAAGAGACCAGGCGCTCGCCCAAGGCGCCGAGGCCGAGCGTCTCGTCGAGAGCCCGCACCACCGCGTCATCGAGCGTTTCCGCCGTTCTCATGTCGGGGAGAAGAGGCGAGATCACACTGTCCACGTACAAGGCCGTACTGGCTGCGGAGTTTCGTGTCACCGCCTCCTCGATGAGCCTCGCGACCAGCGCGCCCACCAGGAGCATGGCCAGCAGCGATACGACGCCGCCGGCGAGCAGGAACTGCCTCGCCAAAGATTGCGAGAACCATCTATCGGCCAGACGATTTGTGCGCTGCACGGCAAGCCCAACTTCGCATCGAGCCTGCAACGTCCGACCCCCCTGCTAAGTTGCACCTCCACGAACTGACCCGGCAATCCGCGTTTGCTCGAAGCTATGCTCGCGTTGGAAAATCGAACGGCGGCTGGAGCGTCAGCGCGAAAGGCGTGCCCTCGTGGGCTTCCTTCCCGCGACCGATGGCGCGGACCGCTTCCACCATGCGCCCACCCCGTTCGAGGATGTCGTCGGCAAGCGTGACGATACGGATGTTCGGCGTCGCACAGGGCGAGAGACGGCGCAGCTCCCACGCAAGGTCGGCTTCGCAGCGCTTCGGCTGGAGCGCTGCGGCAATGACATAGGCGGCGGCCGTCGAGCGGCTGATGCCGGCAAAGCAGTGGACCACGAGCGGTGCCGCCCGGTCCCATGCCTGAGCGAATTCCAGAAGCGTTTCCACAAGCGCGTGGGATGGCGCGAGGAGCCCGGGCGTTTCCTCCGTGATGTCATGCATGGAAAGGCGCAGGCAGCAGACCGGGTCCAGATGGGCGGGCCGCTCGAACACGGCGTCGGCGGAAAGCAGAGAGATCAGATGGCTGGCGCCCGTCGTTTCGAGCGCGGCCGCGAGGCGGGAAAGCGGCGTGACATGGATAATCATCTTTTACTCCACCGCCTCGCGCCAGTGTTGAAGCGCCGTTGAAAGCCTTCGCCCTCCACCGCCGGGCAGGCCCACCCGCAGTGCCTGCGAATCGTAAGCAAAATGCCGCAACAGAATCCCCTCCCGCCCGAGCGCTCGGAAGAGGCTTTCGGCCCGCGGAGTGCGCAGGAAGCGGAACAGCGGCGTGCCGCCCTCGACCGGAAGGCCGTTGACGGCCAGCAATTCGTCGAGAGCCGCAGCTTCTTTCATAAGGCAGGCGCGCATCCCCTCCTGCCAGCGGATGTCCGAGAGAGCGGCGCTGCCCACGGCAATCGCCGGGCCGCTTACGGCCCACGGCCCGAGCTTCGCCCGCAACTGCGCTGTTACCGGCCGCGCCGCGAGCGCAAAACCGAGCCGCAAGCCAGCGAGCCCGAAGAACTTGCCGAAAGAGCGCAGCACGACGATGCTACCCTCCTCCACGTCCGGGCACACGCTTTCCTCCCGCGGTCCTGCGTCCATGAAGGCTTCGTCCACGACGAGAAGCCCGCCCTTGGCGCGCAGGTGGGAAGCAAGATCGAGCAGTTCGGCGCGGCTGGTGGCCCGGCCATCCGGATTGTTCGGATTCACAAGAATCGCGAGATCCGCATCGTAGAGCGATCGAAGGTTGGGCACGTCCACGACCCTATGCCCGGCAAGCGCGGCCGCGCGCCGATGCTCGGCATAGGTCGGCGACAGCACCGCGGCCCTTCCCTTCGGCACGAGTTCGGCCACAAGCGGCAGCAGGATCTGCGTGCCGGGCGCCGCCACGACATTTCCTTCATCCGGCGCTCCATAGGCTCCTGCCGCAGCAGCTGCGAGTCGCCAAAGGTCCGCCTCCTCCGGCAGCCGCGCAAAGATGCTGGCGGGCAGCGGCGGAAGCGGATAGGAGTGCGGGTTGATGCCCGTGGAGAGATCGAGCCAGGGTTTCGGGGCGTTCGGGAAAAGCGTCTCGGCGCGCGCAAGGCTGCCGCCATGATCGGTCACTTCCTTTGCCGGATCGATAAAGGCCGTCATGTTCTTTCTTCTAGCCCTCCTGTCGCTCGCGATCGAACTGGCGGTCGGCTATCCGGACAGCCTGTTCCGCCGCATCGGCCATCCGGTCACCTGGATGGGCCGCCTGATCGCCGCATTGGACTGGACGCTCAATCGGCCGAGCCGGAGCAGGGGTGGCCGCCGCACGGCGGGCGTGGTCGCCCTTGCGGTTCTCGTTGTGATCACAGGCGGCATTGGTCTCTCGATCCAATCCTTGCTGGGCTATGGACTTGGTCTGCTCGTCACGGCGGTTCTCGCCAGCTCGCTGCTCGCCCAACGTAGCCTCGCTTCCCATGTGGAGGCCGTCGCGGCCGCCCTGGAGAAGGAAGGCCTCGAAGCCGGACGCAAGGCCGTCTCTCAGATCGTCGGGCGCGATACCGCGCAGCTGGACGAGGCCGGCGTTTCCCGCGCAGCAATTGAAAGCCTGGCTGAGAACTTTTCCGACGGTGTGGTGGCGCCCGCCTTCTGGCTGGCCGTGCTCGGCCTGCCGGGAGCGCTGATCTACAAAGCCGTCAACACGGCCGACAGCATGATCGGTCACCGCACACGTAGACATAAATCCTTCGGCTGGGCCTCGGCGCGCCTCGACGATCTCGTCAATCTGCTGGCTTCGCGGCTGAGCGCGCTCCTGCTTTTGGGCGCTTCCCTGCTGACACGCGAAGGCTCCTGGCGGGAGGGTTGGCGCGCGGTGAGGCGTGATG
>Ga0164243_10014462_pt1 | contig 10988 bp, 10 predicted proteins | sample OricompcompostOP_FD_108781 | JGI IMG/M metagenome (GOLD analysis project Ga0164243, IMG submission 108781) | Organic Plus compost microbial communities from Emeryville, California, USA - Original compost - Organic plus compost (OP) | ecosystem: Engineered > Solid waste > Mixed feedstock >...
CAAGGAGCTGGGGGTGTCGGAGGTGTTCACGCCGGGTGCGTCGACGCAGGACATCGTCGACTACATCCGCGCGAGCTCGCGGTAGCGCGCGCGGGCCTCAGGCCGGCCCGCCCGGCCGGTGGGCGTAGACATCGGAGTAGCCGACGGCCGACGTGGCGGACGCCTCGACCGCGTAGACCGTCACGGTGTCGGCGATCGGGTCGGCATACGGGCGGCTCGTGTACTTGTGCGCCATCGCGTGGACGAACGCGTCGCGGCCGGGGCCGAGGTCCAGCACGTGGGCCCGGCCGCGCAGACGCGCCGCGCGGTAGGGGTCCTCGAGGTCGACGACCGACAGCGCGACCCGGGGGTCACGGGCCATGTTGCGCCCGTGCGCGCTGTCGGCCCGCGCGAAGAAGACGACGCGGCCGTCGCGGACGTCGGCCCAGATCGGCGTGCTGTACGGCGCGCCGTCGCGGCCGAGCGTGGCGAGGTGCGCGAAGTTCGGCGCGGCGAAGAGGGCGTGGACGGCATCGGGCAGGGACAAGGGGACCTCCGGGTCGGTGGATGGGCGGCGTCGGTTCATGGCCGCAGCGGTTCGATGCCGGCGGCGCGCGCGCGCCCGCCGCTGGCGACGTAGGTGCCGGCGAGGACGAGCACGATCCCCGCGACGCTCACGGCGCGCAGGTGCTCGTCGAGGAAGACGACGCCGAGCACCACGGCGACCGCCGGCGCGACGTAGGCGACCAGGCTCGAGCGCGAGGCGCCGACGCGGGCCGTGAGGCCGTAGTACAGGATGTAGGCCGCCGCGCCGCAGACCAGGCCGATGGCCACGACGGCGGCGATCGCCCCGGGCGTCGGCACGGCGTCGGGCGCCGACAGCAGGGCCGGCCCGGTCATCACCACGGCGCAGATCAGCATGACCCAGGCGCTCACCGCGACCGGGTCCTCCTGCCGCAGCCGGCGCTGGTACAGCAGCTGCGCCAGCGCGTACAGCAGCGCCGCGCAGAGGACCAGCGCTCCGCCGATCAGCGTGTCCACGTCGCCCGCCGCCTGGACGCCCAGGACCAGCGCGACCCCGATGATGCCGAGGGCCAGGCCGGCGAGCTGCGTCGGACGCGGCCGGCTGCCGGCGCCCAGCAGCGGGCCCAGCAGGACGACGAAGATCGGCGTGGTGGCCACGAGGACGCCGGCCAGCCCTGCGGGGACGGTGCGTTGGCCCACGCTGAGCAGCACGAGCGGGAGCCCGACGTCGAGCATGGCGAGCAGCACGAGCGGGCCGGCCAGCCCGCGGGTGCGCAGGCTGCCGCGCCACCAGGCGAACGGCACGAGCACGGCCGCGGCCAGCCATGCGCGGGTGCACGCGAGCGCCGCGGGGGAGAGCTGGTCGCCCACGACGTCGACGAGCACGAACAGCGCGCCCCACGCCAGCGCGACGCCGGCGAACTGCACAGCGGCGACGCGGCTCACGCCGTCGTCGCCTGCTGCGTCAGGTGAGCTTGATGACGCCCAGATCGCGCAGCACGTCGAGCGCGTTCCAGGTCGCCCAGTCCTCGACGATCTTGCCGCCCTCGAAGCGGCTGATCACCACGCCGCTCGTCGTGATGGGCGTGCCCGTGGGCGGGAAGCCGAGGAACTCCCCGCCGTGCGTGCCGGTGGACGTCCAGCGCGTCACCACGGTGTCGCCCTCCGAGACGAAGGCGTCGATCCGGCTCACGAGGTCCGGGAACCCGCGGTGCAGGGACAGGATGCTCTCCTTGAGGTACTCCCGCCCGCGACGCTCGGGATCGACGGTGTGCCGCACGTAGTTGGGTGCGTAGAGCTCGTCGACCGACGCCATGTCGCCGTCGTTCCAGCCCTTCTGCCAGAAATCCCTGAGCTTCTGCTTGTACTCCTCGGATCCCACGTGCGTCACCTCGCTCCGTCAGGCGCCGTCGCGCCGGCGGTCCTGCCGCCGGCGCCCGCGGCGCGCACCATGCGGCACGCATCATGCCTCATGCGAGGTTGGTCCAGACGGCCTTCGTCTCAAGGAACTTCTCCAACGCGTCGCGACCGCCGTCCCGGCCGTAGCCCGACTGCTTGAAACCGCCGAACGGCACGGCCGGGTCGAAGGCGTTGTAGCAGTTGAGGAACACGCTGCCGGCGTCGAGCAGCTCGGCCATCCGGTGGGCGCGGCCGAGGTCGCGCGTCCACACGCCCGCCGCCAGGCCGTACTCGGTGGCGTTGGCGCGCTCGGCGACCTCCTCGAGCGTCTCGAACGGCTGCGTCACCAGCACCGGGCCGAAGATCTCCTCGCGGCAGACGGTGACGTGGTCGGGCACGTCGCGCAGGACCGTCGGGCGGAAGAAGTAGCCGTCGCCGTCGACCGCCGATCCACCGGTGACCGCCGTGGCGCCCTCCGCCAGGCCGCGCTCGACGTAGCCGCTCACGCGCTCCAGCTGCTCGGCCGACACGAGCGGCCCCAGCGTCGTGTCCGCGGCCAGGCCCACGCCCAGCTTCAGGCTCTCGGCGGTCGCGGTCACGCGCTCGACGAGCTCGTCGTAGATGCCCTTCTGGACCATCAGGCGCGAGCCGGCGGAGCAGACCTGGCCGCTCTCGTAGAAGATGGCGTTCGCGGCCGCCGCGGCAGCGGCGTCGATGTCGGCGTCGTCGAAGATGATGTGCGGCGACTTGCCGCCGAGCTCGAGCGACACCGGCTTGACCGTCTGCGCGGCGACGGCGCCGACGATGCGGCCCACGGCCGTGGAGCCGGTGAACACGATCTTGTCCACGCCGGGGTGCTCGACGAGCGCCTGGCCGGCGACCTCGCCGAAGCCGGTGACCACGTTGAGCGTGCCGTCCGGCAGGCCGGCCTCGGTGGCCAGCTCCGCGAAGCGCAGCGCCGAGAGGGGCGTCTGCTCGGCGGGCTTGAGCACGACGGTGCACCCGGCGGCCAACGCCGGCGCCATCTTCCACGCCGCCATCAGCAGTGGGAAGTTCCACGGCACGATCGCGCCGACGACGCCCACCGGGCGCGGCCGCGTGTAGACGAGGGTCTCGGGGACCGAGGTGGGGATGGTCGCCCCTTCGATCTTGTTCGTCCAGCCGGCGAAGTAGCGGAAGTGCTCGGCGACGCTGGCGATGTCGAACTGGGCGAACGCCAGCGGCTTGCCGTTGTCGAGGCTCTCGATCTGCGCGAGCTCGTCGGCGTGCTCCTCGACCAGGTCGGCCAGCCGCGTCAGGATCTTGCCGCGGGCCGTGCCGGGCAGCGCGCCCCAGCCGTTGGCCAGCGACTCACGCGCCGCACGGACGGCGCGGTCGACGTCGGTGGCGGTCGCCTCGGCGACCTGGGTGAGCTCCTGACCGGTCGCCGGGTCCAGGGTGGCGAACGTGCCGCCCTCGGCGGCGTCGACGAGCTCGCCGGCGATGAACAGCTTGCGCGTGGCGCCGACGAACGAGCGAACGTCATCGCGGACGTTGAGCTCCGCCGCGTCGAGCGTTGTGGTCATCCTGCCTCCTGTGGGGTACTGGACGGGTCTTGCAGGGAACGCAGCCGGTCGGGATGCCACAGGCCGCCGTCCCAGTAGATGAGCGGCTCCTTGCCGCTGGCGCGCGCCTCGAGGACGCGGCCGATGAACAGCACATGCGTGCCGGCCTCGATGCGGTTCTCCAGCCGCGCCTCGAGGAAGGCCATCGAGCCCTCGAGCATCGGCGTGCCGTGGGGGCCGGACTGCCAGTCCAAGCCGGCGAACTTGTCGCCGCCGCTGACGGCGAAGCGCCGCGCGACGTCGGCCTGATCGGCCGCCAGCAGGTTCACGCCGAAGACGTCGGTGGCGAAGAACGCCTCGTAGGTCTGCGCCGTGCGGGAGATCGACACCATCACCAGCGGCGGGTCGAGCGAGAGGCTGGCGAAGGCGTTCACCGCCAGGCCGCGCGGCTCGTCGTCGACGCGCAGCGTCACGACGGTGATCCCGGTCACGAAGCACCGGTGGAACGCGCGGACCGCCTCAGGGTCCGCGTGTCCCTCGAAGGTGCCGGCGACCTCCTCCATCAGGCCGCCCCCGGCTCGATCCCGAGGAGCGACAGGGGACGGCCGTGCAGGATCCCCTCGATCATCTCGGAGGAGATCGGTGGCAGGCGGTCCTCGGTCAGCGTGTTGATGTTGCGCAGCGCGTCGGCGCACTGGGCCGGTCCGGCGATCGGGAAGTCCGTGCCGAAGAGCAGCTTGTGATCGACGCGGTAGTCCCGGGCCGCCAGCAGCGCGTTGTGCAACTGCCAGGGCCGGTGGAAACGGGCCGACAGGTCGGCGTAGACGTTGGGGTGCTTGCTCATCAGCGCGACCGTCTCCGCGTACCAGGGCTGGCCCATGTGGGCGATGACGATCGGCATGTCGCCGAAGGCCGCCGCCACCTCGTCCAGCAGGACGGGGTTGGCGTGCTCGAGCGGGCCGCGCCGCGCGAACACCGCGCCCTGATGGAAGATCAGGAACAGCCCCAGCTCGGCCGCCGTCTCGTAGATCGCCCAGGCTTCCGGGGAGTGGGGGTGGAAGGACTGGTAGGGCGGCGCGAGCTTGAGCCCGTGCAGCCCCATGTCCGCGGCGTCGCGCAGCTTGGGCACCGCCTCGGGATCGTTGGGATCCACGCACGCGACGCCGATGAGCCGCTGCGGGTCCGTCGCGCAGTACTCGGCGACGAACTCGTTGGGGATGTGCATCCCGAAGTGCCGGCTGGTCAGCGCGATGATGACCGCGTGGTCGACGCCGTCGGCGTCGAGACGCTCGCGGTTGAGCTCGGGCGTGGCCAGCTCGGTGATCTTCAGCGGGTCGTAGCGGGCATCGAGCGCCGGGCCCCACTCGTTCCCCAGGTGCTCGGGCAGCCAGATGTGGCTGTGCCAGTCGATGAAGGTCACGTGCCGCTCACCACCTCGGCGCCGAAGCGCGGGAGGACCTCGGAGCCCAGGAGCTCCAGGGACGCGACGCTGTCGCGCTCGCTCAGGCCGGGCAGCCAGTTGAACAGCAGCAGGTGCTCCAGCCCGGTGCTCTCGCGGACCCGCTCGATCTGCTCGCCGACCGACTCGGGCGTGCCGACGAACAGGTGGTCGCGGCCGTAGAGGAAGTCGAACCAGGACTCGCCGGGCTCCGCCGGCGGCAGCGTCTCGCCGGGCTCGGCGTAGATCGCCCGGCTGCGGATGCCGCCCAGGTAGCCGCCGTACATCGCCTCGACGTGGGGCTCGGCGATCCGGCGCGCCTCCTCCATCGTCTCTGCGATGTAGCAGGTGCGCAGCAGCGCGCAGTCCTCGCCGAGGCGCAGCTCACGCCCCTGGACCGCGGACGCCGTCTCGCGATACAGCTCGAAGGCCTCGCGCATCGCCTGGGTGGAGCGCAGCCAGGTGATCGGGCGCAGCCCGTGCTCGGCGGCGATCTTGAAGCCGGGGGTCTGGTCGACGGTGTTCCACAGCGTGGGGTACGGCCGCTGCAGCGGCTTGGGCACCACGTTGATGGCGATGTACTCGTCGTCCTCGGACCGCCAGCGGGGATCGCGCGGGTACCAGGCGGCGTAGCTGTCCTTGATGCCCTTGGCGGGCAGCTGGAAGAACTCGCCGTCCCAGGTCAGCGCGTCCTCGGTCCACGCCGCCTTCATGAGCTCGAGCGCCTCGAGGAAGAAGGCCCAGTTGCGGTCGTTGTCGCGGCGGTCGGCGCCGTGCAGGTTCAGGTTGGCCAGCTCGCGGTTGGTGATCCCGCGCCCGACCGCGCACTCCACGCGGCCGCCGCTCATGTGGTCCAGCAGCGCGATGTCCTCGGCCAGGCGCAGCGGGTGCCAGTTGGGCAGGATGACCGCCCCGAGTCCGATGCGGATGCGCGAGGTGGCCGCCGCCAGGTCGAGCCCGAGCATGACCGGGTTGGGCGCGACGTCCCAGCCCTCGGCGCCGAAGTGGTGCTCGGCGAGCCACACCTCGTTGAACCCGGCCTGCTCGGCCAGCACGGCCTCGCGGCGCAGGCGCCCCAGCACCTCGTCCCATCCGCTTTCGCCGGCCAGCTGGTAGCCCGGCATGAAGTACCCGAATCTCATGTCTTCTCCTGCTGTACGTCAGTGATCACGCGGACCGGGGCGGCGTCGCACCGGGCCGTTCGTAGACGAGCTCGCCGCCGAGGTAGACGCGATCGACCTTGATGTCGCGCAGCTCGTCGACGCTCGCCGTCTGGATGTCGCGGTCGAGGACGATCACGTCGGCCGTCTGACCGGGGGCGAGGGAGCCGCGGTCGTCGGCGCCGAGCGCCTGGGCCGCCCAGCGGGTGTGCATCAGCAGCGCCTCGTCCAGGGTGATCGCCTGCTCGGGCTCGAGGATCGCCCCGAGGAAGCTCTGGCGCTTCATCGTGCACCAGACGCCGAACAGCGGGTTGGTCTGCTCCTCGTCGGCGCCGAGGTGGACGTCGGAGCTCGCCGACAGCTCCCAGCCGGCGTCCAGCAGCGTGCGGAACGGGAACCGGCCGTGCTGGCCGTGCTCGCCCAGGTAGACGGGGAAGAAGTCCCCGAAGTTGTAGAGGAACACCGCCTGGGGCATCGGGATGATCCCGGCCTCGCGCCAGAGCTGGGGCGCCGTGTCGTCGGTGACGAAGTTGCCGGCGTGCTCGATGCGCGTCGGCAGGTCGCCCGGACCGGCCGGCCCCGCGGCGATGATGCCGTGGCAGACCTCGTCCTGCGCCCGCTCGCCGTTGGCGTGCACCGCCAGCTGCAGGCCGGCCTCGCGCGCCCGGCGCACCGCGTCGGCGATCGTGTCGCGCGGGAGGTTCACGCGGCCGCGGGAGCCCGGCTCGAGCGCGTAGGGCTCGACGTAGGGCTTGCGGGTCGCGGCGTTGCGGGCCGAGTATCCGCCGTCGGCGAACATCTTGATCCCGCGGACGTTCAGCCGGTCGGCGGGCGCGGTCAGGCTCAGCGTGTTGCGCCAGTCCAGGGCCTCCTCGAACGTGAAGGTGCCCGGCGACCACAGCAGCAGCGACAGGCGGGTCTGCAGGCGACCCGCCGTGGCGAGGTCGTTGTGGGCCTGCACGCCTTCCTTGCTCTCGGTGATCTCGCCGATCGTGGTTACGCCGTAGGCGGTGAACAGCTCATGGGTGTGGCGCTCGATCGCGTCGCGCAGCGCGTCAGGGCCCATCGGCGGGATCGGCAGAGCGTTGTCGATCTCGGCGACGACGCCCGTCGGGCATCCGTGCTCGTCGGCCTCGATCACCGCGCTGCCCATGAGTCCCTCGCCGCCGTCCTCGAAGCGGTCCAGGCCGGCACGCTCGAACGCCGCGGAGTTGAGCACCGAGCGGTGGCCGCCCGCGCGCAGGACGATCGGCATGGTCTTGCTGACCGTGTCGAGCTCGTCGCGCGTGGGCAGGCGCTTGTCGGCCAGCTTCTGATCCAGGAACAGGTTGCCCTGGCCGACGAGCCAGCCGCCGTTGACGTCCGCCATGTCGCGGTGGTCGCTGAGCTGCTGCAGGACGTCGGCGACCGTCGCGCACCGGGGCGCGCGGCAGTCGACCATCGACGCACGCGTGCGCGCCGCGATCTCGACGTGCGCGTGCGCGTCGACGAAGCCCGGCAGGATGGTCCGCTCGCCGAAGTCGAGCACCTCGACGCCGCCGTCGGGCGTGGTCTGCTCGACCTGCTGCGCCGCGCCGACGCCGGTGATCTGGCCGTCGGCCACGCCGACGGCCTCCACCGGCTCGAGGCGGTCGGTGCTCATCGCGAGCACGCGGCCGCGAAGGATGTTCGTTCGTGCCATGTGGCTCGCCCTCCTATGCGCCGACCGGCGCGCCGGACTGCTTGGACAGGCCCTCGCGGTACGGCACGAGGACCTGCTCCCCGAACAGCCGCATGGACTCCATGACCTCGTCGTGGGGGGCGCCGAAGTCGAACATGAGCAGCACCTCGTCGACGCCGGCGGCCTCGTAGGCCTGCAGCTTGGCCAGGACCTCGGCCGGGGTGCCCATGAGCAGGTTGTCGTAGATGTCGTTCTCCGCCGGCTCCTGCTCCAGGGGCTCGGGGAAGACGTAGCCCTTCGGGTCGGCGCGCTGCGTGAAGTGGTGCAGGCGCTGGTTGATGCGGTGGTTGATCAGCGCGGTCTCGACGTGCCGGCGGGCATCCGCCTCGGTCTCGGCGACCCATGCGCCGCGCAGGATCCCGAGCTTCTGCTCGCCGCGGGCCGCGCCCGCGGCCTCGCGCGCGGCGTGGAACGTGTCGGCGACGTGCTGGACGCGGTCCATGCCGCTGAGGAACGGCCAGTTGGTGATGTGATACCCGCGCGCGACCGCGTATTCGATGCTCGGCTCCGTCATCGCCGCGTACCACAGCGGCGGGTGCGGGTCCTGGTAGGGCATCGGCCACACGTAGGAGGGCTCGAAGTTCACGTACTCGCCCTCGAAGTCGACGGCGCCCTCGGGGTGGGCCCAGATCTTGCGCAGCGACTCCAGCGACTCGTTGAAGCGGTCCTTGCCCTCCTTGAAGTTCAACCCGAGGCGCTCGAACTCGTACTCGTAGGCGCCGCGACCGACCCCGATCTCGAGGCGACCCTCGAGCACGTGGTCCAGCAGGGCCAGCTCGCCCGCGTTGATCAGCGGGTGGCGGTAGTTCAGGAGGCTGACCATCGTTCCGATGCGCAGCGAGGTCTGCAGGCCGAGCTGCGCCGCCAGCAGGGAGGCGCTCGGCGTCTGCATGAAGTGGATCAGGTGATGCTCGGGGACCCAGACGAGATCGAAGCCCAGCTCGTCCGCGAGCTTCGCCTCAGCGAGCTTCTCCTGGTACGGCGCGGTGGGGTACGCATCCGGCGGGCCGATCCGCTGGTACGACAGGAAGACGCTCAACCGCACAGGGAAACCTCCGTAGCTTGCATGGTAGATCCATCGTACCCGGCGTGCCTTGCATGTCAATAGGCATGCGCCAAGATGCGTGCGCTCCTTCCTTGGCCTCCGGGGCGCCGCGTATACTCAGGGCATGGAGAGTCCCGGGCGGGGCGCGGACAGCCCCGGCGATCAGGCAACCGGGACGAGCGCCACCCTCAGTTCTCAGGCGCGCGTCGCCGACGAGCTACGGCAGGCCATCATCCGCGGCGAGCTCGCCCCGAAGTCACAGGTGTCGGAAGCGGCGCTCGCGGCCGAGCACGGCGTCAGCCGGACGCCGATCCGCGAGGCGCTGAAGCAGCTGGAGACCGAGGGGCTCGTCCGCATCGTCCCGCGCGTGGGCACGTTCGTGACCGCGCCGTCGTGGCCGGACATCGTGGAGCTCGCTCAGGTACGCGAGATGCTCGAGGGGCTCGGGGCCCGGCTGACGGCCCAGCGCAGCGACCAAGCCGTGGTCAGAACGCTCCGGCACGCCGTCGAAAACCTGCGAAATGCAGTGGATTCCGAGGACATCGACCGGATCTACGTCGCCGATACCGACTTCCACGACGCGGTGGTCATCGGCTCCGGCAGCCGCAAGCTGCTGCAGTTCTACCGCCAGCTGATGAACCAGATGGCCTACCAGCGGCTCGCCTACCGCCAGACGGACATCGACCCCGCCTGGACCGACGAGCACGCCGGCATCCTCGAGGCGATCGTCGCCCGGGACGCCGACGCCGCCGAGTACGCGATGCGCGAGCACATCCGCCGGCGCCAGCGCGCCGCCGCGCTGCACCGCCTCGACGACCCGCGCGACAGCGGCGGGCTCGCCGACGGGCCGCGCTGGACGCACTCCTAGACCTCGGTCGCCGCTCGCCGCGCCACCTCGTCGGATCGACTCCGACCACCGGTCCGCACACTGGTGCTTGACACCTCGGTGGGTCGTCGGCATCCTTCGCGACCTGCCATGCATGAAAGCGGCCTCTGCCATGCAAGAGAGCCGCCGGAGGGGAAGAATCACTTGACGGTTTCACTGAGCGCCCAGTCGCGCTACGCGCCATACATCGACGGCGGCTACGTCGACCCGCAGACCGACGCGGTCGTCGAGAGCATCAACCCGACCGACGGAACGGTCCTCTACGAGATGACCGACTCCAGCGCGGCGGACGTCGATCGCGCGGTCGCCGCGGCGCGCCGTGCGCTGCAGCAGCCGGAGTGGCGTGACATGGCGCCCGCCGAGCGCGGGCGCGTCCTACGGCGCATCGCCGACCGCCTCCGCGAGCTGGACGGCTCGCTGGCGCTGATCGAGTCGCGCGACAACGGCAAGCTCATCCGCGAGCTGCGCGCCCAGCACCGGGCGCTGCCCGGGCTGTTCGACTACTTCGCCGGCTGGACCGACAAGTTCCACGGCGACATCGTGCCCAAGCCCGTCGGGACGATGAACCTGCTCGTCCCGGAGCCGGTCGGGGTCGTGGCCGCGATCGTGCCCTGGAACTCGCCGCTGTCGATCGCCGCCAACAAGTTCGCCCCCGCGCTCGCGATGGGCAACACCGTGGTGATCAAGCCGTCCGAGCACGCGACCGCCGCGATCCTCGAGCTCGTCGCCTCGCTGGAGGACGTGGGCCTGCCGCCGGGCGTCCTGAACGTCGTGCCCGGCCGGGGGGAGACCACCGGCGTGGCACTGGCCAATCACGAGGGCGTCGACATGATCGCGTTCACCGGCGGCACCGCCGCGGGACGCGCGATCGCCACCGCCGCGGCGCAGCGCCCGATCCGCACGCAGCTCGAGCTCGGCGGGAAGTCGCCCAACATCGTCTTCGCCGACGCCGACCTCGACCGCGCCGCCAACGGCATCATCGCCGGCATCTTCGCCGCGGCGGGCCAGACCTGCGTCGCCGGCTCGCGCGTCTACCTCCAGCGGGAGATCCACGACGAGGTGCTCGAGCGCGTCGTCGCCCGCGCTCGCACCATCCGGCTCGGCGACCCGCTCGAGGACACGACCGAGCTCGGGCCCGTCGCCTTCGAGGCCCACCTGCAGCGGATCCTGGGCATGATCGACCGGGCCGTCGACGAGGGCGCGCAGGTCGCCTGCGGCGGCGAGCGCGTGACGAGCGCCCCGCTGGCGGACGGCTTCTTCGTCCAGCCGACGATCTTCACCGGCGTGCGCCCC
>Ga0164243_10014463_pt1 | contig 10987 bp, 3 predicted proteins | sample OricompcompostOP_FD_108781 | JGI IMG/M metagenome (GOLD analysis project Ga0164243, IMG submission 108781) | Organic Plus compost microbial communities from Emeryville, California, USA - Original compost - Organic plus compost (OP) | ecosystem: Engineered > Solid waste > Mixed feedstock >...
GAATGTTCTCTTATTCTCGATCGGGATGAGCGCTCGTTTCGCCCCGTTATCCATGGCTACTCGAAGCGGCTCAACAAGAGAGCGCAGTGCCTTGATGTTTCCTTGAACGCTCATGTCACCTAGCACTAATAGAGCTGGCGACACGGGCGCCTTTCGAAGCACCGAGCATGCAGCGATGAAGAAGGCGACGCCGAGCTCGGCCTCCACACGGTTTCCGAGAAGGTCAATCACCTCAACGTGGAGGTCAGATGCATCGAGGTCGCGCGAAATACTCAGCTCCGCCTTCTTCGACTGAAGATAGCTGAAAGCGCGCTGCACGGACTCCTTCATCGCGCCGGCAATGCCGCCGGCCATCTTCAGCTTGCCGGTACCGGCGGACGCGGAGATCTCCACGCGGTAGAGACCCACCGTGCCATCGGCCGTGACGCCAGCTGTGTAGACTGTGCCAGGCGGCAGCGGGTCGGTCGAGATCAGGTCGCGGCCACCCTGCTCAGGCACGCCGACAAACTTCTCTTCGCCCGTTTCTTGGTGCGTGTAGCTGAATGAGGTGTGGTAATACTCGAAGGAGCCCATTTTCTTCAGCTGCTCCTTCACACGCCGGCGTCCCTCGAGGGCGAGCTCGAGAATCTCGGCAAGGTCCTCCGGGCTCACTTCGCCGTGCGGATGGACGATCTTCACCAAGCCGGAGACTGTCTTCCGCACCGCCTTGCGATCACGCGCATTAAGGTGCGCGCCGAGCGAGAAGTGCCGGTCGATGATTTCGGTTAAGTTGTGCTTCCGCATCTCCCGAAGCGCTTCGGCCAGGTAGTCGACCACGAAGCCATAGTGATTCGTGAAAAGGTCGTTGCGCATCTTCGGAATCTCCCAGCCCGGGAGATAGAAGTGCAGGCGATCGATAAATGCCATGTCGTCGCGAATGACGTCCGGCATGGGCGCGAACAGATGGCCCGTCTGCACCATCACGTCCACGGGCTGGTTCGTGTTGCCGAACATCGCAATGCTCGCGTCGCCCGACGCCGCCTCCTGGCCACGCTGGAAGGTGCCCGACTCGCAGTAGGTCTTCATGGTCGTGATGACCTCCTTCGGCATCTTCTGGAGGTCAGCGACCTCGTCGAACCCGACGACGTCCCAGATCTGGACCATGCCCTTTTGCCGCCCGCCCATATGGCCGAAGAGGTTCGCGACCGTGGTCGGTCCAGTGAGCAGGGCCGCGTAAGGCGAGACTTCCTGAACGACGTAGCTCTTGCCTGTCCCGCGCGGACCGAGCTCGACGAGGTTGTAGTTGCGCTCAGCGAGTGGAATGAGCCGCACCAGGAAGTGTAGCTTCAGGCGGCGCGCGAGCCCCTCGGGCTCGTAGCCCATGCTCCGCAGCATGAGGTCGATCCACTCGTCGGTCGTAAACTCGCGCCGTACATTCCGATACTCCTCAAGGTCGAACGTCGCGATCTGGATCGGCGTGAGCTTGTCGATCCAAAAGGGATTCTTCCCGCCCGCCTCTTCGTCGGACTGGAAGCGCAGATCAAGCTGCGCCCAGACTCCGCCCATCAGCAAGCGCTCGTACTCGCGAACATACTGCGTCGGCACGTGCAGAAACTTGTTCCCAAAGTTCACCGCCTCCGCCCAGTAGTCGGAGTCGACTAGACGGACCTTCACCTTGTCGATGAACGTGTACTTGCCGTTCTCCTTGACCTTGCTTTGCGCCTTTCCCGACTCGTCCGGGCGGATGTAGTTGTTGGCGAGCGTATCGTTGACGACTTGCAAGCCCATCTGGATCGCGACCTCGTCCGATGATGCGCAGTACTTGCCGAGCAGGTACTCGAGCACGAAGACTGGGACGTTCGCGCCCACCTTCACCTTCCGGACGAGGTCCTTCCGCACGACCTTGCCCGCGAAGAGACGGTTAACCTTGTCGTCCAATGCGTCGCGAGTGGGGGCGCCGCTACTCATGGTCATCACACTCCAAGCCGTACCGGGATGTCGCTCGGCGAGCGATACAGCTCTGCATCCGTTGCCGGGTCCTGGACCACGACGCGAAGCGCCGGCACGCTCTCATCGCTCAAGAGAAAGGCGATCGTGGTCGGTTTCCCGGGCTGCAGCTTCACGCACCCGGTCGCGCGGTCGAGCTCGGCATCAACGGCCATACCCACGCCACCCACTTGCTTGCCAGCGGCCATCAGCAGGGGGCGGACGACCATCGCGCTCGAGAAGAGCGACAGATTCTGGCCGAGCTGCAGGGTCACACTGAAGATCCGATTTGTAACCGCATCGGGGAGACCCGATGCGCTGATCAGGCGCGCGGTTGGCCGACCGGACTCTCGCATTTTCAGTCGGACCGTGAGCACCGGGATGATCAACTCTTGGAGCGACGCGCCACCGTGATGAAACGCGAGGTCGCCGCCCGCCTTGAACACTCCGCTGCCAACAGGGAACACGAACTCCAAGTTCGACGCGTAGCCCAGAGCTGCTGCGTCCACGCGGATGCATCCGGCTGGGGTCGCGCCGCCCCGACCAATCCAACATCTGCGATGGAGCTCGATTTCGTTGCCACCGGGCTTCTCGATGCGCATCGACTCGTCACGGTCGACGGGAAAGAACAGATGGCCATGGTCGGCAGAGATCACGGAATGCTCCACGCCGGCGGCAGCGAGCTTCCGGATGGCACGTGCCAGATTGTCGATGACCGTGTCCATCACCTGGCGCGCTTGATGCGTGAAACCAGCTTCACCCGCGTGGTCAATCTCTTGCGACTTCACGATCACGACCTGTGCGCCCTCGATCTTCTTCGCCAGCTTCGATGGCTGCAGGCTGAGGAGCTCGTCGAGCCCAAGATGCACGAGGTTTGGAATCTTCGCTGTCGCGAACTTCCTTCGCGAAGCCGCGTCCGGAAGGAATGCATCGTCGACACGCGCTCCGAGCACCCCGTTCTGCTCCACGACGCTGAAGCTGGCGGAGGCCCCAGGTAGGAGAGCAGCCATTCCGATCGGAGTGATACTCGGTAGAGCGCAGATGGCGTGTCGCACACTCACTTCAGCGCTCTTCGGCAGACGTTCTGCCAACTCGACGCCCATCTCGAACCGCATCGCGTCGACGAGGAAGTAGGCCACCGGTTTCGGCCGGTCTGCCACGACCTCGCTGTAGATGCGGGTTTGATGCAGCACGCTGGCAATCGTCCACTTCGCCTCCGCGAGCGCGCGCGTAAATCCTTCGGCCATGGCGTGACATGCGTCTTCGTAAGCGCGCCGCACAACGCCAAGTGGACGTTCCTCCGGATCCTCCTCGAGCTTCGTGATAAGGACCTCAAGCCTGCGTTGCGCTTGGTCCATTCGATACCAGCCGTCCCTCGACGTATACGCATCGATCCACGAGCCGGGATCGTTGCGTATATTCGCTACCGTATCGCGGACTACCGCCGCCGCGCTTCCGAGCTCAGCCATGCGCCGACACGCTTCCCACTGAGCCTTCCGTGCCACGTCGCGGTCCAGCCAAAAGCTGTTCTCGCGTTCCACGATGATTGCGAGCGCCTCGTCGAATCGCTCCTCGGCAATCAGCTCCCCGCAGTACGAGAGAAGCGCACGCTCTTCGAACCGGAATGTATCAATCGAGCCGAGCGCATCGGCAGCAATCGATGCATTCCGGAGACCGAGCTCCTGCTCGACGCGATCGGCCATATCTGGGTATGCGTTGGGGAAAGTTGTTCGCAGTTGTCGCGCCAGCTCGCGAACGGCGGCTTCGTCGTCCTTGGTCCTCGGGGCCGGAACGCCGACGACGCTGGGCGGAGGCGAGCAGCGCAGGTCGCTGCGGAATTCACCCGCCAGCACATACCGCAACGTGATCGCGCGCAGTTTCGACAGCGACGCTCCGTCAGACAGTTCGAGCCCGAGGCGGGATCGGACCAGCTTGATGAGCTCGCGCGTGGCCTCCTTCGACTCGATGATGGCATCGCGCGCGTCGTTGGCGATCCAGGCAGCGAGTATCCCGTCGTTTCCGGACGTGTCGTGGAAGATCGTCTTCAAAATCGAAGGTGGCTCGCCCGATGATGTGTCGGCAGCAGCACGGGCCAAGTCCTCGTAGGTGACCCGCTCTGGAGCAAGCATCTCGTCGATAACGCCGTCGGTGTAGCGCTGACGCAGCACGTTCCGGGCAAGACGCTTTAACTGCGGCTCGTAGCAGTCGCCGGCCTTCTCGATCTCCATCAAGACCGAGCTCTTGCGATCGCGTTCGTAGCCCGGAATATAAAGGACGACATTCTCAGGCGAGTCACCACTGATGTATGGCTCAACGAGCGCGCGAAGCTCGAAGAAGGAACCTTCGTGCTCAGCGAGCTGTGCGCTGATCCCGGCAACAGATATCGGCGAGATGCTGCCGGAGGTCTTCGGCGCACCACGCAGCTCGACGATGAACGGCGCGAATTCTCGTCGCGCGTCGTACCAGACAACGACGTGACGCGCCTTGATACGGTCCGCCAGCTGCTTCGCTACGTACTCATGGAGCGGGTGCATTACGCGTATCCTCCCTGCGCGGCCGCAACAGTCTTGCGACGGCGGTCGCCCTTGCGCCCCGCTCTCTTGCCGTTTCCAACGGTCGCTTCGAGCAGGCTCTTCAGCGCCGCCTTCACTGCTGGCGAGGTCCGCTCGCGCACCAACTCGTCGATGCTGCGTGTGGGCGTCTTGCGCGCGGTCCACCTGCCGTCGCTTCCCTCGACCCAGAAGACGTCCTCAAGCCCGTGGGCGATGGCGAGGCTGCGGTCGTTCGCACACTTGGGCACGACGCGCTCGGGCCAGAGGTGCATCGCGAGGTGAGCCCAGTCGTACTTCCCTGCGCAGAGCGCGTCCCAGGTGGACTTGAGCTCCTTCTGCCAGCTCTTGTTCTGCGGAACCAGCCTCCAGAGTGGTGCAAAGTTGATGATCACGCCGTCGTCTAGATTCGGGTTCCAGAGCGGCGCGACGCGCTTCACCTCGTCGAGGAACGCGCGCAGCTCCTCGACGAAAGCCTCTTGCTCGGCGAGCTGCTTGCGCTGGCTGGCGGTGGCACCGTCTCGCAACTCGCCGCGGAGCGACTCGAGGCGGCGCTCCTCATGGGCGAGCTTGGGCGCGACGTAGTCGTTCTGGACGCGGAAGAGCGTGTCCTTGCTGAAGGCGTGAATGTAGAGCCAGACCGAGTAGCTCGCCGAGGGCGTCGCGAGCTGCCAGTAGATCGGCGCCTTGCGACGGCTCTTCGAGTACATCTTGATGTGCAGCGGGAAGAACTCTTTCGCAAGCCACCGCCGCAGATCTTCAGGTTCGGGGATTCCCGCTTGAGCCGCCGCGCTTGCGACTCGCGTGCGTAGATCGTCGTCGTGTCCAGAATCGTCGACCATGATGTCGGGCGGAACGACGACGGGAACATCGTCCTCGGGCCACATGCCCGGCGATCGCGTCGGGAGTGGGTCGAACGGCTCAGGTTCGGACGGAACTGCCCTCCGACCGCGGAGCAAAGTGTAGGGTGGCCCGCTGGTGGTCTTGTACGCGTCCACTAGCTCCGTGGCCAAGCGAGGGTCGAAGCGGCCGAAGGCGACGCCGACGAGCCAGGAGTAGATCGGGGCCGCCTCCCAGCCGAACTCGGTCGAGGTGTCTTCCTCGCCGTCATCGCCGTCGTCCTCCGCTTCCGCCTCGATGGACGTACTGGCCGAAGCAGCACGCTTGGACCACGCCTCGATCACTGCGCGATCCTCGAGGCCGATGCCGTACAGCCGGAACGCGTGGTCGTCGATCTCGGACAAGATCGCAGCGAGTTCACGCTCCACCGCACACCGATCAAGACCCGTGACCTTCTCGTTCAACCCCGGAGGAAGGAGGAACGCGTGCGAAGTCTCGTTTGTCGTGTCGAGCGAGCGCTTCAGTGACCACGCGCGTCGAGCGAGCTTCGCGAGTAGCGTGCGGTCCGAGTCGGAAAGCTTGGGAATCGGCGTCTGCTGGATAAGGCCGACTTCGAACGATTGCGCGAGCTCGGTGCGCGCAAGCTGAACGCCGACGAGGTAACCAAACGGCGACGAATTCAATATAGCCGAGAGTGCGAGGAGTTGCTCCGGTGCGTCACCCTCAACGAACACCGCAGGGCCTTTATCGGCAAAGATGCACCCAGCCGACATCACTCGGAACGAAAGACCATTGGTTCGCCTCGGCCAGGTCAGCCCGGGCCGGAAGAATAGTTGCACGCTCGCGGGACGTTCGAGGGGTCTGTTCTCGGTGCCGAGGAACCCGGTGTAGGACTGTCGATCTTCAGACCACGCGATGACCGTATCCACATCGTAGTAGTGAGGCGAGTAGGCGCCGCCTTTTGCCCAGGGTCGCCACGCAGCACCGAGCGTGCTGCGATTCGGCTCCCACCACACGCGAGCGAATCGAAAGTCAGCGTTGAGTGGGTTGGTCGAAACGACCGAGCGACCCGCTCGATTGAGCGGCTCATTCGTCCTGAAGATGCGAAGGCAACTCGCCGGTGCCCAGTACGCGAATGGGCTACCCGGTACCGACGAGAACACCGCGGCGTCACGCTCGAACACCACGCCAGCTCCGTCACCACCCGCGCACAGTTCATTCACTGCCCGCGCCAATGCCGCGGGCTTCTCGTCGACGCATGGTTCGAGTACGCGCAGAAAGACTGTCATCCCACCTTCTCCAAGCAGTAGGCCGCAGTCTCCACCATCGCACTGTCAAGTACCCCGTAGCCGAGGTCAGCGAAGACCGCGGGGGGTGCCTCCTCGAGCAGAACTTCCTCCCGCCACTTCTGGAAGCTCGAGAGGAAGAAGCCTGTGCGCGAGGTGATGGCGCCGAGCCGGCCGCGCGACGACAAGAGCTCGATACCGCGCTCGACGAAGGCGGCATAGACGTCGTTCTTCGTCCTCCGGTACGCCTTCTCGAAGTCCTTCTTGGCGCGCGCGCTGCCGGCGCCGAAGGGAGGGTTCATCAATACCACGTCGTACTTCGTCTCGGCGACCGCGAGCAGCCCCATGCCATGCGCGGCGTCGTCGGCAAAGAGCCGCTTGCGTGTGCTCGCACGATCACTTTCTTCGGTCACGAAGCGATGCAACGCCGCACGGATGCGCTCTTCTGGCGGCGCAAATAGGTCACCGGCGTGCCCGCGCTTCACGGGGCGGGCAACGAGCGTCTCGACGCGAAGCAGAAGGCCCAGGTCACCCGCGAGCTTCAATGCCTCGACGAGCCCCGTGAACACGCGCCCAAGCTCGGCGTCCCCCAACTTCGCCACGAACTCCTTGGCGATCTGATCATCGGCGACCAGCGGCTCAGCGACGACGATGTTCGCGCGTCGGATCTGCGGGCGCTCGCCGCGCCCGATGCCGAAGTCGCGGTACGCTTTCTGCGCTCGCATCCAAAGGGCGAGCTGAGCGATCTGCGCGCAGCGCGGGTCGATGTCGACGCCGTGGAGATTATGCGCGAGCACGAGCCCCGGCACCGCCCGCCAAAGCGCATCTAGGTTCGGATAGTCCTCGGCGAGCGTCTTGCCCGTCGCTTCACTCTTCGGGCACTCGGGGTCGGCGTACGCCTCCTCGTAGATCGTGAGCAAGAGGTCGAAGGCGTAGAGCAGAAAGTGGCCCGACCCGCAGGCCGGGTCGAGCACGCGAATGTCGCGCGGGTCCTTCTTCGCTCGAGGGGTGAACTCTTCGTCGGGCTTGCGCACCAGGTACTCGCACTTTTCAGCGAGCACGGTCTTTGTGCCGCGCATCTCGTACCAGATGCGGCCGAGCGTATTGTCCGTGAGGAACTGGACGACGTAGCGCGGCGTGAAGAACTGGTTGCGCACGGCGAGCTCGCGGCTGTTGCGAGGCGCCTGGCTCTCCTCGCGCATCTTGCGGCGCTCGTCCTGGCCGTTGAAGTACTGATAGACCCAGCCGATGGTCTCATCCTCGCCCCACACGCGAGCGAGCTCGCTCGAGTTCAGGATCTCAAGCAGCTGCTCGAAGGTTGAGCGCTTTGGCCAAAGTACAGACGACGGATCCCGTCGATCGAAGAGCACCTTCACCTCCGTCGACAGCTCATCGAACAGCGACTCGATGTAGATCCGGTGGCCGGCGCTGTCGGGCAAGAGCACGAGCCCCGGCGCCATACCGCAGAACTCGCGGTAGCCCGCCGATTGCTCTCCTTTAGTGATGCACTCTTGCACGAGGCCCCGTGCCTCGAGCATCTTCAAGGCGACGAAGCGGTTGAGCGTGGTGAAGGCGGCGTCGCGCAGGTAGTCGCGAACGGCTTCGGCCGCGGTCATGCCGGCGGCTCGCTTGTGCTCGATAGCGGCAACGATGCGTTCTCTCTGAAACACCTGCCGCGAAGTGAGATGCGGACCCGGCTTTGCGGCCACCGTACCGTCCTGATGGACGTCGAAGTCGCCCTCAAGCTGCGCGGCAAAGTCCTCCTCAAGGAGCTTGCGTGCGCGCTGCGTGGCGCGTTCGATGGCGTTGCGTGTGTCCTTGTCCATTCGGCAGCTTGGCCTACTGCACAATGACCTTCTTACCGGCGCCAATCAGCCGCGCGCATTCCTCGCGGATTCCCTCAAGAGCGGCATCAAGCTGCTCCTCCGTCTCCACGCCTCCCGCGAAGTAGCTTCCAAGACTGATCGAGACAACGCGCTCGCCCTCAATGATCCTGTGGATCTCCGCCACCGCGGCCCGCAGCCGCGATTCGCATGCATCGCGCTCCGATCGGAGTTGAGGGATCGGAACGCGCGCCTTTTCCTTTGTCATGCCACGTTCGATAGGGGTCGCGATCCGGTGCTGCTCGTCTTCGTCGATCTCGCTCCATCCGGGCGTCTTGATGAGCCGTTCGAAGGCCTTCTTGTAGACCGAGATGCGCGCATCCATCGCTTCGTCGTACCGGCGGTCGTATTCGGCCTCGATCGCTCGTGCGCATTGGTCGATGGATGGAAGCTCGCGGAAGAAGGTCTCGCGCGCCAACAGATCCTCCAGGGCGAGTGCCTTGGCCCGAAGGTCTTCCGAGATGTCGGCCTCCTGCTGCAAGAAGGGCCACGCAACCGCAACTGTCTGACGGGCGCGCTCCAGATCCCGAAGATGCGGCTCGGCGAGCGCTTGCTCGAGCTCCGAAGCGCGCTTGATCGCGTCCTTGATCGCCCGATGCGAGGAATTGAAGGTCGCGATCGCGTTGTCCTCGGACCCGCGAAGGATCGCCTTCATCTGGCCGAGCGCGCCTTCGAGCACGGTCACGCCCGGAAGTCGATTCGCAGTGAGAAGGCCTGCGGCCATCGCAACGGTGTCTTCCTGGCGAGCAACTTCGCGCCGAAGCTCCGCGACGATGGCGGTCGCGTTCAGCTCCTTCACCTCGCTTCCGAAGGTTTCGCGAAACGCCTCGGATGCCTTCACGAGCTCGGCGAACTCGATACCCTTCTTCGGGCGGAACGAGGCTTGCCGGAAGACGTTGTTATTCGAGAACGTCTCGCGGGCTTCGACGCCCGTAGTCGACTCGATCGTCTGCCCCTTGCTCGTCGCTTCGATCTTGCCGGCCCGCAGAAGCGACAACACAAACAACCGCACGGCCTCGAAGTCCCAGCCAAACGGCTCTTTGGCGAACTCATCCGCGAGGAAGCGCCCACTGGCCGTTTCACCGTAGTTCGCGCGTTCCTCGATGCGACTCATGACCTCCGCAAGAGGGCTGCTCTCGACGCGGAAGAGGGTCTTGCCCTTCTCGTCGCGAAGGAGAGCGAGGCTGCTGAACACGGCAGGCAGTCCCTGGAGGTTCTCTGCGGTGAAGAGCGCCTCCACTCCCTTCTTCAAGTCGTTTGTACGGGCCGCGGCCTCCTTGAAGCGGTCGAACACCTCAGGCAGTACATCGCCGAGAATCTCGGAAGCGCTTTTCCCGACATCCGTCGCGCGATCGCCCGGGCTACGGTCATTGCCCCGAAAGTACACGCTGCCCGAAAGGCATGCTGCCTTCATGAGCCGACGGAGCTCGTCCTGATGTCGACGCAAGCGGATCTTTTCCTCCGCGATCAGAGCTGGGGTCTCATCGCCCTTCGTTTCACGTTCCTTGCGCGCGAGCATCTCCTTCGAACGGAACAACTCGACCGTCTCGCGGTCGATGGCGTCGTTCAGCGCGATCGCCCAGAAGACCGCCTTCCTCTCCTGTTGGCTCCGAGTGCGAAGTTCCGACGCCCGCGCCTGGAACTCTTTCCCGTCATCTGCGACGTGGACATGGAACATCATGTCGCCGTCGATAACATCGCGGCCGTTTATTGCGAGGCCGCCTTTGAACGCCTTCGTGTCGAACAACGTGTGCGAGGGCTGCGGCTGCCAAAATGAGGTCAGGATCTCCGCGTAGATGCGTTGTGCATCGGCGGGCTTCGGATTGATGCCGTTCCGCAGCCGCTCCCAATCGTCCTCCGCAGGTGTCGGGATCCGATAGCCGTCATCACCACGTCGAACCTTGTGAGCAGCTTCGAGTTGACGAAGCGCCTCTTTTACTGCCGCGAGCCGCGAGTCGGCTGTAACGTGGGGGTGGAGGGCGGCTGCGATGTTCTCCGCCGTCCGGTGAACGCTCTTCACGTACTGGAGAAGGCAGATAACTTTCGCAACGGGTTGGGCGAGCGGGTGCTCGAGCTCTTTGGCAATGGCAGCGATCTTCGCCCGTACCTCGGAGCCTATGTTGCCCTCGACAAGGTCGTACACCTGATCCAGGCGCGCTAGAGCACCGAGCGGTTGCTCCGCGAGGTTCACCGCGGGATTGATCAGAATCTGCTGCGCGAGCTTGATGATCGTTCGATTCGCACCGCCGACGTGCTTGCTCGCTCCGCTCTGCGTACGCAGGCCCGAGACGACCTGGATGACAAGGTCGATCTGGTAAGGGAGGAGCGGATAGAGATCGATAAAGCCATCCCGCGTGAGCTCGGGCAGCTTGATATCGGCGGTGAGCCGTGTGTACTCCGTTAAGCGACCGCGATTCTCGTCAAATAGCTTTCCCAAGGCCGCTTCCGCGCTTGCGTTCTTCGA
>Ga0164243_10014464_pt1 | contig 10987 bp, 11 predicted proteins | sample OricompcompostOP_FD_108781 | JGI IMG/M metagenome (GOLD analysis project Ga0164243, IMG submission 108781) | Organic Plus compost microbial communities from Emeryville, California, USA - Original compost - Organic plus compost (OP) | ecosystem: Engineered > Solid waste > Mixed feedstock >...
CGCAGGCAAAAAAAACCCCCTGTTGTGCAGGGGGTGGTCGCTTGCTTGTTTTGTGGAGGAGTGTCGTCGTTGTCGTTGTTGTTGTCGGGTCGCGTGAGCCCGTGCGGGGAGTCATGCCGTTCGGGCTGTCGCAATTCTTCTTTAACTATCCGCTAGCGTCTCTTCCTTCCCGGGCGGGGGTCGCGCCGCCCTTCTGCCGGTAAGATAAGCAACGGCCATGCCAGGGGTCTCGTCACGGCCTCCGACATGACATCTTGTATCTGCGACGTACTTCAACTGTGACGTACTGCGCGCTATGCAAGCCTTCCAACCCGTCCGCCGCGGGTTCGCGTTCGGCTCGCACGGCCCGGCAGACACGCCGGTTGTCAAAGGCGTCGACGGATTCGCCGCGTTCCGGATCGCACCGCGGCACGCTGACAGGCCCAACTCATTGATGAAGCATTCGAATTCCGTGCGGCGGGGGGTGTAAATGAACTCGACATCGGATTCCGGCGCGCGCCGCGCCAGCCGCCGCGGGCGCCTCGCGCATGTGGCGGGCGTCCTGCTCACGTTCTTTGCGTTGCAGGCGTTCACCGCAGAAAACCCCATCCCGCGCCCCCCAGGCCTCGAGCGCGATGTACGTTTCTGGGTGCGCGTGTACACCGAGGTGACCACGAACGGCGGCTTTCTCCACGACGACCGCAATCTCGGCATCGTTTACGAAACACTCACTTTCGCGCCCAACACACCCCCGCGCGAGCGGCAGAAGATCGTGGATGCCGCGCGGGATCGTTATGCGGCGGCCCTCAAGCGTATCGCAAGCGCCAGTGGCCCGCTGGGGCCGGACGATCAGCGCATCAAGGACCTCTGGGGAGAAGAGGGCACGCCCAGCCGCCTGCTCGAAGCCGTCAACGGCATCCGGTTTCAGCTCGGGCAGGCGGACCGTTTTCGCGAAGGCCTGATCCGGGCGGGCGCCTGGGAGGCGCACATCGCCGAAGTGTTCGCCAACCGCGGCCTGCCGAACGAGCTTGCAGCGCTCCCGCACGTGGAGTCGTCCTTCAATCCGGCCGCGTACTCCAAGGTGGGCGCGGCCGGGCTCTGGCAGTTCATGCGATCCACGGGGCGCCGCTACATGCGCATCGACGCCTCGGTGGACGACCGCCTCGACCCGTTCCGGTCCACGGAAGCCGCCGCGCAGCTGCTGTCGTACAACTATCGGCTGCTCGGCACCTGGCCCCTGGCGCTCACCGCGTACAACCACGGCGCCGCGGGCATGCGGCGCGCGAAGGAAGCCATGGGCACGGACGACATCGAGTACATCGTCCGCCACTACAAGAGCAAGACGTTCGGCTTCGCATCGCGCAACTTCTACGTGTCGTTCCTCGCGGCGCTCGAGATCGACCGCAACCCCGAGAAGTATTTCGGCAGCTTCACCCCGCTGCCGGAGCTGAAGTTCCGTGAAGTGGCCGTGCCCTCGTACGTGCCGGTCAGCGCGCTCCAGCGCGCCCTCAATCTCGATCTGGATACGCTGCGTGAGCTGAACCCCGCGCTGCGTCCGCTCGTGTGGAAGGGCCAGCGCCACGTTCCGAAGGGCTATCGCCTGCGCCTGCCGTACGACGGTGAGAAATGGACGACCGAGTTGCTCGCGCAGCGTCTCGCTCCCACGGAACAGTACGCGGGTCAGACGGTGGAGCGTCAGCATCGCATTCGTCCGGGTGAGTCGTTGTCGTCTGTGGCGGCGCAGTACGGCATCACGATCGCGGCGCTCGCGGAGCTGAACGGCATGAGCCCCACCGCGAAACTGCGTGCGGGCGGAATGCTCGTCGTGCCATCCGCGCAGGCGCCCACGCTGGCGGCGGTTGCCTCGACCGCTTCGGCGGCGTCGCGCCCGGCAGCCGAGCCGGAGCTGCCCGAGGGCAATGTGTACGTCGTGCGCCGTGGCGATTCCATTTATGAGATCGCCCGGAAGACCGGCATGAAGGAATCGGAGATCCTGAGGCTCAATCGCCTGCGGAATCCGAACTACATCTTCGAGGGACAGAAGCTGATTCTCGCCGCCGCAGCCACCGAACCGGCGCAGGAGACCTCGCCGCCGGATACGTCCACCGCCGCGGTGTCCCCGCCGGCGCGTCGCCGAAGCACGCGGCCTGTCACGCAGCCGAAACCCATTGTGGTGGCCTCCGCGGAAGTGCCGGAAGGTGTCGGCCCGGACGAAGCGCGTCGCGAAAGCGAGGAGGATGCCGAGGCAGTCGAGAAGGTGGGCGAGTCGGCGGAAAAGGCACAACCCGTTTCCGCGTCACAGGCGGAAGCGCTTGGCCCGGCGCTCGGGCCGGCAATCGAGGTGCCGCAGACGGCGGATCCCATCGACTACTCCGTGGCGAAGGACGGCACCATCGTCGTCGTGGCGGAGGAAACGCTCGGCCACTACGCCGAGTGGCTGGGCATCAGGGCGAGCCGCCTGCGTCAGGTGAACAACATGAAGTACGGGCGGCCCGTGCTCATCGGCCACAAGCTGAAACTGGATTTCTCGAAGGTGACGCCGGAGCAGTTCGAGCAGACGCGGCGCGAATATCACCGCGCGCTGCAGGCGAGCTACTTCGCGGCGCATCGCATCCTGGGCACCGAGATCTACATCGTGCGGCGGGGAGATTCGCTGTGGACGGTGACGCAGCGCTTTGCGCGCCTGCCCATGTGGTTGCTGCAGCAGTACAACCCGGACGTGGATTTCAGTGAGATGCGCGCGGGAACCGAGCTTCTCGTGCCGAAGGTGGAGGAGTTCTCAACCAACAGCTGATGGGCGCCGCGCGTGCTCACGTGCGGAGGCTGGCGATGAACGCGGTAAGGGGCTCGAGGGCGCGCGCGTCGGCGACATAGCGTGCGGGTTCCTGCTGGTCGGCCGCCTGCGTCTCGATGCGCAGCTCGCGGGCGGAGACGAAGCAGTCGAGCGCCTCGCCAGTCAGGCGGAAATACCACTGAGCGCTCCAGGGCGCAGGCGCTTCGTATGGCGGGCCGGAAAGGCCGATATCGCCAAGCGTGCCCTGCAGCGGCTCGAGGGCCACGGCCTGCTCGCCGCACAACACACGCGGCGTCGCGAGCGGGCCCGCATCCTGCGGGGCCGACACCCAAAGGAACAGCTCATGGTCCCCCATGCGGTTCGTCTGAAACGGGGCGAGGTAGGCGAAGGGATCCCGGTTCGCGCCGCGCGGACGTTCGGCGACGAGCTCGACAGGGCGAGGCATCACGGTGAGGGTCGTGCCGGTGTTCTCATCCAGGCGCTCGCTGCCCGATTCAACGGGCAGGGGTGCGCAGGCCACGAATCCGGACACCACGAGTACAGCCGAGGCGAGGGCGCGAATGAGTGGACTCGCCGCGCACGAGCTTTGCGAAGTCACGGAACCTCCTGCTTCAGCGGGGCCGCAGCGGCGGCGGCTGTCGCGTGAACCTTGCACGTCGCTGCCGCAAGCTCGACCGCCTATAATCGTTGATAATCGCGCAAATAATTGTTTGATTTCTGAATGAAGCTCGTCCGGCTACCCCTGTTCGTCCTGGTCGCCAGCGCCCTCGCGGGCTTCGTCCATGCAGACGCCATGGACAACATCGGCGCAACCACCACCCCCGCAAGCAGCACCGCCAGCACCAGCCTGAGCACGGCCTCCGCCGACCTGCCCATGGCCGACCGCGTGGTCGTCTACAAGGGCGAGCGGCGCATGCTGCTCATGCGCGGGGACAGCATCCTGCGTGCCTACAAGATCTCGCTTGGGCTCAACCCCATCGGCCACAAGGAGCGCTCGGGCGACTTCCGCACGCCGGAGGGCCGCTATCTGCTCACTCGCCGGAACCCCCGCAGCGATTTCTTCCTTTCTATCCAGGTGTCGTACCCCAACGAAGCAGACATCGCGCACGCGCGTCGCAACGGGTGGGATACCGGGGGTGCCATCATGATTCACGGCTTGCCGAATCAGCTCAAGCACACGCCGGCGTATTACGAGAGCCGCGACTGGACGGACGGCTGCATCGCCGTGTCGAACTCCGACATGGTCGAGATCTGGCTGCTCACCGCGCCCAACACGCCCATCGAGATCCTGCCGTGATCTGTCCTGCGGCGGGAACTGAACACGAGACCTAAGGTCACGGGATCGAGTGGAATCAAGCATCGTCGTTCCGGAATTCGTGGATGCGCAGGTCGGGCCGCGTGGCAGCCTCGAACATCTCTCGCAGGCAGAGATCAGCAAGCTGCTGGATTCGAGTCGCGGCGGCGTCTACGACCTGTTCCGCAAGTGCGCGCTCGCCGTACTGAACAGCGGCGCGGCCACCGACAACGCCAAGGAAATCTTCGACCGCTATAGCAGCTTCGCCATCAAGGTGTTGCGGCATGCGTGGGGCATTCGCCTCGAGATCCGCAACGCGCCGGCACAGGCCTTCGTCGATGGCGAGATGATCCGCGGCATCAAGGAACACCTGTTCGCCGTGCTGCGCGACGTGGTGTTCATCTCGAACGAGATCGTCGAGAGCGGCCGCTTCGACCTCACGGATTCCGCGGATATCACCAACGCCGTGTTCCACGTGCTGCGCAACGCGCGGCTGCTGGATCACAAGGGGCGGCCGAATCTCGCCGTGTGCTGGGGCGGGCACTCGATCGGCCACGCCGAGTACAAGTACACCAAGAAGGTGGGCTACGAGCTCGGCTTGCGGGGCATGGATGTCTGCACGGGCTGCGGCCCCGGCGCGATGAAGGGCCCGATGAAGGGCGCCACCATCGGCCATTCCAAGCAGCGCATTCCGTTCGGGCGCTACATCGGCATCACGGAGCCGGGAATCATCGCCGCCGAGCCGCCCAACCCGATCGTGAATCACCTCGTGATCATGCCGGACATCGAAAAGCGCCTCGAGGCGTTCGTGCGCATGGCGCACGGCATCGTGGTGTTCCCGGGCGGTGTCGGTACGGCCGAGGAAATCCTCTATCTGCTCGGCATTCTGCTGGACCCGGCCAATCGCGAGCAGCCGCTGCCCGTCGTGCTCACCGGTCCCGAGGAGAGCGCCAGCTATTTCGAGCATCTCACCCGTTTCATTTCCGGGACACTGGGCGATCAGGCGCTGCAGCGCCTCACGGTCATCATCGACGACGCGACGGCCGTCGCGCGTCACCTCAAGCAAGGCATGGAGGCGGTTCGCGAGTACCGCAAGCAGCAAAGCGACTCGTACAACTTCAACTGGCTGCTCACCGTGCCGGCGGACTTCCAGCGTCCCTTCGAAGTGACGCACGAGTCGATGCGTGCCCTGCAGCTGCATCGCGACCAGCCGCTGCATCAGCTCGCCGCAAATCTGCGCCGCGCGTTCTCGGGCATCGTCACCGGCAACGTGAAGGAATACGGCATTCAGGCGATCGAGAAGTACGGCCCCTACGAGCTGTCCGGCGATCCGTCGCTCATGAAATTGCTCGACGAGTTGCTCACGGCGTTCGTCGCGCAACTGCGCATGAAGCTTCCCGGCAGCACCTATCGGCCGTGCTATCGCCTCGTGGCGTGACATAACACGCGAGTAGTTTTAAGCGGTTCGCGCTGCGTGAAATTCGCGCCGCGTGCGTTCACGAACCCGGGTATCGCCTGTGAACCAGTTCCGGCGCTGTCGGAACCGAAGCCGTAGTCTTTCTCCTCATGATCCAGGAGCTGTCATGAGTTCATCCGACCGGGGACGCAGCGACCCACCGGCGGCGCGCACGGATGCGGCGCCCGTCGCCACGCCTGCCCCGAGCAAAGACGCCGACGCCTATGCGACGTGGCTCGATCGCATGCAGCGCGCCCGCGCGCGGCACGCCGCGATCACCCGGAATCTCTACACCTGGTCCAACTACAAGAACTGGGCGGACCGGATGAAGGATTCCTGGGAAGACGACGACACGCTGAAGAAGTAACGCGGGCGAGCAGTGCCACGCGGGACTTCTCCATCTCGCTGGCGAAGGTTCTCAAGCCACGGCGGAACGCATCAGGCGCTCGCCACAACCGGTGCGACGGGAGCCGGATCCGGTGCGTTCCCCGGCGCACGAGCGAGCCACTCGATCAGCGGGCCCCATTGCTCCACATCGTCCCGCGCCACGTACGACTTCATTTCGTGCACGCCGATGCCCAGCTCCGCGGCCCGCACGTAGTTCTGCGAGTCCCGGATGGTTGTCACGATGGGAATGCCGAGCGTCTGCAGGAAGCGCAGGAGCGATTGATACGTGAGCGTGTTGCGGCGGATGCGGTTCGCGATGACGCCGATGCGGTCGTCTTCACGGCGAATCTTGGCGACCAGCAGCAGGTCCCGTATACAACGCGAACACGCGTGAATGTCGATGTCCGACGGCAGCACGGGCACGATGATCTTGTCCGCGCCGCGCGTTATGTCCGGTAAGCGCATGGGTTCCAGTGCGGCGGGCGTGTCCACGATGACGTGCGTGGCGTCTGTCGGGATGCGCATCTGGAAGGCGCGCGTCAGGCGCGCATCGTGCTCGAAGCCCGCAATCACATGGATGGGCGGCTGCGCCGGCTGACGCTTTTTCACCCATCTGACCGACGAGCCCTGCGGATCGAGATCCATCAGGACCGGCTTTTGCTGGCGCGACGCGTAGTAGCTCGCCAGATTGATCGCGAGTGTCGTCTTGCCCGAACCCCCTTTGGGGTTCAGGACGACGATGCGCTTCATGAGCTTGGAACCCTGTACTGTCCAACGCGCCGCAGGCCGGTCGCCGGAAAGCCTACGCACGCACAGCGGGCGCTGCAAGGCGCGCGGTGTGGCGCTGCGTGCTCTGTGAGGCTCAGCACACCGGATTGTCATGGAGGCCCCGTAGCATGCGCCCGCCTATGGAATTCATGCTGCTGCTCTGGGACGAAGTGGACGACTGGGCGTGGGCGTGCCGGCACGTGGCGGGCGCGGCCATGTCCGAAGTCGTCGCGTTGGGCGCGCCGTTGGCGTCGGCGGGCTCGGTGCTCGCGGTGTGGGCGTCGATGGCGCAGGTCTGGGTGCACGCGGCCTTGCTGGGGGCGCTTGTCGTCTGGCAGTGACCCGTCGACCCTGATCCTCCGGCAAGCGCCTCCGGCGACGCGCGCGCCCGTCCGCCACTTGAATTTTCTGCGCGTGTTCCCAAGATCGCGCGTCCATGAGCGACGCACATAAAGAAACACGGGCCTTTCAGACGGAGGTCCGGCAACTCCTCCGGCTCATGATCCATTCCCTGTACAGCAACAGGGAAATCTTCCTCCGCGAGCTCGTCTCGAACGCGTCGGACGCAAACGACCGGCTGCGGTTCGAAGCCATCGCGCAGCCCGCGCTCCTGGGGGAGGACGCCGACCTGCGCATCTGGGTGGACGCGGACGCTGCCGCCGGCACCGTCACCATCCGTGACAACGGCATCGGCATGACGCGCGAGGAAGCGATCGCTCACCTCGGCACGATTGCAAAGTCTGGCACCTCGGAGTTCCTGAAATCCCTCTCGGGAGACCAGCAGAAGGATTCCCAGCTCATCGGCCAGTTCGGCGTGGGCTTCTACTCCGCCTTCATCGTCGCGGACCGGGTGGAAGTGCTCACGCGCAAGGCAGGCACGCCTGAAGACGCCGGCGTGCGCTGGGAGTCGAGCGCGGATGGCGAGTTCACGGTCGAGACGGTCACGCGCCGGGAACGCGGCACAGCCGTGACGCTCCATCTCAAGCCAGACGCGAAGGAGTTCGCCGACGGTTATCGCCTGCGCAGCCTCATTCGTCGCTATTCCGATCACATCGGCTTCCCGGTGCTGATGCGCAAGGAGGGCGAGGCCTCGCTCGACTACGAGCCCGTCAACCAGGCCAAGGCCCTGTGGACGCGGCCGCGCAGCGAGATCACGGAAGACGAATACAAGCAGTTCTATCAGCACATCTCGCACGACTTCACCGAGCCGCTTGCCTGGAGCCACAACAAGGTGGAAGGCAAGCGCGAATACACGAGCCTGCTGTATGTGCCGGGTCGCGCGCCGTTCGATCTGTGGCAGCGTGACGCCGCCCGCGGATTGAAGCTCTACGTCAAACGCGTCTTCATCATGGATGATGCGGAGCAGTTCCTGCCGCTCTATCTGCGCTGGATCAAGGGCGTGGTGGACTCGGCGGACCTGCCGCTGAACGTTTCCCGCGAGCTGCTGCAGCAGGACCCCGAGGTCGACGCCATCAAGAGCGGCCTCACCAAGCGCGTGCTGGACATGCTGGCCCGGCTCGCCACGGACGAGCCGGAAAAGTACCGCACCGTCTGGCGCGAGTTTGGCGCCGTGCTGAAGGAAGGCCTCGCCGAGGACCGGCCGAACCGCGACAAGATCCTCCCGCTGCTGCGTTTCGCCAGCACGAAGGAAGAGGGCAACGAGCCCACCGTCAGCCTGAAGCAGTACGTGGAGCGCATGCAGCCCGGCCAGGAGCGCATCTACTACGTGATTGCGGAGAGCATCGACGCCGCGCGTGGCAGCCCGTATATCGAGCAGCTGAAGGAACGGAACGTCGAGGTGCTGCTGCTCGCGGACCGCATCGACGAATGGGTGATGGGCCAGCTCGACGAGTTCGAGGGCAAGCGCTTCAAGGATGCCTCGCGAGGCGATCTCGAACTCGGCTCGCTCGCGGGCGAGGCGGACAAGGCCGCCCAGGAAGCGGCACTGAAGGAGAGCAAGGGCCTGCTCAAGCGCGTGAAGGATGCCCTGGGCGACCGCGTCAGCGAAGTGCGCACCAGCACCCGCCTCAAGGACTCGCCGGCTGTTCTGGTGCTGAACGAACACGAGCTCGGTGCCAGCATGCGCCGCGTGCTCCAGGCCGCCGGCCAGCATGTTCCGGAAGCAAAACCCGCGCTGGAGCTGAACGTGGGCCATCCGCTCGTGAAGTACATGGACAGCTCCGCCGATACCGAGCAGTTCAATGAGCTCTCGCAGCTGTTGTACGACCAGGCCGCGCTCGCAGAAGGCGGCCGGCTCGCGAATCCCACGGCGTATGTCCAGCGGCTGAACCGCGTGCTTGTGCGGCTCACGGGTGCGCAGGCCTAGCGCTTGTTCGAGGCATCCGGCTGCCCTTCGCGGGGCCAGGCGAAAATTCACTCCAACAACACGGCTGTCGCCGTCCGGGAGCGCTCATGATGGTTCGTTACAGGACAACCCTTCTCGCCCTCAGCCTCGCCCTCGCGACGCTCGCCGCCTGCTCCAGGCAAGGCGCGGATGAACCGGCATCCGCTGCCGAGACATCCGTGGAGGCGGGCGCCGACAGTGCCGCGTCGTCGGGTACCGACACGGATGGCGCAGCCTCCGGCACGGGCGATGCTACGTCCGCTGCTTCCGCCAGCGCATCCTCGGCACCGATGACACTTCAGACCACAGATCTCAAGGTTGGCACCGGCCCGGCCATCGCCCCGGGACAGGTCGCCGTCGTGCATTACACCGGTTGGCTCTATTCCGATTCGGCCCCGGATCACAAGGGGCAGAAGTTCGACAGCTCCCGCGATCGCAACCAGCCCTTTGCCTTCCCGCTGGGCGGTGGGCAGGTGATTCCGGGCTGGGATCAGGGTGTCGCCGGGATGCAGGTCGGCGGTCAGCGCCGGCTCGTCATTCCGCCGGATCTCGGCTACGGCGCCCGCGGCGCCGGCGGCGTCATCCCGCCGAACGCCACACTGGTGTTCGATGTGGAGCTGGTCGGAATCCAGTAGCCCATGGCCGCGGCATTGCCCCTTTCCGAACGGGTCACGCTCGCCGGGCCCGCGGGAGCGCTCGAAGCGCGCATCGAAACACCACCGGATCTGCGCGAGGTCACGCGATTTGGTGTGGTGTGTCATCCCCACCCGCTTTACGGCGGCAGCCTCGAAAACAAGGTGGTGTACACGGTCACGAGAGCGTTCCATGACCTGGGCATGCCGACGATCCGCTTCAACTTCCGCGGCGTAGGCCAGAGCGCCGGGAGCTTCGCCGACGGCGTCGGCGAGACGGACGATGCGCTCGCCGTGATTGCCGCGGGTCGCGCACGATGGCCCGGCGCCTCGCTGTGGCTCGCAGGGTTTTCGTTCGGGGGCGCGGTGGCGGTGCGTGCGGCAGCTACAGCGGATCCGGAGCGTCTCGTCTGCGTTGCGCCTGCGGTCAAACGGGTATCGCTCGAGGGCGTACCTGCTCCGCGCTGTCCCTGGCTCATCGTGCAAGGCGATGCGGACGATGTGGTGAGTCCCCGGGAAGTCCAGGACTGGGCGGCGGGGCTTCCCAATCCGCCTCAGATCACGCTCCTGCCCGGCGTGGAGCACTTCTTTCACGGGAAGCTCCCCGAGCTGCGCGACGCGATCCTGCGCTTCGCCGGCCATCAGCCCTGATCGGTTCCCCGCCCCGGAAATGAAAAACCCGGATGGCCTTGCGGCGCATCCGGGTTTCCAGAGTCGGGCGGGCGATCGAGGACCGATCGAGTGCCGCTCTGCTACGAACGGCTTCAGTTCACCATGGCTTTCAGGTTCTTGAGCGGCAGCACGCGAACCTTCTTGCTCGCGGGCTTTGCCTTGAACGTCATCTTCTCGCCCGTGAACGGGTTGATGCCTTCACGCGCCTTGGTGGCGGGCTTCTTCACGACTTTGAGCTTCATCAGGCCCGGCACCGTGAACAGGCCGTTGCTACGGAGGCTCTTGCGGATGACAGCACTGAGCGAGTCGAACACTGAGCCGACCTGCTTGCGCGAGAGACCCGTGTCCTTCGCGATCTGCGTGAGGACTTCCGACTTCGTCGGTGCGCCACCTTTTTTCGCCATGTTCCCGTACTCCTCGAATGTTTGTGTGACTGCGGGCGCAAGCAGCGCCGCCTTTGAATTCGGCGCGAAAAATAGCACACCCGAATGCGTTGGCAAGCGTTTTTTGGTGCTCACACATGCTCAAAATGGCTTTTTTTCCAGTGTTTGCGCAACGGTCGTGCGCGGGGTCATGCGCGTGAGCAGGGCAAGACACATGCGCTGGCGAGCGGCGCGAGCGCGCACCGACGTCTCGACTCCCGATGCAGAGTGGCTTCTAA
>Ga0164243_10014465_pt1 | contig 10987 bp, 12 predicted proteins | sample OricompcompostOP_FD_108781 | JGI IMG/M metagenome (GOLD analysis project Ga0164243, IMG submission 108781) | Organic Plus compost microbial communities from Emeryville, California, USA - Original compost - Organic plus compost (OP) | ecosystem: Engineered > Solid waste > Mixed feedstock >...
CGATCTGGACGTTAAACAACTTCGCATTGCGGATTTGACCATTAATGTCGCTACGCAGAAAGTACAACGAGCTGAACGAACGATTTCATTACAGCCGCAAGAATTCCGTTTATTGATGTATCTAATGCTCAACGCTCACAGGATCGTGACACGAACAATGTTACTTGAGACAATCTGGGGGTACAGCTTTGATCCTCAATCGAATGTGATTGATGTGCAGGTTAGCAGGCTGCGCCGTAAAATTGATTTCGTTTCCACAACGCCGTTGATCCACACGATACGCGGTGTGGGATACACCCTCTCTGATCGTCAGGAATCCAATACGGAGTCCGCAGAAGAATGACGCATTTTTTCAGGCGCCTGTGGACTTCCATTTCGTTTCGGCTGACGTTGAATTATGGCTTGTTAGCCTTTTTTTCGACGTCGATATTGATCGTATTCATATACGTTCAATTCAGCGGAGCCCTGCGAACCGGGTACACAAGACAAATAACAGCGACGGCACAACGGTTAGCAGCGACTTTTGAAGACGGCGGCCGTGATGCGCTTATCTCTGCTATTGAACTGACGCTTTCGGATCGCATCGACTCCGACCGGGAGATCTACTTGCTTTTGGATAAGGATGGCCAGAAGCTGGCCGGAAATCTTGCCATATCCCCGCAATTGAATTCAAACAATACGGAAATGTTTGACGCTCAGGTTATTCAGGATGGCACTCCAACGCGTGGCCAGCTACAAATTCAAACTCTGGCCGACGGCGGACTATTAGTAGTCGGGCAGGATTCAAGTGAAATAGGCGAGATCACCTCATTAATTGGGCGTGCGACGGTGGCAGCCATTGTTTTGTCTGTGCTCCTGGTACTGCTTGGAACATATATATTCAGAAGGGAATTGGCTTATCGCGTGAGCCATATTCGACGAACCACGCAGCAAATCGGGGCCGGCAAGCTGTCCAAGCGCATCTCGGCACCCACGGGGGAAGACGAGTTCACACTGCTCAATCGTGACATCAACACGATGTTAGACAGAATTGAACTGTTGATGAAGAGCGCCAGGCACATTTCGGATACGATTGCGCATAATCTTCGCACGCCGCTGACGCGCATAATGGGTGCACTGCGAGCGGCGCAACGTCCCGGCGTATCCATGACTGAAGTGCAGCAGGCCAACCATAACGCAATCGAGAGCATCGAAGGTCTCAATGTGTTGCTGGAAAAACTCTTGCAAATTGCTGAGATGGAGGCAGGCATACAGCGTCGTTCGTTCAAACCCTGCGAGCTGGACGTGATCGTTTCCGATGTGGTGGAGATACATGAGGCGTTCGCGGAAGAGAAAGGCATTTCGTTATACCGTGCACACCTGGATAACGTTACGGTTTATGGCGATGTGAATCTGCTGGCCAGCGCGCTTGCCAATTTGCTCGACAACGCGGTTAAGTATGCCACCCATCAAGTTGTTGTTAATGTAGTCAGGCAGGGCCGTACTGGACGCATTACTATTGAGGACGACGGGCCTGGTTTGCCCGCCGCTGAGTTCGAACACCTGGGTAAACACTTTTATCGATCGGACCCGTCTTCGGAGGGGCATGGTTTGGGTTTAACCAGCGTAATGAGCATTGTGAGCCTGCATGGTGGATCGCTCTCTTTTTCTAATGCTCATCACGGGTTGCGGGCAATTGTATCGCTGCCTATTGATTCAACAGACAGTTAACGCGCTGGCTGTTTGGTGTGGGTCAAACCGACTCCGGGGATGGAGCCGCAGTCACGACCGACCGATGGCGCAGGCTGCTCCACACGCCCCACGCAAGCAAAGCGGCCGTCAGAATCAGCACCCACATGCTGATCGGACGCTCGATAAAGGTCTGGATGCTGCCGCGTGAGAGCAGCATGGCGCGCCGGAAGTTTTCCTCGAGCATCGGGCCCAATACATAGCCGAGCAACAGTGGTGCAGGCTGGAAATCGAGCACCCGCAGCACATATCCACCAATGCCAAACGCGAGAACGGTATAGACATCGAAGACGTTGTTGTTGACCGAGTAGGTGCCGATGCAGATGAACATGATGATCGCGGGATACAGGATATGATAAGGAATCGTCAGCACCCGGATCCACAGGCCGATCATCGGCACGTTCAGGATGACCAGGACGATGTTGCCGATCCAGAAGCTCATTATCAGACCCCAGAACATGTCGGGCTGCTCGGTCAGCATTTGGGGGCCAGGCTGGATGCCGTGAATCATCAGTGCACCTATGATCAACGCCATCGTGACACTGCCGGGAATGCCAAGTGTCATCGTCGGGATGAAGGACGCCTGATCTGACGCGTTGTTTGCTGATTCCGGTGCCATGATGCCTTCGATTGCGCCCTTGCCGAAGCGCTCGGGTGTTTTCGAGGTCCGCTTCTCGAGCGCGTAGGCCATGAAAGCGGCTACGGTGGGGCCCACGCCAGGCAATATGCCGAAGAACGAGCCCAGGCCTGATCCGCGGGCCATGGGTCCCCAGGAACGCTTCATTTCGTCACGAGTTGGCAGCATGGCCTTCATCGAGACGTCGATCTTGCTGTCGGCCGCCTTCACATGATTGATGCTGGCGATAATTTCGGTAACGCCAAACAGGCCCATGGCAATGGCGACGATCTGCACGCCGTCCTGAAGTTCGGGAAATCCCAGATCGAAACGAGGCACGCCCGAATTGACGTCAGTGCCGACCATGCCCAGTAGCACACCACCCACAACCATGGTGATGCCCTTGACTGCCGAACCTGAAGATACGACCGAGGCGGCTACCAGCCCCAGCACCATCATTGAAAAGTACTCCGCAGGACCGAATTTGAATGCTACCTCAGCGACGAGTGGAGAAAATAGCATCATCATGAGTATCCCGGCGGTGGCGCCGAAGAAAGAGGCGACGGTCGTCATAAGCAGCGCGACGCCAGCCCGTCCCTGTTTGGCCATCGGGAACCCGTCCAGACACGTCACAGCGTTGGCGGGCGTTCCCGGAAGATTGAGCAGGATCGAAGCCGTCGACCCGCCATAGGTACTGCCATACCAGATGCCGGCCAGCATGATCAGCGCAGCGGTCGGTTCCAGTACGTAGGTAATCGGAAACAGGAGCGACATGGTCGCCAGGGTGCCGACGCCCGGGATCACGCCGATTAACGTGCCGAGCGATACACCGATGATGCACCAGAGAAGATTGTTCCAGGCGAGCGCGGTTGACAGACCGAGCACGATGTTGTCAAACAGTTCCATCTTTATCTTCTCCTACCAGGGCCAGGTGAAGGTCGGCAGGATAACTCCCAGACCTATTTTGAAAACCAGGGTCGCGCCGACGGAGAGCGCCCCGGCGAGAATCAGCGAGCCCCTCCAGGACAGTTTGCAGTCCGAGATACCAGCGAGGACTGTTTGCGCAATAATCGCGGGTACCAGACCGAAGGGAAGGACCAGCAGTGCGAATGCGAGCATCGACAGGCTGATCCAGAAGAGCGGCCTTAGTTCGACGGTTGGTACGGGTCCCGCACGCAGCAGGGCAGGGATCAGTATCATGAGCCCGCACAGCATTAACAGGCCACCGACGAGGGCGGGGAAGTAACCGGGCCCCATCCGGGCGGCCGTGCCAACGGAGAATGTGGTTAATGAATGGTACATGGCGCCGGCCCCGGCAAGTGTGATTAATACGCCCCCGATCAAGTCTCGGTAGTCGACTCGAAGCATGAAGTTGTCTCCTTGTAGATTGTCAAATACTGCTTCGGTGCTATGCGCGAAGCGTCGAATCGACAATTATTTCTTTGGGAAACCTATGCGGCAACTTAGCTTTTTCTTACCATTTGGTCATAGAGCGGCTTTTCGGATAAATGGCGTTCGGTTGATGTACACGATCTCGTTGTCTTCGAGCTTCATCAGGTTGACCGTCTCGCCCGTACGCCGATTAAGTGCATGCAAATAGGGATGAGCCTTCTCACGCAAACGATCCATGACTAACACCGTGTGGCTAAACTCCAATAATCGACTCGACAGCGTGTACGCGCGGGTCTGCACGGAGCGTGCCTGCACCTTATGGAATTCAGAAAGCCAAGGAGTTTGAGGGTTCGCAGATCGAGGTAATGAAGTCCAGTCACCAATACCTTCAGTCACCTCCATTATTTTGTTGAATCAGGCTGTTCCTGACGACGCCATTGTCCAGGGGGCATTCCAATTTTGTTGGTAAACACTCGCCGGAATGCTGAGATGGACTGATATCCGACCAGTTCGGCTACGGCCTCGGTAGTCATATTGGGTTTCTTGAGTTGGTTAGCGGCTAGGCTCATACGAATATCAACCAACAGTTCGAAAGCCGAGTACCCCAGTTTATCTTGAAAATGCCGCATGAAAGTAGCACGTGACATGTTGCATAGATCGGCTAAGTTTTGTAGATTCCAGTTGTTCTGTGGGTCAGAAAACATAGCGGAAATGGCTGGCGCCAGTCGTGGATAGCTTGTTAACGCCAACAGACCTACCGGCGCTTGTTCGGACTCGCTGGCTGCGCGCAGCGTCAGCGTAAACAATGCCGAGGACAAGGCATTGAGGATAGCATATCCGCCCACCTTTTCGCCGTCAGCTTCCATGCGCATCAAATCCACAAGGCTGCTCAGATGTTTCGCCGCTGCGCCAATGCTTGCATCATCCTTTGTATCGCTGACTCGTACAACGAGACGTCTAGGCAAATAATTATGAATCAGTCGATCATGAGGTGGTGTGATCCGAAACCTCCCACACAACATGTCCAGCCGTTCACCCCGACCGTTGTTCTCACTCAGCATCCATCCTGCAGAGCCTTGGCGATCATGTGCCATTCTTGGTTTTTTCCCGCTGCCATCATGCAAGATGTGCGAGGATCCGTGAGGCAGTAGCACAATATCGCCACTAATGAGTTCCTGTGCGTCTTCTGTCTCAGGATCTTCAATAACAGCTCGTCCTTGCAGGATGACGTGATAGGGAATTTCGTAGGCAGCAGAGGCCGCCTCGTCCATGCGCCATGGCGCGCTATAAACGCAGCGGACTTCAAGTTGACCAGTAACAGTGATAAGTTGCAGGAGGCGGCTTAGCCAGTCAATTTGAGACATGGTGGTATACGAAGCAGGAGCGAAAAGAAGATTTTATAGAGTTTGATCCTTTTAAGGTTTTTTTTGAGGAAATTCAGTCTCGATATGTTTGCCGGATACTCCTAAAGTAAAGACTGTTATTCACTAAATAAAAGGATGATGTTATGAGTCAAACTTCTCTGCCTACGACCGACCCAGTCAATCTCACCCCTCCCTCTAATCAATTTAATTTACAAATTGCTGAAAAAGGAGAGGGATCATTCGCTCTTCTGGCTTTCAACAGATGGGCATTGGTTGTTGTCTTTCTTTGGTTTGGTGCAATGAAATTTACCGCCTACGAGGCGAACGGGATCGCTCCGTTTATTGCGAACAGTCCCATCATGGGTTGGTTGCATACACTTTTCGGAATTCAAGGAGCTAGTTATGTGGTTGGCGTTCTTGAGTTAGGGACAGCTGTAGCGTTGATTTTCGGTGCTTTTAAACCTATTTTTTCCGTGTTGGGATCCGCTATGTCAATTGCAACCTACGTAATCACTCTGACCTTCTTTTTAACCACACCTGGCGTTGCAGAAATGACGGCGGGCGGATTTCCAGCTATTTCAGCTATACCGGGGCAATTCCTTCTTAAAGATCTTGTTCTGTTGGCGGCATCGGTTACGCTCCTCATTGCTTCTTTTCAGAACCTACGTGTCGGTTTCAGGCACAGATAACTTAAGTAAATGGATAGGAACACCACGCCTAAAAAGATGTGGTATACAAGGTTTTAAAAGGGGGCATTGTCCCCCGCCGTGGGGCAACACATTACTACGTCGCAGATGGCTCACTCGGCTCAATGATTTTGAGGCTTAAGAAGCGCTAGCGCGGGACGGACCATCCCTTCGAGCAATTCTCGTTCTGGTCGTGTTCTTGCTACGACGCGCAGTCCGACATGGACGCCCAGCAAGAGCCGTCCCAGGTCTGTGGCCGATTGGGTTGTTGCTATCGTTCCGTCTTGTTGGCCGGCATGGACACATCGACGAAAGAATGCCTCGATATGTCCTAGAACCTCAGTGACAATCTCCCGGAACTCTGCGTCGTGGGGCGCAATCTCTAATGCCGAATTCACAAGCATGCATCCTTTTCGCTGTCTATCATCCAGGGATCGTTGAATGATTTCCGAGAAAAAGGCGCTAATTGCTTGTGGTGGAGATAGCTTGCCCTCAAGCCGGCGCACCCGATCTGCGAAGCTGGTTTCGATGTAGTGATTGAGTGCTCTGCGGTATAAGGTTCGTTTGTCGCCGAAAGCGTTATACAAGCTTGCGCCGGTTAAACCCATTTTTTCTGCCAGCTCTCTGGTTGAGGTTGCTTCGTACCCACGTTCCCAAAAACAGTCGATAGCGGCAGCCAGAACTTCAGTTTCATCAAATTCTCTTGGTCGGCCCATAAAACGGTTGCCTATAAATGTGTCACATGTTGTGTACTAATCTAATGCTTGACCATTTTAGATCGATCGATTTAGAATGGTCAAGCATTCAGTTAATGATTCCCCGCCTATCAAAGAACTCCTCTAACTTCGATGCTCACTTTTTAAATGTTTTGGCAAATGGCACCATGTCTCCCAATTTGACACCACCTGTACGATGGCTCCGTGGCTTGGCCTTTGCTGCGATCTCGGTTTTAATATTTTCCGGATGGTTCGTGGTCACGCGATTTACGGTCACGCATCAGTTGCGCATTTGGGATGTTACAGCGTTGCGCTTTGGGGCCGGGGCGATTCTGCTCGCTCCGGTGCTCTTGAAGCAACGGCTGTCGGCAGCGGCGTGGCTGGAAGGCCTGCTCTATTCTGTGCTTTGGGGAGCCCCCTTTGTGCTGCTCGTCGCTACGGGTCTGAAGCTCACCACAGCTGCGCAGGCGTCATCGATTGTTCCCGCGCTGATGCCCGTAATAGCGGGTTTGATTAGCTGGCATCTGACAAAACAGCGACCCGCTAGTTCGACGATCTGGAGTTACCTGGCTATATTGACGGGCTTGATTGCGCTGGTGGCCAGTCGCCCGCAGACGGATGGCGCTATTAATCCATGGGGCTATGCTGCGCTGGTGCTGGCGGCACTCACGTGGGCTGTTTACTCGGTACGCTTTCGCACTAGCCAGCTGTCAGCGCTCCAGTCGGCGGCGCTGATCTGCTTCTGGTCGGCGGTGGTCTTCATCCCAGTGTATGTCGGATGGAACCTATCAAGACTGAACCAAGCGTCCACTCATGAAATCGTGTTCCAGTTTGTATACCAAGGCGTATTCATGAGCGGTGTTGCGCTCTTTGCCTATAACCGGGCGGTAGCAGTGCTCGGCTCCGGTGCCGCATCGGCCATGATGGCGCTGGTTCCTGTTTTGGCAACGCTTTTAGCGGTGCCGGTATTGGGTGAAGTGCCGTCCTTGCTCGGCGTTGCGGCAATCATCGTCATCTCGCTGGGCGTCGTTATTGCTGCCAGACGTCCATTCCCTGTTGCCATTCTTAAACGTGCCCAGTAGGAGGCATTACAAATGATTCGTTTCTATTATCATCCGACACCTAATCCAGCCAAAATTTCACTCTTTCTCGAAGAATCTGGATTGGATTACGAGGTCGTGCCAGTGGATACAAGCAAGGGTCAGCAGCACGATCCTGAATTTCGCAGAATAAATCCGAACGGCAAGGTCCCGGCGATTGTAGATCTGGATGGACCGGACGGTCGACAGGCAACGGTCTTCGATTCTACGGCGATTCTGATATACCTTGCAGAGAAGACGGGACGCTTTCTCGGCCAGGTCCAGGATCGTCCGCAGCTGTTGTCATGGCTGCTTTTTCTGGCCAGTGGCCTGGGGCCATTTTCCGGGCAGGCGGTGCACTTCCAGTACACAGCCCCCGAGGGACTGGACTATGCCGTCAATCGATATCGCCGCGAAGCCGAGCGTCATTACAAGATTTTGGACGAGCATTTGACTGATAGGGAATTTATCGTCGGCAACGAATACACCATCGCTGATATCTCTGCGTGGGGATGGCTGGACAGAGCGTCCAGGGTGATGAAAGGCAGCGAGGACCCGCTGGCACTTTACCCGAACATCAAACGTTGGTTTCAAGGCATCGATGCAAAGCCGGCCGTTGCACGCGCGCGGATGGTCGCCTCCGATGTTGCGTTTAAGAAGGTGAATGATGAAGAGACTCAGCGCGCGCTGTTCCCTTCGAATTTCCTGCCAGTGGCCTGAACAGCCGTCCATATAAATTGGACTTTGAGGTATAGATAAACATGAACGTACATGGAAAGAAAGTTTTGATTACCGGAGGATCGAGCGGCATTGGGCTGGCTACTGCCAGCGAGCTTGTTAGCAAAGGCGCCAAGGTCTTTATCGTTGGGCGTCGTGATAAGGTTGTTGGGGAGGCCGTCGGGCAGCTGCGCGCTGCGGGCGGGCAGGCCGATGGCATTGACGCGGATGTTGGAACGAAGGAAGGCCGGGGTCGAGCTTTGGCGGCTGCCCGAGTTTCGATGGGCGGGGTGGATATTCTGATTAACAGCGCAGGAGGCGTGCGCGCGGGCAGGCTGGAGGACACACCGGAATGCGATATTACAACGATGGTGGAAGTCAATTTATTGGCGCCCATTCTGTTGGCGCGTGAAGCAATGCCGGATTTGCGTGCGTCGGGCGACAGCATGATTGTGAATGTGTCCTCGGGCATTGCTCTCGTGGGGGTACCCTTCTATACGACTTACGCCGCGGTCAAGGCGGGCATTTCGCACTTTGGAGAGGCGCTCCGTCGGGAGTTGAAAGGTGAGGGCGTGCATGTGCTGACGGTCTACCCCGGCGCTACCGATACGCCGATGATGACGTCGTCGCGAGCAGGTCCCGACTTGGGTTTCGTTCGCGAGCCGGCCAGCGCAGTAGCCCGGGCCATAGTCCAGGGTATAGAAGCCAATGCACTGCAGGTCATTCGTGGCGGCGAGGTGCGTGAGGCGATGATTGCACAGAACCGCAAGGATCCCCTGGTCCTGGACGACAGGTTCACAGCGCTCAAGCCTAAGCTTGCCGAGGCGGTAAAAGACCATTTGGCACTCTGACTTTGTAAAAGGAGCATTTCATGGCAGATACCAAAGCTATTGTCTTTGATCTTTATGGCACGCTGTACGACGTTCACTCGGTGGCTCGGCAGTGTAATGTATCGTATCCCGGGCAAGGCATGCAAATTAGCGAGATGTGGCGCCAGAAGCAGCTCGAATATACATGGTTGCGCAGTTTGATGGGACAGTACATTTCGTTCGAGCAGGCGACTCACGATGCGCTCGTCTACACCTGTAATCACTTGAAGCTACAGTTGGATGAGGCGACTAGTAAGGTGCTGTGCAATGCTTATCTGAACTTGTCGCCGTATCCAGAAGTGCCTGACGCACTGCAGCGCCTGAAAGATATGGGGCTGCCGCTGGCCATCTTGTCCAATGGGTCGGCTTTCTCTATTGACAGTGTTGTGAAAAATTCTGGTTTGAAAGATTATTTCTCTCATCTGCTTAGTGTTGAACCCGTCGAAGTATTCAAGCCCCATCCACGCGTTTACACTATCGCGTGCGAAGTATTGAGCCTGCCGCCGTCCCGGATTCTCTTTGTCTCGTCAAATGCATGGGACGCATCGGGCGCACGGCATTTTGGATTTGATGTTTGCTGGATAAATCGTCGCGACAATACGTTTGACGAATTGGGCGCGTCGCCCTCATATGTAGTTAGTGGATTGGACGAAGTACCAGAAATTGTCCACGGCACAGCATCCAGGCACATGTGATCTTCGCATTTACCTGGTATTTTTTTGATTAGTGGAGTTATATATGCAAGAAATGTCAGATTATGTACCACCCAGGACGTGGTCTTGGGATAAGGAAAGCGGAGGGCGTTGGGCGAGCGTTAATCGGCCAATCTCTGGAGCCACACACGACAGAGAATTACCTGTCGGGCGACATCCCTTGCAGCTTTATTCACAAGGTACACCGAATGGCCAGAAAGTCACGATCATGCTGGAAGAGCTTCTGGCTTTGGGACACAGTGGTGCGGAGTACGACGCCTGGTTAATCAAGATCGGGGACGGAGATCAGTTCAGTAGTGGCTTTGTCGAGATAAATCCTAATTCGAAAATACCAGCGCTAGTGGATCGCAGTCATTCCTTGCCTTTGCGTGTCTTTGAATCCGGTTCCATACTTCTGTATTTGGCCGACAAATTTGATGCGTTCCTCCCGAAGGATGGCGCAATACGCACTGAATCCCTGTCGTGGTTGTTCTGGCAAATGGGCAGTGCTCCATACCTCGGAGGAGGATTTGGTCACTTCTATACGTATGCTCCCGTCAAAATCGAGTACGCAATCGATCGTTTCACCATGGAGGTAAAACGGCAACTCGACGTGCTTGATAAACGATTGGCAGAGGTTCAATTTCTGGCTGGTGACGAATATACGATCGCCGATATTGCCGTATGGCCTTGGTATGGCGCCTTGGTACAAGGGTTGATCTACGGAGCGGCCGAATTTCTTTCGGTTCAGGACTATCTCCATGTACAGCGATGGGCAAAGGAAATGAGTAGCAGACCTGCAGTACATAGAGGAGCCAAAGTCAACAAAGTTTCAGGTGAATCTTCCGGGCAATTATTGGAACGCCACGAGGTGTCCGATTTCGATAAGTTGCTGTGGGCTGAGAAGAAAGAGTAAATTTGCTGAAAAGGGAGGAGTAGAGCCAAGATTGGATGCTGAAACGAAGACTTTTTCTAATTTTAATAGCCCGGTGTCGTTTTTATGGCGCAAAAACAAAAGGCCTCCGCTTGGAGACCTTAAGTAAAATGGCGCGCCCGGCAGGATTTGAACCCACGACCCCTTGGTTCGTAGCCAAGTACTCTAATCCAACTGAGCTACGGGCGCGCTGC
>Ga0164243_10014466_pt1 | contig 10986 bp, 5 predicted proteins | sample OricompcompostOP_FD_108781 | JGI IMG/M metagenome (GOLD analysis project Ga0164243, IMG submission 108781) | Organic Plus compost microbial communities from Emeryville, California, USA - Original compost - Organic plus compost (OP) | ecosystem: Engineered > Solid waste > Mixed feedstock >...
CCCCCCGCTCATCGCGGCGATGGAAGCACTAGGTCAACTCGCGGAGGAGCCCGCGGTGTTCAAGAGCCAGCGCATGTCGCAATTCTCTGATAGCGTTGCGCTCAGCTATAGCGCGACCGAAACCTCAGGTGTTTTCTTCCTGCTCCATGTGATGGCGCTGGCGATCGTCGATCTTGCTGCGCGCGGTTATCTCGTCCGCGGAGCCGTAACGATCGGCCCACTCTACCATTCGAGTACTTGCGTAGTCGGACCGGCAATGGTGCGCGCAGCCGAGATGGAGAAGGAGGCGGTCTATCCGCGGGTGATCGTTGATCCGGAAATCTTTCACCTCGCCGCAAAACATCGGCAGCCCAATCATGACCCCGACGATGAATTGGAGTATGTGCGCCATCTCATTCGGCAAGATGACGATGGTCAGTGGTTTTGCGAATACGTGTCCTGGACGTCAGTCGTTGGTGCCTTCGGGCTCGAGGACGAAGCATATGGCGAATATCTCGGTCGCTTAAGCAGGCTTGTCGAGCGCGGCCTGTCCCACGAGGACCCATGCGTGGCGCACAAATACCTGTGGCTGCACAGCCAGTATCTGAACTCGATCGAAGTATTCGCAGGAATCACCCCTGACCAACCCTACTGGAAGCAGAGTCCGGAAAACTGCATGGGTATCGCAGAGCTTGCCCGTTTCGCGGAACTCGCAGCAGACGCGGCGACACGGGTAGAAGCCTGGCGCAGATCAAAAGGCGGGAAATGAGCAAGGAGCCTAGTCCCGTCGGCGAGGCCGTTAGAGAATCCGCCGAAATATCAGACTTTACACCGGTCACAGCGTCTAGCCAAAAGCGACCATCTATTCAGGTAGCCTGCTATTGTCAGAATTGAATTATTGACCGGACATCTGCCGTCGGGTCAGCGGGCTTACCGATTGCAGCGCCGCCGATGGTCGGAAACAATGCACCGCATCACAAATGTAGTGGATTGTTGGACAGGCGTGCCGCTCAGAAGATGGTGTGATGCAGGTTTAGCTCTTAGCCCCTCTCCTCCACAATGGTCCTTCCAATTCCCTTTTTCGCCCCTGATCCGATCCTGCCCGGGCCCCTCGCAGCGCCTCACCTGCCGCTGACGCCGCAGGATGTGATAAGCCGCATCCCAGTGCTTGGACGGCGCATCGCAAAGTGGAGCCAAGCAGAGACGCTAGCGAGACTTGCAGGACTGCAGTTAGAGCCGCGCTACCATGCCAATTTCATGCGCCTTGCGTGGGCGACCCGCCTCGTAGCTTGCCTTGCGCGGGGGAAGCAAACGCCAGGGCGCGCAGAACTCATGCGGCTTCTCAATCATGACCTCGACAAAGCTGATGTGACCCGCATCGAAGATCCGTGTGAAGATTTTTTCCTTGCTCCGATCGCGACGACGTTCGGCGAAATTCCGATCTTCATGGGAACGTTCGCGCACTCAGCCTTCTACCTCGACTGCCTATTTGAGGCATTCCAACGCATAGCAGACCACCGCGACCGCGATTTGCTTGCGTCAGTTGAAGCTCTGCTGCGTATCTCGCAGGAAACTGCCCGCCGAGCCGGACTGGAGCGACGCGTCGTCGGTGATGGAACGCCGTCCGCAACAATCTCTTTGCCGCCCGAAGTCAGCCTGAGGTGCCTTGCCGACCGTGTGCGATGGACAAGAGCCGCCCTCTCTGCTGCGGGCATCGATCCCGCCCATCTCACGCCTTTCATCCTTGCCAAAACGGACAGTGAGGTGGCTCTCTCAGCCAAGCATGGGAACGGGCCAATCGACTATCGACCATTTTGCGAGGCCAACGATGGCTTCGTGCTCGTCTCCCCGAGCAACATCAGCACAGCAGCACGCGCGGCAATCGTCGATCATATCCTTGCAACCGACCGCGAACGCCACCTTGCGAACGCGCTCATGGCAGTCCAGGCTGACCGCCTTTCAGAATCCCGCTTCGTGCGTACCGACTACCTGACCACGATGTGGCGCGACGACGAAGCTTCGCGAATGACGCTGACTGAGTATTCAACCGGCCGCTTCGTCCATATCCAGCAAATCGTTGGGCCGTTCGCCGGTTGGAGGCAATACGGTTTCGCTGAGCCAGCGCCGCCCGATCCCGCGCTAGCGAGTCGACTTACCACAGCCATGCGTGACGCCCAGCAAGCGGCACGCGCGCATGACGGTTATTGCTTCGGTGCGACGTTGTACCTGATGGGCGGGTGGGGACCTGGTCACCTTGTCGATTTCGAGCAGCCGTCCGACCTGCGTGAGTGGGGTTTCCTGCCTATCGAAGTTCCCGATGTGATCGCGCTCGCTACGTGCGAAAATGGCACCTTGGGCGATCTGTGGCGCATCGATGCCCTGTCGCGCAGCGTCGATGCTAGCGGTTTCACGCTCCGGAATATGAGCGGCACGCTCAATCTCTTCCAGTGGTGGTGCGATACCGACGGCGCCCTCGTTCCCCAGAACGATCGCGACATGCTGCCACCCATGTCAATCGTGCTGCCCACCGATGGCCTATTCACTACGCGCCAGGAAGCTGCCGAGGCGCATGATCGCCGCGCTACGGCGCTGCCCGACGGTGCGCATCGTGCCGTCGTGCGACTAGAGGCGCAGCCGGGCTTTGGCACGCTCGATCCGATCTACGTGTCCTATTCCGCCTTGCAGAAACAAGAGCTGCTCGGCGTAACCCTCGCTGGACGGCGGCCAGCGTGGCTGCATCTACGCCGCCCGATTGAAGGCCATAATCTGGAGCACGGCTATCAAAGCTGGATAGCATCGCTGCACTGGTTGTCGCTCGTCATGCCAATCCTCGACGATGCTGGCACGGCCGATAACACGGCGATCATGCTTTCGCTGGATCTCGTACCCGTCGGGAATCTTGCCGACGGTGACCTGCCCGATGCTAAGGCACTCGACACCGACATCACCGTCGAGATTTCTGCGCGGACGCGCAGCGCTGACCTCAAAGCCGGGCAGCTCTGGCAGCGAGGCGCGCGCCTTACCGACAACCGCGCTGAAATCGCGCTTGCCGCTGCTTTGCTCGAAGCCGCTTCAGGCGCTGCGGGCAATTCGATCTGCCGTGCCGAGGCGTTGGCGAGCGTTCAAGCCGCGATACCGTCGTCCGATGTGCGTTGGCGCCATGCTTACGTGCCCGATCGCGCGGCCGACATTTTGCGCCTGAACAACGTGCTCACGCAGAGCTTTCGCGGGACGCCTCGCTCTGCCGCTTCGCTCGTCAAGTACGGTCATGCCCTAAGCCCTACGCGAAAACCCGGCACGATCATCGAAGGCAAGCCGGCCTGCAGCGCGCTCCTGGCCGAGTTACATGCTACCAGTCTCGAGCGCTTGCTCGATGGCGTTGCTGCCTATAATCGCGCTGCCCTCGCAGAACTGGCGCTCGGCATGCTGCAATCAAGCCTCGCGCAGGAACAGCACTGGGGAAATACGGCCCGTGCCCTTCGCGGAATACATGGTGAAACCGTCGACCTTGCAGTCAGCCTGGCGCATCATCACCGCGTCAATGGCGTTATCCGCGCATCGAGCCTCCTGGCCGAACTCGCGGCCTCGCATAGTCCGATCGAAGGCGGACTGGAGCCCGGCGTGATGGACTTCGAAGAGCTGAGTGCCCTCGTTCTCCACCACTTCGGATACTGCGAGCTCGTCGCCATCATGGCTGGCGATCGGTTGGAGCCTCGCTTGATCGTCAGCCCGACCGGGGACCTACTGTACGATCACAGCTTCGGCGAGGAGGCGCTTGCTCCGGGTGCCACTGCGCTCCACGCCGACATGCGGGCGCGCCAAGTCGCGGATTACGGGCAGCGATCTCAACGCGCTCCCGGTCCACCTTCGCGGCTGAACACCGATCTCGAGATTGCGCTCAAAGCCGAATACGGCGTCGATCCGGACCTGTTGTGGTCTCTGGTCCCAGCGCTGTGTTCGCTTGCGGTCGAGGATAGCCGCGATGTTCTTGTCCTCGCTCGCTCCGAGCTTTTGGCTCGCCTTCGATCGTCCGGCTTCGCGAAAGATGCCGCGCTTGAGATGCTGATCGACCGACTGACGCTTCCTGCCCGCAGCGGTTGGCATGACGTCGAGCGTGGAGCACACCACAATGATTTCGATCTCGGGCGCTTTGATCGACCACGATCGCTCATCGGTCGCCCGCTGCTGGCGATCAGTCAAGATACCGATCCATTTCTCACCGTCGGTCCCGCCGTTGTCGAACGCGCGCTCCTGCACAACATCTCGGGTGCCCTCGATGGCAGTCTGCAAGACCGCTTCTGGATGAGCCGTGCCATGCGCAGCTATGTCGGCCGTGCAGCAAATCTCGCGGGGATGGCATTCAACGACCAAGTCGCTGCTGATCTTTGTGCACTTGGCCTGAACGCTCAGGCATCAGTGGCACCCTGGGCCTGTCTCAACCACCAAGCAACCCCGATCGTGAAGCTGCTTGGCGACATCGACGTCCTCGCTATCAGCGATGATGGGCAACACGCCTGGGTGATAGAAGCGAAGGACATTAAGCTGTGCCGAACGCTCGGAGAAACGGCGCGACGACTCTCAGACTATCGCGGCCTAAAGCGAAGCAATGGCAAGCCCGATAACCTTCTCCGTCACCTCGATCGCGTGGCCTATGTACGAGCACATGCCTCCGATCTCGCCAAGCGCCTCAAGCTGTCGGTGACTCCCGAGGTTCACGGACTTGTGGTCGTCGATATGCCGCAACCAATGGTGTTCGTGAAATCCTGTCTTTCACCCGATGCTGTGTTCGTGCGCCGTGTGGACATCGCAGGTATCGACTGGAAGAAGTCTCCCCAATTGCCGTGAGCCTCCTGACCACCGCTGATCTTCAGCGCTGTCCCAATGATGCAGTAAGTTTCGGACAAATCGCCTTCCAAAGCACTCGGAGTATGTATCTGCACCGCAGCCCATCTACCGGCTCCCAAACGTCTGACCGCCGATTTGTCAATCATTCAACCCCGCACGTCCGCTAAGGACCGACATCAAGAGTGCTCCACACAACTGAGTCTATCGTAGCAGTGCCGCACGCTCTTGGATGAATGCGGCAACCTCGGCGGGCGAAAAGCGCTGGGCATCGATATAGCCGTCGAGATTCAAAACACCTTCAACCACACCGGCGTCTATGCGCACATACATGATTCTGTCTGCGGCGCGCGCGTTGAGAAGATCCCGAATCGCGCGAAATTCGATGCCGCACCATTCCTTGCGCTCGTAGTCCGCGCCGAGGAACACCACGATCAGCTTGGATCGGTCACGATAGATTGCCTGCAGGAATGTATCGAGCGATGGCCGGGCCAATTGGGCGACGTAGTTGTTGTCATAGAAGTAGCGGTCAGGGCCAATCAGATGCTCAAGCGCGGCAGCCACTTGCTCGACGTAAGGCCGCGCCTCGCCCGGAAATGACAAGGCCACATCGAAGATATGATCGGTGAGATTAACGCCCTTGCGCGCGCCGCCAACCCAGGACGGCAAGATGATGTTACGGGCTTTATGCAACTCCTGCTGCAAATTGACGTTCTTAACTGCCCAATGCGTTCGGTTCATTTCCCACTTGCCGATGTCGAGTTCGAACGTCAGTTGCTCAAAATCCTCCCACGTCAGAAAAGACGCTAGTGGACGAAGTTCGTATTCCACGCGTACCTGCTGCTGGCGGCAAACGACGTTGCGGATTATGCCAAAACTTGGATTTTTCCGATTGTTGCTTTCATACGCGAAGATACATGGAAGCAGCTTCAGTTCGGCAACGGCAGCCGCGTCTAGCTCGCCAAACCGTGCCGTAATGTCCTTGTCTGTATACTCGCGGACGCAGCGGCTCTCCTCGACCGTCCAAGGCTCCCCATCCCATGCATCCACGCCAGCTGAAACGAAGAGATTGTACATCGCGACGCTGCCCCTGGTGTTACGATAATCACATCTAGCCCTGAACCCCGTGGAGCAGAAGAGGGTTTGATCGCTGTCGGTCAAGTTGGTGCCGCCATTGCGTCGCTCAGTGGGCCGCGCTCGCGACACGGCAAGTGTGGGGCGCGACTACAGGAATCGTTACGCTAGCATGCGATCTTGGCGACAATTATCGAAACAGACTGACATGCGCGCATCGGCCGCCGGTTTTAGAATATAGCGGAACGCATGCCGAAAAGCCGCTGTAGAAACGGAGCAGGGACGGCGTAATTGTCTGGAAACGGCAATCATGGGTTAGTTTATCGCTGTTGACGGAGGTAGCGTTCAATGGCTGCAGTCCGCACCAACTTCGCCGCTGGCAGAAGGACGGCGACGTCACCCGCGTCCGCAGCCTCACGCAAATAAAGCTCGTCACGCTCATAAGGGGCCACCACAAGGGTGACTTGATAGATATTACGCCAATGGCCATCCCGCCAGCTGTGGTCGAGACCAAGAGCACGCGGATTGGCTGGGCGCCAAACTGGGACATCCTGATGCCGGTGGCTGATCAGTCCGGTCTGGACGCCTAACGCAATCTCGTCAGTTCGATCACGCACGACGCGTAGAAGCGGTGCTGTGCAGGTGCCAATGTAAATGGGCTCACGCCGCGTCATCATGAAACCTTCCAAAATAGCGATGGCGAAGTATAGCCTGAACTGAAGCGGCCTGTCGCTCGCGCGCCGGTGGATCATGGGGATAATTTGAGCAGTGCTGTTATATGTTATAGGTTGCCGCAGAATGTATCGGCCTTGGTGAAGCCGGCGACGCGAGCTTAGTCTTGATGGCGCGGGCAAACGGTGCGGCGGGGGTCGTTTGATCAATCCATGCTGGATCGAGTCGTCAGAAATTGCTTGCCCCGATGCTGTCATTGGCATTGATGAGGGCAGGGGGAATTATCTAGATGTCATCACTCGATTTCGAGGCCGAGAAGGCTGCTTTTCGCGAATACTATAATGACAATGCGCAGCGTCTGGATCAGGCGAAGGAGGCGTTTTTAACCTTGCTCGGCTCGCTTATCGCGCATGCCGACATGAGTGTGGCGGCCGCGACGGGTCGCATCAAGGACCGCGAGGAATCGATCAAGAAGTTCATGCGGAAGTACCAAGGCGACCTCGAAAAGAGCGGCACACCCTACGAGATCAAGAACCACATCACCGACCTCATAGGACTGCGCCTTGTCTGCCTATACGAGGATGAGATCGAGCGGATAGGCGAGCTAGTCCGCGGGCATTTCGACGTGATTGATGTAACCGATAAGACAGCCGAGATCGAAGGCACCGACAACGCTTTCGGCTACAAAGGCCTGCACTTAGACTTGCGGCTGGACGCCACGCGCGCCGAGATGCCTGAATACCAGTTGTTCGCGACGTTCCCATTCGAACTTCAGATCCGCACAGTTGTGCAGGATTCGTGGAGCACGCTCGACCATAGGATCAAATATAAGAAATCGATACCGGCGACATTGAAGCGTCGCATCAATACGCTCGCGGCGCTGTTCGAGCTCGCCGACCGTGAGTTCCGTCAAGTCCGCGACGAGACCGAGCTTGCGATCGAACGGGCTGAAGCTGAACCCGACCCCGAACCCGAAGCCAACGTCGACGATGCAGCTCAGGACGATCCGCCCACTGAGCCACCAGCCGGCGCCGAGATCGAGCGCGGTCAGTATGCGACGCTCGACGCGTTCAGGTTGCTACGCATCGCCCGCCATTTCTTCCCCGACGTTGAGTTTGAGCCACGGAAGGTCGATGGCTTCACGGCTGATGTGATCGAACGCGAACCTAAAATCAGCCGCGGCAAATTCAACCATTACCTTCGCTCAACCATCGGGATGGTGCGGCAATATAAGGCTTGGTTCATCGAGAGTGGCCGGGGCGAGAAGTTCAACGCCTTCACTGAGATGCGACACGCTCTTTACGCCGCTAATCCGGATGCGTTTGCGGGGATGCTGACTAACGTCGCGCGCGAAACCTTCGATGGCTGGCGCGCCAACAATGGGCAAACCTGAACGCCGCGACGCTCCACGCTGCCGAGGCGCCGCAGGGAAAAGTCCGATTCCCCTTCGTCGCACCACGGCTGCCGGGCAAACGCCGACATCTCGGACCTAACAGGGGGAAACATTGGGCGTAATTCTAGCTAAGTCAGTTCCAGTCGATGGGGACGTCGTCGGGCTCGAATGGACTATTTCAGATTTTGCCGGCCTGGCAGTATTGGTGGCCGTGATTGCGCTGGGTCAAGCTCAGCATGCTGCCGACATAATCGCGGATCTTCAGCCAGGTGGCGCGGCATACATCGAAGCTGATCTCATTGACGATGCTAAAGCACAAATGGTGATCTCGGGGAGCACGCCTGAGCAACGCAAAGCGGCGCGGCAACGTCGAGATGGCTTTCTCTTCGAGTGCATTTCGTGGATTGCCGCACGGCAGGCTGGCGACGACCGTACATTTCTTAAGGATCCACATCTCGATGCGACCACCCACGGCCTTGACGGCCTTGTCCTCCAGCTCGCGCCCAAGAAGGCTGAAATATTGAATGCGACAATCTGTGAGGACAAGTGCACCAGCTATCCACGCAAGAAGTTTCGTGGTGAAGTCCTTCGGACCTTCGCCGAGCACCATCGCAATAAGCGCGCGCGCGATCTTGTTGCGAATGCCGCCGAGCTTATTCGTGACAGCGGATTGCGCGGTACCGCGGCCGTCCTCGCGGCGTCCCGCGTCACCGAAAAGGATGTTCGCTCTTATCGCGCGGCACTCACCACCACATCTCTTGGAAAGGAGGGGAGGCAGAAGCTTTTTGCGGGCTACAATGAGCTGGACGGCATAACACAGGCCCAACGTATCGGCGCTATGATGCCGCTCGACGAACCTCTGCGCGACTGGTTCCAGAAGCTCGCCGAAGCCGTAATCCATTCGCTAGAAGATTTTATGGACACCCAGGACGAGGAGGGCGTCAACGATGTTTGATCCGCGCACCGCGGAGCTCCTTCGCAGCGCTCCAGACGTCCCCGGGCTCGCTGCAGTTGACCTGCCTCAAGCCCTGACCAGGCATTACGCCACCCTCGTTTCACGGCGACTTCGCGGGGCTGATACAAGCGCCAGCACGCCTGGAGACCCCTGGCCTGTTGATCGGATTGCCGACGTCTACGAGATTGTCGCATCGCTAGAAGAGGATCCGGATCTGAAGCGTTCCGCCGCCTTCGTAGCAGGCACCGCCCAACAGATCATTGCCCGGCGCATATCGGCTACGCCCCAGATGGTGCAATTGCCAATCGATCGCGACAGCGTCGACGCCGGCGTGGCAGCCGCGCTGCTGTTCCTCGCAGCGGAGCAATATGCCGATGCCAACGAGGCCGCGGGCCCGCTCACAGTACCACAGGAAGGGCTCGAAGAGGCGCGCGAGCTTGGCCGGGATATTCGCGACCTCGCGAGGGGGAATCTTGGCGCCATCCTGGCGCGCGCGGAAGAAAGGCGTGAGCGGGAAAAAATAGTACGCCCGGATCGACAGCTCGAGCTGAGTGCTCTTCGCTTGCTTCTCTCTCATCTTGCGCTGGGCATTGAGGAACTCGCCTCATTCGTCCTTGCTCGCGGCGGTGAATTGCAACAGTCTCAAGCGCGTTTCAGGACAGTTATCGGGCTTTCATCCCACACGAGCGATCTTCCCCTTGACCTCGACGACGATCGTCCTGGCCTCGACTATTTCACGTCGCATTATCCGGGACCGGCACACCTCGCCTCGCTGTTGCTATCAGTAGCTGACGGAATCGCCGAGGCGCCGCTAACCCAGGTGCCTCCTCCTAACGGTGCGGATGCCGGCTTCTGGCAGCGTTGGCTTGCATTTCGCGCACAGACGATGCCATTCGTGTGGCGCAACCATCGCACGGCTATCAAGAAGAAGTTCTACGAGACCGGAACGTCCGCTGTACTCGTTCTGCCGACCGGTGCAGGTAAGACAACTGTCAGCGTGCTCAAGATTGCGGGGGTCCTGGCCCGTGGCAAGAAAGTCGTCTTTCTCGCACCGACCCACGCGCTCGTCGACCAGCTGACCGATGATCTCCAAGCGCTGTTTCCCGCGGATCAGTTCTCACTCCAAGTATCAGGAGACTTCGATTCGCTGCTGCTCGACGACGCGCAGTTACAAGATATCGAGGTTATGACGCCCGAGCGTTGCCTCGCGATGTTGTCCTTTGCTCCCGAGGCGTTCGCCAACGTTGGCCTCCTGGTCTTCGACGAATGTCATCTAATGAGCCCGGCTCGCAAGACGATCGGACGCGCACTCGACAGCATGTTGTGTCTGCTGGCCTTCCAGGCCGCCGCGCCCGACGCAGACATCCTGCTTTTGTCTGCGATGCTAAAAAACGGAAAGGACCTTGCGGAGTGGGTCGCTGAGTTGACTGGACGACCGTGTCAAACTGTCGAGCTGCTCTGGAAACCAAGCCGACAAGCCCGCGGTGTAGTAGTGTATGATGAAGATGTCATCCAGGACATCGAAAAGGAAGCCCGGATCGAACAACGGCGCCTCAATCGAGCGGCGGGCAAGGCTGCAGGCTCGCTCCGCAAGGGCGCTGAGGCAAAGCTCATCGCCCAGCCCTGGGTGCTCTGGGGCCTTCAGCACAATTGGAAGAACGCACGCCGTTCGCACGGCTTTAGCAGGGTGACAGCCGAAGCGCTCCCGCTTGCAGGGGGATTTGACGGCAAGAATGGAATTGACGTCTGGGCGACGCCCAACGCTAACCACACCGCGGCTACCATCGCGCTCAACGCTTGCCGCACTGGCCTCAAGACCATCATATTCGTCAACACCAAGGCCGATGCTGTCCGGACAGCAGCCGAAGTTGCCAAGGCGCTCGATGATGTCGCCTTGATCCCTCTGGAGGAGCAACTCCTCAAGGCGCTGACCCTTGAACTGGGAGACAGGCGCCACGCCATATTCGGCGACACGAAGTTTGGTGCGGTGCCGCACAATTCTGCCATGCTGCGGCTTGAGCGTAAGCTTGCGGAAGATCTGTTTCGTCGGCGCACAGGCGCCAAGGTTATC
>Ga0164243_10014467_pt1 | contig 10985 bp, 10 predicted proteins | sample OricompcompostOP_FD_108781 | JGI IMG/M metagenome (GOLD analysis project Ga0164243, IMG submission 108781) | Organic Plus compost microbial communities from Emeryville, California, USA - Original compost - Organic plus compost (OP) | ecosystem: Engineered > Solid waste > Mixed feedstock >...
CAGCTCCCTGATCATCCGGATCGCGGTGCCCGGCGACCACGCCTCGTTGGCGTCCACCCGCAGCAGCGCGTCCGGCCCCGCGCCCGAGCGCAGCGCCTCCACCCGTTCCAGGTCGCGCCGCGGGTCGTCGGCGCCGACCTTCAGGTAGCAGGTGGAGAAGCCGGCCGCCGTCGCCAGCTTGGCCTCGGCCTCCACCTCGGCGGGCTCGGCGCGGGCCACGTAGTAGAAGAACTCGACGCCGTTCCGGAACCGGCCGCCGAACAGGTTCACCAGCGGCTGCCCGCTCACCTTGCCCAGGATGTCCCAGCACGCCGTCTCCACCGCGGCGATGGCCGGGCTGGTCATCTTGACGTGATGCCAGGTGCCGACCAGGTCGAGCCGGCGGACCAGCGCCTCGATCCGCAGCGGGTCCGCGCCCACCACCAGCGGCTCGATGCCGCGCAGCACCGCCAGCACCACGTCCGCCGACGGGTAGGCCGACGCCTCGCCCAGGCCGGTGACGCCCTCGTCGGTCTCCACCTCGATCAGGACGCTCACCTGGCCGCGGCGGCGCCCGAACGCCCAGATCTCGTCGGTGCGGAACGGCACCGCCACCGGGGTGGCGCGCAGCGCGGTGATGCGCATGGGTCCCTCCTGCTGTGAGGTCACGGTTCAGGGGTCAGGCCGCGACCAGCAGGCCGCGGGACATGCCGGTGAGCAGTTCGGCTCCGGTGTCGGTCACCAGCGCGGTGTCGGAGAGGGCGTGCCCGGCGGGACGGGTCACCCACGACATCAGGTGGAAGGTCATCCCCGCGACGATCTCCGTACGCCCGTCCGGCCGGATGCCCAGCACCTCGCCGCCGCCCACCCAGCTCGGCGGGAACCCGATCCCCACCAGGTAGCCGCAGTGGTGCCGGGACGGCCGGGCGCCGGACGAGCGGTCCGCGACCGCGCGCTGCCACGCCGCGTACACCTCGCCGGTCAGGGCGCCGGGCCGCAGCGCCTCCAGCGCCGCCTCGAACCCGGCGGACGCGGCGGCGTGCGCCTCCCGTCCCTCGTCCGGGACGTCCCCCAGGTACAGGGTGCGGCTCATGGGCGCGTGGTAGCGGCGCACGCATCCCGACAGCTCGATGAACAGGCCGTCGCCCTCGCGCAGCTCGCGCTCGCCCCAGGAGACGTGCTCCTGGTCCAGCATCGACAGCGGGCGGATCAGCGGCTCGAACCCCGGCTGCTGGCCGCCCGACGCGTACATCGCGTGCCAGATCGCCGTGGCCACCTGCCGCTCGGCCACCCCGGGACGGGCGGTCGCGAGCCCGGCGTCCATGGCCGCCCGCGACACCCGCGCCGCCGCCCGCGTGTGCTCCACCTCGGCGGGGGACTTGACCGCGCGCATCCCCGCCAGCATCGCCGTGGCGTCCAGCCACCTGCGGTGCCGTAGCCCCAGCCGCAGCCTGCCCCGGATGGACGGCGGGAAGAACATCGACTCGTCCTCGATCGCCAGCGATCCGCCGCGGGGGACCAGCTCGGCGATGGCGGCCGTCGCGGCCACCGCCGGGTCCTCGCCGTCGTGGAAGGTCAGATGGCGGCACCACGGCAACTGGGTGCGCACGGTGGCGCGTTCCATGTCCCGCGTCACCACGATCGGCGCCCCCTCGGCCGGCACGACCAGCAGCGTGAACGCGAAGTAGCCGAGATGGTCGAGACCGGTCAGGTAGTAGATGTTCTCCGGGCCGGCCACGGCGACCGCCGCGATGCCGCGCGCCGCCATCCGCGCGCGCAGCCCCGCGATCCTCGTGCCGTGCTCGATGCCGCCCGTCGCGGCGGTGGAACGCGCCGCGACCTGCGAGGTCTCCGCTGTCATGGGACCAGGGTGCGGCACCGGGACCGCTCAGCACCAGTAACGATTTCTGCTGTGGATCGTTAATCTGACTACATGTTCGACGTGCATCGTCTGCGGCTTCTGCGCGAGCTGTCCAGGCACGGGACGATCGCGGAGACGGCGCGGACGTGCTCGCTGACGCCCTCCGCGGTCTCACAGCAGCTCTCGGCCCTGGAACGGGAGGTGGGCACGCCGCTGTTCCTCCGCGACGGCCGCCGGCTGGCGTTCACCGAGGCGGCCCGCGTCCTGGTCGAGCACACCGAGCGGATCCTCGCCGAGCTGGAGGAGGCCCGCGCGCACGTCGCGGAGCTCACCTCCGCCGTGGGCGGCACGCTGCGGCTCGGCGCCTTCCCGACCGCCGCCCGCGCCCTGGTGCCCACCGCCCTGGCCCGCTGCAAGGAGGCCCACCCCGACCTGCGGGTACGGCTGTCCGAGCACGAGACCGAAGGCGCGATCAGAGCCCTCACGTCGGGCCACCTCGACGCCGCGCTCATCTACGAGTACAACCTGCTGCCCAAGGTCCGCGAGACCGGCATCGAGACCGACGTCCTGTTCCGCGAGCCGTTGCTGGCGCTGGTCCCCGCCGATCTGCACACCGGGCCGGTGACGCTGTCGGAGCTGGCCGACCAGCCCTGGATCGCCGCCCACAGCGACGACGCCCTGCACGCCATGTTCGAGCGCGCCTGCGGCCTGGCCGGGTTCGCGCCCCGCGTCGAGTACACCAGCAACGACTACACCGTGATCTTCGCGCTGGTCCGCGCCGGGCTCGGGGTGGCGCTGGTGCCGCGGCTCGCCGTGGAGGCGGCCGAGGGCGGCAGCCACCTGTGCGAGATCGCCGACCTCCAGCTGTCCCGGACGGTGGCCGTCGCGGTCAGGGCGGGCAGCCGCCGCAACCCGCCGATCGCCGTCGTGCTGCGAGAGCTCAGGCATGCCGCGCACACCCTGTCGAGGGACCTCGCGCACCCGCCCGAGCCGGTCGTCAGCGACGGGGGCTGACGTCGATCAGCACGCCGGGGTTGAGGACGCCGTGCGGGTCGAGCGCCTCCTTGGCGGCGCGCAGGGCGAGCGCGAACGGCTCGGGACGCTGCCGGTCGTACCCGGGACGGTGGTCGCGGCCCACGGCGTGGTGATGGGTGATGGTGGCGCCGTGCGCGGCCAGCAGCTCGGACGCCGCCGCCTTGAGCTCGTCCCACATGGCGAGCTCGTCCCCCCGGCGGCCGGCCGCCACGACGGTGAAGTAGGGGGCGGCGCCATCGGGGTAGGCGTGCGTCAGCCGGCAGTTGACCAGCCCCTCCGCGCCGGTGACCTCGCGGATCGCGGCGCCGACGCCGGCGCGCACCGCCTCGTACAGGGCGGGGAGCCGGTCCCAGGTGCAGGCGGTCTCGAAGGTCTCGACGACGGCGCTCATCCTGGCCATGCCGTCCCGCTGGTACGGCATCCGCAGGAACGCCGAACGCCAGGAGTCCACGGCCCGGTCGCGTCCCGCGCGGCGCTCGGCGGGCGTGCCGCCGTGCGCGCGGGCGATCTCGACGGCCTCCTCCAGCCTCCCCTCGACCGGGACGCGGGCCGACTCGTAGCCGAGCACGAGCACCGCCCGGCCGTCCCGTCCGGCGCCCGACATGGCGGCCTCGCCGGGGTCCAGCAGCCGGCAGTTCGCCGGGTTCAGGCCCGCCTGGACGATCGCCCGCACCGCCTCGGCGCCCGCCGCGAACGAGCCGAAGGCCACCGACGCCGACGCCTTGCGGTCCGGCCGGTCCTGGAGCCGCATCCACGCCTCGGTGATGATCCCGAGCGTCCCCTCCGAGCCCAGGAACAGCCGGTCGGGTGAGGGGCCGGCGCCCGAGGCGGGCAGCCTCCAGGACTCGCCGACGCCCGCCGGGGTCACCACCCGCAGCGACTCGGCGAAGTCGTCGATGTGGGTGCGCAGCGTCGCGTAGTGGCCGCCCGACCGGGTGGCCAGCCAGCCGCCGAGCGTGGAGAACTCGAAGCTCTGCGGGAAGTGCCGCAGCGTGAGCCCGTACGGCCTGAGCTGATCCTCCAGGTGCGGGCCGAGCACCCCGGCCTGGACGCGGGCGGCCCGGCTGACCTCGTCCACTTCCAGCACCTTGTCCAGCCGGGTCAGGTCGAGGGACATCACCGCCTCGTGCGCGTCGCCGCGATACTCCACGCCGCCGACCACCGAGCTGCCGCCCCCGTACGGGACGACCGCCGTGCCCGTCGCGCCCGCCCAGTCCAGCAGATCCACCACGTCCCGTTCGCGGGCGGGACGCGCCACCAGGTCCGGCACGCGGCCGAGGTCGCCGCGCAGCGCCCGCACCACGTCCCGGTACGCCTTCCCGAGCGCGTGCGAGGCCCGGTCGTCCGGCGCCGTGGAGACCAGCGGCGCGAGCGACGCGGGAGGCGACACCCGCGGCTCGGGCAGCCTCAGGTCGCCGACGTCCGGCACCGGCAGGGGACGGGACGGCAGGCCGGGCAGCAGCGCGCCCAGCGCCACGCACTCCTCGTCCGTCATCGCGTCCTCGGCCCAGCCCCAGCCCCACCAGGACCGCGTCTTCGCATCGCTCACGCCCGCATCCTGGCACCGCGCGGGCGGCGGCGTGAAGGGACGACCGGGCCGCTACGAGGGACCCGCGCCCGAGGGACCCCTCCGGTGGCTTGGGCCGCGACGGCCGTCCCGTACCCTGGTGGCCGGGCCGCGGGCGGCGGGCCGGTTCCTCCTGAAGGGCCGGAGCGATCTCGTCCCCGCGGCGGATTGTCCAATGACCGTGAGGGCATACCTTCTGAGACATGAGTCAGCCCACCCCGCAGCCGGGGAGACGGTCGCAGGAGCCCCGGTCGCAGCTCCCACCGGACGCCCCCCGGCACCGTGCCGCGGGAGCGGTGCGCGCCTCCGACGCCGAGCGTGAGGCGGCCGTCGAGCGACTGCGGGTGGCCTCCGTCGAGGGACGGCTGACCTTCGAGGAGCTCGCCGAGCGTACCGAGGCGGCCTACCTGGCCGTCACCCGCGGCGACCTGGACGCCGTCACCGCCGACCTGCCCGGCATGGGCGCGCCCGGCGCCGCCCCCGCGCCCGCCCAGGTGCGGCGGCGCTTCGCCGCGGTCATGGGCGACTGCACCGAGCGCATCATCGGCCGCGTCGAGCAGGAGCTGGAGGCGCTGGCGGTGATGGGCGACGTCGTCCTCGACCTGCGCGGCGCCCAGGTCCCCAGCGGCGAGGTCAGCCTGATCGCCACCGCCGTCATGGGCGACGTGAAGGTGATCGTCCCGGACGGCGTCGTGGTGGAGATGAACGGCTACTGCGTCCTGGGCGAGCGCAAGGTGATGGTCCGCGAGGCCGGGTCCGGCGCCCGCGTCCCCGTCGTCCGCATCCGCGCCAACGTGATCATGGGTGATGTGAAGATCGTCGACGACGAGCATCACAACCCCGTCCGGCGGGCCATCGCCGACTGGTGGGAACAGCGCAAGACCGGACGCGACCAGCACGGGAAAGACCGGCGCGGCAAAGACTAACGCCGAGGGTGCCTGCGCGAGGCGTCGCCTCGTTCGGCCGCGCGGACGCCCTCCTCGTCGGGCGGCAGCGTGTCGGCGGCGTCGGCCCTCACCCCGGGAACACCGGTGCCGCTGACCTCGTCCCTCCGGCGGGCCGCGGCCTCGTCCCGTGGGACGACGGTACGGCCGCGCGCGTCCTCATCCCTGGTGACAGGCGCGAAACGCTTGTCATGCGTCTGTTCGGGCTCGTGCCCCGGATCCTCGCGATCGGCCATGACAACCGCATACCCGGATCGCCGCGAACATGCGGATCGAGGCGGCGGACCGGTCAGACGGCCGTGGCCCGGTCGCCCGCCGTGAGGGCCTCCGCGTAGCGCAGCGCCACCAGGTCGGCCACCTCCGGGGCGGCGCCCAGGACGTCGGACACCGCCGCCGCCCCCGCCTCCAGGGACTCGGCACGGACCTTGTCGGCGAAGTGACCGGGAGCCAGGAAGTACGAGGCCACGACGACACGGGGAGCGCCGGCGCCGTACAGCTCCCGCACGGCCGTGGCGGGGTCGGGCCGCGCGGCGGAGGCGTAGGCCGGGACGACCCTGTACCAGCCGCGGGCGCGCCACTCCCGGGCCATCCGCCCGATGGTGGCGTTCGCGGACGCGTCGCTGGACCCGGCCGACACCAGCACCACGGCGGTGCCCGGGTCGCCGATCTCCACGCCCGCCTCGGCCAGCCGGCGCTCCAGCGCCGCCATCAGCAGCGGATGCGGCCCCAGCGTGGCGGCCGTGCGCAGCCCCAGCAGCGGATGGCGCCGCCGCACCCGCGCCAGCACACCCGGGATGTCGCTCTTGCTGTGGTACGCGGCCGTCAGCAGCAGCGGCAGCACCACCGCGTCGGACGTCCCCCGCGAGGCGAGCCCGTCCAGGACGCGGCCCGGCGTGGGCGGGGCGTGGTCGAGGAAGGAGGTCAGCACGGGCACGTCCGGCCGCCGTGCCCGCACGGCCGACAGCAACTCCTCCACGGTGGCGGCGGCACGCGGGTCCTTGCTCCCGTGCGCCACCGCGACCATGGGCGGCGAGGTCACAGGTGAATGCCGCATTCGGTCTTGCCCATCCCCGCCCAGCGCCCGCTGCGCGGGTCCTCGCCCGGCGCGACGGGACGGGTGCAGGGCTTGCAGCCGATCGAGGGGTAGCCGTCGTAGTGCAGCGGGTTCACGATCACGCCGTTGTCGGCGATGTAGTTGTCCATGTCCTCCTGGGACCAGTCCAGGATCGGGTTCACCTTCACCATGGAGCGCTTGCGGTCCCACTCGACGACCTTGCGGTCGCGGCGGCTGGAGGTCTCGTCCCGGCGGATCCCGCTGAACCAGGCCATGTAGCCCTCCAGCGCCCGGCCCAGCGGCTCCACCTTGCGCAGGTGGCAGCACAGGTCGGGGTTGCGGCCGTACAGGCGGGGCCCCAGTGCCTCGTCCTGCTCCTCGACCGTGCGGGACGGCGTCACGTTGATCACGTTCACCGGGTACACCGACTCCACCGCGTCCCGGGTGCCGATGGTCTCGGCGAAGTGGTAGCCGGTGTCGACGAACAGCACGTCGATGCCCGGCTTGACCTTCGACACCAGGTGGATCAGCGCGGCGTCCGACATCGAGGAGGTCAGGCAGATCCGGTCGCCGAACGTGGCCGCGGCCCACCGGACGACCTCCAGCGGGGAGGCGCCTTCCAGGGCCGCCGAGGCCGATTCCACGATGTCTTCCAGGTCGAGGGTCGGTCTGTCGGTCTCCAGCAGCGTCACCGAAGGCTCTCCTTGCTTTCACGGGCGGCGGTGGTCCGGGGGGATCCCACACCGAGGAAACTCAGCGAGAAGGAACGGACGCAGCCACGGCAGAACCACGCCCCGTCCCGCTCCAGCGGTTCCAGATCCTCCTCACCGCAGTACGGGCAGTAGAACGGCACCATGCGTTCGCTCATTCCTCTACCGCCCCTTTTACTTCAGATCGGCGTCGTCGGCACGCTGTACCCACGAGGCGAAGCTCTCACCCTCGCCACGCTGCTCGTCATACCTGCGCACAATGCGCTCAACGTAGTCGGTCAAACCCGCCGAGGTGGTCTTCAGCCCCCGGACCTTCTTGCCGAAGGACGCGCCGACCTGGCCGCCCAGGTGGATCTGGAAGCCCTCCACCTGGTCGCCGTTCTCGTCCACCACGAGCTGGCCCTTCAGGCCGATGTCGGCGACCTGGATGCGGGCGCAGGCGTTCGGGCAGCCGTTGACGTTGATGCTCAGCGGCTGGTCGAAGTCCGGCAGCCGCTTCTCCAGCTCGTCGATCAAATCCATGGCGCGCTGCTTGGTCTCGACGATCGCCAGCTTGCAGTACTCGATGCCGGTGCAGGCCATCGTCTGCCGCCGGAACGTCGAGGGGCGCACCTGAAGGTCGTGCTCGGCCAGCGCGGCGGCCAGGGCCTCGGTGTTCTCCTCGGGGACGTCGAGGATCACCATCTTCTGCTCGGTGGTGGTGCGGACCCGTCCCGACCCGTACCGCTCGGCCAGGTCGGCGATGACGCCCAGCAGCGGCCCGTTGACCCGGCCGACCTTGGGGGCGAAGCCGACGTAGAAGTCGCCGTCCTTCTGCCGGTGGACGCCCACATGGTCGCGGTGGGGGAGCGGCGCGGCGGGCTCGGGGCCGTCGGGCAGCGCGTACCCGAGGTACTCCTTCTCCAGCACCTCGCGGAACTTGGCGGGTCCCCAGTCGTTCACCAGGAACTTGATCCGGGCGCGGTGCCGCAGCCGCCGGTAGCCGTAGTCGCGGAAGATGGCGATGATGCCCTTCCACACCTCGTGCGCCTGCTCGGGCCGGACGAACACGCCCAGGCTCTTGGCGAACATCGGGTTGGTGGACAGCCCCCCGCCGACGAACGCCTGGTAGCCCACCTCGCCCTCGTCGTTCACCACGCCGACGAACGCCACGTCGTTGATCTCGTGCACGGTGCAGTGCGCGGTGCAGCCCGACAGCGCCGACTTGAACTTGCGCGGCAGGTTGGAGAACTCGGGGGAGCCGATGTAGCGATCGTGGATCTCCCTGATCTGCGGGGTCGCGTCCAGCACCTCGTCCTCGGCGATGCCGGCCAGCGGGCAGCCGAGGATGACGCGCGGGGTGTCGCCGCACGCCTCGGTGGTGTCCAGCCCGACGGCCTCCAGGCGGTCCCAGATCTCCGGGACGTCCTCGATCCGGATCCAGTGGAACTGGACGTTCTGCCGGTCGGTGATGTCGGCGGTGCCGCGCGCGTAGGTGGTGGAGATGTCGGCGATCGTCCGCAGCTGCGGCCCGGACAACTGCCCGCCGTCGATCCGGACCCGCATCATGAAGTAGCGGTCGTCGAGCTCCTCGTCCTCCAGGATCGCCGTCTTGCCGCCGTCGATCCCCGGCCTGCGCTGGGTGTACAGCCCGTACCAGCGGAACCTGCCGCGCAGGTCGGCGGGGTCGATCGAGTCGAAGCCCGCCTTGGAGTAGATGTCGATGATGCGGCGGCGGACGTTGAGGCCGTCGTCGTTCTTCTTGTTCTCTTCGTTCTTGTTCAGCGGTTCTCGATAGCCGAGGGCCCACTGGCCCTCGCCCTTCTTGCGCTTGGTCGCAGGTGGCACGGCGCGATCCTCATCCATCCAGGTGGCGGGGACGCGTGGCGCACCGGCGGTCTCCAGCGGCCGGCTCGTCGCTGAGCGGGAACGGGTTCAGGGATGACGCCGATGCGGCACGCGCCGGTAGAACACGGGCGGCGTGGTCAGGGCGTCACAGACAGATCGCGCTGCGGACGCGCAGGAAGTCGACGTGCCGGCGCATTACCAGCAACGGATCCGCAGCAGTCATATCTGCACTCTGACATGCCGTCTCACAGGCTGTCCAGTTGCGTCCGGCATGCGGACGGGTGAGAAGAGTCATCTCCGGCCTCACCCCTGCCGCCGCCAGTTGACCCGCGGCTCGGCCGCCCTCGGCTCCGTGGGGGCCGACGCCTCGCGGGCGGGCGCCGGACGGGCCGGGCCCGGGTGATGCTGACAGTCGCACCACGATCCGCCACGGCAGTCCCCGTGGCGGTCCTCGCGGCACGCATGGCAGATCATCCCTCCATTGTCACCGACGACCGGGCATGCGCCGGACGCCGCCCGGCCGCGCTCGCCGATCTTGGGCGGAGGGGCCGTAGCGAGCGTCCAAGCGGGTACGACCACGAGCGGAAGGGTTCGGCAAGCATGAGAAGCGGTATGAGACGCGCGGACGGGGGCGTCCCGGCGGGACGGCGGCCGGGTAACGCGCGGCCGGCGCCGGACGGTGTATCGGTGTGACCACGATTCCGGACGCCGCCGGCGGCACCGTCACGGGGGACGGGGAGGGGGACGCGGTTCACAGCGGGCCGGAGACACGGCGACACCCGGACGAGCCGGAGGGGCTGGACGATCACGGCCCGCTGGCCCGGCTGGCCGGTGCCGCCCGCTCGCGGTCGCTGCGCGGCGCGCCGCGCTCGCTCGCCCGCGCCTCGATGGGAGTGCCGGGTCACCTCGTCCGGCTGCTGCGGACGGCGCGGCGTGGGCTGCCGGGCGTCCCGGTCCTGGCGATCCTGTGGGCCCTGATCCGCGGGACCGCGGTGTCGGCGTTCCGGCACCGGGTGACCGGGCTGGCGGCCGAGGCCGCCTTCTGGGCGTTGCTGTCCACGCCCCCGCTGGTCATCGGGCTGATCGGGACGATGGGCCACATCCGCGGCGTGCTGGGCCCCGACACCGTGCGGGAGATCAGGTCCTGGCTGATCGAACGCGCCCAGACCGTGCTGACGGGGCCCGCCGTGGACTCGGTGGTGGTCCCGCTGATCGACGACGTGATCCGCGGCGGCCGCCCGGACATCGTGTCGGTCAGCTTCCTGATCTCGCTGTGGGCGGGCTCCCGCGCCACCAACGTCTACGTGGACACCATCACCATCGCCTACGGCCTGTCCGGCATCCGCGGGGTGATCAGGACCCGGCTGCGCGCGTTCGTGCTCTACCTGCTCGGGCTGCTCGTCCTGATCATCGTGCTGCCGCTGCTGGTGGCGGGCCCGACGCTGGCGCAGCACGCGCTGCCCGAGAGCGCTCCGGCGATCACGATGCTGTACTGGCCGGTCGTGGTGACGCTGTCGATCGTGTTCCTGGCGCTGCTGTACCACATGAGCGTTCCGGTGCGGACCTCCTGGTGGCGCGAGGTGCCCGGGGCGGGGCTCGCGCTGCTGATCTGGATCGTCGGCAGCGTGGCGCTGCGGCTGTACCTGGCGGGCTCGCTGACCGGGGTGTCGGTGTACGGGTCGCTGTCCGCCTCGATCGCCATGCTGGCCTGGCTGTACGTGGCGGCGCTCGCGGTCCTGATCGGCGCCGAGCTGAACGCCGAGATCGACCGGCGCTGGCCCAGCGCGAACACCGCCAGGGCGCGCGCGGTGCGCGAGACGGCGCGTGCGGACGATCCGCCTTCCTCCGTTTCCTCGGACGAAGGTCACCCGGACGAAAGGTAAAAATCGCCACTAGACGGGACCTGAAAAGTCCAAAAATGTCGTAGCCTCGTCTGACATGACCTCCCGCGAGGAACACGGGCGGCTGCGCACCGTGACCGGAACGATCCCCACGTCCGCCATCACCG
>Ga0164243_10014468_pt1 | contig 10985 bp, 9 predicted proteins | sample OricompcompostOP_FD_108781 | JGI IMG/M metagenome (GOLD analysis project Ga0164243, IMG submission 108781) | Organic Plus compost microbial communities from Emeryville, California, USA - Original compost - Organic plus compost (OP) | ecosystem: Engineered > Solid waste > Mixed feedstock >...
AGCGCACGCCCGGGGCGAGTTCGAACCGCCAGGTGCGCAGGTCCGCGCTCGGGGTCCAGCGGGTGGCCAGGCGCGGCGCCACGACCGGCGAGGCCGCCGGGATGGTCAGGGTGTCGTAGAGCAGGCTCAGGATCAGGTAGTCGCTGTCGTTGACCTGCTCCGCGTGCGGGTCGCGGGTGATCGACGAGGCCTTGCCGAGCGCTCCGACGCGCAGCGTCCCCCCGGGCCGCGGCGGGCCGGCCGGCTTCGGGCCGCGCGGGCCGCGGGGAGCGCAGCCGACCAGCGCGGCCGCGCCGAGCGCGCCGCCGGACTGCAGCAGCCGGCGCCTGCTCATCGTCATCAGCGATTCGCCTTTCGTCGGAAGCAGGGCGGCGGAACGCCGCGGAATGGTGTCCGCGATTTCCGGCCGAACCCGTTTTGTACTGCCGAACGTGCCGCGACAACAGGGGCCGAAGCGGTGATCCTCTCCACAGGAGCACATCGTCTGCGCCATTCTTCATATGAGAATCCGCAGATGTGTGGCGCGCCCCGGGCGCGGCCGACGTCCGCGACCCGCTCACCCCTCGCCGGCGAGCACACCCGCCGAACGGTGCGCGAACCGCCGCCCGCGCCCCTCTCCTCCCGACGAGGAGATCCGCTGCTCCGGCGGATCTGCGCCCGGCCGCCCTTTTACGCCTCCATTCCGACGCGCCTCCGAAAAACGTCCCGGAATCCGATCCCGAAAATCACGCAGGGACGCCGGAACGCGCACCGCGGAATCTCCGGTGCCGCACCGGAAACCGCGGACCGCGAGCGCACTCGGAAAATCCGGCGACCACTCCGCGCGCGCCGGACGCGCACCGAGCTGACCTCGGCACCAGCGCCAGTGCACCACCCGTTTTCTCCGGAACGAGATCGTTAGGTAAGCTAGCCGGCGGTGTGCCGGGAAGACTGGTCGGCGAGCGGATGATCCGTTCCGAACCAGCTAGGGGGGCCGATGACCGACGACCGCTCGAACAGCGGCCACTCCAACAGCGGCCACTCGAACGGCAGCCACTCCAACGGCTCGCACCGGCCGCGTCCCTTCCGGCTCTCCGCGCCCGAGCGGCGCACCGTGCTGCAGATCCTGCGCACCGAGACCGTCGGCGGCGCCCTCCTGCTCTGCGCCGCGGTGCTGGCCGTGGCCTGGGCCAACTCCCCGTGGAGCGAGAGCTACGAGGCCGTGCGCGCCTTCGTGCCGTGGCCGGGCGGCGCCGCCCTCGGCCTCGGCCTGGACGTGGAGCACTGGGCCACCGACGGGCTGCTGGCGATCTTCTTCTTCGTCGTCGGCCTCGAGCTCAAGCGCGAGTTCGTCGACGGCGACCTGCGCAACCCGCGGCAGGCCGTGCTGCCGATCGTCGCCGCGGTCTGCGGGATGGCCGCCCCCGCGCTCGTGTTCGTCGCGAGCAACGCCAGCACCGGAGCTGACGCGCTGCACGGCTGGGCCGTGCCCACCGCGACCGACATCGCGTTCGCGCTGGCCGTGCTCGCGGTCATCAGCTCGCACCTGCCCAGCGGGCTGCGCGCGTTCCTGCTCACCCTCGCCGTGGTCGACGACCTGCTGGCGATCACCGCGATCGCGCTGTTCTACACCGACGACTTCGACCCGGTGGCCCTGGGCCTGGCGCTCGTGCCCCTGGCGCTGTTCGCCCTGCTGGTGCAGCTGCGCAAGCCCTGGTGGTGGGCGCTGATCCCGCTGGCCCTGCTCACCTGGGGCCTGGTGCACGCCTCCGGGGTGCACGCCACGATCGCCGGGGTGCTGCTCGGCTTCGCCGTCCCGGTGCTCAGCCGGGACGGCCAGCGCCCCGGCCCGGCCGAACGCATGGAGCACCACTGGCGCCCGCTGTCGGCCGGCGTGGCCGTGCCGGTGTTCGCCCTGTTCGCCGCGGGGGTGTCGCTGAAGGGCGGCGGGCTGGTGGCGGCGCTGCGCGACCCGGTGACCTTCGAGATCGTGGCCGCGCTGGTGCTCGGCAAGGTCATCGGGATCTTCGGCTCGGCCTTCCTGGTCACCAGGACCACCCGCGCCCAGCTCGACGAGGAGCTGTCCTGGTGGGACCTGTTCGGCGTCTCGCTGCTGGCCGGCATCGGCTTCACGGTGTCGCTGCTCATCGGGGAGCTGGCCTTCGGCACCGGGGCCCGCAACGAGCACGTCAAGGCGGCCGTGCTGATGGCTTCGCTCATCGCGGCACTGCTCGCGTCCGCGGTCCTGATCGTGCGCAACCGCACCTACCGGCGCATGAGCGAGGCCGACTCCACCGAGCAGGAGGGCGACCGCGCGTGACCGCCGTCGAATCCCGCGCGAACGCGTCGCGCCGGTCGTCCCGCAAGACCAGCTGGGACCTGGTGCGCTGCGGATGCGTGCTCCTGGTGATGCTGTACCACGCGACGTTCATGAGCGTGTACCTGCACCCGGAGCTGGAGCCGCGCACCCTGCGCTTCCCGTACCAGGTCGGGGCGAGCCTGCTGCTGGTCGTCTCGGCCTACTTCGCGTGCGTGACGATCGGCCGCGGAACCACCGCCCGCTACTGGTGGAACCGGATGGCGCGGCTGTTCCCCCCGTTCGCCGCGGCGGTGCTGCTGGTCTACGCGGCGATGCGGCTGTTCCCGGTCGAGGCCTGGTTCGACCCGACCCCCGAGGACCTGCGGGCCAACCTGCTCATGCTGTGGAACTGGAAACCGGACCTGTACCCGTTCCTCGACGGCTCGCACTGGACGGTCCCGCTGCAGCTCATGGGCTTCACCGCGGCCGCGCTGCTGTACCGCAGCCGGTGGGGGCACGGGCGGCGCATCCTCATCGTGCTCTGGGCCGCGCTGGTCGTGCCGATGCTGCAGTGGCCCTACCGCATCAACAGCAACGTTCCGGAGCTCTACCGGACCCTGGCCGACGGGTTCGGGATGCACCGCTGGCACCTGTTCGTCGCCGGAGTGGCGATCTGGCTGTGGTCGATGCGGCGCGTGTCGACACCGCACTTCGCCCTCATGCTGGCCGCGTGCATGACCGCGCAAGCGCTGCACAACTACTCTGAAACGCCCGAGGGGCTGGTGGCCGACTGGGGCTCGACCGTCGGGGTGTGCGCCGGGTTCTGCCTGGTCGCGCTCGTGGCCCGCGCCCGCGACCGGGACGTGTCCCTCCCGGACCGGGCTCGGCGGGCGGTGCAGTGGTTCGCCGGGATCTCCTACGGCGTCTTCCTCGTGCACCAGACCATCGGCTACCTCGTCATCCGCGGGCTGCACGACCTCGGGGCGCCCACGACGGTGCAGACCGTGGCGATGCTGGCGACCGGCGTGCTGCTGGGCTGGGCGCTGACCCGGCTCGTCGAGCAGCCGGTCCACCGCTTCCTCATGCAGGGCTTCGACCGCGCCCGCAGCGCCGCTTCCTGACTCCGCGGTCCGCGCAGTTCACGCCGGTTCCCGGGAGGACGGTCCCGGGGCGGCGACCTCGAACGGCCGGGCGTTGAGCTAGCGCGTTGCCTCCGGCGACCGCGCCCACCGGGCCGCGCAGGGGCACCGGCCGCATCGCGACCGACCGCTCGGCAGACTCGCCGAGCGCGCCGATCCGGTCGAGCAGCCAGCACCGCGAAGACGGCCCAGCCCGACGGTCAGCAGATCCGCGCGAACGTTTGCGTCGCAGGGGAATTCACGACGGTTCGAGGCGGGAGCGCCTGCGACACGGCGACCGTCTCGGTGCCCGGCGAACCCGCGGCGGGTCAGTCGTCGTTCTTCTTGTCCTTGCCGCCCTTGTCGCCGCCCTTGCCCTTGTCGCCCTTGTCGCCCTTGTCGTTGCCCTTGTTGCCGTTGCCCTTGTTGCCGTTGCCCTTGTGCTGGTCCGGCGCCGGCCGGTGGATCACCACGGGCGGTGGCGGCGCGGCGGTCGTCTCGCTGCGCACCAGCGCATCGGAGTTGATCAGCGGCGCGCCCCGCCGCTCGATCATGCGGAGGTCGTGGGACTCCCGCGCCGTGCTGCCGTCCTTCTTGCGCAGCTCCACCCCGACGTGGACGGTGTTGCCGGTCGCGCGGGGCGGGTCGACGACCGCCACCGACCGGACGGAACTCCAGTAGCCGTCGTAGCCCGACCGTCCCTGCGACCGCATGCCCGGGCCGAGCTTCGTCCACGCGGTGTCCGGGTGCTGCGGCAGGAGCCCGTAGTAGTCGGCCACGGCCCGCTCCAGATCCGCGGGCGCGGCCACCGGAGCCGGCGGAGCCGCGGAGTCCCGCTGCGGAACCAGCAGCACCGCGAGCACGACCGCCGCCGCCACGACCGCGCCCAGCAGCGCCAGCGGCGTGCGGTACCGGCGACGACCGGGTCCCGGCTCCGCCCGCTGAGCGGGCTCCGCGTCGACCCGGGTGCCGTTGCCGGGGGCGCTGGCGCCGACTGCCGTGGCGCCGGCTGCGGTGCCGACTGCAGCGGTGCCAGTGCCCGCCGGGGTGGCGCCGACCGGGGCGGACTCGGTGACCGCCGCGATCGGCCGGGTGCGGTCGTCGTCCGGGAAACCCGCCGCGGGCGCGACCGGGCGCCCGGCCGCGACGGTGCGCAGCATCTCCGCGGTCCGCTCCGCGGTCGGACGGGCTTCCACGGCCACGCGCATCATCTGCGCCAGCACCGGTTCGAGCGCGCCGGCCCGCTGCGGCGGATCGACCTCGCCGCGGGCGACCTCGTGCAGCACCGCCAGGGAGTTCTCGGCGTCCACGCCGAACGGCGCGCGGCCTTCGAGCGCCGCGTAGAGCGTGGCCCCGAGCGAGAACACGTCCGAGGCCGCCGCGGGCGGGTCGCCGCGGGCGATCTCCGGGGCGAGGTAGGCGGGCGTGCCGTTGAGCAGCCCGGTCTGGGTCACCGAGACGTCCCCGGCGGCCAGGGAGATGCCGAAGTCGGTGATCTTGACGCTGCCGTCCTGGCCGAGCAGCACGTTGGCGGGCTTGACGTCGCGGTGCACGATGCCGGCCTCGTGCGCGGCGGCCAGCGCGCCCGCCGCCTGCGCGCCGATCTCGGCGACCCGCTCGACCGGCTGCTCACCCTCCTCGACGAGCACGTCGGCGAAGCTGCGCGAGGGCAGGTACTCCATGACGAGCACCGGCAGGTCGTCGTGCTCGATCACGTCGTGCACCGCCACGACGTTCGGATGGTGCAGCCGACCGGCGATGCGGCCCTCGCGCATCGCGCGCTCGCGCGCCTGCTCGCTGCGCGCCGGGTCGAGGGCGGTCTGCGAGATCAGCTGCTTGACGGCCACGCGCCGCTGCAGCCGCTCGTCGGTGGCGAGCCACACGACCCCCATGGCGCCGCTGCCGAGCTGGCTCTCCAGCCGGTACCGGTCGGCCAGCAGCTCTCCCACCTGGCTCACGCGATCGCTTCTCCTCCCCGAAATGCCGTCGCCGCCGCGAGAATTGGCGCGCGAGATCGGCCGCGTCGTCGCCGGCGGCGGTCCCGCGGTCCCGTTTCCGGAGGGGTGCCGCCGCCACTGTCCCGTCCAGCATGCCAGCCGCCGGAACCGAGCATCCAAGCAGCGCACGGTCGCCCTGGCGCTCGTGGTCGAGGAGTGTGGAATCTCGCAGCGCCATTCACAAGACCCCGCGACCGTTACTTTGTGAGAGCACTCCCACAAATGCCGGTTTTCGCGAATTCGACAATCGCCTGACCGCCGCGAACGACGCCGCGGGCGAGCAATTGCCGGCACCGGCGCGGACCCGGATCCGGGCCCGCCCGTTCCGCGGCGGCGCCGCTCACAGGCTGAACGCCAGCGACCGCGCCATCAGCACCAGGAAGAACACGACGACGAACGCGACGTCGATCGAGACCCCGCCGGCCCGGATCGGCCGCAGCACGTTGCGCACCGGCGCGAGCACCGGCTCCGTGGCCGCGTGGGTCAGCTCGCGGGCGCGCGGCAGCCAGCTGGCACCGCTGGTCAGCAGCCCGGCCCAGTCCACGACCAGCCGCGCGATCAGCACGAGCAGGAACGCGCTCAGGGCGTACCCGATCACGAGGCCCACGATGTCCAGCGCCATGACGCCCTCCTGCGAACCGGCGAACCCCTCGCCCCGACCAACGATCGAGCCGGCCCGGAAGTGCCCGCCGGCCGCGATCAGCGGCGCCGAGCGGGCGGCGCCCGGTGCGGATCCGCTCCGCAGACCCGCGTGCGACGGGGAAACCGCGAGCGGGTGTACAACGTAGACCTCGTGTGTACGGTGTACACATGACGGACGAGCAGCACGGGAGCACACCGGAGCGGATCGTCGCGGCGGCGCTGGCGATCATCACGAGCGAGGGCGCCGACGCGGTCACCATGCGCCGCGTGGCCGCCGACGTCGGGCTCACCGCGATGGCGACCTACCGGCACTTCCCCAACCGCGCCGCGCTGCTGCGGGCCGCCGCCGAGACCGCGAACGCCGAGCTCGGCAAGAACTGGAGCCTCGGAGCCGTCGCGGACGCCGAGGAGCGCGTCCTCGTCCTACTCGACCACTTCCTGGACTTCGCCCTGGGCACCCCGCGCCTGTACGCGTTCCTGATGACCGAGCGGCGCGGGGACGCCCGGCGCTTCCCCGACGACTTCCACGACCACGCCTCCCCCGCCTTCACGCCGCTGCTCGAAGCGATCGAAGAGGGCATGCGCGACGGCTCGCTGCGCTCCGACGACGACGCGCTGGAAGCGGCCATGTCGGTCAACGCCGTGGCGGCAGGGCTCGTGCAGCTGCACCTCGCGGGCCGCATCGGGTGTTCGGAGGAGGAGTTCCGGCAGCTCTGCGTCCGCTCCGTGAGGAGGGTTCTCCGTGGTCTCCGCCCATGACTCCCGCGCCGGCAGCGAACCGACGCCCGGCGATCCCCCGCGCGAGCGGCCCACGAGGTCGCCGTCCCGCACCGCAGCGGCGTGCGCCGCGACGTTCGCGTGCTCGGCGCTGCTGCTGCACTTCGGGTTCGGCCTGCAGCCGGTGCCGGCGCTGTCCTGGCTGACTCCGCTGCCGGTGCTGCTGCTCGCGCCCCGGGTGCGCACCTGGGCCGCGCTCACGACGACGGGTCTGTCCTACATCGCGAGCACGGTGCCCGCGTGGAGCTTCTACGCCCAGTCCTCGGACACCCCGCTGTGGCCGGTCGGTGTCATGATCATGACCGGGTTCCTCGCGACGCTCGTGCTGTCCGTCTGGATCTTCCGCAGGCTCGTCGTGCGCGGACGCGCGCTGCTGGCAGCGGTCACCGCAACAGCCGTCTGGACGGCCCTGCTGTTCGGCGTCTCCCGCGCCAGCCCGATGGGCATCATGGGCACGTTCGCGACGACGCAGGTGGAGGTTCCGCCGGTCGCCAGGATCGCCGCCGTGACCGGCTGGCCGGGCCTGGACTACCTCGTGTTCTTCGCGGCCGCGGCCACCGCCGCCCTGCTCGCGCCGGGGATCACCGCGAGAGCGCGCATCCGGGCAGCGGCCGCCGCGGCCTGCGTGCTCGCGCTCGCCCTCGGCGTTCCACCGGCCATCACCGACGGCCCGACGGGTCCGACGCGCCGGGTCGCGATCCTCGTGCACGACACCTCCCGGTGGGGCGTGCGGGTCGCGGAGCCGAACGGGCAGCGGCTGCTCGACGAGTACGCGCGGGCCGTCGCCGACCTGCCACCGGGAACCAGCACGGCGGTGCTGCCCGAAGGCGGGTTCGAGGTCGACGACCGGTCCCTCGCCGCGCTCAACGACCGCCTCGCCCGGGCCGCCCGCGAGAACGGCGTCTCGATCGTGGTCGGCTACAACCGCGTCTCCGGCGGCGCCAAGTACGACACCGCGGAAGTGATCCCCGCCGACGGCACCCCGCCGGTGACGTACCTGAAGCACCACGACCGCGTCAGCCGGGAAGGGCGCGCGCTGGTCCACCAGCCCGGCACCGGCGGACGCGTGGGCCTGCAGATCTGCCTCGACATCAACCTGCCGAAGACCAGCCACGACTACGCCGTCCGCGGCGCCCGCGCCATGCTGGTGCCCGCTGCCGACAACGGGCGGAACGGGTGGCAGCACAGCCGCACGGCGGTGCTGCGCGGCGTCGAGAACGGGTTCTCCGTGGCGTGGGCCGACATGAACGGCCGCTCGGCGATCGCGAGCAGCGCCGGCGCGGTCCGCGCCGAAGCGGCGACCTACCCGCCCGCCGCCGGCCCCGGCCCGATCATCTCGACCGTCGGCGACATCGCCGACGGGCCGGGGGCGACCCCCTACGCGCGCCACGGCGACTGGTTCGCCTGGCTCGCGGTCGCGGTGGCCGCCGCGGGGTCCGCGTTCTCGTGGGTGCCCGCCTCCGCGTTCCCGCGCCCGTTCCGGAACCGGGTGCCGGACGGCGCGTGATCCCGCTTCCCGGTCTCAGCCGCGGCTGCCGGCGAGCCCGGAGGGAGGTTCCCGGATGCTCGACCCGCTCGCGCCCCACCGCGTCGACAGGTCTGGCCGCGTCGACGGCTCTCACCACGGAGGCGGCGGGTGGCCGCGGCAGCGATCACCGGTCCTGCGTGTCGCGGTGGACGTCGCGGCTGAGCCCGCGCGCGGCGGCGATCTTCTCCAGGTGCGCGGCGAGCTGGTCGGCCTCGTCGCCGTCGAGGCCTTCCGCGAAGGCGGCCTCGTGGGCTTCGGCGATCGAGCGCAGCTCGGCCAGCAGCTGCTCACCGGCAGACGTGAGGCGGATTTCGTGGCTGCGCCGGTCGGTGGCGCTGCGCCGCCGCTCGATGCTCCCGTTGCGCTCCAACCGATCCAGGACCGCGACGATCCGACTCGGCCCCACGCGGAGCTGCTCGCTCGCCGCCTTCTGACCGATGCCCGGGTTGCGGCCGACGAGCCGGAGCAGTCCCGCCTCGGAGGCGGTGATGCCGAGCTGGGCGACGGCCCGCTCGAAGGCCGCGGAGGCGTCGGAGCCCAGCTGGGCGAGCAGGAAGGCGATGCGACGAGTGGTCATGCCGATCATTTTACCGCACTTGATGAACAATTCACCAGGTGTACTATTGGTTGGGTAACTGAAATCGGGCACGTGAAAGGAGCGCCGCGATGACCTCCACCGCTCCGGAACCCGCTTCCGGCGGCCCGCACCCCGGCGTCGTCGGCCTCGTCTCCCTCGCGCTGCTCATCGCCAGCCTGGTCGCGATGGCGGCGCTCTCCGGCGGGGACACGATCACCTCCCCCTTCGGCGACACCGCGACCGTGGCCGGCTTCTACGCCGAGCACGGCTTCGCCGTCCGGCTCGCGGCGATGCTGCAGCTGGGCTCGTCGATCCCGCTCGGGATCTACACCGCCACCGTGCACGCGCGTCAGCAGCGGCTCGGCGTCCGCGTGCCCGGACCCGTCATCGGCCTGTTCGGCGGCACCGCGGCAGCGGTCCTGCTCGCCGTGTCCGCGGTCATCACCTGGACCCAGGGCCAGGCCGTCGTCAGCGCCCGGCCCGAGCTCACCCACGCCCTCGGCTACCTGAGCTTCGCCACCGGCGGGTTCGCGCACGTGCTCGGGCTCGGGCTGCTGGTCGCCGGCATCGCCGTGCCCGCGCTGTTCCTGCGGCTGCTGCCCGCCCCCTTCGCGTGGGCCGGGGTGGTCGTGGCGGTGCTCGCGGAGCTGAGCTTCCTGACCATGGTGATCGAGCCGCTGCAGGTCCTCGTCCCGCTCGGCCGGTTCGGCTCGCTGGTCTGGCTCGTCGCCGCCGGATTCCTGCTGCCCCGCACCCGCCACGCCCGAGGAGAACGGTCATGACCAGCACGCTCGCCGACCGCACCGCCCTGGTCCTCGGCGCCAACGGCGGCATCGGTCGCGCCATCGCCCACGCGCTGGCCGAGGCCGGTGCTCGGCTCGTCCTCGCCGCGCGCGACGAGGACGAGCTCGCCCGGCTGGGCTCCGAGCTGGCGGACGCGGGCGCGGTCGCCCGAGCGATCCCCACCGACATCACAGACGACGACGCGGTGCGCGCCCTCGTGGAGCAGGCATCGGCCAGCGGCTTGGACGTCGCCGTCAACAACGCCGGCACCACGCACCAGCCCGCACCTCTCGACGAGCTCGCGATCGACGACGCCGACCGCGTTCTCCGGACCACGCTCCGCGGCACCCTCGTCGCCATGCACCACGAGCTCGCGGTCCTGCCGCAGGGCGGCAGCCTCGTGAACATCGCCTCCACGGCGGGCGTCGCGGGAGCCCCCGGCATGGCGGCCTACGTCGCGGCCAAGCACGCGGTGGTGGGCCTGACCCGCACCGCCGCCCTCGACCACGCCGACCGCGGCATCCGGGTCAACGCCGTGGCCCCCGGATCCGTCGACTCCGGCGGGGTCGCCGCCCAGCCCGACTCCACCAAGCAGCAGATCGGCCGCTCCGCACCGCTGGGGCGGCTCGCGAGCCCCGCCGAAGTCGCCGCCGCGGCGACCTGGCTCGCCTCTCCCGCCGCCGCCAGCACCACCGGCACCGTCCTCGCCGTCGACGGCGGCAAGGGCGCCCGCGGCGCCTGACCACCCTGGACGTCCACCGCGGCGGACGGTCCGCCGCTGACCGTCCGCAGTGGACCGACCATGGCGGAATCCCCAGAAGTCCCAGAAGTCCCAGAAAACCGGGAGAACCATGCACCTCGTCATGGCCGGCGCCACCGCGCCCAGCCACGTCCTGCCCGGCCTGGCGGTGATCTCCGAGCTCGTCTCGCGCGGACACCGCGTCAGCTACGTCGTCGGCCACCGGCTGGCCGAGCTGGTGGCCGAGACCGGCGCCGAGGTCGTCGGCCACGAGTCGACCGCGCCCGGCCCGGACGAGCACTGGCCGCGAGATCCGGGCGCGGCGATGCAGGTGTTCCTCGACGACGCGAAGACCGCGCTCGAACCGATGCTGCAGCGGATCCCCGCACCGGACGCGGTGCTGCACGACATCGGCGGGTTCGCCGGCCGCGTGGCGGCGCACCACTGGGGCGTGCCCGCCGTCCAGCTCTCCACCGCCCACGTCGCGTGGGACGGCATGGAAGACGACATGGCCGAGCACACCGCGCGGCTGAAGGCGTCGCCGAG
>Ga0164243_10014473_pt1 | contig 10983 bp, 9 predicted proteins | sample OricompcompostOP_FD_108781 | JGI IMG/M metagenome (GOLD analysis project Ga0164243, IMG submission 108781) | Organic Plus compost microbial communities from Emeryville, California, USA - Original compost - Organic plus compost (OP) | ecosystem: Engineered > Solid waste > Mixed feedstock >...
GCCAATCAGCCGCAGCACGCGGGCAAAACCATCGTGGTGATCCTGCCCGACTCGGGCGAGCGCTACCTCAGCTCGCCGCTGTTCGACGGGGTGTTCAGCGACCAGGATCTGGCCTGAGTCAGGTCGTCTGGAGCACTGTTGGCGCCGCGCGGCCATTGGGCGTGGTGCTGCTCATGGCATCTTCGAACCCAGCTCCGCCCGGCGAATTCGCCCAGTACCCAAACACATCCGGCGTCATCGAAGCCGGAGGCTGTCGATACGCCTCAGCGCCGGCCGGACGCCGTCGGGTCGATATCGATGGCATCGTCCGGCAACTCCAGCGCCGGCCCCTTCGCGCCGCGCCGACCGGGACGGGTGGGCGACGGCGCCGGCTCCGTCAGGGTCGGTATCTCTTCGTCATCGTCCCCGGCCTCCAGCACATCGGATTTGCCGCTGCCCATGATCAGGCGGAACGCGACCACACCCAACCCCAGCAGCAGCAGATTGCCCAGCGCCAGCCCCAGGTATAACGGCCAGCGCCGGGCCGGGGCCGCGGCCGGTTGTTGCGGCGCCGGCGGTTGCGGTTCGGCCTTTGCCGGTTGCACGGCGGGGGCGGGAGCCGGTTCGGGAAGCGCCGCGGCCGGGGCGATCACCTGGCTTTCCCCCGACCCGACAGCGATGGTCTCCGACCGCCAGTTGAACGCCGCCCCCGCCTGATCGCGGCCCTCGACGGTGAAACTCAGCTCGAAGCGCCCGCCCGCTTCGCCCGTGTCCAGCGGCAAGCGCCATTCCCGCGGCGCGGACGCCGTCAGCGTCTGCCGACTGAACTGGCCGTCCGGCGCCTTGATCTGCGCCGTCACCACGCAATGCTCCGCATCGATGGCCGGGTTGCGGGCGAACAGCGCGACCACGCGCTGCGCCGGCTTGTCGGCGACGGCATCGACCCGGGTTTCGAACGGCAGGCGCACCGCCACGGTCTGGCGCTGGCTGCGCTGGAAGGTCTTGCCGTCGGCGTTGACGGCGATGTCGTAGGTGCCCGCTTCCTGCAGCATCGGCAGTTCGATCCGGTAGCGGCCGTCGGCCGGCGGCGCGGCCGCGGCGCCGGCGTCGAGATGCCAGGTGCGCCCATCCTGCTGGCGGCGCACATCGACGCCCAGGGTCAGCAGTTTCAACAGCGCCGGATCGGTCACCACTTCGCCCTGCTGGTTGAGGGCCAGGTCCAGGGCCGGCGCGGCGCCGTCGACGAACAGGCCGTCGGGCAGGCGGCTGGTATTCAGGCTGAGGTTGCTCAGAATGGTGACGCGGCTGCCCGGCCCCAGCTCGGCGACCACGTTCCACTCGCCCTCGAAGGGTTTTTTCACCGTGATCAGATCGAAGCCGCGGCCCTGGAACCAGCGCATATCGTCGCCGTGGGCGCCGAAGCTGTGGCGTTGATGGTCCGGCGATTCCAGCGCCAGCGGTTTGCCGTCGGCATGGAACACCAGCGCGGTCAGCTCGTCGATGGAGGAGTCGACCAGGAAGCGGTTGCCGGCCAGCGGTACCTGCTCGGCCGGCGCGGCGGCGTCGAAGGCTTGCAGGAACACGCGGTTCAGCTCCTCGGCGGTCTCGGCCACCGCGAACAGACCCTGGGTGTCGCCCGCCAGCCGCTCCAGCAGCTCGCGATCGGCGGACGGCGACAGCGCCACCGTGTGCACGATCACGCCGGCGCGGCGCAGCCGCGGCAGGATCTCGTCGAGCAGGCGGGCGCGGGCGGCGGCGTTCGCCTCCGGCGCCTTCGCCACATCCACCATGCCGTCGGTGAGCAGGATCACGCTGACGCGGGCGCCCGGCTCGATCCGGTCCAGATCGTCGGTGGCCCGGGCCAGCGCCTCCGGGATGTTGGTGTACAGGGAGTTGGAGGTGATGCGGCCGATCCGGCCGCGCGCGGCGGCCCGCCAGGCATCGTTCACCGCCCGATGCGGCGCCAGCACGTCCACGCCCTGGCCGAAGGTCCACACCCCCGCCGTGGCGTTGCCCGGAAACAGGTTCAGCAGCAGGTCCAGCGCCGGCCGGCGCAGGTTGTGCGGATCGTTCTGCTTCATGCTGCCGGAGACATCGATCAGCACCCGCACGTCCGGGTGGGACGCGGTATCGTCGGCGCGGCCAACAACAGGGTTCAACGCTGCCGCCAGCAGCCAGGGCAGGGCAAAAAGCCGCGGAAAAAGTCGCATCAGCCGTCGTCCGGGATCGTTATGGAAGGCGTGGGAAATCGCCCACAGGAAAGATAAAGTCTTTTATCGACAAGTCGTTATAGCATCTACTTAGAAAAACGGCCAAATGTGGGCCGGCGTTCAGGCCGCCCGACGCGCGGCCTCGACCCGGGCGCGGGCCTGACGGCGGCGCCGGCGCGCGCGCCACCACACGCCCTCCACCGCCGTCAGCAGGATCGCCGCCACGCCGAGCAGGGAAAACCGCACCAGCACCGGCGCCACCACCTCGGCGCCGCCGGTGACGCCACCCAGCACCACGAAGATCAGGGCCGGCGCCAGCACGGCGTGGCCGGGCACCGGCGCCGGTGTCAACAGCAGCACCACCAGCAGGGCCAGCAGCAGAAAACGGGTGTCGCGCTGCCAGCGCCGGGTCCAGCGCCACAGGATGAACATGATGGTCAGCGCCGCCAGCAGATACACGCCCCACACGGTCAGGTGCTCCCACGCCACGGTGTAATCCTGCGATTCCAGCATGTCAGGCCTCCGGCCGCGCGGCGCCCGCCGGCGCCTCCCGGTAGTCCGGCGCGCCGGCGCGGAAATCCGCGTCCTCCGGCGGCATCTGCAAATAAAAACCCTGGTCGCGCACCGCCGCCATGACCTTGGCGACCTCGGCCCGCGCCAGTTTGCGGCCTTCGTGCAGCAGCAGCGTCATCGCCGGTTCCGGCCGGCCGAAGCGTTCGAGCAGAACCTCGGGAACCCGCGCCAGGTCCTCCTTGCGGTCGACGTAGAGGTACATGCCATCGACCTTGGAGCTGCGGTATATGGTGCAGAGCAATTGCGTCATCCACTTATCTCCCGGGCCAGCGCCAGCAGTTCGTCGCCGATCACGGCCTGGCGCCATCCCATCAGCCCCTCCGGCAGCTCGCCTGCGCGCAGCAGGTGCTCGCAGTCGCGTTTGCGCGCCAGCAGCTCGGGGGGAATATGCAAGGCTTCGGCCCGCGCCTGCGCCAGCTGGCGCAGCCGCTTGAGGCGCTCGCCCCACTCGCGCGGCAGCGGCGCCGGCACCGGCTCGGGCCAGCCGTCTTCGGGCGCGGCCTGCGCCGTTTCGATCAGTTCGAGCCAGGTCATGCCCTCGCGCCGCACCTGTTGCGGGGTCAGCTCGGGCACCGCCGCCAGCTGGCCCAGTGTGTGCGGCAGCCGTTGCGCCAACTCGATGCACTGCGCGTCCTTGAGCAGGCGGCCGCGCGGCACGTCGCGCGCGCGCGCCTCGCGCTCGCGCCAGGCGCACAGCCGCTGCAACACCGCCACCTGCGCGCCGCGCAGACGCCAGCCGGCGCCGAGCTTGAGGTAGTAGCGCTCCGGATCGACCGCCTCGCGGCTGGCGGCGGCGCTGCGCCGGCCCTCCTCCTGCCACCAGTCGAGCCGGCCCAGCGCGCCGAGGCGTTCGGCCAGCTGCGCGAACACCGCCGGCAGATAGGCCACATCCAGCGCCGCGTAGTGCCGCTGCGCCGCGCTCAGCGGCCGCGCCACCCAATCGGAACGGGTGTGATCCTTTTCCACGGTGACGCCGAGGCAGGTTTGCACCAGCGCCTGATAGCTGAGGCTGAAGCCAAACCCGGCCAGGGCCGCGCCGATCTGGGTATCGAACAGCGGCGCCGGCGCCACCCCGAACAGGCGGTTGCACAGTTCCAGGTCCTCGCCGCCGGAATGCAGCACCTTCGCCACCGCGGGCGCCTGGAACAACTCGCGCAGCGGGCTCCAGTCGTCGACCCGCAGCGGGTCGATCAGGTACTGGCGCACGCCGTCGCCGACCTGGATCAGGCCGGGGATGGGATAAAAGGTGGTTTCGCGGACGAATTCGGTGTCCAGCGCCAGCAGCGGGCAGGCGCGCCAGCGGCTGGCGCAGTCCGCCAGCTGGTCGTTGTCGACGATATCGATGGCGTCGGCGTTCATTCGACGATCCTGCGGCCGCTCAGGGCGTGCGCCAGGGTGCCGCTGTCGACGTATTCCAGTTCGCCGCCCAGCGGCACGCCGTGGGCGATGCGGCTGACGGTGACGCCGAGCGCCTTGACCTGCTCGGTGATGTAATAGGCCGTGGCCTCGCCCTCCACGGTGGGATTGGTGGCCAGGATCACCTCGCGCACCGCCTGCTCCCGCACCCGTTCCAGCAGGCGGTCGACGCCGATCTCGGCCGGGCCGATGCCGTCGATCGGCGACAGGTGCCCCATCAGCACGAAGTACAGGCCGCGATAGCCGCCGGCCTGTTCCAGCGCCATCACGTCCGCCGGCGATTCGACCACGCACAGCAGCTGCTGGTCGCGGCGGCCGTCGGCGCACAGGCCGCACTGGGGCAGTTCGGAGAAGGTGTGGCAATCGCGGCAGTGGCCGACCTCGGCCAGGGCCCGGCTCATCACTTCGGCCAGGCGCAGACCGCCCTCGCGGTTGCGCTCGAGCAGCTGGAACGCCATGCGCTGGGCCGACTTGGGACCCACCCCGGGCAGGCAGCGCAGGGCGTCGACCAGCTGGTCGATCAGCGGGCTGAACTTCATCGCCCCCATCAGAACGGCATCTTGAAGCCGGGCGGCAGGGTCAGGCCCTGGGTCAGCCCCGACATCACTTCCCGGCTGTTGGCCTCGACCCGCCGCACCGCGTCGTTGACGGCGGCGGCCAGCAGGTCCTCCAGCACTTCCTTGTCCTCACCGAGCAGCGAAGGATCGAGGGTGACCCGGCGCACATCGTGGCGGCCGGTCATCACCACCTTGACCAGCCCGGCGCCGGACTCGCCGGTGACCTCGGCGTTGGCCAGCTGCTCCTGCGCCTTCTGCATCTGTTCTTGCAGCTGCTGCGCCTGTTTCATCAGATCGCCCATATTGGGAGTCATAGACCACCTCCTGATTCGGTTTCATCGAATGGCTCGACCGAGGCTTCGTCGAGGGCCGCGCCGAATTTGCTCAGCAGCATCTGTACGTTGGGGTCGGCGGCGATCGCCTGGCGCGCCTGCGCGAGGCGCCGCTGGCGATTGCGCTCGCGCCGCACGGCGGGGGTTTCGGCGGCGGCTTCGCCCACCTCGATGGCGACCGTCACCGGCTCGCCGAACACCTGCGTCAGCTGGTCCTGCACGCGCCGGGTGTGGCCCTGGTCGAACACCGAAGCGTGTTGGCGATCGAGCACGAATTGCAAGCGCCCCGCCTCCGCCTGCGCCAGGCAACAATGCGCGGCGATGGTGCCGAGCACGCCGCCGATGCCGAACTCCGCGAACCGCGATACCCAGACTTCGTTGTCGAACGCGGCCAGGGTCAGCGGGGCGCGCGGCGCCGGCTCCGGGGATACAGGAACAGGTTCGGCAACGACCGGCTCAACGGCTACGACAACGGGCGGCGCCGGGGATTCAGGCGCGGCAATGACGGCCGGCTCGATCGGCGCGGCCGGGGGCTCGACCGCGCGCGCCACCGCCGCCAGAGCCGTTGGCTGCGCCGCGGTCGGCGGGTTGGAGGCGGCGTAGTGCGCACGTGGTTCGGCCACGGCGAACGCTTCACGATCGGGTCCGGCGGCCACGGCCGCCGCGGGGCGGGAGTCGACAGCTGCGACCGCCGGCGCCGCCGCGGGCGCCTCAGGCTTTTTTGCCGCGTTCTCCCCGGCCGCGACGCCGCCAGCCGACGCCGGGACCGGCGCGGCGCCGGTGCGGGGCCGGGCCAGCGGCTCGACCGGCGGCTGCGGCACGCCCTGGGGCCGGAACGCCAGCATCCGCAGCAATGTCATTTCCAGGCCGCCGCGCGGCTCCGGCGCCAGCGGCAGATCGCGCCGGCCGTTGAGGCCGATCTGGTAGAACAGCTGCACGTCCTCCGCCGCCAGCCGGGCGGCCAGCGCCAGGATGCGCTCGCGGTCGCCGCGGCTGTTGTCGATGGCCTCCGGCACCGCCTGGGCGATCGCCACCCGGTGCAGCACCGCCAGCGTCTCCTCCAGCACACCGCTGAAATCGGTGGCCTGTTCCGCCACCCGCGCCACCGCCGCCAGCAGCGCCGCGCCGTCGGCCTCGGCCAGGGCCTCGAGCAGTTCGTACACCACGCCCTGGTCGATGGTGCCGAGCATGGCGCGCACATCCGCCTCCTGCACCCTGCCGGAGCCGAAGGCGATGGCCTGGTCGGTGAGGCTGAGCGCATCGCGCATGCTGCCGTCGGCGGCGCGGCCGAGCAGCCACAGGCCGCCCTCCTCGAAGCCCACCATCTCCTGCTCCAGCACATGCGACAGATGGCCGACGATGCGCTCGGGCGTCATGTTCTTCAGGCTGAACTGCAGGCAGCGCGACAGGATGGTGGCCGGCAGCTTCTGCGGATCGGTGGTCGCCAGCAGGAATTTGACGTGGGGCGGCGGTTCCTCGAGGGTTTTCAGCAGCGCGTTGAAGCTGTGCGTGCTGAGCATGTGCACCTCGTCGATGAGGTACACCTTGAAGCGGCCGCGGGTCGGCGCGTACTGCACGTTCTCGAGCAGGTCGCGGGTGTCCTCAACCTTGGTGCGCGAGGCCGCGTCCACCTCGATCAGGTCGATGAAGCGGCCCTCGGCGATTTCCCGGCAGGCGGCGCAGACGCCGCAGGGTTCGGAGCTGACGCCGGCCTCGCAGTTGAGGCACTTGGCCAGAATGCGGGCGATGGTGGTCTTGCCGACGCCACGGGTGCCGGTGAACAGATAGGCGTGATGCAGGCGGCCGTGATCGAGAGCGTTGATGAGCGCCTTCAGCACATGCTCCTGGCCCACCATTTCGCGGAAGGTCTTCGGGCGCCATTTGCGCGCCAATACCTGATAACTCATGCCTTATGGATTCATCATGCCGGCCCGGGGGAGGCGCAAGCATACAACAGTGGCCGGGGGACATAAACGCCGCGCGCGCCGCCCCCGGCGCGCCGGGCCTCATAGCGCCGGCCGGCGATCGCGCCAGGGCGCGGCCCGCTCCAGCTGCGCCGCCAGTTGCAGCAGCGTCAGCTCATCGCCGAAACGGCCGGCGAACATGCTGCCGATGGGCAGGTTGTCCGCGTTCCAGTGCAGCGGCACCGACATCGCCGGCAGGCCGGCGATGTTGTACATCGAGGTGAAACACGAGGCGGGCAGAGCGTTGCGCACGAAATCCTCGTAGGGCTGGTCGAGCGACAGCGCGCCGAGCAGCGGCGGCGGCACGGCGGTGACCGGCGACAGGATCAGGTCGTAGCGGCCCAGGAATTCGTCGAACACCCGGCCGACCTGGTCGGCGGTGGCGCGGGCGCGGAACAGCTGCTCGGCGCTGTATTTCTGCGCGTTCTGGTAACTGCTCCAGATGATCGGCTCCAGGTCCGCCGCGGTGGCCGCGCGCTTGAGGACGCGCTCGCGATCGCGGATCAGGCTGAGCATGCCGGTGCCGGTGATGATGCCCATGCCCTCGAGCATCGGCGCCACCGGCAGGCTCGGGCCGGCCGGCTCGACGTGGTGGCCGAGCTGCTCGCACAGCGCCGCCGCCCGGGCCAGCGCCGCCTTGCAGTCGGCGTGCACCGGAATGCCGAGCGGATTGTTTTCCAGCAGCGCGATGCGGAGGGCGCGCGGCGGCGTCGCCAGCGATTGCAGATAGGAGGCCGGCGCCTGCGGTATCACGCGGCTGCCCGGTTCGGCGCCGGCGGCGATATCCAGCAGCAAGGCCGAATCGCGCACCGAGCGGGTGATGGCGTGTGATACGGACAATCCCATCCAGTTTTCCAGGGCGTCCGGGCCGGCCGGCGTGCGGCCGCGGCTGGTCTTGAGCCCGAACAGGCCGCAGTGGGAGGCCGGAATGCGGATCGAACCGCCGCCGTCGCTGGCCTGCGCCGCCGGCACGATGCCCGCCGCCACCGCCACCGCCGCGCCGCCGGAGGAGCCGCCGCTGCTGTGCCTGGGATTCCAGGGATTGCGGGTCTGGCCCCACAGTATCGATTCGGTGGTGGCGGTGCCGCCGAATTCCGGGCTCGCGGTTTTACCGAAGATCACCAGGCCCGCGGCGCGGTAGCGCTGCACCAGGGTGCTGTCGTGGTCGGCGACGGCATCGCGAAAAAAACGCGAGCCGTGGCTGGTGACGGTGCCCTTCATTTGCAGGCCCAGATCCTTGAGCAGCATCGGCACGCCGCGCAGCGGCCCCTGTTCGGGCAATCCTGCGCGAACGGTGGCGCGGGCGGCGTCGTAGTACTTCTGCACCACCGCGTTCAGCGCCGGGTTGACCTGCTCGGCGCGGGCGATGGCGGCCTCGAGGGCATCCATCGGGCTGATCTGGCGGCTGCGGATCAACTCGGCCAGCGCCACCGCGTCACAGGCGGCGTAATCGGCCTGGGACAGACCGCGCGTGGCGGCGAAGGCCGACGTACCGGCCGCGGAGGCGGCGGCGAGCAGGGCGCTGGTTTTCAACAGCGTGCGACGGGACAGGGACATGGGGCTTCTCCGATCAGGCGTGCGTTTATTGTTGTCGGAGATACACGCGAACACGGCGCGTATCGCAAAAAAACCCCGCAAAAGTAAGCGCGCCTCCGGGGTCCGGCAAGGGTAAAAGCGATCAGGGCGCGGGCAATACCGGGCAATCGGCCGGCGGCGCGGGTTGAGGGTGGGCATTGCGCCGGGGCGGGGATCCCGAATCGGGCCATTGGTCCGATCAGCCATCGGGGATCGGCAACGGGCTCGGCTCAGAAGCGTTTGGAATTTTCTCTTTGGCTTCCCTGCCGGACTCCAACCAACGGCCCGCTGATCAACAGTCAGTTGCTCTACCGGCTGGGCCAAGGCGCAATGGGGAGCGCTTTGTTGCGGCAATGGCGCCGGCGCAGGTCCGTCACGGCTGCGCCGGACGAGTGCCCTCCTCCACTCCGACATCGTCGTCGCCGGAGGATCGCACGCCCCGGGTGATGGCGCCGTCGAGCACCGCTTTCATTTTCTCCCCCACCACTCGGGCGGAAAACCGCTGCTCGACATTGCGCCGGCCCGCGCTCCGGTAGGCGCTCCAATCCGCCACCTCATCGAGCAGATAGGTGACGGCGGCGGCGATCGCGCGCGAGGATTTCTGTTGCACCAGCAGGGCGTCGCGCCGATCGTTCAGGCATTCGGGAATGCCGCCCACGCGCGAGCCGATCGGAATACAGCCGCTCGCCTGCGCCTCCTGCAACACCACCCCCTGCGTTTCCACGTGGCGACCGTGGCGGTTGTCGATGCTGGGCAGAACGAAAATATCGCTCTGGTGATACAGCGCCAACAGTTCGGCGGGCGCGAGCCCTTCGCGGAATACGATGTGCTCGCGCAGCCCCAGCTGCCCCGCCAATTTCTCCAGGCGGGCTTTGTCCGGCCCCACGCCGACAAAGTGCCAATGCGCGCGGACTCCCGATTTCAGCAATCGCGCCAGGGCAATCAGCGCATAACCCTGGCCCTTGTCGCGATGGAAGCGGCCGACCGTCAGCAGCCGAACCGGTGTTTGCGGATCGGGCCGGCCGCGCGCCGCAAAGGGGAAATCCTCCAGCGGCAATCCCTGCGGCAGGATGTTCACCTTCGACGGCGCGCAGCCCACGCCGACCACCTGTCTTTTGGAAAACTCGGTATTGACCAGCACCGAGGAGGCGTAACCGTACAACAGCGCCCGCTTCGCCGCCGACAACTGGCCGACGCCCGCGGGTGGAAGCCCATGGAAGGTCACCACCATCGGGATATCCAGCAGCCTGGCGAGATGCAGAAACTCGTAGGCGGCGATCTCCTCATGGCCGTGGATGACGGAAACGCCATGAAAGCGCTGCCTGGCGATACCGAAATGCAGCAGCTTCAGGAAACTGAGCAACCGGGAACTGCCGCTGCGGGCGAAATCGGCGGACAAGCGCCAGGCCGCGCCGACGGACAAGATGAACGACACGGGTGAACGAAACGCGAGGGCGGCCAGGATCTGTTTGATCATGGTTTTGCGGTCCAGGGAAAAATCGACGATTTTTTCCCTGAGCCTCAATCGATCCACCTTGGCGTGATAAGGGCCGCCATCGGTATTGGCGGAAAAGATGGCAACGTCGAAGCCGCTGATCAGCAGTTGTTCAAGGTAGGTATCGATCCAGGGCTGATTGATCGCTGGAAATCGCGGAGCCAGTACAAGCACTTTATTCATGGTGAACAGCGCACTCTTCCTTTACTCGACAACACTCAAGTCAGCGCGAATCGCCATCTGACCGGCCCAATGTCGACCGTCACGGCCAGCGCCTGGTGTTGCACGGTTTTTTCCGGGATCGACAAGCGATTGATGATAGTCATCGCCGCGGTTTAATGCACTCCCGCAGCGATCGAACGGATCGGGATGCGCGGGCGAATGATGGGAGTGTAAAGCGGAAGCGGGAAGCGGGCTGGAAACTGGAGGCAGCCCCGCCAGCCGCACCCCGGCACACGAATCAACAGCTACCGTTGCTCCCTTCCGGGCCTGGCGGGGTTCACTGTCTATCGTTGCGAGGGGACCGACGGGACTACCATAACCTCGGCTGCCAAACACAGGCCGCGCAACGCAGCGGCGACGCCTCGGACAACCAACCCTTCAAGCGATCCGATAACAGACCCGGTCGCTCGAAGGCCGCGTATTGTGCGGAAAAAGACGCGGCCTTGCAAGAGCATCTCAGCTCGGCGGGAAATTCTTGAAAATCGCCGTCACGGTTTCGCGGATGTACGCGTCGCGTTCGGCCGGCGTGTTGAAACTCGGCAGACGCCGCTTGGCCACGCCGCGCCATACCAGTTGCTTGGATTTGGCGTCGACCAGGTCGATGACCAGCTTGCCCTCGGTGTATTGGGTCACCCAGATATCGGAGTCGAAGCCCGGATA
>Ga0164243_10014474_pt1 | contig 10982 bp, 9 predicted proteins | sample OricompcompostOP_FD_108781 | JGI IMG/M metagenome (GOLD analysis project Ga0164243, IMG submission 108781) | Organic Plus compost microbial communities from Emeryville, California, USA - Original compost - Organic plus compost (OP) | ecosystem: Engineered > Solid waste > Mixed feedstock >...
CGAGCTCAAGCGCTATTACCCGACGAGCGTGCTCGTCACGGGCTTCGACATCATCTTCTTCTGGGTCGCCCGCATGATGATGATGGGGCTGGAATTTCTCCATGAGGAGCCGTTCCACACCGTCTACATGCACGCCTTGGTCCGTGACGAGAAGGGCCAGAAGATGAGCAAGACCAAGGGGAACGTGATCGATCCTCTCAGTCTGGTTGATCAGTATGGCGCCGACGCGACCCGGTTTACTCTCACGGCCATGGCTGCGCAGGGACGCGACCTGCGTCTCTCGATCAATCGCGTCGAGGGCTACCGGAACTTCGTGACCAAGCTCTGGAATGCCGCGCGCTTCCTCGAGATGAACGAGTGCTTCCGCGTCGAGGGGTATGACCCCAAGGCCAACAAGGTGGCGCTCAATCGCTGGATCGTCGGGGCGACCGCCCGCGCGGCTGCGTCGGTGACCAAGGCCATCGAGGACTACAAGTTCAACGAAGCGGCCAACAACGCCTATGACTTCGTCTGGGGCACGTTCTGCGACTGGTATGTGGAGCTGGCCAAGCCGGTGTTCATGGGCGAGGACGCGGCGGCCAAGGCCGAGACGCGTGCCACCGCTGCCTGGGCGCTCGACCAGATCCTCAAGATCCTGCATCCGATGATGCCGTTCGTGACCGAGGAACTCTGGGGCGAGACGGGCAAGGTTGGTCCCGCCCGCGAGGACCTGCTGGTGCTGACGCGCTGGCCGGATCTTTCCGGCCTCGAAGATGCCGAGGCTGATGCCGAGATCGGTTGGCTCATCGATCTCATCTCGGCGATCCGCTCGATCCGTACGGATATGAACGTGCCGGTTTCGGCCAAGGTGCCGCTGCTCGTGGCCGGCAACAATGCCGAGACGACGCGGCGCATGGAGGCCGGCTCGGCCCTTATCTCGCGTCTCGGGCGCGTGGAGCCGATCAGCGCGGCCGCATCGATCCCCAAGGGTTCGGCGCAGTTCGTCATCGGCGAGGCCACCTGGGCGCTGCCGCTCGAAGGCATCATCGATATCGCTGTCGAGCGCGTGCGCCTCGACAAGGAGATCGGCAAGCTGGACGGCGAAATCGGGGGCATCGACAAGAAGCTCGGCAACGAGCAGTTTGTCGCCAAGGCGCCCGAGGAAGTGATCGAGGAGCAGCGTCAGCGTCGTGAAGATGCCGTGGCGCGGCGCGACAAGATCAAGCAGGCGCTGGCGCGCCTGAGCTAGCCGAGAGGCCCACACGATGGACGACATCGTTCCCGACAAGAGCGCAGCGGAGATCAAAGCCTCTGCCGCACAGGCGCCGGGAGTGGTGTTGGTTTTCGACGGCAAGGGCGGCGTCAAGCGGGTGCCGCCTGACGCCGAAACCGTCGTCGTGCCACCCAAGGGCTTCATGCTGGTCTCGGGCAATTCGAAATCGCCCGAGTTCAAGATGTGGCTCAAGAGCGAGCTCGGCCCGTTCAACGCGGACGCGCTGACGGTGCTGAGCACGCGCTCGCGCTGTACGGTGCTCGATGACAAGGCGGTCGTGGTGCTGCGGGTGGCGCGGCCCGGCGCCAAGACCGACGATCTTGGCCGCCAACTGCTCGGCATCTGGCTCGAAAAGGGCAGGGTGATCGTTGCTTCCGAGCTCAATATTCCGGAATTCCTCGGCTTTGCGAACTGGGCGCAGAGCCATTACGCGCCGGTTTCGCCGGCCGATCTCGTCGCGCGGCTCGGCCTGCGGGCGAGCGATCGCATCGAGCCGCTGATCGAGCATCTGGGCGATTCCATCGACACGATCGAGGAAGAGCTGATGCTGGAGCACAGCGCCGACAGCCGCGCCAAGCTGGCGCATCTGCGGCGCACGCTCATCGGCTTCCGCAAGCTGCTCTGGCCGCAGCGCGACGTACTCAATACGCTCGAGATCGAAGACCTCTCGTTCTTCTCCGGCCGCGACAGGGCGCGGCTGCGCGAGGCATCGAGCCGCACGGCGCGGCTGGGCGACGAGTTGCAGGCGCTTTCCGAACGCGCAGTGCTCATTCACGAGCAGATCATGGATAGCCGGGCCGAGCAGATGAACCGCTCCATGCTCGTGCTGGCCGCAGTGACGGTGGTCTTCACCCCGCTGACCGTCCTCAGCGGCATTTTCGGCATGAACGTACCGATCCCCTATGCGGACGATCCACACGCCTTCTGGGTAGTCATGGGCCTGTTGATTGCAGTCGCCGGGCTCTGCATCTGGTGGATGCGTGCGCGAAAGTGGCTCTAGATTTTCGCACTAGACTTGCAGTTGCCTCCCGCGCTGCTATTGTTCTCGGGGTTTTTAGCTGTAGTTTAGTAGTTTATTTTGTTTCTGGGGGGGCGGAATGTTTCGTATTTCCGCTGTTGTTGTGGCGTCGTTGATGGCAACGCCGGTCCTGGCTGCTGATCTTTATGTTCCTGCCACACCCGAACCCGTGATGGCGGGTGGTTACGACTGGAGTGGTGGCTATCTCGGCGCGGCGTTAGGCGGACAGGGCGTCCGGAACGACGCGGGCGCAGCCGGCAATATTTCGGGCAACGCCATGATGGGCGGCGTCTTTGGCGGCGTGAATTTCCAGTCCGGCAATTTCGTCTATGGCGTCGAAGCCGACCTCGAATATTCCGGCTTCAACCAGACCAAGCCGTGCACGAATGCAGCCTGGAGCTGCAACGCCTACATAAACGGGCAGGGCTCGTTGCGCGCGCGGCTCGGTTTTGCGGTCGATACGCTGCTTTTCTACACCACGGCCGGCCTTGCTATCGCGAACGGGGGCGGTTCCACGACCAGTCCCGTCAACGCCGTGTTCCCCGATTCTGCGGTTCGCTTCGGCTGGACGGCCGGCGTTGGCGCGGAAGCCGCGTTCAACGAGAACTGGTTCGGCCGACTCGAATACCGCTACACCGACCTGGGTAGTCGGGACATGACGTTCGATACGGTCTATCCCGGAGTGGCAGTGTCGTCGCACGATATTCGCGCCGGCCTTGGCTACAGGTTCTAGCGCTCGCTTGCGAGCAGGTGGCCCGCATGGCGCAGGCCCTCGCTGCGTGCTGTTTGTGCAACACAAGGGCTGAATCCCGCGCAAGGTCTCGGGCGTCAACCATTTGGCCATGGTCCGCGCCACAATCTCACCTAAAACCGACCGGAGACCGGTACTGGGGGCGGTATCGTAAGGCGGCTGCATGTGCAGGCGTTCGATTCACCTTATCCGTCCCCGGCAACTTGGTCCCATCCGGCGCATCCGGGGTGGGCAAGGGGGATTGGATTGAGCATCGCTCGGCGCTTTGAGAGGCATGCCATGCCGGCTCGTCGCGGACAGGAATTGTCTGGGGCAGCAGCGCGGGTGTTGCCGCGGCGCATCGGGTTCAGCCCTCGCGGCGATCAGGCGGCAAATGGCTTGGTTCGGGCACGAGTTTGCTTAAATCCGGTCACAAATCACGCGTACAGCCATAGACATAGCTTCCGCACTTCCGTGAAACGCTTTCGGGATGGGCGAGGGGCAAATGATGTGCCGGCTGTAACAGCGGCAATTTCAGGCTTCGGCGAAGGCGAACACGTCGCCCAGGATGTCGGCAGCCAGTTTTCGGGGGCAATGCGGGGGTACTGTGTCGGGCTTTTGCCCGAAACGGCTACTTGCGGCCCTATCGCACTCCCACGGGATGGCGACTTGATCACTCTGAAGTCGAAGGCGTTTTGCGGCGCCTCCGATGCCAGGCAAGAGTTTGAGCGGCGTAAGCGTGATTGGGCGCCGCGCGAGACCCAGATCGTTTCTGGGATGGATTGGATGTTTGCCCAGCAGGCCCGAATGACGCACTGGGGTGCGGTCGGAGCCTGTGACGAGGGCGCGAAGGAGTGTCATGCGGACATTTGGGGTTAGATCGGCCCTGATTTCCGTTACGGTGGCCTCGGTGTTCGCAGGTGCGGGTACCGCGCTGCCGGCCTGGGCCCAGGACGCTGCCATGCAGGCTCCAGGTGCGCCATCTGGCATGATGGCTGCGCCTATGCCGCCTCACGACATGATGGGGGCGCCGTTGCCTCCCAAGGACCCGCCGCCCGCCGTTGCGGATGCCGCGACCGGCCAGACTGCGGCCGACGCCGCGCTCAACATGGCCAATATGCTCGATGGTGCCGGTGGCGGCGTATCCAACGAGGCCTTGATGTCGGCGCTGCAGGGCGCCGCCGATGCCGGCCAGCCCATGGCCCTCTACCGTCTCGGCATGATGTACGAGAACGGCGAGGGCGTGGAGAAAGACCCGGTCAAGGCATTCGGCTATTTCTCGCAGATCGCCAACGACCATGCGGATGCCGCACCCAAAGGGCTTGAGGCCGATATCGTGGCCCAGTCCTTCGTCAAGGTCGGCGAGTACTACAAGGAAGGCCTGCCCGACGCCGGCATTCCGGCCGATGAGGGGCGCTCCTATGCCCTGCTGATGCATGCGGCGACCTATTTCGGCGATGCCGACGCGCAGTACCGCGTAGGTGAGTTGTTCCTCGAGGACGACAAGGTCGGCATCAACCCGCTCCAGGGCGCGCGCTGGCTGTCGCTGGCGGCTCGCAAGGGGCACGTGGCGGCCCAGGCCAAGCTGGGTGACCTGCTGTTCAACGGCGAGGGCATCCAGGCGCAGCCGGCCGAAGGCCTGATGTGGCTAACGCTGGCGCACCGCAGCACGGTGGGCACGGCCGACGAAGGCTGGATCAACGACCTGCTCACGAGCGCCATGTCGCTGGCAACGCCAGAGGAGCGCACGGATGCCGGCAAGATGGTCAAGAAATATGGGCCGCAATTCACCGCGCATTGAGCGGTGGCAGGGCGGAGTGTGAGGTCCGGCGCAAGCCGGGCCTTTTTTGTTTTTGGGGGACGGTTTGCGGTCGCGGCCGCTCTAGAACGTGAACTCGCCTTCCACCGGCACATGGTCGCTGGGCTTGTCCCAGCCACGGACGTCCTTGTGTACCGTCACGTTTTCCAGCCGGTCAGCGGCCTGGGGCGAGAGCATCAGGTGGTCGATGCGAATGCCGGCGTTGCGGCGCCAGGCGCCGGCCTGGAAGTCCCAGAAGGTATAAGCGGCTTCGTCCGTCGTGGCGCGCAGGGCATCGGTCAGGCCGAGATTGGCCAGGGCGCGGAACTTTTCAAGGCTTTCGGGGCGGAAGAGGGCATCGCCCCACCAGGCCTGCGGGTCGTGAGCATCGATGGGCGCGGGAATGAGGTTGAAGTCGCCGAGCAGGATGAACGGCTCCTCATAGGTGAGGCGTTCTTCGACGAAGGCGATCAGCCGCTCCATCCAGGCGAGCTTGTAGGGGAATTTCTCGCTGTCCACCGGATTGCCGTTGGGCAGGTAGATGTTGCAGACGCGGATGGCGCCGCCCTCGACGGAGAAAACGCCCTCGATGAGCCGCGCCTGTTCGTCGGAATCATCGCCGGGCAGGCCGCGGGTGATCTCGTCGGCGGGCATCTTGGAGAGGATGGCGACGCCGTTCCAGCTCTTCTGGCCATGGGTGGCCACGTTGTAGCCCATGCCCTCGACCTCGGCGACCGGGAAGCCCTCATCGACCGTCTTGATCTCCTGGAGGCACAGGATGTCGGGCTGGTATTCCTTGAGGAACTGCTTGAGGGCGCCTTCGCGGGCCCTGACGCCGTTGATGTTCCAGGTGGCAATCCGCATCGTGCGCTCCTCAGGTTCAGTCGGGCTGGCGATCGTATATGGCATCGATGATCTCGTCGGGATAGCTGCCGGTGCAGCCTTCCACAGCGGTGTTGGTCATCGAGATCATGGTGTAGCCGGCCACGGGGTCGACGAACCAGCTATGCCCGTAAATGCCGCCCCAGTCGATGGTGCCGGCGCCCTGCGGGCTTCCTGCCACGCTTGGGTCCACAAGAACCGAGCCGAGCCAGCCGAAACGGCGGCCCGCATCTTCCTCGCGGCGCGGTACATCGCTGATCTGGTTCTGCACGGCCTGCGCCACGGTCTCGTTGAGGAGAATCGGGGTGCCGCCCGTGCGGATGGCCTCGAAGAAACGCAGCAGGTCGCCGGCCGTGCCGACCGCCCCGGCGCCGCCGGACTGGAAGGCGCGACGGTTGAAGATGCGGCCAGGCGAGAAGGAGGTGCTCTCATCCTTGCTATTGGTCACGGTATGCGGGTCGGGCATGCGGATGGGCTGGGGCGAGGCATCGGCGTAGGGGGGCGCGAGGCGTCCGTTGTCGGTGACATGGAAGCCGGTATCGCGCATCTGCAAAGGGCCGGTGATGTAATGCGCCAGCGCATCGTGGAGAGTGGAGCCGTGCACGCCGGCGACGATCGCGCCCAGAACATCAACGGCAAGAGAGTATTCCCAGCGGCTGCCGGGCTCGAAGAACAGGGGCTGTCCGGCGAGGCGGGTGAAGTTCTCCTCGAAGTCGAAGTCGGTTTCGAGGAGGCCCGTATTGATCTCGGGGTCGCCTGGATATTCGTAGCCGAGGCCGGATGTATGCGTGAGCAGGTGTCGGATGCGGATAGCCGGTTCGGTGCCGTCTGCGAGCTGCGGGCGGAAATAGGGCAGGTAGTCGGCCACCGCATTGTCGAGGCCGAGCAGTCCGCGTTCGACTTGGGCAAGCGCGGTGGCGGCGACCAGGGGTTTGGTGACCGAGGCGAGCCGGAAGATCGCGTCTTCGCGCATGGGTTTGCCGGCTTCGCGGTCGAAATGGCCGGCCGCCCGGCGATAGATGACTTCGCCGTGGCGCGCGAGAAGAAGAACGGCGCCTACGATCTTGCCGCGCGAAATTGCGCCGTCGATGGCGCTGTCGAGCCGAGTCTGCAAATCCATTGGCATCCCCTAAAGCAAATCAGCCAAAGGAGGAAAACGTAGATTGGCCCGGACTGGAAGTCGATTCAGATGGCGAAGCTGGTGCCGCAGCCGCACGAAGCGACGGCATTGGGGTTCTTGATCTGGAACGCCTGGCCGATGAGATCGTCGGCGAAATCGATCTGCGCGCCGCCCATGAATTCGAGGCTGAGCGAATCGATGAGGACCTTCGCGCTGTCCTTGGTCAGCACGAGGTCATCGGCCCCAGCCTCTTCCTGCACGAGATTGTATTCGTACTGGAAACCGGAACAGCCGCCGCCGGAAACGGAGATGCGCAGCACGGTCCCTTCCGGTTCCTTGGAAAGGATGCGCGCAATGCGCTTGGCGGCGCGATCGGTCATGGTGACGTCGTTTACGGGGGCTAGGGATTCGGTCATCTTGCTTTCCGGCCCGTTTGCTGGGAGGGCAGTTTAAAATAATAACCTTGTATCGACTTGAAAAGAGGCTCGTCGTCAATCGTGAGTGAGCTTGCCCCCTATGCCTCCGATCCCGTGCAGAGCCGGGGCCGACTTTTCAGCCCCGGGCCAAGCCCGACGCGCTCGGAATTCCAGCGCGATCGTGACCGGATCATCCATTCGACGGCCTTCCGGCGCCTGCAGCACAAGACCCAGGTTTTCCTGCATCACGAAGGCCAGCATTTCCGCACGCGGCTGACGCATACGCTCGAAGTGAGCCAGATGGCGCGCTCGATGGCGCGGGCTCTCGCGCTTAATGAGGACCTTGCCGAGGCGGTGGCGCTTGCCCATGACCTTGGCCACACGCCGTTCGGGCATGCCGGCGAGCGCGTGCTCCACGACAAGATGGCACGATGGGGCGGGTTCGACCATAATGTGCAGGCGCTCCGCGTCGTGACGCTGCTCGAAAACCGCTATGCGGCCCATGATGGCCTCAACCTCACCTGGGAAACGCTCGAAGGCATCCTCAAACACAATGGTCCGCTGATCGACGAGGCGGGCAATCCGGTGGGGCGCTACGTCAAGGAGGGGCTGCCGCCGGGGCTCGACGAGATCCCCGTCAATGCGCCGCTGCAACTGACCAGCTATGCGAGCCTTGAGGCGCAGACGGCGGCGATTGCCGACGATATTGCCTACAACGCCCATGACATCGATGATGCCCTGCGCGCCGGCCTGCTGTCGCTGCCGCAACTCATTGACGTGCCGCTGGTGGGTGCCATCGTGCGCGAAGTGCTCGAGCTCTGGCCCGATATCGAGCCCAGCCGGCAGACCCATGAGATCCAGCGCCGACTCATCACGCGCAGCATCGAGAACGTGATCGTCACCTCATCGAGCGCGATCGCGATGGTGGAGCCGCAGAACGCCGATGACGTGCGACGGGCCGGGCAGGCGCTTATCCGCTTCTCGGCAAGCGTCGCCGAGGACGAACTCGGGCTCAAGCGCTTCCTCTTCGAGAATGTCTACCGGCATGAGAACGTGATGGAGCCGGTGCGGCGCGGAGAGGCCGTGGTTGCGGCGCTTTTCGACCGCTATTTCGAAGACGGAGGCATGCCCGGGCGCTGGGGCGAGATGGCCGTGCGTGCCGGGGACGATGCGGGCAGGGCGCGGGTCGTCGCCGACTTCGTGGCCGGCATGACGGACCCGTACGCGCTTGACGAATATGCCCGTTTGTTTGACGCTCGCCCGGAATTCCGCTAACCCGGCTAGCCTTTCCATCAACGGGTTTACCATGGACGTCTTCGCGCTTTTCTCGACACGCATCGCCGCTGCGCTGCACGTGCTCTTTCCCGAGCTCGACAGGGCGCTGCTGAGCCGATTTGTGGTCGAGCCGCCGCGAGATGCCGGGCATGGCGACATTTCGAGCAACGCCGCGATGGTCGTCGCCAAGCCGCTGGGCAAGAACCCCCGTGAGGTGGCGACGGCGCTCGCCGAGCATTTCAAGCACGATCATGACGTGGCTTCGGTTGAAGTCGCGGGCCCGGGCTTCCTCAATTTCCGGCTCGCGGATCATGTCTGGCAGCAGGTGCTCAAGTCGATCGGCAGCGAGGGCGACAATTTCGGGCGCTCCAATGTCGGCGCGGGCGAGAAGGTCAATATCGAATACGTGTCGGCCAATCCGACCGGGCCCATGCATGTGGGGCACACCCGCGGCGCCGTCTATGGCGATACGCTGGCATCGCTCATGGCCTTCACCGGCTATGACGTGACGCGCGAATACTACATCAACGATGCCGGCGGGCAGGTGGAGGTGCTCGCGCGCTCCGCGCTGATGCGCTATCGCGAGGCGCTGGGCGAGAAGATCGAGATTCCGCCAGGATTCTATCCGGGCGACTACCTCGTCCCCGTCGGCAAGGCGCTGGCCGAGGAATTCGGCGACCGGCTGCTCAAGGATGACGAGGCCGCCGTGCTGCCGCTCGTCAAGGAGCGGGCGCTGGCGGCAATGCTCGAGCTCATCAAGGCCGACCTCGCCAAGCTCGGCATCAAGCACGACGTGTTCTTCTCCGAGAAGACGCTGCACGGGCAGGGCGGTGATATCGACCTGACGCTGCAATGGCTGCGGGATCGCGGCATGGTCTACCAAGGCCGGCTCGAGGCGCCCAAGGGCAAGACGCCCGAGGATTGGGAAGATCGCGAGCAGACCCTCTTCCGCGCCAAGGATTACGGCGACGATACCGATCGTGCGCTGATCAAGTCCGATGGCTCCTACACCTATTTCGCGGCCGACATCGCTTACCACCGCAACAAGTACCTGCGTGGGTTCAACCACATGGTCAATGTGCTCGGGGCCGATCACTCCGGGTATATCAAGCGGTTGCAGGCGGCAGTTAAGGCGGTTTCGCTGGGCGAGGCCGAAATCGACGTGCGCATCTGCCAACTCGTGCGGCTGCTGCGGAACGGCGAGCCCGTGAAGATGTCCAAGCGCTCGGGCGATCTCGTGACGCTCGCCGATGTCGTGGACGAAGTGGGGCCGGACGCCACGCGCTTTATGCTGCTGTTCCGCCGGAACGACGCGGCCATGGATTTCGATTTCGCGCTGGTCAAGGAACAGACCCGCGACAACCCGGTCTTCTACGTGCAGTATGCGCATGCCCGGGCGTTCTCGGTGTTCCGGACGGCTGCGCGCGATCTGCCGGCGCTCGATCTCTCCGACGCCACGATCAAGGCGGCCGATCTGGGGCTATTGGTGCATCCGGCCGAGCTGGAACTGATCAGAGTATTGGCGGCGTGGCCGCGCACCGTTGCTGCTGCGGCGGTCGCTCACGAGCCGCATCGTATCGCGTTTTACTTGCATGATGTTGCCGCGGCCTTCCACGCGTTCTGGGCGAAAGGCAAGGAAGATCCGCAATTACGGTTTGTTAACGTTGAGCAACCGAAACTCACGCTTGCACGACTCGCATTGGTCGATGCGGTCCGACAGGTACTGCTCAATGGTCTGACACTATTGGGAGTGTCGGCGCCAGAGGAGCTTTCATAATTCGGGCGCATTGGCGTGCTGACTAGCGGAAAACCTCGGCGGGGGCCTGAGTTTCCGAGAGACAATTACTAGGGGCGCTGCTTAATGAGCACAGCCAAACCGCAGCAATCGACTGGTCAATCCGATGGTTCGGACGACCTGATTGCCGAACTCGCGCGCATGATGGCATCGGATGCGCGGCCGGCCCAGCCGGCCCCTGCGCCCGAGCCTGAGGCTGCTGCGCCGCAGGAGCCCAAGCCTGCTGCGGGGGTTCGTATTCCCGGTCCGCCTGAAAACGCATCATCCGACGAAAAGTTCAGCTTCGATTTCGGCGCGCCGCCCAAGGCGGCCGATAGCCTGCATCCGACGCCGCTGGTGAACTGGCAGGATCGGCTTAGCCGTCCCGCCGAAAAGCCGACCGAGCCCGTGCGCCAGGAGCCGGTCATGGAGCCGCGCCCGGCTGCGCCGCGTGTCGAAAATCCCGTTGTCGCCGAGCCCGTCGCACAGCGCGCCGAGCCTGTGGTCGAGCGACCGCAGGCAGCCAATCCCATGCCGTCCTTCGTGGCGCCGGCCCGTCCTGTTCCCGAAGCGCCCAAGGCCGAGGCCCCCCGACCTGAATCGCCGCGCGTCGAGATGCCCAGGGCTGAAGCGCCACGCCCCGAGCCCATCGTCGCCCCTCCGGCGCAGCTTTCGCGTGCGCCTGAGCCAGCGGTCAACACCGAGCCAGCCAAGAGC
>Ga0164243_10014475_pt1 | contig 10982 bp, 6 predicted proteins | sample OricompcompostOP_FD_108781 | JGI IMG/M metagenome (GOLD analysis project Ga0164243, IMG submission 108781) | Organic Plus compost microbial communities from Emeryville, California, USA - Original compost - Organic plus compost (OP) | ecosystem: Engineered > Solid waste > Mixed feedstock >...
AGCTGCGCGCCCTCCAGGCCCTGGTCCCCGAGATCAATGCGCTGGAGCCGGAGATGCAGAAGCTCTCCGACAGCGAGCTGGCGCACAAGACCATCGAGTTCCGCGAGCGGCTCGCCAACGGGGAGGACCTCGACGACCTGCTCATCGAGGCGTTCGCGGTGGTGCGCGAGGCCGGCGTGCGGGAGCTCGGCCAGCGGCACTACGACGTGCAGCTGATGGGCGGCGCCGCCCTCCACTTCGGCTGGGTCGCCGAGATGAAGACCGGTGAGGGCAAGACCCTCGTCTCCACCCTGCCGGTGTACCTCAACGCCTTGGCCGGCAAGGGCGTGCACGTCATCACCGTCAACGACTACCTGGCCACCCGCGACGCCGAGCAGATGGGCCGCATCCACCGGCGCCTCGGGCTCACCGTCGGCCTCGTGATCCCCGGTCCGGTCGACTCCGCCCACAAGCGCACGCAGTACGCCTGCGACATCACCTACGGCACCAACAACGAGTTCGGCTTCGACTACCTGCGCGACAACATGGCGATGAGCCGGGCCGACCAGGTGCAGCGGGGCCACAACTACTGCATCGTCGACGAGGTCGACTCCATCCTCATCGACGAGGCCCGCACCCCGCTGATCATCTCGGGCCGGGTGGCCGACGCGGCGAAGGTCTACTACCAGTTCGCCTCCATCGTCCGGGGCCTCAAGCGCGACGTGCACTACGACGTCGACGAGGAGAAGCGCACCGTCGCTCCCACCGACGAGGGCATCGAGGCGGTGGAGCGGGCCCTCGGCGTCGAGAACATGTACGACGAGGTCTCCCAGAACCTCGTGCACCAGCTCCAGGCCGCCCTGCGGGCCAAGGAGCTGTTCAAGCGCGACAAGGACTACGTCGTGCAGCACGGCGAGGTGAAGATCGTCGACGAGTTCACCGGCCGCATCCTCGAGGGGCGCCGCTGGTCCGAGGGCCTCCACCAGGCCGTCGAGGCCAAGGAGGGGGTGAAGATCAAGGAGGAGAACCAGACCCTCGCCACGATCACCCTCCAGAACTACTTCCGCATGTACGACAAGCTCGCCGGCATGACCGGTACGGCCCAGACCGAGGCCTCCGAGTTCGCGAGCACCTACGACCTCCAGGTCGTGCCCATCCCCACCCACCGCCCGATGATCCGCGACGACCGGGGCGACCTCATCTACAAGACCGAGGACGCCAAGTTCAACGCGGTGGTGGAGGACATCGTCGAGTGCCACCGGCGGGGCCAGCCCGTGCTGGTCGGCACCATCTCGGTCGCCAAGTCCGAGAAGCTCTCCCGCTACCTCGACAAGCGCGGCGTCCCCCACGAGGTGCTGAACGCCAAGCTCCACTTCCGGGAGGCCGAGATCGTGGCCCAGGCCGGTCGCCTCGGCGCGGTCACGGTGGCCACCAACATGGCCGGTCGAGGCGTCGACATCCTGCTCGGCGGCAACCCGGAGCAGCTGGCCCACCGCGACGCCGTGGCCGAGGGCCTCGAGCCGGACACCGAGGAGTTCGCGGCCCGCTTCGCCGAGCTGCTCGCCAAGTACGAGCCGGAGTGCAAGGCCGAGGGCGAGCGCGTCCGCCAGCTGGGCGGCCTCTACGTGCTCGGCACCGAGCGCCACGAGAGCCGCCGCATCGACAACCAGCTGCGGGGCCGCTCCGGTCGCCAGGGCGATCCCGGCGCCAGCCGCTTCTACCTGTCCCTCGAGGACGACCTCATGCGCCTGTTCGCCACCGGCGCCATGAACTGGGTCATGGGCAAGACCCTCGACGACGACGTGCCGATCGAGGCGAAGATGGTCACCAAGGCCATCGAGCGGGCCCAGAACACCGTCGAGCAGCGCAACGCGGAGATCCGCAAGAACGTGCTGAAGTACGACGAGGTCATGAACGAGCAGCGCAAGGTGATCTACCGGCGCCGCGACCAGATCCTCGACGCCGCCGACCTGCGCGACGAGGCCATGGGCTACCTCGCCGAGGCCGTCGACGGCACCATCTCGACCTACTGCGTCACCGACCACAGCGACGAGTGGGACCTCGAGGGCCTGCACAACGAGATCGCCACGTTCTGGCCGGTCACGGCCACCATCGACGACCTCGCGGCCTGCACCAGCACCGACGGGCTCTACGAGCTGCTGATGGGCGAGGCCACCGCCTACTACGAGGCGCGCGAGGCCGAGTTCGGCCCTGACACCATGCGCCAGGTCGAGCGGCAGGTGATGCTGCGGATCATCGACCAGAAGTGGCGCGAGCACCTCTACGAGATGGATTACCTGCAGGAGGGCATCAACCTGCGGGCGATGGGCCAGAAGGACCCGCTCGTGGAGTGGCAGCGGGAGGGCTTCGAGATGTTCGGGGCCATGATGCAGAGCGTCGCCACGGACTTCGTGAAGTACGTCATGCACGCCCAGGTCACCGTGGCCCAGCCCCAGCTCGACCGGCCCACGCCCATCGGCAACCTCCAGTACACCGCGCCCACCGACCCGAGCGAGGCGCCGAGCTCCATGGCCGCGGCGGCCCGGGCCCAGGCGGCGGCCGAAGGCGTGGAGGCCCCGCCCGAGGCGGTCGAGGAGCCCGTCAACACGCCCGTGGTGAAGAGCGACTGGGACAAGACCCCCCGCAACGCCCCCTGCCCCTGCGGATCCGGCAAGAAGTTCAAGCTCTGCCACGGCCAGTAGGGCTGGCCCACCTCTCATGAAGGACTTCTCCGACGACATCGCCGCGCTGCGGCGACGCCTCGACGAGGCGCACACCTACCTGCGGATCGACGACCTCACCGCCGCCCGCCCCCAGCTGGAGACCGAGGCCAGCCGACCCGACCTCTGGGACGACCCGGAGAAGGCGAAGAAGGTCAACGCCGAGCTGGCGGCCGCCACCGACGACCTCGACCTCTACGCCGCCCTGGAGGGCGGCATCGACGACGCCGACACCCTCTTCGAGCTGGGCCGGGAAGAGGGCGACGACTCCATCGAGACCGAGGTCACCGAGGCCATCGAGGACCTGCAGCGGCGCTTCGACGAGCTCGAGCTGCGGGCCCTCTTCACCGGCGAGCACGACGACTCCGACGCCATCTGCGAGATCCAGTCCGGCGAGGGCGGGGCCGACGCCCAGGACTGGGCCAACATGCTGCTGCGCATGTACCTGCGGTGGGCCGAGCGCCGGGGCTTCGACGTGGAGCTCGACGAGGTCTCGCCCGGCGCCGAGGCCGGCATCTCCTCGGCCACCTTCCTGGTGAACGGCCGCCATGCCTACGGCCGCCTCCGCTCCGAGCACGGCGTGCACCGCCTGGTGCGCATGTCGCCGTTCAACGCCCAGGGCAAGCGCCAGACCGCCTTCGCCGCCCTCAAGGTGACCCCCTTCCTCGAGGACGTCCCCGACATCGTCATCGACGAGAAGGACCTCCGCATCGACACCTACCGGTCGTCGGGCGCCGGCGGCCAGCACGTCAACGTCACCGACTCGGCGGTGCGCATCACCCACCTGCCCACCGGCATCGTCACCTCGTGCCAGAACGAGCGCAGCCAGCACCAGAACAAGGACCGGGCCATGCAGATCCTGCGGGCCAAGCTGGCCGAGCGGCAGCGCGAGGAGCGCGAGGCCGAGCTGGCCGCCATCCGCGGCGAGCAGCGCTCGGTGGGCTTCGGCTCCCAGATCCGCTCGTACGTGATGCAGCCCTACCAGATGGTCAAGGACCTCCGGACGGAGTACGAGGTGGGCAACGTCGACGCCGTGCTCGACGGCGACCTCGACGGCTTCATGGAGGCCTACCTGCGGTGGGAGCGGGCCTCGGCCGACATCGACGAGAGCTGACGCCGGGACCTTCGTCCCCACCATGGCGTCCCCAGGACCCTGGGTGGGGAGAGGGCGTCGGGTATCGTGACGGCACCTGCTGATCGCCACCGGCGGACACCGGACCTCAGGAGGGCGGGCACGTGAGCACGAGGACGGTCGACGAGCAGGCGACCCCCGACGTCCTGGCCGACGCTGTCGACGGTCGCGCCAGCGAGGGCCTCGACCTCGGCGCCCTGCGGGCCATGGTGCGCCAGCGCGACCTCGCCCGGGTCCGGGGCTGGCGAAACCTCGTGCACATGGTGCTCGAGCTGGCTCTCTACGCGGCCCTCGCCGCGCTCGGTCGGGCGGTCGACGAGCTGTGGGCGTGGGTGCCGCTCTGGATCGCCATGGGCTTCCTGTTCCTGAGCTGCGGCGGCATCATCCACGAGACCACCCACGGCCACCTCTACCGGGCCCGGTGGGCCAACAAGCTGGCCGGCACCCTGGCCGGCATGGTGCTCCTGTTCCCGTGGGGGACCTACCGCGCCTACCACATCGAGCACCACGCCAGCACCGCCACCAAGGACGACCCGGAGGGCGTGCCCGTCGCCTTCGGCTCCAAGCTGGAGTTCCTGCTGATGCCGCTCGGCGGGCTCTACACGCTCGTGCAGCTCAACTGGTACACCGCCCGCACCCTGGTCGGCCGCCCGCCGCGGTGGGTCCGCACCCGGGGCCAGCGCCGCGACATCTACCGCAGCGCAGCGGCGGTGGCGGCGTTCCTGGCTCTGGTGATCACCGGTGCGGTGGTCGCACCGGCGCTGCTGTTCGACGTCTGGCTGGTGCCGGTGCTGGTGGCCATGTGCGTGGCCTACCCGCTGATCTTCCTGCCCGAGCACGCCTGGGGCGAGCCCGGGCCCACCCTCACCCACACCCGCACGACGACCTCGAACCGCCTGCTCAGCTGGGTCTACTGGAACAACAACTACCACGCGGTCCACCACCTGATCCCCACGGTGGTGCACCAGCACGTGCCCGAGCTGAGCCACCACCTCCGGCCGTACCAGACCGGCGATTGGTGGAACGAGAGCTACCTCCGCTTCACCTGGCGCCGGTTCCGCTCGGTGCCCGCCCTCCCCGGGCGCGGTCGCACGGGCGGGGACGACGTGGTCGTCGACCTGCGCGACGACCACGAGGTGGTGATCGACCTCCGCGACGGCGTCGATCAGGCCAGCGCCACCAGCTCGAGAGCGTCGGGGGAGAAGTAGTCGAGCTGCCCCTCGGGCATCATCAGCACCCGGTCGGGGGCCAGGGCCTCCACGAACTCGACGTCGTGGCTCACGACCACCATCGTGCCGGGCCATGACGCCAGGGCCTCGCCGGTGGCGGTGCGCGACATCGGGTCGAGGTTGTTGGTGGGCTCGTCGAGCAGCAGCAGGTTGTGGCGTCCGGCCACCAGCTGGGCGAGGGCGAGCTTCGTCTTCTCGCCGCCCGAGAGGGTGCCGGCGTCCTGGAAGGCCTTGTCGCCACTCAGGCCGAACATGCCCATGAGGGCCCGGAGCTGCTCGTCGCCGAGGCCGGCCTGCTCGCGCATGTGGTCGAGCAGCGAGCGGCCGTCGACGATGCCTTCGTGCTCCTGGGCGTAGTAGCCGGCCGACACCTGGTGGCCGAGCTCGACTTCGCCGAGGTCGGGCTGCAGCTGGCCGGCGAGCACCTTGAGCAGCGTGGTCTTGCCGGCACCGTTGAGGCCCATGATGAGGAGCCGTTCGCCCCGGCCGACGTCGAAGCTGACGTCGGAGAACACGTCGAGCTCGCCGTAGCTCTTCCACAGCTCGGTGGCGGTGAGCACGGTGCGACCGCTGGGCGGGGGAGGGGGGAACCGCAGGTCGAGCCGCCGGCGGGCGGCGGGGCCCTCCACCTTGTCGTCGGCGAGGCGGGACACCCGCTTGTCGAGGCTCTTGGCGATCCGGGCCCGCTTGGCGGACTGGCCCCGCATCTTGTCGGCGAGGGTGGACAGGCGGCGGATCTCGCTCTCCTGGCGCTCGGCCAGCTTGGCCTGCCGCTCCTCGTCCCGCTCCCGGGCGGTGAGGTACTGCGAGTAGGTGCCCCGGTACTCGACGAGCTCGCCGGTGGCGTCCTCGCCCTCCCGGTCGAGGTGCAGCACCCGGGTGATGGCCTCGTCGAGCAGGTCGAGGTCGTGGCTGATCACCAGCAGCGCGCCCCGGTAGGCGCGAAGGAACCGCAGGAGCCAGTCACGCGCGTCCGCGTCGAGGTGGTTGGTGGGCTCGTCGAGCAGCAGCAGGTCGCTGCCGGCGAACAGGATGCGGGCCAGCTCGAGGCGCCGGCGCTCGCCGCCCGACAGGGCGCCGAGGGTGAGGTCGAGGCGGTCGCTGCGAAGGCCCAGGCCGTCGACGAGCTTGCGCACCTCGGACTCGGCGGCGTAGCCCTCGGCGTTCTCGAACTGCTCCTGGGCGGTGGAGAAGCGGGCGATGTTGCGCTCTGAGGGGTCCTCCTCCAGGGCGATGCGGAGCTTCTCCAACCGCTCTGCGGCCACGTCGAGCCCCCGGCCCGAGAGGACGTGGGCGAGGCACGAGGTGTCGTCGGGGACGGCGTCCTGGCGGGGATCCTGGGAGAGGTACCCGGTGCCGCCCTCGCGCCGGATCTGGCCCGAGCGGGGGGCGGTGGCGCCGCCGAGGGCCCGGAAGAGGGTGGTCTTGCCGGCGCCGTTGCGGCCGACGAGGCCGACCTTGTCGCCGGCGCGGACCTGGAAGGTCGCCCCGTCGACGATGGTCTTCCCGCCCACCTCGACCACCAGGTCCCGCACGATCAGCACGGCCCCAGTCAACCACCCCGGGCGCCCGGCCCCGACCCGATTCCCCAGGTCAGGGGCCACAGGCAGTGAGCGGGCCTCACCGATTTTTGACGAACTGGTTCAAGTCCGCCACGGGCGGTGCCGACAACACGGCTGTCGCACCCTGCCCGTTCCCCGGACCGGGTTCCGCCGACACGTGAGGGATCGCCCCGGATGGACAGCACTCAGGAGGTCGAGGCTCGCCGCCACCTGCTGGTCCCTGCGCGCTTCGCCATCCCGGTCCTCGTCGTGGGCACGGTCTGGCTGGTGCTCCACGGGTTCGGCGTGGTGGACCCCGACGGCGCCGTGACCTCGCTCTTCGCGGCCTTCACCGCGGTGGTGGCGACGGTCTACGGGTTGCGGCGCTGGAGGCCCCGCCCGCTGTGGCCGTGGCTCGTCCTCGGCGGGGCCCTCGTGCTGTTCCTGCCCACGAACTTCCTCCGGGTCAGCATGGACACCCTGGGGAACCTGGGCCCCGACCGGGCCCTGCTGCCCGACGCCTTCGCCGTGCCCGGCTACTTCCTGCTGGCCGTGGGCCTGGTGGGCCTGGCCGGCGTCCGACTCCGCAACGCCGACGACATCGACGCCATCCTCGACGGTGTGATCGCGGCGCTCGCCGTGCTCATGTTGGCCTGGGTGTTCCTCGTCACCCCGATCCTGGCCGAGCAGGAGGTGTCGCTGCCGGTCCAGATCACCTTCGCCCTGTACCCGGTGCTGTCCACCTTCGTGCTGGCCATGGGGGCACGGGTGGCGTTCTCCCGCGGCCGTGAGGCACCCATCGCCCTGTGGCTGCTGCTCGTGGCCATGTTCTGCCTGCTCCTGGGCGACACGCTCTACGCCATGGCCGACACCGGCCGCTACAGCTTCCCCAACAACCTGATGGACCTGCCGTACGCGGCGGCGTTCCTCGTGTACGCCCTCGCCGCGATGCACCCGTCCATCCAGCGCCTGGGCCAGAGCCGCCCCTCCGACGACGTCGAGGCCCGCAACGGCCGGCTCTTCACCGTCGCCGCCGCCCTGTTCCTGCCGATCGTCGTGCTCCTGATCGGGATCGACCGCATCGGCACCGGCGACCGCGTGGCCCTGGGCGTCATCGCGACCCTGCTCGTGGGCGTCGCCGTGTTCCGCATGTGGCGGGCGCTGCGCCAGCACGCGCAGTCGCAGGCCCGCCTCGCCTACGAGGCCACCCACGACGGCCTCACCGGCCTGCCCAACCGGGGCTTCGTGGCCGAGCACGTAAGCCGGGGCCTCCACACCCAGTCCCTGCGGCGGGGCACGATGACGCTGCTCCACGTCGACATCGACCGGTTCAAGCTCGTCAACGACTCGATGGGTCACTCGGTGGGCGACGCCCTCCTGGTGGCGGTGGCCGAGCGCCTCAACGAGCGGGTCCGTCCGGGTGACCTGGTCGGTCGCCTCGGCGGCGACGAGTTCGTGATCGTCATCGCCGGCCTCCCGGACGAGGCCGCCGCCCTCGACTTCGGCGAGCGCACCCGGCTGATGTTCAAGCAGCCGTTCGTGGTGCGCGGCGTCGACATCACCGTCACGGCCAGCGTCGGCATCGCCTTCCAGTTCGCCGAGCAGTGCGTGGCCGAGGAGCTCATCCGCGACGCCGACACCGCCGTCAACCAGGCCAAGGCCCGGGGCGGTGACGACGTCGTGATCTTCGACACCTCGATGCGGGAGCTCGTGGCCGAGCGCCTGCACCTCGAACGCGAGCTGCGCACGGCGCTGGAGAAGGGCGAGCTGACGCTGCACTTCCAGCCCAAGCTGCGCCTGGCCGACCGGAAGGTCGTCGGGCTGGAGGCGCTGCTGCGTTGGGAGCACCCCGAGCTGGGCATGGTGCGGCCCGACAAGTTCATCACCATCGCCGAGGACACCGGCATGATCGTCGAGATCGGCGCGTGGGTGATCGACCAGGCGTGCGCCGAGCTGGCCCGTCTGCGGTCGACCTTCCGGGGCGCCAACCACCTCTGCGTCTCGGTGAACGTGTCGGCCCGCCAGCTGCGGTCGGAGACGTTGATGGACACCATCGCCCAGTCGCTGCTGCGCCACCGGGTGCCGCCGGACGTGCTGTGCCTCGAGCTCACCGAGTCGATCCTCATGGAGAACCTCGAGGTGGTGTCGAGCCAGCTCGACGCCATCCGGGACTGCGGGACCCGCATCTCCATCGACGACTTCGGCACCGGCTACTCGTCGCTGGCCTACCTCTCGAAGCTGTCGGTCGACGAGCTCAAGATCGACCGGTCGTTCGTGAAGGACCTCGGCGAGGACGCCAGCGCCGCCAGCCTCATCCAGGCCGTCGTGTTCATCGCCTCCTCGCTGGGCATCACCACGGTGGCCGAAGGCGTCGAGACCACCCAGCAGGCCGAGAAGATCGCCGAGCTGGGGTGCACCGAGGTGCAGGGCTTCCTGTTCGCCAAGCCGCTGCCGAGCGACGAGCTCGACACCAAGCTGGTGGAGCTGGGGATGTCGCCCGCCAACCACCTGCGGGCCGTCCCCGACGTCGCCCGGAGCACCAGCGCTGGCGCCATCGGGCACTCCGCCTGACCCTCGACCGTCGTGGGGGCGGCGGTTCGTCTGCCGCCGCGCCGGTGCGGGCTACGCTCTCGGCTCGCCGCATCGGACGACGGGGGTGAGGACTCGATGCAGATCAGGGTGTTCGGTGCCGCCGCGTCCGGTCCCACGCCGCTCGCCGCCTTCGATCGGGCGCTGCAGCAGGGGCGGGTGCACGACACCAACCTCATCGTGCTCTCCTCGGTCGTCCCGGCGGGCGCCCAGGTGGTGCGGGGCGTCGCCGACGAGGGCGAGTTCACCGTGGGGGACCGCCTCTACGTGGTGATGGCCGAGGAACGGGTGATCGAGCCCGGCGCCGAGGCCTGGGCGGGGCTGGGCTGGGTGGTCGATCCGGAGGGTCGGGGCGGGCTGTTCGTCGAGGCCCATGGTCGCAGCGAGCACCAGGTCCGGTTCGACCTGGAGCAGACGCTCGAGGCGCTGGTGGCGGATCGACCCCACCTCCACGGCGCCGAGCGCGACTACGAGGTCGCCGGTGTGGCCTGCGACTCCCATCCGGGTTGCGCCCTCGTCCTGGCGATCTTCGAAGCCGCGCCGTGGTCGACCTGACCTGGCTCACGCGACCCTCCGCGGCCGGCTACGCGCCCTACGTCCCCCTCGGCCGGAGCCTCGGATCCGACGCGACCCCTTTTCAGGCGCCGGGGTCCGGGTCTAGGGTGCCGCCCGGAGCGGGCGGGCCTGGAGAGCTCATGTCCCCGGAGGACCGCGCCCCCGCTGCCGATCCCATCCGCCTCGACGCCATCGAGTCCGTCGTCGTCGAGGCCATCCGCTCCGGCGGTCCCGACCGCACGGTGGCCGTGGCCGTCGTCGACGCCAGCTCGCCGCTCGCCGACTTCGGTCGGGCGATCGAGGCAGCCCGCTTCCCCGAGTTCGACATGGCCAAGGCGATGGAGCCGTTCGAGCCGTCGTCGCTGTTCCTGTACTCGGTCGACGTGGAGCACGGTCGGATCGGCCACGTGAAGCGGCTGGTCCGCGGCAACAACGCCGACGAGTTCGCCCGCACCGGGCGCACGAACATCGAGGTGCTCGACGACCGCCTCGATGCCGCCGTGCCCGAGGAGCGCGCCGAGCTCGCCGACCTCTTCGCCCAGTTCGGCATCACCGACCCGGCCAGCTGCTGGAACATCGCCACCAGCTGCGCCACCGAGCGCATCGCCCCCACCCGCCACCGGCCCTACAGCCTGCTGACGTACAAGGGCCTCCTGCTGCTCATCCAGCCGATTCACGTCGACCACTTCTTCGCCTACGTGAACAAGAAGACGGTGCGATCGATGGGCCGGCTGGGCATCCCGTCGACGCTGGTGGGCGATCACGAGTTCCACCTCCCAGGCCTCGACGGCTACGACCCGGACTACGTCGCCATCCACATGACCCCGGACGACGCCACCGTGCGGGCCTTCACCGTGTTCGATCCGGCCCACCCGCTGAGCCGACCGGTGGCGGAGGCCGACCTCCAGGTGGTGGTCCTCGTCCACGACGGCCAGGTCCTCGACATCACCGACGCGGTGGTGTCGGACTCGGTCGAGCTCGTGCACCTGCCTGCCACCGACGTCATCGACCTCACCGATCCGCAGGTCGTGCTCGATCTCCGCTGGGAGGACGAGCTGGTGATCGACCTCACCGAGCGCGAAGCGGAGCTGGTGATCGACCTCACCGAGCGCGAGGCCGGCCACCGCAGCGCCTGACCACCACCAGCCGCTGCTGCTGCTCGTCCTCTCCCGCTCGCCCTCCTCCTCCTCCCTCCGAATCTGGTGCGCTTTTCGCGCGTCAGAGCGCGCGAAAAGCG
>Ga0164243_10014476_pt1 | contig 10981 bp, 10 predicted proteins | sample OricompcompostOP_FD_108781 | JGI IMG/M metagenome (GOLD analysis project Ga0164243, IMG submission 108781) | Organic Plus compost microbial communities from Emeryville, California, USA - Original compost - Organic plus compost (OP) | ecosystem: Engineered > Solid waste > Mixed feedstock >...
CGACCGCGCCCGGCCGCCGCTGGTCGAGGCGCTGCTGAGGTCGCTCGCCGCCCCGCCGGCCGCCGCCGTGCCGGAGGCGTCCGCCACCCCGGATCAGTGCTCGGCGACGGTGCCGTCCTCGGGGTCCAGCGGGTGCCCCGCCTCGACCCAGGCGCGGATGCCGCCGCGCAGCGAGACGGCGGGGTAGCCGGCGGCCTGGAAGGCCTGCGCCGCGCGCAGCGAGCGCCCGCCCGAGAGGCACTGGAAGACCACCGGCCGCCCGGTGGGCAGCTCCTGGAAGCGCGCGCCCAGCTCGCCGAGCGGCACGTGGAGCGCCCCGGGGATCCGGCCGGCCTCCCACTCGTGCGGCTCGCGGACGTCGATCAGGGTGACCTCGCCGGCCTCGAGCGCCGGCTCGAGGTCGGCGACGTCGATCTCGAGCCCGGGATCGTCGGGAGCGGCGGCCATGCCGTCACCGTAGCGGGCGGGCCGGTCCGCACCGCACGGCCGCGGGCTCGCGTCGCGCGGGACGGCCGCCGTCAGGCCGCCCAGCGGCCGGGAGGCCAGTCCTCCCCCATGGCGCCGTGGAGGTCGCCCGGGCCCCCGGCCTCGCGGACGTCGGCGGCGGCGCGGCAGATCTCGACGACCTCGTCGACGTCGTCGGTCAGCCGGAAGAGCCGGTCGTCGGCGGGCGAGATCAGCCCGTCGGCCATCATCCGCTCCCGCAGCCAGGCGACGAGCCCCGACCAGTAGTCGACGCCCCACAGGACGACCGGGTAGCGGCGGATCTTCTGGGTCTGGACGAGGCAGAGGACCTCGAACAGCTCGTCCATCGTCCCGTAGCCGCCGGGCGTGGCCACGAACGCGCCCGAGTAGCGGACGAAGGAGACCTTGCGCGTGAAGAAGTAGTGGAACTCGACGGCGAGGTCGAGGAACTCGTTGCCGTGGGTCTCGAACGGCAGGTCGATCAGCAGCCCGACCGTCCGGCCGCCGGCCTCGGCGGCACCGCGGTTGGCGGCCTCCATCAGCCCCGGTCCGCCACCGGTGATCACCGTCGCGCGGGCGTCGACGGCCAGCCGCCGGCCCAGCTCGCGGGTCGCCTCGTACTGCGGGGTTCCCGGACCGAGGCGCGCCGAGCCGAAGACGGTGACCCCGCGGCGCACGTCGCGCAGCGCCCGGAACGACCGGTCCAGCTCGGCGCGGATGCGGTCCAGCCGCTCGTCGTCGCTGAGCTCCTGCGCGACCTCGCGCAGGTCGGCGTTGAGGAGCTCCTCGTCGAGGTTCTCGGGCGGGTGCGGGGGCCGGGTCTCGGGCACCGCACGAGCCTACGGGCCGACCGGGTCGAGCACCGCGGCGGCCACGGCCAGCGCCACCTCGGCGCGCTCGGCGAGCGTCCCGCCGTCGACGTGCTCGTCGAGCGCGTGCGCCCCGCCTCCGAGGGGGCCGAGCCCGTCGATCGCGACGGCCACGGCCGACGCCAGGTGGCTGGCGTCGGAGGCGCCCCCGCGGGCGGCGGGAACGATCGCCCGCCCCAGCAGCGACCCGGCCCGACGCAGCACGGGCGCCGCGGGCCCCCGGTGGTCCATGCCCGGCCAGCGGCGGCCGAGCCGCGCCGCCAGCGCGACGCCGTCGAGCTCCTCGGGGAGCCCGGCGAGCACGCGCTCGACGGCGGCCAGGTCGTCGGCCCGCAGGTCGCAGATCAGCTCGCCGGCGTCGGGGACGACGTTCAGCGCCTCGCCGCTGCGCAGGACGGTCGGCACGACGCTCAGGGCGTCGGGGCCGGCGGGGTCGTGGTGGGCGGCCAGGCGGCGGGCGACGGCGGCGAGCGCCAGCAGGGCGTTGCGCCCGTCGTCGGGGCGGCTGCCGGCGTGCGCGGCCCGCCCGGCGGCCTCCACGTGGATCGTCGCGGCGGCCTTGCGCCGGACGACGACGGCGTCGTCGCCGGTGGCGGTCCGCTCCCCGCCCTCGAAGCAGAGGCAGGCGTCCCAGCCGGCGAACCGCTCGGCGTGCGCGAAGGGCACCGAGCGCCACTCCTCGTCGGCGACGAGCAGCAGGGCGATCTCGGCGTAGCGGTCGCGCAGGGCCGGGGCCGCGAGCGCGTCGAGCAGCGCGACGGCGAGCGCGTCGCCGCCCTTCATGTCGAAGGTGCCCGAGCCGTCCCAGCGGCGGCCCTCGCGGACGAAGGGCCGGTGGTCGGGGTGGGCGACGACCGTGTCGAGGTGGCCGAGGAGGACGATCCGAGCGCGTCCCCGACCGGTGAGGCGCGCCAGCAGGTCGGGCGCGAACCCGGGCGTGGAGCAGGGCGGGCGCTCGAGGATCGCGTCGGCGGGCAGCCGGTCGACCACGAGCGCCGCGCAGCGCTCGAAGCCGTCGCGGTCGCCGGAGGGCGACGAGACGTCGACCAGCGGGCCGAGCAGCTCCGCGGCGCGCTCGGCGACCGCCGGCGCGGCGGCCAGCAGCGAGGCGTCGGGCGACGGGGCGCTCGTCGGCATGGCGTGCACCCTTTCAGGTCCGGCCGCCCCATCCGTCGTCCGCCCGGTCGCCACCGTCCCGGTCGCCGATCGCACCGGCTCCCGCGGGCCGCGGCGGCCGAGCGTCTAGGCTGCCGGCATGGCCACCACCCCGCAGGTCGGCGAGCCGGCGCCGGACTTCACGCTCGAGGGCACCGACGGGACGTTCACGCTGTCGGAGCAGCGCGGCCGGCGCGTCGTGCTGGCGTTCTATCCGGGCGACGAGACCCAGGTCTGCACGAAGCAGTTCTGCTCCTACCGCGACCGCGCCGACGACCTGGCCGCGCTCGACGCCGTCGTGGTCGGGATCAGCGGCAAGGACGTCGCCAGCAAGGAGTCGTTCCGCGACCACCACGGCCTGACCGTGCCGCTGCTGGCCGATCCCGACCGGGCGGTCGCCGCCCGCTACGGCGTCGCCGCGCGGGTGCTGGGCACGAAGCGCGCGACCTTCGTGATCGACGAGCAGGGCGTCGTCCGCTGGTCGAAGGTCCACGCGATCGGCCTGACCTACGTCACGGTCGACGAGCTGCAGCGGGTCCTCGCGGGCCTGCCCTCCCCCACCTGACCTCGCGTTCAAGCAGGCGCGACGACCGCGACGCCGTTCCCCCGGGCGGCGAGGGCCAGCCGCTCGTCGTAGGTGACCAGCGCGTCGAGGTCGTCGCCCAGCATGAGCGCCGACGCCAGGTGGACGGCATCGAGCGACCGCAGCAGCTCCGGGTCGAGCCTGCCGGCCGCCTCGAAGACCTCGGTCGGCAACGTCAGCACGGTGACCGCGTCGAGCACGGCCCGAGCGGCCACGGCCGCGTCAGTAGCGCTCGGCGTCGCGCGCCGCGGCCAGCGCCGACGACAGCGCGGGACCGTCCTCGGGCTCCGGCAGGTCCCGGATGTCGCGCCGCGGCGGCCGTGCGCGCCCGGACGTCAGCAACGCCGAGAGCCGGGAGGTCGGGATCGCGGTCATCCGCGCCACGGGCCGACCCCGATCGCTGATCGTGATCGTCTCGCCCCGTGCGGCTTCGGCGACCACCGCAGACGCGTTCTGCTTCAGCGCGCGGATGCCGACCTCCATGTGCTTCATCGTAGCACCGGCGTTCGGCGGTCCCGACGCGACGATCAGGCCTCGTCGAGGACGGCGAGGACCCGGCCGGCCTCGACCTGCTCGCCGGCGGCGACCGGCAGCTCGGCGATCCGACCCGCGGCCGGGGCGGCGATCTCGTGCTCCATCTTCATCGCCTCGACGACGACGAGCGGCTGGCCGGCGGCGACCTCGTCGCCGACCGCGGCGAGCACCCGCAGCACGACCCCGGGCAGCGGCGCGGTCAGCGAGCCGGCCGCGTCCGCGGCGTCCGGATCGGCGAAGCGCGGCCGCGGGCGCAGCGCCGCCCAGCCGGCGAGGCCGCGCACCCAGCGGGTCCCGTCGGCGGCGACGACCACGTCGAAGCGGTGGGCGACGCGTTCCCGTCCGACCCGGAGCACGACGGCGCCGGGGCCGGCCGCGACCAGCTCGGCGTCGAGCGGCGCGCCGCCGACCCGCAGCGCGGCGAGCGCCCCGTCGCGGTCGAGCCGGTGCTCCACGACGAGCCCGGGGTCCGCCCCCGCGCGTCCCGCCTCACCGTCCGGACCGGCCTCGGGGCCGGAGGACGCGACGGACCGGTCCCGCCCGGCCGGCGCGCCGCCGGCCTCGAGCGACGAGGCGTCGCCGACGGCGACGTCGAAGGCGACGCGCTGCGGGTGCGCCGGCACGTTGCGCCACCCGGCCGGGGCCAGCGTCGCGGCGCGCGGCGCCGACGGGCCCCGGCGAGCGGCATCGTCGGCCAACGCGGCGGCCGCGGCGGCGGCGCGCAGGTCCTCCCCCACCACCAGCGGTCGGGCCAGCTCCTCCAGGGCAGCCCCGTCGAGCCACTGGGTGTCGTGGCGGACGGCGGCGACGTCGGGGTGCTCGAGGACCCGCACGAGCAGGTCGCGCGCGGTGAGCGGCCCGACGATCTCGGCCCGCCGGAGCCCGTCGGCGAGCCGGCGCAGCGCGGCGTCGCGGGTCGGGGCGTGGACGATCGCCTTGGCGAGCATCGAGTCGTAGTGCGGCGAGACGACGCTGCCGGGCTCCACCGCGGCGTCGAGCCGCAGCATCGCGGTGCGCCCGCCCGCCGCGCCGTCGGCAGCGGTCGCGAACGCCGAGGCGCCCGCGAGCGCGAAGCGCTCCACGACCCCGGTCTGCGGCCGCCACCCGGCGGCGGGATCCTCGGCGACGATCCGCGCCTCGATCGCATGCCCGCGCGGCGCCGGGTCGAGCGCCTCGGGCGGCAGCGGCTCGCCCTCGGCGATCCGCAGCTGCAGCTCCACCAGGTCCAGGCCGGTGACCAGCTCGGTCACCGGGTGCTCGACCTGCAGGCGGGTGTTGACCTCCAGGAAGAAGGCCTCCTGCAGGGCGCCGTCGCCGCCCGCCAGCACGAACTCGACGGTCCCGGCGCCGCGATACCCGATCGCCTGTCCCGCGCGCCGGGCCGCGTCCGCCAGCGAGGCCCGCACGGCGCCGTCGAGCGCCGGCGCCGGCGACTCCTCGACGAGCTTCTGGTGGCGCCGCTGGACGGTGCAGTCGCGCTCGGGCAGGACGCTGATCGTGCCGTGCGCGTCGCCCAGGATCTGGACCTCGACGTGGCGCGGCCGCAGGACGTAGCGCTCGAGGAAGACCGTGCCGTCGCCGAACGCGGAGGCCGCCTCGCGGCGGGCGGCCGTCACGGCGTCGACCAGCGCGCCGGGCTCGTCGACGCGCCGCATCCCCCGGCCCCCGCCGCCGGCCGAGGCCTTGACCAGCAGCGGGAACCCGACGCCGGCCGCCTGCTCGGCGAGCTGCTGGGGCGTGGCGTCGTCGGCGACCCGGGCGCCCGGCAGGACCGGCACGCCGGCGTCGGCCATCAGGTCGCGGGCGCGGACCTTCGAGCCCATCGCGGCGATCGTCTCGGGGTCCGGCCCGACCCAGCGCAGGCCGGCGTCGCGCACCGCGGCCGCGAACGCGGCGTCCTCGGAGAGGAAGCCGTAGCCGGGGTGGATCGCGTCGGCCCCGGCGGCGCGAGCGGCGGCGATCACCGCGTCGCCGCGCAGGTAGGAGTCCGCGGCCGCGGCGCCGCCGAGCGGGACGGCGAGGTCGGCCTCGCGGACGAACGGCTCGCCCGCGTCGGGATCGCCGTGGACGGCGACGGTCTCGATCCCGAGCCGGCGGCAGGTGGCGAGGACCCGGCGGGCGATCTCGCCGCGGTTGGCGACCAGCAGCCGCCGGATCGTCGTCGGCGCGCTCACGGGCGGAACACCCCGAAGCTGCTCGTGCCGGCGACGGGCGCCTGGCAGCACGCCTCCAGCGCCAGGCCGAGGACGGTGCGCGTGTCGCGCGGGTCGATGATCCCGTCGTCGTAGCCGCGACCCGACGTCGCCAGCGCGACCTGCTCGGCAGCGATCTTCTCGCGGACCATCTTCTCGATCGCGGCAGCCTGCTCCTCGTCGAACTCGCGGCCCTTCGCCTCGGCCGCCTGGCGGGCGACGATCGACAGCACGCCGGCGAGCTGCTCGGGCCCCATCACCGACGAGAGCGCCGACGGCCAGGAGAAGAGGAACCGCGGGGCGTAGGCGCGGCCGCTCATCGCGTAGTTCGCCGCGCCGTAGGAGGCGCCGACGACGACGCCCAGGTGCGGCACCGTGGAGTTCGAGACGGCGTTGATGAACTGCGCGCCGTGCTTGATGATCCCGCCCTGCTCGTAGTCGCGGCCGACCATGAAGCCGGTCGTGTTGTGGAGGAACAGCAGCGGCACGTCGCGGCGGTTGGCGAGCTGGATGAACTGCGTGGCCTTCTGCGCCTCCTCGCTGAAGAGCACGCCGCGGACGTTGGCCAACACGCCGATCGGCCGGCCCCAGAGCTCCGCCCAGCCGGTCGAGAGCGCGGTCCCGTAGCCGGGCTTGAACTCGTCGTAGCGGGAGCCGTCGACGATCCGGGCCAGGACCTCGCGCAGGTCGAAGGGCACCTTGAGGTCGGCGGAGACGATGCCGAGCAGCTCCTCGGGGTCGTGGACCGGCGGGGCGACCTCGGAGGCGGCCACCCGCGGCGGGGGCCCCTGCGGCCGGTGGTTCAGGCGTCGCACCGCCGCGCGGCCGAGCCGCAGGGCGTCCGGCTCGTCGCGGGCCAGCTCGTCCGCCAGCCCCGAGACGGTGGCGTGCATCCGGGCGCCGCCGAGCTCCTCGTCGTCGGCCTCCTCGCCGGTGGCCATCTTCACCAGCGGCGGGCCGCCGAGGAAGACCTTCGCGCCACCGTCGACGAAGATCGTGTGGTCGCACATGCCCGGGATGTAGGCACCGCCGGCCGTCGAGTTGCCGAAGACGATCGCGATCGTCGGGATCCCCGCCTTCGACAGCCGCGTCAGGTCGCGGAACATCTGCCCGCCGGGGATGAAGATGTCCAGCTGGGTGGGCAGATCGGCGCCGCCGGACTCGACGAGGCTCACGACCGGCAGCCGGTTCTCCAGCGCGATCTCGTTGGCGCGCAGCACCTTGCGCAGCGTGAACGGGTTCGAGGCGCCGCCCCGGATCGTGGGGTCGTTGGCGACGACGAGGGTCAGCGTCGCCTCGACGAGCCCGATGCCGACCACGACGCTGCCGCCCACCGCGAAGTCGCTGCCGTGGCCGATGAACGGCTGCAGCTCCAGGAACGGGCTGCCCGGGTCGAGCAGCAGCTCGATCCGCTCGCGGGCGAGCAGCTTGCCGCGGCGGTGGTGGCGCGCGACGTACTTCTCGCCGCCGCCGGCGCGGACGCCGTCGAGAACCTGCTCCAGCTCGGCGAGCCGCTGGAGCATCGCCGTCCGGTTGGTGGCGTAGGCGTCGGAGCGCGGGTCGATCGCGGTCGGGCGGGGAGCGGTGGCGGGGTCCGTCACGGGCGCGGCTCGCAGGGTCGGGTGGCGGGGCGCTGCTCGGTCATGCGGATGGCCCGCCCGGCGTCGACGACCGCCGGCCGCGTGGAGGCGCCGCGCGTTCCGGTCGGTCCGGGTCGCCGCTCGACGGGGCTGAACGGCGACGTTACGGCGCCGGCCGCGACGAAGGCTGTGGACCGTCCACAGCGGCGGTCTCGTCGCCTGTGCACCCCGCCAACCCGTCGCGGATGGCCAGCGCGGCGGCCAGCTCGGCGCGGCGGACGGCGAGCGGGCGGCCGAGGGCCGCCTCGGCCTGGCGCAGCCGGTTGGCGATCGTGTTCGGGTGGACGGCGAGCCGCTCGGCCGTGCGGGCGGACCGCTCGCCCTCGGCCAGGAAGGTGCGCAGCGTCGCGCGCAGGCGCGCGGTGGCGTCGTCGTCGGCGTCCAGGCCGCCGAGCTCGCGGGCGGCGAAGGCGCGCGCGAGCTCGACGTCGCTGGTCAGCAGGCCCAGCAGGCCGGCGCGCTGCCAGCGGACGGTGCTGCCCGCCGGCCGGCCGGTGCGACGGGCCAGGGCGCGGGCGGCCCGGGCCTCCCGGTGGCTGCGGCGGAAGCCGTCGGCTCCGACCCCGGGCTCGCCGAGCGCGACGCTGACGCCGTCGGCGCGCAACGCGACGACGTCGTGGTCGCCCGCGCGGCCGGCGGCGGCGCCGGGAGCCGGCGCGGCGGCGTCCGGCGACTCCGCGACCGGGGTCGTCCAGAGCCACAGCCGCCGCGCCCCGTCGGGCACCAGCAGCGGGGTCCCGCGACCGATCGCGGCGGCGACCTCGCGGGCGGCGCGCTCCAGGCGCGCGCCGGCGTCCTGATCGTCGTCGGCCGTCCAGAGGATCGCCGCGCGGTGGCGCCCGGCGAGGTCGCGACCGAGCGTCGCGGAGGCCGCCACGAGGTCCAGCGGCTGGCCGTCGAGCAGGTCGCGGACCGCCTCGGCGCGGCGGGCGGCGGCGTTGCGCGACCACCGCTCGCGCTCGGCGTGGTACTCGTCGACGACCCGACCGGTGACGACGTCCAGCGCACCGAAGAGCATCGCGCCCGCCCGGTCGCGGACCGCCAGCCGCAGCGCCGGATCGACGGCGTGACGATCGACGGCCCCCTGCCACAGCCGCCACATGACGGCGTGCCCGACGCGGTAGGTCCGCAGCAGCACCGGCAGGCCGATCCCCCGCCGGACGTACATCCGCGCGTGCTCGAGCGTCTCCTCCGGGACGATCAACGCCTCGGCGGGCACGTCGCGCTGGACGGCGCGGGCGTGCGCGGCGATCAGGGCCCGGACGCCGGCCGTGCTCTGGCCGCTGACGGCGGGCACGTCGGGCAGCTCCGGCACCCCGGCGTGGATCTCGGCGGCGGCCTGCGGCGCCAGCTCGGCGGCGGCCCGCTCGAGGAACCGCGCCGCGTCGCGGATCGCCTCCTCGACCTGCCGCGCGCTCGGCTCGCTCACGCCCGCCAGGCTAGTCGGTCCACGATCGACCGCGGTCACCGCTTGCCGCTGGCGCGCGCCCACAATCGCCCCGCGTCGCGCTGTGCGCCCTCCCCGCCGCGGGGAGGGCGCGGCGGCGTAGGGTCGCGGCCGTGAGCGTCGAGCACCCCGTCATCCTCACCTGCGCGATCTCCGGGTCGCTGGCCGACCGCGCCCAGTGCCCCGCGATCCCCTACACCCCGGCCGAGTACGCCGCCGAGGCGCGGCGGATCGTCGACGAGGGCGGCGTCCACATCCACATCCACGCGCGCTCGCCCGACGGCCGCCCGAGCTACGAGGTCGAGGACTTCGCCGCCATCGCGCGGGCGATCCGGGACGAGGTCGGCGACGCGGCGATCATCAACTTCTCGACCGGCACGATCGGCGTCTCGGTCGAGCAGCGGATCGCCTACCTGGAGGCGTGCCGGCCGGAGGTCGCCGCGCTGAACATGGGCTCGATGAACTACGCCAAGTACTCGCCACGGCGCAAGGACTTCGTCTTCCAGACGATCTTCCCCAACCCGTTCGACGAGATCGTCGCGCTGCTGGAGGCGATGCGGCGGCTGGGCATCAAGCCCGAGCACGAGTGCTTCGACGTCGGCCACGTCGGCAACCTCGCGCCGCTGATCGACATGGGGCTGCTGGCGGGCCCGCTGCACGCCGACTTCGTGATGGGCGTGACGGGCGGCATCCCGCCGACGGCCCGCAACCTCGCGGCGATGGCCGACAACCTCGCCGTCGTCGGCGAGGCGCTCGACCCCGGCGCCTCCGGCACCCACCACTGGGGGGTGATCGGGATCTCCCGCGTGCAGTGGACGATGCTCGCCGCCGCGCTCGCCCTCGGCGGGTCGGTGCGGGTCGGGTTGGAGGACAACTTCTACCTGCCCGACGGCACGATGGCCCGCTCCAACGGCGACCTGATCGCCAAGGCGCGTCGGATGATCGAGGACGCCGGTCGCCGGCCGGCGACCGTCGCCGAGGCCCGCGCCGCGCTCGGACTCCCCGCGCGCCCCGCCGCCTGACGGCGAGGAGCAGCCGCGCCGCAGATGGCGCGGGCCGGCAGCGCCCGTCAGCAGCGGCAGGCCGCCGAGGAGCTGCGCGCGAGCCGCCAGCGGCTCTACCGGATCCTGGCCGACGACGAGTCGGACGGGGAGCAGGGCGGGCGGGGCCGCGCGGCTACCGGCGCAGACGCAGGACGTGCCGGCCGGCGCCGACCTCGACCCGCAGGATCCGGCCGCCGATCGTGGCCCCGGGGACCTGCGCGTCGTGCGCGACGACCGTCGGCTCCCCGGTCGGTGCGGCGTCGTCGACGGTCAGGCGCGGCGCCGCGCCCCGACTCGCCGCGCCACCGGTCGCCGCGCCGGTCCAGAGGTCGACGATCCCCGCGCCCGACGTCACGACGGTCAGCTCGTCCTCGCCGGCCTGCTGCGAGCGGACCTGGGGCTCGGACGCGATCAGCCGCGGTCGCGCGAGGTCGAGCGCGACCCCGGTGCCGGAGCGCAGCGACCCGTTCGGGTTCAGGACGCCCCAGCCGTAGTCCTTCGTCGGGTGCTGCTTCCAGACCCAGACGATGCCGCCGGAGAGCGCGCGGTCCTGCTCGTCCATCGTCCAGCTGCGGTAGGACTCCCAGATCCCGCCGCCCGCCCCGGGGAACTCGCCGGGCACCAGCGCGGCGCCGAAGCCGCGCGCCTGGGCGGTCAGCCGGTCGTACTCGGCCCGCAGCCGCGCCGCGGTGCCGGCGTCGGGCTGGCGGTCGTAGACGTCGGTGTAGACGTGCGGCGCGAAGACGAGCTGGTCGTCGGCGCTGAAGCGGTCCGCCGCCCGCCCGAAGGTCTCGAACCAGATCGGCCCGCCGTAGCCGTCGGACCGCAGCCGGGCGATCATCCGCAGCGTGAAGGGGAAGAGCTGGCGCGGCGCCCACGACGACGGCCCCGACGGGTCGGGGCTGATCGGCTCGTTGTAGAGCTCGATGCCCGCGAACGCCGGGCCGATCCGCCGGCCGACCTCGGTCGCGGCGGAGAGGGCGTCCGCGTACCACGACTGCAGCGGTCGCCCGGCCACCGTCCGGTTGCTCCAGAACGCGTCGGCGGCGACCG
>Ga0164243_10014477_pt1 | contig 10981 bp, 9 predicted proteins | sample OricompcompostOP_FD_108781 | JGI IMG/M metagenome (GOLD analysis project Ga0164243, IMG submission 108781) | Organic Plus compost microbial communities from Emeryville, California, USA - Original compost - Organic plus compost (OP) | ecosystem: Engineered > Solid waste > Mixed feedstock >...
AGGATCGTGGCGAACGCGACGGCCGAGACGATGCCCAGCAGCACGGTCCCGCCCATCTCGTAGGCCAGCAGCGGCGCCGCCGAGTTCTCGCCGCCGGGCGTGTTCTCGATGGTGTCGTGGCCGACCTCGGCGCTGGCGCCGAAGCCGATGATCAGCGTGCAGATGTAGAACAGCGACATCGTCCACACCGCCCAGACGACCGAGCGGCGCGCCTCCCGGGCGTTGGGCACGGTGTAGAACCGCATCAGGATGTGCGGCAGGCCGCCGACGCCGAGGACCAGGGCCAGCGCCAGCGAGACGAAGTCGAGCTGGCTGACCGCCGACTTCCCGTACTGCGCACCGGGCGAGAGGATGCCCTTGCCGAGCGGGTTGTTCCGCGCGGCGCTCTCGGTGAGCTGGGTGAAGTCGAAGCCGAACTTGCCGATGAGGAACAGCGCCATCAGCACGCCGGTCAGCAGCAGCAGGGTCGCCTTGATGATCTGCACCCAGGTGGTGCCCTTCATGCCGCCGACGAGCACGTAGATGATCATGACCGCGCCGACCGCGGCGATCACCAGGGACTGGCCCCAGTAGGTGTGCACGTTGAGCAGCAGCGCGATGAGGCCACCGGCGCCGGCCATCTGCGCGATCATGTACATGAAGGTGATGATCAGCGTCGAGACCGCGCCGGCCGCGCGGACCGGGCGTTGGCGCATCCGGAAGCTGAGGACGTCGCCCATGGTGAACCGGCCGGTGTTGCGCAGCCGCTCACCGATGAGCAGCAGGTTGATCAGCCAGGCGACGAGGAAGCCGATCGAGTAGAGGAAGCCGTCGTAGCCCTCCAGCGCGATGGCGCCGGCGATGCCGAGGAACGAGGCCGCCGACAGGAAGTCGCCGGACAGGGCGATGCCGTTCTGGGCACCGGTGAACGCGGAGCCGGCCGCGAAGTACTCGCTGGAGCTGCCGCGGCTGCTCACACGGTAGACGATCACCAGCGTGAGCATGATGAAGGCGCCGAAGATGGAGATGTTCAGCAGCGGGTTGGAGTTGACCACTGCTTCGTGCGGTGGTTTCACCGGTCGATCCCTCCGGTGTTCTGGCGGATCTTGTCCACGCTGGTGTCGATCGTGCGGCTGGCGAACCGGACGTAGAGCGTCGTGATCACGACGCTGGAGGCGAACTGGCCCAGGCCCATGACGAGTCCGACGTTGACGTCACCGATGAGCTTGGTGCTCATGAAGTCGTGGGCGTAGTCGGCCAGCAGCACGTAGGCCATGTACCAGACCAGGAACAGCACGGTCATCGGGAACACGAACCGCTTGACCCGGCTGCGGAGCTCGACGAATTCCGGGCTCGCCTGGATCGTTCGGAAATCGGTCGCTGCGCCGTCCGGGCGACGGGCGCTCTTGTCGATTCCGCCGAAGGTTGCCGATCCGGTTTCGGGTTGGTCCCCGCTCCGCGGCGGCGGAGGGGATTGCGTTGTGTAGCTCATGCGTCCTTCCAGGAAATCCGGGAACTGCGGCGCGGGACGAATTCGCTGGTCGCGCGGGTCCGTGGCGGCGGGCGCCCGCGGAATGAGCTCGCTCGTCGGCGAGCGGGTTGTTCAGTCGAGACAGAACCGTTACTGATCCGAACCGGTGTCCCTCCTTCGGACGCGACGCCTTCCTTCGTCGAACACATCCGACCGATGCACCGTTTTCGCTGGTCAGTCCTTGAGGTCTGGAGCGGGACGGGGATCTCGGAGGGCCACCAGGGAGGAATATCATGAGGCGCTGTGTGAGAGTGAGGCGGCCACCGGCCAACCCGGTACGTCCAGAGGCGTGAGTAGTGTAGGAGTCACTGACGCAGAGTCATCGACCAGCAACGCCACCGAGTGCCAGTTGACGAAGATCAAGACCCCCTCTAGCCTACCCGCGAGTAGTTTCAGCGCACGGACCCGCACACGGCCCCACCCCGCCGCGGGGCGGACGCTGCGGTGAAGCACCCAGGTGGTCGGGGGACCTGCAGAACTCGGGCGAAACCACCCCAGGCCGGTGCTCCTTCGCCGGAAGACCTGGTCACGACGTGGTCCGAGACGTGACCGACCAGACAGACGATCGCTCTAGCGGGATTACACGCATGCGCCTTTCTCTTACGAATTTGGCACCAGCGGCCCCCGAGGCACGAGAGTGCAGCGGACGAGAGGTTGCGTTCCGGGAGCTGCGCTGGTGACCCGGCCGGCCCAGAACTCCCTCGCCCCGGAGTCCCGTGGCTCCTGGTGGACGACACTGACCGACTGGCAGAACTGGCGGCTGCCCTACAAGCTCGCCGCCGTCCTGCTCGTGCCGGTGATCCTGGCGCTGTCCGTCGGCGGCGCGCAGATCCAGCGCCAGGTGGCCCAGGCGGACCACTTCCGCGCCATCGCCGCCCAGGTGCGCGTGCGCGAGGAGGTCCAGCCGCTGCTGGTCGGGCTCCAGATGGAGCGCACCCAGGCGGCCCAGTACCTCGGCGGCGCCAACAACCAGGCCGAGCTCATGCAGACGGCCAAGCAGGTCGGCGCGGCGATCGAGCAGGGCAGCGGACGGCTCAAGGAGGTCGAATCGGCCGGCCCGCTGGTGGTCAGCCAGACCGACCAGCTGCGCCAGAAGCTGCAGCAGCTGCCGCAGCTGCACCAGATGGTCTTCGCCAAGAAGATCGACCCGGCCACGGCGGTCACCATGTACTCGGAGGGCATCCACGCCCTCATCGCCGTCGAGCGCGCAGTGATCACCAGCAACGGTGACCCGCAGCTCATGGCGACCGGTGGCGCGCTGGAGGAGATGTCCAACGCCGAGGACGAGCTCCGCGTCCAGCAGGGGCTGGTCGGCGCCGGCCTGCAGGGCCGCTTCTCCCAGGAGATCCTCACCGCCCTCAAGGTCTCGCAGGCCCGCGAGCACGACCGGCTGCGCGAGTTCCGCGCCACCAGCACCCCGGACCAGCAGGCGCTGTACACCGAGGTGCAGAACTCGCCGGAGTACCAGCAGCGCGAGCAGATGGTCCAGCGGATCACCCAGCTCTCGCCGAACAGCTCCGCGCGCGGCATCTCCTCGCAGGAGTGGGAGAGCACCGCCAAGGCCGTCAACGCCCGCATGGCCAAGGTCCGGTCCAACCTCTCCGACCAGCTGCGCGCCACCGCCGACCGGCTGCAGAACGAGGCCGGCAACGCGGCCGGCCTGGACACCGTCCTGCTGACCTCGGCGCTGATCGTGGCCGCCTCGGTGAGCATCGTGGTCACCCGCCACCTGCTCCGGTCCCTGGGCCGGCTGCGCCGCGGCGCCCTGGACACCGCGCAGGAACACCTGCCCCAGGTCGTCGACGAGATCCGCGAGACCGGGCGCAGCACCCACGACATCGAATCGCTGTCGGTGGGCACCACCGACGAGATCGGCCAGGTGGGGCAGGCCTTCGACGAGGTCAACCGGCAGGCGGTCAACCTGGCCTCGGAGCAGGCCGCGCTGCGCCGCGCCTACTCCGAGTCGTTCGTCAACGTCTCCCGCCGGTCGCAGAGCCTGCTGGAGCGGCAGCTGCGGCTGTTCGAGTCGCTGGAGCAGGACGAGGAGGACCCGGACCAGCTGTCCACGCTGTTCCAGCTGGACCACCTGGCGACCCGGATGCGCCGCAACAACGAGAACCAGATGCTGCTGTCCGGCAGTGATCTGGCCCGCCGCTTCAACCAGCCCACCGAGCTCGCCGACGTGCTCCGCGCCGGCGTCTCGGAGATCGAGCAGTACCCGCGGGTCACGGTGCAGCCGGCCCCGTCGGTGCGGCTCGTCGGCTACGCGGCCAGCGACCTCGTGCGGCTTTCCGCCGAGCTGCTGGACAACGCCGCCAACTTCTCCTCCCCGGAGTCGACGGTGACGGTGTCCAGCCACCAGGTCCCGGACGGCTCGGTGACCGTCGACATCGTCGACCGCGGCATCGGGATGTCGGCGGCCGAGCTGGCCGAGGCCAACCGGCGCCTGGCCGGCACCGAGGAGATCGACCCGGCGACCTCGCGCCGCATGGGCCTGTTCGTGGCCGGGCGCCTGGCCGTCCGGCACGGCCTGACCGTGCAGCTCACCGCGGGCCAGCAGGGCGAGGGCGTGCGCGCCACGATGCTCCTGCCGGCCACGCTGATCCTGCCGGACGACCGGCCGCAGCAGCACCAGCCGACTCCGGCGCACGGTTCCGGGCGCAACGGCTTCGCGCACAAGGAGCTCGACACGTCCGCGAACCCGCCGACGGTCAAGCGGCACGTGCTCGAGGGCCAGGTGCCGCCGGACCAGCCGACCGCGGGGACCCAGCAGCAGTCGACCGCGTTCACGCAGCAGCCCCCGCCGGCCCCGCCGCAGCAGCACCCGACGGTGCGCTCGTCGCCGCCGGAACCGTCCATGCCGCCGATCGACCCGCAGCAGTCCATCCCGGACTCGCCGAGCGGGCTGTTCGAACCGCAGCCCGGCGACCAGCAGGCCGCGGCCGCACCCCCGCCGCCGGACATCCCGGAGGCGCCGCCGCGGCACCGCGAGCCGGAACCGGACGAGCACGACCGCGGGCTGTTCGAGGCGGCCAGGACCGACGGCGGCAGCCCGACCGCCGAGCTGTTCATGCCGCTGAGCCGCGCCGGCCAGGGCGTGCAGCGCGAGGCCGAGCCCGAGTGGCCCGACGAGGACGGCGACCAGGACAACTCCGGCGGCGAGACCGTCACGCCGATCTTCAACGAGATGGCCACCCAGTGGTTCCGGCCGGCCTCGTCCGGCCGGCACCAGGCCGACCCGGACGACGCCGAGCCCGCGGCCCAGCCGCCGCAGCCCGCCGCCTCCGAGCAGGAGGAGAGCGCGGGGGCGTGGAGCTTCGCCACCGACGACGCCCAGCAGCGGGTCGACCAGGTCGCCAGCGCCGAACCCGGCGGCTACACCAGCGCCGGGCTGCCGCGGCGCACCCCGCGGGCCCAGCTGGCCCCGGGCAGCGCGCCCGCGACCAGCAGCGAACCGGCCAGCAGCGTGCCGCAGCCCGAACGGCGCCCGGAGGACGTCAGCTCCCGGCTGTCGAGCTTCAAGAGCGGCGCCCGCCGCGGGCACGACAGCGCCCGCCAGGGCGGCCAGGACGACGCCACCGGCCAGACCGGCAGCACCGGCACCAGCAGCGCGAACGGGGGCTCCCGGTCGATGTCCGCCACGAACGGGACGTCGTCGCACGGCGACTTCTCCGGTCCGAACGGGGTTGCCGGCGCGAATGGGTCGAACGGTGACCTCCCCGGTGCCTCCTCCGGGTGGACCCGCCTGCCCTCGGACGACGTGCAGCAGCAGATCAACGCCTCGGCCAGCGAGGAACCGCGCTCCTACACCACCGCGGGCCTGCCGCAGCGCACCCCGCGGGCCCGGCTCACGCCGGGCAGCGCCCCCGCCGCTGCCGCACCGGAAAGTGACTCAACCGCCAGGTCGCAGCCAGAGCGCCGCCCCGAGGAGGTCAGCGAACGGTTGTCGAGTTTCAAACAGGGCGCCCGGCGCGGCCACCGCAACGCGTCGAGCGAGGACTAGAGACCACGACCAGCGAGAAGACACCGACCAGGAGGTCCCATGACTACCCAGAAAAACATCTCCGAGCGCTTCGGGTGGCTGGTCACCGATTTCGCCGAGCGCGTCCCGGGCGTGGCCCACGCCATCGTGGTCTCGGCGGACGGGCTCCTGCTCACCGCTTCGGCGAAGCTGCCCAAGGACCGCGCCGACCAGCTCTCGGCGGTCGCCTCCGGCCTGCTGAGCCTCACCCAGGGCGCGGCCCGCTGCTTCGAGGCCGGTGAGATCACCGAGACCGTCGTCGAGATGCAGCGCGGCACCCTGCTGCAGATGGCCATCAGCGACGGCTCGTGCCTGACCGTGCTGGCCGCTCCGCAGTGCGACATGGGCGTGGTCGCCTACGAGATGGCGATGCTCGTCGAGCGGGTCGGGCAGATGCTCACCCCGGAGGTCCGTTCGCAGCTGCAGGGTTCCAGCAACCCGATGAGCAGACAGTTGGTGTGACCGCGGCATGAGCAGAGAATCCGAACCCGGTGGCAGTGGGGGGGACGGGGGGCGACCGGGAGACGACGACTCGTTCGCCGAGGTGATGAACCGCTTCACCTTCGACAGCGGGCGCTCCCGCCGCCGGCGCCGGCGCGCACCTGAGCCGTCTCAGGAGCAGCAGGCGCCACCGCCCCACGATCCGTTCCAGGACTGGCCCGCGGGTCAGCAGCAGGGGCAGCAGCCGGAGCAGCAGTTCGGGCGCGAGGCGACCGGGTGGCACCGGCCGCTGGCCGGCGATCCGCTGGGCGGAGGCGACCAGTTCGGCGCCCCGCAGCCCCCCGAGCAGCAGGTTCGGCAGCCCGGGACGCCGCAGCAGCCGGTGCCCCAGCAGCCGGCGGCGCCGCAGCCGCCCGAGCAGGAGGAGCAGCCTGCCGAGGAGGCCTCCGCGGCCAGCATCCGCCCCTACGCCTGGACCGGCGGGCGCACCAAGACGAACTACGAGTTCGAGATGGAGACCCTGGTGTCCACCAGCGAGTGGTATCGCCCCAACGCGATGCTGCGGGGTGAGCACCAGTCCATCGTGGAGATGTGCCGCCACCCCAGGTCGGTTGCCGAGGTCTCGGCCCTGCTGTCGGTCCCGCTCGGCGTGGCGAAGGTGCTGCTGGCCGACATGGCGGAACTGGGCCTGATCACGGTGCACCAGACCGTGACCGAAAGCGGCAGCGCGCCGCATCTGAACTTGATGGAAAGGGTATTGAGTGGACTCCGTCGGCTTTGAGGCTTCGCAGTCCCGTGCGGCCACCACTTCCGCGAAGATCGTGGTCGCTGGCGGATTCGGGGCAGGCAAAACGACCCTGGTCGGTTCGGTCTCCGAAATCGTGCCGCTGAGGACCGAGGCGGTCATGACCACCGCCAGCCAGGGAATCGACGACCTGGCCGCCACACCGGACAAGGGCACCACCACGGTGGCCATGGACTTCGGGCGGTTGTCGCTGGACTCGGACCTGATCCTGTACCTGTTCGGCACCCCGGGCCAGCAGCGCTTCTGGTTCATGTGGGACGACCTGGTGCGCGGCGCGATCGGCGCGATCGTGCTGGTCGACACCCGGCGGCTGGCCGACTCCTTCTCGGCGATCGACTTCTTCGAGGAGCGCGGGCTGCCGTACCTGATCAGCCTGAACTGCTTCGACGGTCAGCTGTCCCACCGCATCGAGGACGTGCGGGAGGCGCTCGCGCTGCCCGGCGAGGTTCCGATCATGGCCTGCGACGCCAGGGACCGGGAGTCGACGAAGAACTCCCTGATCGCCCTGACCGAGCACGCCATGCGGACCTGGAAGGCGGCCAACGCCGTTCCGCAGTGAGCCGGCGGGGCCCGCGCTTCAGCCGTGGGCCCGGGCCACCTCCATCACGTAGTCGCCGTAGCCGGACTTGGCGAGCGCAGCACCGAGGGCGTAGCACTGCTCGGCGGAGATGAACCCCATGCGCAGGGCGATCTCCTCCAGGCAGGCGATGCGCACGCCCTGCCGGTGCTCCAGCACCTGCACGAACTGGCCGGCCTCCAGCAGCGAGTCGTGCGTGCCGGTGTCCAGCCAGGCGAAGCCGCGGCCGAGCTCGGTCAGCCGCACCCGGCCGCGGCGCAGGTAGTGCTGGTTCACGTCGGTGATCTCCAGTTCGCCGCGGTCCGAGGGCCGCAGCGACCGCGCGATCTCGACGACCTCGTTGTCGTAGAAGTACAGCCCGGTGATCGCCTTGTTCGACCGCGGGTTGGACGGCTTCTCGACGATCGCCTCGAGGTTGCCGTCGGCGTCGACCTCGCCGACCCCGTAGCGCTCCGGGTCGCGCACCGGGTAGCCGAACAGGGTGCAGCCGGCCAGGTCGCGGGTGCAGTCCTGCAGCACCCGCGAGAAGCCCTGGCCGTAGAAGATGTTGTCGCCGAGCACCAGCGCGACCGGGTCGTCGCCGAGGAAGTCGGCGCCGATGAGGAACGCCTCGGCCAGCCCGTTGGGCTCGGCCTGCTCGGCGTACTCGATGCGCAGCCCCAGGTGGGAACCGTCCCCGAGCAGCCGCCGGAACAGCGGCAGGTCCGTGGGCGTGGAGATGAGCAGGATCTCCCTGATGCCGGCCAGCATCAGCGTCGACAGCGGGTAGTACACGAGCGGCTTGTCGTAGACCGGCAGCAGCTGCTTGGACACCGCCTGCGTCAGCGGGTGCAGGCGGGTCCCGTTCCCGCCGGCCAGGACGATTCCCTTCACCGGATCCCTCCTGGGGTCACCGCGGCGCGGTCACCGGTAGTTCTCGAACTGCAGCGGAACCTCGAAGTCGCTCTCCTTGAGCAGCTGGATCACGGCCTGCAGGTCGTCCTTCTTCTTCGCCGAGACCCGCAGCTGGTCGCCCTGGATCTGGGCCTGCACGCCCTTCGGGCCCTCGTCGCGGACCTTCTTGCTGATCTTCTTGGCGACGTCCTGCTCGATGCCCTGCACGAGCTTGCCGGTGGCCTTGTGCACCTTGCCGGAGGCGGCCGGGTCGCCGACGTCGAAGGCCTTCATGGACACGCCGCGCTTGACCAGCTTCTGCTGGAACACGTCGACGGCGGCCCGGCAGCGGTCCTCGGTCTCGGCCTCGACCACGATGGCCTCCTCGCCGGACCACGCGATGCCGGCGCCGGTGCCGCGGAAGTCGAAGCGCGTGGCGAGCTCCTTGCTGGCCTGGTTCAGCGCGTTGTCGACCTCCTGGCGGTCCACCTTGCTCACCACGTCGAACGATGGGTCTGCCACCGGTCGCACCTCCTGTCGTTCCTGGTCGTGGGGTCTGCCGCCCGGGACCGCGCGGGACGGGCCGGTCGGCTTCGGCCCCGGAGCGGAGCCTGCCACACGCTACCGTGGTGACCCCCTTAGAAAGGTCGCGGACGGGGTTCGGTAGAGTTCGGGACACAAGGCGGTCGGGAGTCCACCTCGCGGTGGGTCCCCGGCAGCCGCACAACACCAGCCGGGTTGCCCGAGCGGCCAAAGGGAGCTGACTGTAAATCAGCCGGCACTGCCTTCAGAGGTTCGAATCCTCTACCCGGCACACCAGTCGAAACGGCTCAGTGACCAGCGAAAACGGTCGCTGGGCCGTTTCAGTGTCGGCCCCGGCTGTGCCCGATCCCGCGCGGTCATATGCGGGTGCTCACGCCCATTGGCGCCCACGGTTCGGTGCACCCTTCGAGGGCTTGCTGGACGCGATCCCGAGCCACCCTCTCCCCGCCGTCGAGGCACTTGGCGTAGACGCGGAGCAGGACGTGAACGCTGTGGCCGGCCCACTCTGCGACCCGTGTCGGCTCGACCCCGGCATTCAGCCATGTGGAAACGGCGGCATGGCGGAGGGTCGTAGGGACGTTTGGCCAGGGGAGAAGCTTGGGCGTCTTCAGGCAGAGCCTCAGCCCGGGCTTGTGCCCAAGCGCGTCCGTAAACCGTGCTGCTGAGACGGCCCTCGTTCCGGGTACCGGCGAAGAGGCGGCCATCGCGGGTGACGCCGTACTGCTCGATGTGCCGGTGGAGCAGGTTGGCCAGTTCGGGCGGACAGGGCACGATGCGGCCGGCCCCGTCGTCCCGGTGCTTGAGGTTGCGCGCCTCGCTCCGGGCTCCGCTATCGGTCCACGTTTCGGCGACGAATGAGAGTCCTCGCCGGACGGGCAGGTAACCGGGGTGGGCGGAGGAACGCACGATAGAAGCTTCATGTGAAGAAGCGGGACGCGGCATACCTGACCCGTGACGGGCCCCTCGTGACTTCCTAGATTGCGTTCATCCTCGCCTCGGCTGCACGGTGCAGGCGATCGGCAGTGATCTTGCAGAGCTGTTCCGTGATGGCCTCGTCCATGTCGTGGGTGATTGCGCCTTCGAGGGTGAAGGTCGCGGCAGCGAATTCCGCGGTGCGGTGCTCGCCGGCTAGGGGGCTGGCGAGTTGTCGTTCGAAGAGGTTCTCGAAGCTCTGGTGGAAGCCGGTGTGCCACTCACGGACGGACTCCGAGACGGCGACCCTGTTATGCACCGTGGCGACCAGGTGCTTGACCGGCCGGAGCCTCTCGACCAACCAGAGGAACTGCTCGGCGAGCGGCCGGTCTGCTAGCGAGGCGTGCTCGTGCAGTAGCGCTTGGAGATACCGGTCGGCGACGGCTACGAGCAGTTCGTCCTTGTCGCGGAAGTACCAGTAGAGCGTGTTCGGGGCGACACCGGCGTGCTGGGCGAGTCGGCTCATTGAGGTGGCCTCGTAGCCGTCGAGCACGAGCAGTTGCGCTGCAGCGGCCAGTAGCTCGTCGCGTTTCTGCTCCTTGGGGACCGGACGGCGGTTGCGAGCCATACCGGCATCTTGGCAGGTATTCAAGACCACACCAACCTGGCTTCTTTGCTTCGCGAAGGTGCGAGAGGGACCCCGCGCCGGTTTCGCGTCACGCGCGTCGCACCTGCCATGTCCAGCACTTTTGCCGCCAATTCCGGGCGCAGGTGCCGAGTGGACCACGTCTTGACTTCCATTCAAGAGGACCGTAGCCTCGCGTCAATCTTGAATGGTAATCAAGACGCGGTGGGGACCGTTGAGGAGGATGGCGATGGAGACGACATCAAGGCAGAACCCGGGCGCTGCCACCGTGCGGCGCGACGTCTGGTTCGAGTCCGGTGGCCTGCAGTGCGCGGCGTGGCTATATGCCCCTGCTGAAGTGAGTGGATTGCGACCGCTGGTGGTCATGGCACACGGCCTCGGCGCGGTGCGGGAGTGGCGGCTGGACGCGTTCGCGGAGCGGTTCGCCGAGCAGGGGTGGATGGTGCTGGTGTTCGACTACCGGTACCTGGGAGCCAGCGAGGGCTCGCCTCGACAGCTGCTCGACATTAATGATCAGCTCGACGATTGGCGAGCAGCACTGGCCTACGGTCGGTCGCTGCCGGGGGTCGACACCGATCGGATTGCGGCGTGGGGAACCTCGTTCGGTGGGGGACACGCGCTGCGGATTGCGAGTGAAGACCACCAGCTGGCCG
>Ga0164243_10014478_pt1 | contig 10981 bp, 6 predicted proteins | sample OricompcompostOP_FD_108781 | JGI IMG/M metagenome (GOLD analysis project Ga0164243, IMG submission 108781) | Organic Plus compost microbial communities from Emeryville, California, USA - Original compost - Organic plus compost (OP) | ecosystem: Engineered > Solid waste > Mixed feedstock >...
CATCGCCAGGATCAGGTGGGTGAGCTGGTGGACGAACAGGTCGGTGTACATGCCGCCGCCGAAGTCCCAGTAGCAGCGCCACTGGGCGTAGCGGGCGCGGTCGAACGGCTGGTCCGGGGCGAGGCCGAACTCGGTCCCCAGGAACATCTTCCAGTCGACCGTCTTGGGGTTCATGTCCTTGGTCAGCGGGTAGTACCGCCACTGGCCGCCGTTGCTGTTGCGGTAGTAGCTGGTCTGGCCCTGCATGACGTGGCCGATCTTGCCCGCCGCGATCATCTCGTGGGCCTGGCGCCACCGCGGGTCGGCGGTCGACTGGACGCCGACGGTGAAGACCTGGCCGGTCTTCTTCACCGCCTCGGCGACCTTACGCGCCTCCTCGATCGTGTGGGTCATCGGCTTTTCGCAGTAGACGTCCTTGCCCGCCTCCATGGCGTCGACCGACATCTTCCCGTGCCAGTGGTCGGGCGTGCCGATGACGACGGCGTCGACGTCCTTGTTCTCAAGGAGCCTGCGGTAGTCCTTGGTGACCTTCCCCTTGTCCTCGGGGTTGAGCTGGCACTTCTTGGCCGACGGGTAGAGGCCGCGGCCGATCGCGTCGTTCCCGTCCCACACGTCGGCGACGCCGACGATGTCGACGGCCTTCCCTTCCCGCTTCAGGTCGAGAAGGACGTTGATGTGGGCCTGGGCCCGGCCGCCGGGGCCGAGGATCGCGAAATTGATCCGCTCGTTCGCCCCCTTGACCTTGCCGATCGCGGGGTGGGCGAACGCCTGCGAGGCCATCGCGGCCCCCGTCGCCAGCCCCGCGGTTTCGAGGAAACCGCGACGAGACACGGCATTCTTCTCGTTCATCACTGGACACTCCGGGTAGGGGAAGGTCGAGAGAGCCGCGCCGATGAGGACCATCGTCCGGCCGCCGGGCTCGACCCGGCTCGATGACACGGGGTCTCGGAAACGGACCGGCCGCGCCCGTGGCCGCCCCCGTGGGATCGGGGCGCGGGGCGCAAGCCTCGATACCGGCCGAACCGGACGACGTCCGACGGCATCCGCATCCGCTTCCGAAAATCGCACGAGTCACACTATCTTTCGCCCCCCGTTGGGTCAAGGACGTGCCCCCTCGCCCCCCGTCCCGAAAAAAATCATAAAGTCGCTTCCCCGCCCCCGAAACATCGGCTAAAATTCATAGCGTGCATGCGTGCAATTTCGTCGTCGGCACGCCCACGTGGCACTCGGGGGGGAATTTTCAGAATCCGTTCTAAGACCGCCCGGCTTGTGAACGTCTTTCGGTAAGGAGGCCGGGCGCGGGGAAGGGGGGCCGATGCGCTTCGTCAAGGAGTCGAGAATCGCGGCCACGCCGGAGCGCGTGTTTGCGTTCCATGAGAGTCCCGGCGCCCTGCGGGCGTTGACGCCCCCTTGGGAGCCGGTCGAGGTGGTCGGCGGCGGGGACTCCCTGCGGCCGGGCAGCCGGGTCGTGCTGCGGATCAAGTTCGGCTCGATCCCGCTCCAGTGGGTGGCCGAGCACACCGAATACGAGCCGGGGCGGCTGTTCGCCGACCGCCAGGTCAGCGGCCCGTTCGCCCGTTGGTATCACCGGCATTGGTTCCTCGACGACGGGGCGGGGGGGACGTTGCTCCGCGACGAGGTCGAGTTCGACCCCCCGCTCGGTCCGCTCGGGCGGTTGTTCGGGCGACGGTTTCTGAACGAAAAGCTCAGAAAACTATTTGATTATCGACATGACGTGACGAAACGCATGGTGGAGTCGGGGATTCTCACGGAAGGTACGGGTCCGCCGCGCGTCGCGTGACGGAGGTGGTAAATTTGTCCGAGGCCGCGCCTCCAGGGGCCTCGACAAGCGGGATCGCGGGCGTGTCGTCGGCCGGTTTGAAAATCCGATGAACGCCGGGTTCGGAAGAAAAAATGGCTGTCGTCCCGGCGTGGGACAAAGGTAGGATGAACTATGACCCGGGTGGTCGGAGCTTCGAAGGAATTCGAAACCGTTCCTGAGCCGGCCCGAGGCGGCGTGCGTTCGGCCGGATCATTTCCCATCACGAAACCCGTTCGGAATGTTCCCGGGACCATGTCGCGCTCCATCCATTGCCTTCACTGCGGCGTCAGCCTGACCCTCCCCCCGGAGGCGGAAGGCCGGCGCGTGAAATGCCCCAAGTGCGGCGGGCGCTTTCAGGTCGGCGGACTCGGGGACGCGCCGAAGCCGGCCGCGCCGGCGTCGCAGGCGCCCGACCACCCCGACTCGACGTTCGAACTCCCGCGCAAGCCCAGCTCGGTCGAAGTGCCCGTGGTGCCGGACAGGCCGAGCTCCGGCGACCTGCCGTTCCTGCCGGTCGCCGAAGGGGACCTGCGCGAGACGTTCGAATTGCCGATGATGACCGAGGGGGCGGTCGCGGCGGCGACCTCTAAGTCCCCCGCCGCCGGCCGGTCGACGGCCGACGCGACGGCCCTGTTCGACGACAAGCCGGTCGCCCCCCGGCGGAAGGCCGGGGCCGAGGCGCGGGCGACGGCCCGCCGCTGCCCGACCTGTGGCGGGGTGGTCCCGGTCGGCATGTCGATCTGCCAGACGTGCGGGCTCGACCTCGAAACCGGCGCGCGGGTCGACCTGATGGACGACCTCTCCCCGCCCGCGCCGCCGCGCAACACCAGCCTGCCGATCGCGATGACCATCGTCGGCGGCCTGAGCCTCGCCGCGAGCGTGGCGCTGGCGGCGTTCGCCTCCCTCCGCTGGCTCAACGGGATGGAGGGGGCCCAGTACTTCGTCCCGGTCGCGGCCTTCGGGGCCTACGCCGCCGTCCAGTTCCTGCGCGCCCGGTCGGTCAAGCTCCTCCTGGTCGCCCTGACCCTCGGGGCCGTGATCGACCTCGTCGCCCTGATCGCCCTGCCGATCGCGAACGCGCAATCCGAAACCCAGGTCGTCCAACGGACGACCGCCACCGACGACCCCGACGCCGCGGACGAGGTGATCCGGCCCCTCGCCGAACGGCTCGACACGAACCAGATCACGACCGGCATCGCCCTGCTGGTCCTGTACGCCTTGGTGTGCGTCTACCTGCTTTCGCCCCAGGTGCAGAAGCAATTCCGGAAGTGACCGACGGGGCCGGCCCCCCGCTCGACCCGGGTCAGGCGGTCGCGCTGTCGAGCGGGCTGCGCCAAACGGGTCGGGGGGGGAAGAGGATCCGGGCGGCGTCGAGCGCGGTGGCGGTCGAGGAGACGAACCCGTCCTCGGCCGCGGCGACGTCGACACCCGTGTGGCCCATGGCCAGGCGGAGGAAGCCGGCCTGGGTTAACGTCAGGTGCCGGCGGCTGAGCTTGTCGTGCTCGATCCGGGACCGGCTCGCCGACCCTTCGATATGGAGGAGCCAGCGGCGGTCGCCCACCGTCAGGCCGAGTTCCAGCGGCAACGGCCCCCCCGCCTCGACGGCCCGGCGCGACAGCTCGGGGAGGATCGCCTTGAGGAACCGTTCGGTGTCCGGGATGTGGTACATCGAACAACTCCCCTCGTACTCCTCCTGGTCGATCACCCGGCCCGAGGCCGCGCGGAACGCCTCGCGGACGGGGTGCCCGGGCGGGGCGTACGCGATCACCTCGGGGTAGGCCCGCTCCAGCGCCTCGGCGCGGACCCGACCGAGCAGGGCCCGGAGGGCCTGGGGGTAAGAGGGGTGGGTGGCGATTTCCAGGATCTTGTGGTCCTTCACGAACGCGTAGCCGCGGACCGTCTCCCCCTGGCAGGCGACCCAGATGACGTGGGCGTATTTGCGGCCGATGACCCAACGCCAGTAGTCTTCGGAGCGGACGATGCTCCCGTTGACGCCGGCGAACTGGAGGTCGTAGAGGGCCATCAGGTCGTTCAACTCGACCTGCCGCCAGGGTCGGACGTGCCAGGCGCCGCCCCGGCCCTCGATGACGCCGTCGCTCACGGCCGGGAGGTTGCGGCTGAGGGTCTGGGCGAACGTCTGGCGGCCGCAGATCCCCCAGCCGAGCGGCCGGTAGAACTGGGGCATGCCGGTCGTCAACACCTGGAGGACGGCGCCGCTCTGCCGCGCCCGGTCGTCGGCCAGGCGGAGGAGGTTCTGGGCGAACCCGAGGCCCCGGTATTCGGGGAGGGTGCCGACCCACATCACGCCGTTCAACGGGACCTTCACCGAGCCGAACCGGACGTCGCGGGCCGTCAGGTGGATGTGGCTGGCGATCCGGCCCTCGACCTTGGCGAGCAGGCGCTGGTCGGGGCTGTAAAACGGGTCGCTGAGCGCCCCGAGGAACGACTCCCGGTCCGGTCCGTGGAAGACGTGGAGGAGCGTCTGATAGACCGCCTCGTGATCGGCCTCGGTGCCGATGACGAACTCGACGGTACCACGGCGGAGGGGCAGTCGTTGCGTCGGCGCCGGAGCTTTCATCGGGACGATCACCTTCAATGCGGGACGCGCCGTCGGAACCGGAATGGTTCAGAGACCGGATCGGCCTGGGCGGGACGGACGTGCGGTCGACGACCGATCGGGCGTCGACCCTTATCGTGCCCGAGAAAGGGCCGGAGGCTCCGGTCGTCGTATGCCGCCCCGTTACTTCTATTCTACGGGCAAGAAGACGGCTCCGCCTCAAGCTAGACCCGTTTCCCGCGTTTTTTTTCGGCAACGCCCACGGGCCAAGCTTTTACGACCTCCCGCCGCTCAGCCGCCCGCGAGTTTAAGCCCGGGGATGGCGTGCTCCAGGGCCCGGCGGAGTTTCCGGCGCGAGTGGAGGACCGACGCGTACTCCCGGCTGCGGGCGACGCCGTTCCTGTGGACGGAGGCGAGGAGCGCCTGGCGTTCCGCCTCGACGGCCGCGCGGCGGTCGGCGACGAACGGCTGAAGGGCCTCGTTGCACCGGCGGATCGACCGGAAGCGTTCCAACTTCTCGCCCTCGGTCTCGGCCGGCGCGGCGACGGCCCGGTGCTTCGCCTCGATCCAACGGGCCGCGACCGGTTCGGCCGGGTCGGCGAGGTGGCGGTCGGGATTGTACGTCAGGTCCCGCAACTCCCGCGCCGCCGCCGCGAGCCGGGCCGGGGCCGAGGCGTCGGAGTCGAGGCCGAGCCAGAGGGTCATCGACAACGTCATATAGCCCGGCGGCTCGATCCCGAAGAACCGGCCGGAGACGGCGTCGCCGAGTTCGTCGTACTTGGCGCCGCCGATCCCGTGGAGGAACAGGTCGCCCAGCAGATAACGCGCGAACATGGTCGTCGTTAACGCCCGGGTGCGGAGGCGGACGCCCCGCTCGGGGAGCGTGAGGAGTTGTTCGACGGCGCAACACGCCTCGCGGTCGGGGGCGAGCGGGATCTCGGCGAGCGGCTCGTCCTCGCCGCCGATCCGCAACTGCATGGTCCGCCGTAACTGGCGGACGAGGAGCGGGCGTCTCCTCGGCTCGGTGGCCCGCCAGACCCAGAACGGCGCTTCGAGCCAGTCGTCCTGCCGGCCGAGCGCCGGCACCGGGTGGTGGCGGCTCCGGATGTGGTAAAGCGCCCGGTAGCGCCGGAGCGCGTCGTTATGAACGTCTTGGAACCGGGGCAGGTGGGCCAACAGGTGCGACGCGAACCAAAGAAACCCTTCCGTTTCGCACAGGACGCTGAGCGGCACTTCGGCGTTCCGAACGCCGAGCGACGCCTCCACCCCGTGTCGGGCCAGGGCGAACCGTAGCCCCAACTTTGACGTCCGATCCCGGAGACCGACCGCCTTCGGCCAGAACTCGTCGAGGACGGGGTCGTCGATCGCACCACCGAGCGTTTCGCGGGCCCGCCCGGCGAACGACTCGAAAAGGGCCTCGTCTTGAACCGACAGGTCTTCGTACGGGACCTCACCCGCCCACTCGTCGAAAGGGACCCGCTCGATACGCAGGTCCCCCCCGAGGTCGCGCGGGACCTTGAGGGCGGCCGACTTGGGGATGTCGTTGTCGACGATCAGGTTGAGGGCCGCCGCGCCAACCTGTCGGGCGATCCGCGCGGCGGCGAAGTTCTTGACCCAGCCCCCGGGGTGGAAGCGTCCGGGCTGGTGGCCGGGGCCGACCAGGCGGGGGGGGGCGTCGTCCGGGCCAGAGGAGGGGAGGGGGGCGTCGGCCCCGGCGTCGGCCAGGAACGTCCGCGCGCGTTCGAGGGCCTGGGCGCGGACGTAGGGCCGGAGGCGGGAGGCGGGGCGGCCCTGGAAGTCGTACTCCCAGTGGTCGAGGCGGTCCCGGTTCGAGGCGAAGAGGTCGGCCGACCCGTCCAGGGGGGGCTCCGCCAGCAAGGCGCCGTCGGTCGAGGGGGCCCGCAGGCGATGCGCTTCCATCAACGACAGCCCCCGGCGACTTCCAGGCCCGAACGCTTCAGCGCGTCTTGGAACACCTTACGGTAGTGGGCGAGCCGGTACGACGCGTCGTCGAGCGACCCGCCGAAAGCCCGCGACTCGTCGAGGTAGATCAACGGGACCGGCACTTCGACGACCTTCATCCCGTGCTCGACCGCCTGCACCCAAACCTGGAGCGGCATCGCGTAGCCGAGGTCGGTGATGTCGAACTTGGCCAGGGCCGAGGTGCGATACCCCTTGAACCCGCAGAAGGCGTCGGTCAGGTTGAGGCCGAGGCACTCGTTGAGCCAGCGGGTGACCTCGACGTTGATCTTCCGCCGTTCCTCCGGGGGGACCTGGGACGGGTCGAAGATTTTGAGGTAGCGGCTCCCCGAAACGAGGTCCGCCTCGGCGAGGTGGGAGGCGACCATCGGGATCAGCGACGGCTCGTGCTGGCCGTCGCAGTCGATGGTCACGAGGCCGTCGTACTTCGCCTCGATCGTCCGGTTGAAGGCGCTTCGGAGCCCGGCCCCGTAGCCGAGGTTCCTGGGGTGCCGGATGACCTGGACCTGGGGGAACTGGCGGAGCAGGTCGGGGGTGCGGTCCGTCGAACCGTCGTCGACGACGAGGACGTCGCCGGCGTAACGGAGCACCTCCGTGAGGACCGGCTCGAGGTGCGCTTCCTCGTTATAGACCGGGATCGCGGTCAGCACTCGCATCGTCGGCAAGGCCCCTGGAGTCGAATCTTTAAAGGGACTTACGCCCCGTCTACGCCGGACCTTCGCATTCTAGTTGGCGGGGGGAGGAAGTCAACGAGGCGCGGTTGCAGGGGGCGGCGACACCCCCTTGACCGCGTCGTCGCCCGGGTCCTAGCATATTCTCCATCCTCAATTGTCGTGCTGAACGACTCCCGGCCTTGTCGCCCTCATCCACCATTTCGCGGCCCCCTCGATGACGAAACCCGAAGCCCAAGAATCGATTCCGGAATCCGAACGGGCCGCCACACCCCCCGACGACGCCGTGGTGGGCGACGCCGAGGCGGGTCGGGCCGAGCCCGAGCCCTGGACGCCGGAACGCGCCACCGAATGGAACGCGTATTACGACCATTACGTGGCCTTCGCCGTCCTCCTGCTCGCCTTCATCGCGTCGGCGAACCGGATCACCCACTCCTCGATCTGGAACCAGTTGCAGGTCGGCCACCAGATCGCCGCGCGGTCCGCGCCGGTGACGACCGACCTGTTCTCCTACACCGAGGCGGGGAAGCCGTGGGTGAACGTCCCCTGGCTGTTCGACTGGGCCCACGCCGCCGTCTACAAATTGGCGTACGGCCTCACACCGACGGTCCCGTCCGACCCGGCCGGGTCGGTGGCGAAGGCGGAACAGGTCGGGGCCGGAACGCTGATCGCGCTCAACGCGCTGGCGCGCCTCCTGACGGCGGCGTTTCTCATCAGCATTCGAAAGTCGGGGCCCGGGAAATGGTGGTCGGCGACCTGTGCGGCGCTCGCCGTCGGGGCCGTCCTCGCGCCGGGGGGGATTGAACTCGGGGGGATCGCCGCCCCGAGCTCGGTCACGCCGGGGACCTGGGGCTTACTCTTCACGGCCGTCGAACTCTGGCTCCTTTTCCGCGCGACGGTCCTCGGACGTCGGGGCGCGGCGTTCGCGCTGATCCCCCTGTTCGCCCTCTGGGCGAACGTGGACGAGTCGTTCTTCACCGGCCTCCTCATCCTCGCGGCCGCGACGGTCGGCCTCGTCCGCCCCGCGCCTGCCCCCAAGGGCCAGGCGACGGCCGGGCTCGGCCTGACGACCGCCCTGGCGGTCCTCGTCGCGTGCGCCCTTGCCTGTTTGGTGAACCCGTCGACGGTCCAGGTCTACCGAGCCGGGCTGGACCCCTTGCTCTCGCTCTTCCGGCCGGCGACCGACGTGGTCACGATCGACCAACTCTCTTATTTCGGTAAAGGGCTGGCCGACCAGGCGGGCGACCGGGTCCGGCTCCTCCAGGGGTACTACCTGATCCTGGTGGCGCTCGGGGTCGGATCGTTCGTGTTGAACCGCCGCCGGTTTTCCCTCAGCCGGTTCCTCGTGTTCGCCCTGGCGTCGGTGCTCTGGGGCGTCCTGATCCGCTACCAGCCCGAGTTCGCCCTCGTTTTCGCCGTCACCGTCGGCCTGAACGGCCAGGAGTGGTACCAGGACCAGTTCGGCACGGTCGGCCGGGTCGGCTGGGGCTGGTCGTTCTGGTCGGTGGGGGGGCGGATGCTGACCATCACGCTCGTCTTCCTTTGCGTCGGGAAGGCGCTCCTCGGCGGCCTGCCGATCCCGGGCTTCGCCCCGTCGCTGTCCGACCCCCGGTTCGGGTTCGGGTTCGACCGCGGCGACTTCGCGTTCGAAGCGGCCGACTTTCTGAAGACGGCGCCGATCCAGGGGAACATCCTCAACACGACGATGGCCCAGGGCGACGCCCTCGTCTGGCGCGCGTTCCCCGAGCGCAAGACCTACATGGACGGCCGCCCGCACCTGTTCCCCCCCGACGTGCGGAACCAGCTTCAGCAAGTCCGCAAGGCCCTCAGCGAGGACGACCAGGACGTTTGGAAGCCGGTGCTCGACCGTTACCAGGTGAGCACGGTCCTGATTAACCCCCTGTCGGCCCCGAACACGCACCGGACGCTCTCGCAGAGCCCGAACTGGATCCCGTTCTACGACGACGGCCAGGTCGTCATGTTCGGCCGGACCGACGCCGCCGAGGCCGACGTCGCGTTCTTCACCGAGAACCGGCTCGACCCGGACACGTGGGCCTACAAGAAGTCGAAGCCGACGCCCGCGGTGGACCGCCCCCCCACGCCGGTGACCTGGATGGACTCGGTCTTCCAGACGCGGTCGTTGGAGCACCCGCAGCCGCACACGGAGTCGGCCCGGCGCTGGCTCTCGGCGGCCGACCCCGGCCAGGCCGGGCTCGCGCTCCCCGACCCGGCCCGGTGCCTCCTCGCCATCCGCGAGGCCCGCACCGCCCTGGCCGCGAAGCCGGACGACGGCCAGGCCTTCCGCCTCCTCGCCGCCGCCTACCGGGCCCTGATGATGCAGGAAAACGCCCTGCTCGCCGGGGTGAAGATCGCGCCCGAGAACGCCGCCCAGATTAACCAACTCGTCCCGCGAACCGACCTCCTCATGCCCCGCTTCCGGCAGCGGGTCACGGCGCTCAACTACGCCATCCAGACGACCCCCCCGCCCCGGACTGCGGCGGCCCGCCACGAGCTTCAGTCGCTCAACATGGAGTTGTTCCAACTCTTCCTGTCGGTCAACTTCATCGACCTGGCCCGCGACCACCTCCGCGCCGTGCTCGATAAGAGCGAGCCGGGGGACTTTACCCCCGAGCAGCGGACGAGGCTCGCGCAAGACCTCGCGCAGCTCGACGAGCGGGTGAACCAGGTCCAGAACGCCATGAGCGAGGCGGCGGTCGAACAGCAGTCGAACCCGATCTCGCTGGCCTCCTTCGCCGCCGCCCAAGGCGCCCCGGGGATCGCCATCCACGAGTTGGAAGAGGCCGACCGCACCGGGACGAACCCGGCGCTGGTCAAGCCGCGGCTGATCGACCTGTATTGCGAGACCGGCCAGCCCGAAAAAGCGATCGAGTTGTTCAGCACCGGGACGATCAACGACCCGGCGTTCGGTTCCGACCCAGGTTCCCCCGCGCTCCGACAGGGTCGGGCCTACGCGCTCCTCGGCAACGACGAGTACGCCGCCACCCTGATGTCGAAGTACGCCATCCCGGCCCTCCGTTACACCCGGGCGAACGCCTCGATCGCGGCGGCCACGAACCTGGTCCGGGGCGGGGTTAAGGGGACGACCGCCGCCCTCCTCGACATCCCGGAGAAGATCGGCGTCCAGGCCCAGTGGGAGTTCGAAGCCGGCCTCTGCCACCTCGAAGCCGGCGCACCCGACCTCGCGGCCGAACACTTCACCAAGGCCCTAACGCTGGTCCCCGGGATGCCCCAGCGGCCGATCGCCGCCTACTACCTCGAAAAGATCGGCAAGCCCGTCCCGCCGCCGCCGGCGTCCTCGACGACTCCCGCCCCTTCGGCCGAGGTCAAGGAACCGGAGAAGGGGGCAGAGGCCGAGAAGCCCGAGGGCAAGCCGACCGAGCCCGCCGAGTCGAAAGCGGAAGAGAAGCCTAAGGCCGAGGAAAAACCCAAGGCGGATAAGGCCGAGGGTAAGCCGGCCGAACCCGCCGGGGAGAAGGCCGAGACGCCGAAAGCCGAAGAAAAGAAGGCCGAGGAAAAGCCCAAAGCGGCCGAGGAGCCGAAGAAGGAAGGACCCAAGCCGGAATAACGCGGCCCGTCCGGATTTCCTTGGATAAACTCGCCGGGCGGCGGCCTCTTCTCAAAGAGGCCGTCGCCCGCTGTTTTTTGCTTATCAGCAGCCTCGCCGTGGGGCGGCGGCCTGCCTTCGGGACGTTAGGGCGTCCCGATCAGGGTCACGTTGTCGACCCGGCAGACGACGTCCTGAAAGTCGTCGTTCGTGGAATACTCCCAGCCGATCAGGTAGCTGTGGGGGACGATCTGGCCCGTCTTCTTGTCGCGGTACGGGTAGATCATGGCCTTGTACGGCTGCTTGGCGAGTCGGGCGTTGACCGCGGCGACGACCCCGGGCTGCGTGAAGACGCCGCCGTCCTTGAGGCCGTCGTTGGAGACCCA
>Ga0164243_10014479_pt1 | contig 10981 bp, 13 predicted proteins | sample OricompcompostOP_FD_108781 | JGI IMG/M metagenome (GOLD analysis project Ga0164243, IMG submission 108781) | Organic Plus compost microbial communities from Emeryville, California, USA - Original compost - Organic plus compost (OP) | ecosystem: Engineered > Solid waste > Mixed feedstock >...
CCATCCCTTAGCCTTCAAGGTTGAGATTTAGTCCTGATGGACTTTGGTCCTATAGCTCAGTTGGTTAGAGCACCTGACTCATAATCAGGGGGTCCCAGGTTCAAGCCCTGGTGGGACCACGAAATTTTCGCGAAAGCGCCGGTAAAATCGGCGCTTTTTGCATTTCTGCCGGTTTGGTTGTCCGTATGGTGGTCCCTGGCTTTTTCTGGGCGCCATAATTGTGCTTTGAGTTTGTTTTTCATTTCTATTATTTTTTTCTGATTTTATTTATTCTTTGGTATTTCCAACTGGAAATTTGGGAATTTCTTCCGATGGTCAGCAGGTAAAGCTCAAACACCTCAATGAGCCTCCATGCTGGGCCAGCATATCACAGTTTATTTTTATTACCTGATAACCGTATCTGGATAGCGCTTCTTCGTTTACATTATTATAGTACATGGTTTCTTTCAGGTTGGTTAATGTGTATTCGGGTAGAATAATCGTGTTATTTAACCGGAGAAAGTTTACGTAACAGCCATTTGCTGTATAGGTGCAGCATTTCTTTTTAGCCTCACACTGGCAGGGAATGGAATACCCTAATGGCCTTTCCTGCATGGGTTGAATCCTTAGATTCAGATTGGCGCATATTCCTCTTAATGTATCCAGATATTTAATATCATCTTTCAGGCTATCTAATTTAGGGTATTCACTAATGCAGATAATATCATCCTCGATAAATCCCATATAGCCGTCAGTGTGCCCCACTACGTCCCCTTTGTTCATTGGGACAAAAATTGGCGTTACGCCCATCTTATCCTTAATAATAGCAGTTATCTCACCTTCTGGTAGGTCATTGTCTTGCAGTAGCTTTTCTGTAATTAAGGCAAATCGGTGATTTGCTATGAAATTACCGCCATCTAATTTTAACGGTATCTGTACAATTCCCTTCTGCAGGTGGTCCTTAATTATATTGATAGCAATATTATTAAGGCTCCGGTAGTTCATCGTCTTAGCTAGGTAATTACAGTAGTTAGGTTCATAGATGGGCTTATAAATATGTTCACCATTAGAGATACCCATTACATCTCTCAGCCAGATTTCATTCCAGCCTTCCTCTACGATAATATCCATCGCCCTTCTGGGAAACTTAAATTCCAGTTTCTGCCTGGCTCTGATGTTACTAACGATGACGTGTAAATGAATTTCAGGAGGTATCTTGGTAATTAACTTATCGAAGAATGGGACTAGTTCATCATACTCATTATTGAAGCCATCTGGATAGGCAAGAAAGAGATGATTTACCTTATCAAAATCTGCTTTTACCATCTTTTTGAAGGGTTTTTAAATTTTTCTTGCGAAGGTAAAAAGGGGTCTAAGGGAGGCCAAAGATTTTGAAAGGTTTCGAAAACCTTTAATTGTATTTAATGTATTGATAATAAATGAATAATAAAGATTTCTATTGCTTTTCTTCAATTCTTTATTAGTGAGTATCTTTGTAAGATTCTAGCTAAATAAAATTGCGAATTACTAAAAAAATTAGTAATTTAGATTGATAAAGCAATTAGAAAATTCCTTAATATTACTTTTATGAAAAAGATAGATAATCGGAAAGATATATTGTTACTGCTTTTATATTCTCCGGGTGTTAATGGTATAGTGAATGAAAGTATTATAGGTAGAACTAGGTTGATTAAAATGCTTTTTCTGTTTAAAAACGAAGTGTGGAAGAAATTTAAATCAAATACGCAGCTCAGTGATGAAAATATGTATTCTTTCTTTCCTTGGAATTATGGACCTTTTTCGTCTGAAGTATATGACGATGTAACTTTCTTCAATTTGAGAGGCTTTGTTGAGATAAATTTAACATCGCAGGAGGCCATAGTGGAATCAGTTGAAGAGTGGAATTTCTATCAAGAACAGTATGGTCAAGACGATTCCGCGGGTATTCAGGAATATCAAGAAGAAGAATTCAGGTTGACCGATAAAGGATCTGCTTTTACTAAAGAACTATATGATTCATTAAGTAGTAATCAAAAGGAGATATTGAAGGAATTTAAATCAAGAATAACTTCAATGCCTTTAAGAGCCTTGCTAAGATATGTATATAAGCAATACGATGATTTTACATCTAATTCTGTTATAAAAAATGATATTCTTGGAGGTTAATCTTTCTACGTTATTTGAATCTGTTAGTCAAGCCGCGATAGTGACGCCTATTGTGCAATTAATAATTGGTGGTTTGGCAAATGTATTTAAAAGGTGGTTTATAGATAAACAAGACTTTAATCGTCGGGCCACATTTAGAATGGAAAAACTAACTGAAGAGTTAACTGACCAATTAACTATGATTTTTGATAGAGCAATAAATAGCTCTATTCCATTACGAGGTCAACCTCCTCAATATCCTGATATTATGCATAATTATCACAGGTCTTTAATTTTGCATAATAAACGAATAACAGAATTAAGAATAATAAATCTTAAATATAGATTCCTAGACAGGTTACTTTTAATAACAACTATATTAGGACTGATTTTGTTGATATTAAATTGCTTAAAGGGACTTAGTCCATATATATTTACTATCAGCATTCTATTTATTATTCTGCAGATTATAGTAATAATAGCAATGTACAAGAACGTGGAGAAATTAGAAACGTATGAACAAAACCCTAACTAAGTCGCAAGTAGAAAAAGTTGACGGAAAGCTATTAGAATATTCTGTAGTTAAGCATATTAGTGCCTATCTAAAAAATCTTGACTATGATATATTACATGAAGTACCCAATATGGGACAGAGTGTTGATATTGTTGGGAAGAAAGGAAGATGGCTGACTTTTATTGAAGTCAAAATTCATAATTGGAATAGAGCATTTGAACAATGTAAAACACACGAATTAGTTGCAGATTTTATCTTTATTGGAATAGCCACAAAAAAAGTTTCAGAACAATTAATAATTAAAGCTAGAGAGAAAGGATACGGAATAATACATTTTAATCCGGATAATGGTTTATGTGAGTTTATTGTTAAACCATCTTTAAATAAAAAAGTCTGGCTTCCGCAACGAGAGGTTTTATTGTCAAAAATTCAAAACATCAAAAAGTATGGCTGTCCAACATTGGATGACGTTTGGAACATTCGCTGAGCAGAGATATTTTATCTATCCAGATAAAAACACCTATGATGGCATAATATTTAATGCTAATATGGTAATGCATGCGCCTAGCGGATTAGCGGCTTTCTTAATGGAGAAAACCAGAGAAAAAATGCCCTATATAATTGATCCATTGACGCATGCTTTCCAACATGACCCCTCTGTTATTACAGCTAAAAAGAAGGATGGAACGTCGGAAATAAAGGCCCCTATAAAAAATCTTGCGAATGTCTATGGTGGACCAATTGAAACCTTTGTAGGTACAAAACCTGTTCAGCCTAAGGATTTTGGTGATAAAAGAGTTTTGAAGGATTTTGTGTATAATGTTTTAAAATTTCAAAAAGAATATCTCTCCAATTTAATGGCAGACAGCGATGTAAATAAAAAATATCTTGAGCATACTGAAGAAGATCTAAAACCGTATTGTTTGGTAGCTCCATATTTTTATATGACAGAGAGTACTTATAATCTTTGGCTTCCTATTATTGTTGATGCTCTTAAAATTAGTAAAGAATTTGATGAATTTAGTTCCTGTAAAATCTTTTCGTCTATTGTTGTTAGTCAAGGAGTTATTTTAGATAACGATATTGTAGATAGGATTAACGAACAGTTACAAGCCACTTCGGCAGATGGCTTTTTGCTATGGGTTGATGGGCTGGAAGAATATAATGCAGGGAGAGTTGAATTAAGGGGCTTGTTGAAGTTATCAACAGGACTAAGAAATAATTTTTCTAGGGAGGTTATTAATTTGCATGGAGGGTATTTTTCAATCTTAGCAGGAGGTGGACAATTTAATCACTCCTATCTCACAGGGGTTGCCCATGGCCCAGAATTTGGAGAAACAAGGGCTGTAGTACCTGTAGGGGGAGGAATACCAATTGCTAAATTTTATATTCCTAAATTACACAATAGAGTAAAATACAATGATGCGCTAACTTTTTTTTCATATAAAAATTGGCTTGTAGACGCTCCTACTTTTTATAAGAATGTCTGCAATTGCCCTGAATGCCGTGCCGTTATCGGAGGTGATATTACAAACTTTAGATTATATGGAATTACTGATTCAAAGCCAGTTAAGAGAGGTAGTGGTTTTGTTACAATAGATTATCCAACAAAAGAAACGAAAGAGCACTGTTTAAAGCATTATTTACAAATAAAAAAGGTAGAATATCAGTTTGCGTCAACTAAAACTAGGAAGGAACTGCTTGATAATTTGCAGCAAGGTATAGATGAATATGTTGACATTACTGGTATGGATTATTTATCTTATTTGCAAAATTGGATAACTGTTTTATCTTCCTACTAATGCAAGAAACAAACTTATTCAGCTACAGACCTGTTTCTGATATTTATTTCCTCTACGACAAAGCCTACTTTTCTTAAAAGAAGATTGTCTGTTCTAAAAAAAACTGTATGTGCTCCGGCATCCGCCTTTCCTTGGCTATGTTGTTGTTTAATTATCCTCTGTTGCTCCTTTAATAATTCATTATATAACTTTTCATTGGATTTATCAGTAGTTGATATTGATATAGAAATGCCACTGTTTTGCAATCTTCCATTATTCCAACTGCTTAACATTCCGGCATAATCCCATTCAAAGCCGTAAATCAGGAAGTCCTTATTATTTATTTTTATGACCTCAGGTAGAGATTCACCTATTGCCAAACCAAATGGGAATTTCCAATTTCCTCCTTTTTTTCTACACGAAACATAAGTAACTCCTTCCTTTCCAAATATAACTTGTAAAGAATTTTTATCATTTTTAAATACTGTGAAAGTATTTGAATCAATATTTCCATCTTTATTATCCGCTTCAATATTTTCTTTCCCAAAAGCTTTTATTAGATCAAAAGGAGTTTTCATTTTCAATATTACTTTTATGTCCCAGTTAATTGCAGGATAGTTTGAAACATTGTTGTAATATTTTTGAGTTGCATCTTCCTCTATCAATTCAATTGCTTCTATGCAATTACCAACAAATACAGTTTCACCAGCACTAAACTGTAAAATTGAAATACCGATATTTTCAGGTTTCATATAGTTTAACTGACTCAAAGTGAAACTTTTGTCAAAAAAAGATATTGGGTACAAACTATAAATGTTATCATTAGTAAATGGTGCTTTCTCTATCTTAGTAAAGAAAAATCCATATCCCATAGAATTGCGATAATCTCCTTTATAAATACTTCCTGCCATATGTGGGTTTGACAAGAAAGATGCATTACAAACTGTACCGGATTGTAAGGAGCCATCGCTAACTTGTATTTTAACCTTAGTATTTGATTTTAAAACCCATTTCTTACCTGCGGGTACTGTTTTCATTTCCTTAGTTATGACTACAATTTTTCTATCAATTTCTTGACCGTTCATAAATGATGGTATTGCTAATAATATCAAGAGAAGAGCTTTTTTATTCATGGCGTTACTATTATTTATATTTAAAGGAAATAGAACAGTATATGCAAGATTTGAACAGTAAGTGCGTGTAGAAGAAAGGCTTAATTAATGCCATCCATTTTCTGTATTTTTAAATTCCACCCAACCTTTAATCTCTTTAATTTGGTCTGATTTATAATGGTAGTAATTGTTAATATCAAAGTTGAACTTATGATTTTTGGCCTCTTCTTTTAATTCAGCATCAGTAATCAAATTTTTAAGATCATCTCTAAATAAACTGTGGGCATTTAGCTTAAATCTAATAGTCATTGAATATTGAAACCGGTAAACTTCTTGTCCAGATATGAAAAGATTTTCACCATTGGTTTTGTCAAATTTGATCACATCAAAAATGTCTGTTGATCTAAGCGTATTGAATTTTTGAGCCTTTACCTTTTCAAATGCCATAGCCGCATTGGGTTTTGTTTTAATAGCTGAACATGAGGAAATAAGGATTAAAAGGGATAAAATGAAACGCATTTAAAAGATGTTTAATAGATTAAGGAATGCATTGCAATTTAATTAAATAACGCATATATGCGTCAATTAAAATCACATCGATATGCCATCTTTCCGATGTGATCAATGTGAAAAATATCACTTTGGTAAAGGCATTGGGTGCCAGAATCAGAGAATTACGCCTACAAAAGGAGATGTCGCAAGAGGACTTGGCGAACGAGGCCGATGTTCCCCTATCTCAAATTGGGCGCATTGAGAGAGGGGAAAACAATCCAACCATATCTACGCTTTACGTAATTGCTCAAGCATTGGACACGGATTTGAAATCATTGGTAGATATCAAGTTGAAAAAATAGCTTTCTGAAATGAAGGTATGCAGGAGCCTTTTAATACCCAAATCCTTTTGAATATTTCGAGAATATATAAATATATATTTATAATTAAATATCCTCTATCGAAAAGCAAGAAAGTTGAAAATCCTCAAATTTCCTAAACCCCAATAGTCCTAAGGGAAGGTAACTGTCTGGCTCTATAAATAGGAATAAGAAACAGGAGGGCCGGCCTCACCAACATAATGCACTATACGGCCACTATGGCCGCTATATTAACCTGGTAAAAATCAGGCGGCATCCTCGCCGAAAAAATTCTCATGGTCGTATAGGGGCCATAGTGGTCGTATAATGAATAATCCAACGACAAGTATTTAGGAAGACCCAAGCGCCCTCCATATATTCTACAAAAAAGATGCTGTACTTTAAAGCACAGCATCAACAGCGTTTATGAGATAACCAAAGCCTTGTTCTCTGCAATAGAATCCTCCAATAACTTTTTTAACCACTGAAGTCCAGCATCAGAGATTGTTAAGAGCACATATCGTATCTTGTAGGACGTTTTACCTTTATACATTTCCTTGTACTCATAACGGAGATAACCGGCATCAACAAGCTCCTGCTTGGGAATATGAGCTTTATTGATTATCCCCTTACTCTGCATAAAACTAAAAATCATGTTTCTACCAATTCCCATGTTCAGCAAACGTGCTGCTTGATAAAAATTATAGTATTTCATTTTATTTTTTTTAGGAAACCAAGGGTTTAGGAAATTCAAAGATTTTTTCAACCCTTGACTAGTTGTTACAATAAATTAGACTTTCTGATATTGGTTGTGCTCAATCCTTTCCAGTAAACCACTCTGAATAAGGGCAGATAAATAATTTTCTGCAGTCTTTTCCTTAATGCTCAGCAGGCTGGCGATTTCCATTGCTGTTGCACGCTGGAAAGTAGATGGCAATTTTTCAAGGAACATTGCCTTCCGGCCCTCAACAGACTTCATACTGCGTTGGCGCCGAAGTTGGTTGTATATCTTGGTGGTGTGGCTTAAAAGCACTTCTGTCAACTTTAATGCGGTCTTGAAGTCGGTATCATCACATGTAAACCGGCTGGGGATTTCTAACTTCATGCACCTAGTCACTGTCAAGATCATGGCAATTCTAAAAGTGATAAGTCCAAGCCTGCGCACGCTTGCAATAATCTGATCTCCATAAAGATCATGTAACTCCTCTTGCCTAACTGTGAACCACTCCATAAACCGTTTCTCTTGCTCCGGTTTCAGTTCAAACGGTATAATGCCGTCATTTTCTGCGGCTTTCTGGCTAACTGCTACTGAATGCTGGCGCAACTGAACCGCCCTTGATGCGAAATCCCCATCAGGGGATTCCTTGGTTCTATCAAAGACATTCTTCCAAACTATAGATAGCGGGAAATCATAGAAAATAAAGCGGGAGAAAAAACCATTTTCTACACTGGACAGCAGGTTTCTTATCTGATCTGGAGTACCGGAAAGAACCACCGAGAGGAAGGATCGTTCAATGGAAACATATTCATCATTCATTTTGCGTTGTAACTCAATTGGCTCATGGTGAAAGGCTTTACGTAACGTATCGGAGAATCCACCCCATTCCTTACCTATGGCTTGACTAAGAGTGTCGGCTTCTGTATCCAGCATAACCCCAAAATTGCCATTCGCTTTTAGCGTTTGAATGACCTTGCTGGCAGAGGTGTTCGCCGGAATAAAGAAAAGCTGGCGCTCTGGCTTTATAGGAGCCTCCATCTGCTGGTCTTCTTTAAGGGCTTCTTTGTAGGCTTCAAGAGCTGTTTCATATTCTGTTAATGCTTTACGGTAGCGGCTTTCACAATCTTTATGTATTTCCTCACCTAACCGGCGGGCCCAACTCATAACGCCTTTCCCTGCTGAAGCAGGTGCACTGATAAAAAGGAACAAATTCATGCCTACCATGTTATTATTGTAGTTTCCCTGCACATCTGGAAAGCAACTACTTAACACCCCCAAGGCAGATAAAAGAAAAACATCGCGTTCTCTTCCCCTATCGAAGTGGTGGGCAAGGCCTTTTAACATTGGAGGCAAGGCGTGGTAGACCTCTTCCGGCAGGATTGGAGTTTCGAAATCATATCCTTCCTCTATGTGCCAAGAGTTGAAGTCAGAAGCAAACCTAGCATATGCGTCCTTCGTCAACAATCTTACTCTGGCCTCAAAGTCAGAAGACTGCTGGTATTCATCCCGTACGGCAGCACTATCTCTAAAATTTTGGATTATCAACTGGTAGGTTCTTTCTTCTTCGATACCATACTGGTTACACATGCCGGCGAGCTTGAAGAGATAATACTCTATTGGTGACCGTTTGGTTCCCTCCTTCTTATTCAGAATAGAGATAAAGTTGTTGAAATTGGACTGCGCCCCTTTGTTTCGTTTGTCCATCTTGAAAAGATAGGTATCTCCTGGTTGAAGGGAATGCCATCCAAAGCAGGAAGCCTGCTCACCTGTAATTTTTTCTTCTTTATACATTTTAAATTATTTAGCTGATTAAGAGAGGAAGCGTTTCTGCCGCTTCGGTGTTTCGAATGCTGCATCAAGGTCCTTTTTAAGATACCGAACCTGCTTGCCGAGGCGCATAACTTTAACAAGCCCCTTTTGTGTATAGGCGTGCAAAGTGGGTAATGAAATTTGTAGATAGTCCGCAGCCTGCTTGCGAGTAAGATATTCTGAAATACCCGCGGGGTGAAGATTGGCAGCCGCATGCTGGCTGACCAGCAGTGTATCCGATAAAACTTCCCGGACTGCTGTTTCGATTAATGTTTTGAGCTGCACCTCTGTAATTTGGTGCATAAGAATCTGACCCATCCCTGAGCTGATTTTTAAGTTTAAAAATCCGATGGCCCCGCAGGGCTATTTACAGTGATGGAAGTCAGATGAGTTAACTACGCTTTACGGTTTAGTTGTACTGAATCTCATCATTTAATACAACGCTATAAAGGTATGGCGATATTTACATATCGCCAAATATCACTTATTAATCAATATTTTATAAAATAAAAATAATATTTATTCTAATTGTATTTAATTAAAAAATTCATGCTTCGCCAGTACCTCTGCATTCTCCAACTGGGAAATCCTAATGTAGGACATGAATGCCTTTTCTGTTGAATGGCCAGTAATCTTCATAAGGGAAATGGAAGGCACACCGCGCTTATATGCATTCGTTGCCATACTGCGTCTACCACAGTGAGCAGAGATTAGTTGGAACTTTTTATAGGTAGTCCGCACTTTGGTTCCTCCGATCGTTCTAGTTATTACTATGGAATCATCAATACCAGCCAGTTCTCCTATATCCTTCAAATATTGGTTCATTTTCTGGTTAGAAATTGCTGTGGGTAGCCGATAATCATACTTCGCCAGGATTTCCTTCACGATTGGAGCCAGCGGAATGATCACCTTCTCGCCAGTTTTCTGGGTGCGCATGTGAATCTGGTCATGCAGAATATTATCGGGAGTAATCCTAGAAAAGTCCGAATAACGCAAGCCCGTATAGCAGGCTATTACAAACAGATCTCGCACTCGCTCTTTCCCTTTCGGTAGCTTCAGGGTGTACATACGCATAATCTCCTCCTCCGTAAGGTAAATCTTGTCTACCTCCTCAGTCACCTTCTTGAAACTGCGGCTCTTAAAGTCCATATTAATATTAAGGCCACGTTCTGTAGCCTCTCCCATGAAGGTTTTGAGGTTCTTGATCTGTTTGGAGATGGTGTTTTTGGAATTGCCAATACCTTGCAGGTAGCCTGTAAATTTGTGATAAAAATCAATATTAATATCTTCAAAATCAACCGTTTGCTTGTTTTTCGTAGCAAAATTGCGAATGTGATTGAGCGTTGTCTTATATGATTTGATCGTTTCCTTTGCCTTGCTCACAGTGGACTGCACCATAAATTCCTCAATAAAACCCAGCAGGTCCAGCTTCTTCTGTTCCGCTTTTATTGGAGTAATACCCAAGGCTGTCAGTAGCTTTTCCCGTACAATTACAGCAGTTGGGGTTATTCCATCAATAAAAAGGTTACGGAAAATGGATTTTACATCACCTTCAATCTTGTCCAGCCAGAGGTTCACCTCTGCATTCCTTGGAGATTTCCGATTGGCAACTGCCCGCTGTTTCGTAAAATCCCATTCGTCAGGGTGGATTTTATCCCCCGTGGAAATCACAACGCGTTGATCAATCGGAAATTTGATCTGCATGCTGATCAAGGTCGGCTCCTTGGCACCAACATGTTTTAAATAATAATTTACTTTTGGAATTTGCATTTATATTTATAAATAATTATTTATCAAATAGTTGTCTGTATGGTTGTCCCCAAAGATTTCCTAACATTTAAGAATTTTACAAGTATTTTATTGGGGAATCAGAAATGGCTTGTTGCAGCCATAGGCGGGAAGTTAAACGAGATAAAAGCCAGTAAAAATGGGTAAAATAAAAAAGGGTTCTGGTGGGACCACGAACAGAAAAGGCTTTTTGCAGTTGCAGAAAGCCTTTTTATTTTTACGATTACAGATAGCTAATGAACAGCCTTAGATGAACTACAAGGTTCCCGTAGATTGCTTCATAG
>Ga0164243_10014480_pt1 | contig 10980 bp, 9 predicted proteins | sample OricompcompostOP_FD_108781 | JGI IMG/M metagenome (GOLD analysis project Ga0164243, IMG submission 108781) | Organic Plus compost microbial communities from Emeryville, California, USA - Original compost - Organic plus compost (OP) | ecosystem: Engineered > Solid waste > Mixed feedstock >...
CTGATCCGCCGCTACCCGGCGCGCGACGCCACTGCGGAGGACACGCGGCCGGTACTGCTGCTTGGGCACTACGACACGGTGTGGCCGACGGGCACGCTGGAGTCCTGGCCGTTCCGCCGCGAGGGCGACACCGTCACCGGGCCCGGGGTGTTCGACATGAAGGCGGGTCTGGTCCAGGCGGTGTGGGCCCTGCGCGCGCTCGACGCCCTCGGCCTGCCCCGCCCGGCCGTCACCCTCATGCTGAACGGCGACGAGGAGACGGGGAGTCTCGCCTCCCGTGACGCGATCGTGGAGACGGGCCGGGACTGCCGGCTGGCCATGGTGTTCGAGGCGGCGGTGGACGGGGCGATCAAGACAGCACGCAAGGGCGTGGGCCTGTTCACGCTGACGGTCACCGGCAGCGAGGCGCACGCGGGTCTCGACCCGACGGCCGGGGCCAGCGCGGTCGACGAACTCGCCGCGCAGGTGGTGCGGTTGGCCGAGCTGCGCGACCTGGATGCGGGCACCTCCCTCAACGTCGGCGTGATCGAGGGCGGCACCCGCAGCAACGTCACGGCGGGCCGCGCCACGGCACATCTGGACGTCCGGGTGGCGAGCGCGGCCGAGCAGGACCGCATCACGCGGGCGCTCGCGGAGCTGCGTCCCGTGGACCCCCGGACGCGGGTGGAGGTCACGGGCGACTGGAACCGTCCGGTCTTCGAGCGCGGCGAACAGGTCGCGGCGGCTGCGGAGTTGGCGAAGTCCGTGGCGCGTGGCCTGGGGCACGACCTCGCGGAGGCGTCGGTCGGCGGGGCGAGTGACGGCAACTTCCTCGCGGCGGCGGGTGTGCCGGTGCTGGACGGCATCGGGGCGGTCGGCCACGGGGCGCACGCGCGGACGGAGTGCGCGTCGGTGTCGGGCATGGTGTTCCGGGCGGCGCTGACGGCTGGGGTGCTGGTGAGGCTTGCCGGGGAGTGAGAAGCGTTCGGTGTGGGGCGAGCCTGCGCGTGTCGCGGGCTCGCCTCGCCTTCTCACCAGGGCAGCTGCCCAAGACCGTCCCCGCGCACGGGGAGCCGCCCACGCAGCAGGGCGTCGCCCACGGGCTGTTCACGTGCTCCCCCAGCGGTTCACCTGGCCGAATGCCCCTCGGCTCAGGGACCACGCCCGGGCTCACCTTGCCGTACGGCCTCTCCCGTAGGGTGTCGGAGCGTGTGGGGGAACGGACGGGGGGGGAGGCAGGCGTGGCGCACGGGACTGTGAGGGGACGACGCGTCGTCGGTGCCGCGCTGATGTTGGTGTTCGCGCTGGCCGGTTGTGGCTCGCCCTCCGGTGAGGGCGGTGACGGCGGGGCGACGGAGGCTCCGCCGGTCAGCGACAAGGGGCCGGTGTGTGTCGGTGAGGCGCCGGCCGGCGGGGTGCGGGTGCTGCGAGGCGGTGGCTTCCGGCTGCCGGGCGGGGTGGGTGTGCAGTACGCCGGGGCGTCGGCCGACGGCAGCAGTCGTACGGCGACGTTGAGGGCAGGCGCCCGGTACGAGGCGGGACAGCGCGAGTGGAACGTCGGGGTGGGGGCGCGGATTTCGCTCGCCGGCCACGCGTACGCGGTGCGGCAGGTGTGCTCGTACCGTGTCGTGCTGGAGCCGGCGTCGGCGCGGGACGCGGCGGCGCTGGGGGCCGAGCCCGCGTCGATGAAGCCGACGGGCGGCGAGGCCGACGCGGCGCTGTGCTTCACGACCAACCGTGCGGTGCTGGACGCTGCGGCCGGGAATTTCCCCGCCGAGGGTGAGAGCCTGTCCCTGCTCGACAACGGCGGGGTCCAGCGCTTCCCGACGGGGTTGTCGCTCACCGTGTCCTACCTGGACGCGCAGGCGGGTACGGCGGGCGTCGCGGCGAACTGCGCGGGCGTGCCGGTGGCGGCGTACGAGGATCTGCGTACCGGTGATCCGCTGGAACTCGGGGGCGTGCTGTTCGAAGTCGGCGACATCACGGAGGCGGCGGTGCGGCTGACGCGTGTTGCCGTGCCACGCCCCTGACAGCGGCCTCAGGACCTCGTCTTCAGCAGTTTGCGGCGCCGCACGACCAGCGCGACGGCACCGCCGAGCAGCAACGGGGTGAGGACGGCGGTGACGAACATCGGAAGTGTCACGGTGGACGGGTCTTCGACCCAGTCGGTCGTCAGTACCCGCGTGGGTTCCCGGGGGTCGTAGGTCACCAGGACCGCGGTTCCCTCGCGCAGGCCCTCGGGGCGTTCACCTCCCCAGTCGTTCAGCTCGGTATCCACTTCGCCGTCCGGACCAGCGAATCGGACCTTGACGTTCCCTGCGCCGCCGTACTTGTTCTTCGGCGCCGACACGACTTCGGCCGCGACGGAAACACCTCGGGAACGCAGGTCGTTCACCAGCGACCGCTCGGGCAGAACGAACACGAGGAAGGCAGCGAAGGTGATCACGGCCAGGGTGAACAGGGCTGCGATCAGTCTCCGTTGTGGGAGGGGCGGTTGGCGTATCGCGGCCTTGAGACGCTGAACCTCCTCCTCGGCGGCCCTCTTCTCCGCCGACACGGGCGGGCGCGTCCAGTTCTCACGACGCGGCCGACGCTTCTGCTTCTTCCCCACGGACACAACTCCCATGTGCTGCACGAGCGGGACCCTGTCCGCAAGGACAGCAACCCGCCAACCCCGCCCCGACAGGTGCGGATCATGACTGACGACTGACGCACAGACCGTATCGGTGCTGCGTTTTGGGGGCGACAACCCCACCGTGATGCGGAGGCGCGGCGCCGGCTTCGCGGGCATCGGGGATGAACTCGACCGGCTGCCGTAGCCGGAGTGAGCCGGAAGGGTGCGCGCCCCGCACCGTGATCGATGGCGTGATTTCATCTACCACCTATCCGCGGCAGCCGCGAAGGATACGCATGTCCGGGCCGCAACAGCGGCCCGGCGTGTTCGAGTCCGTGCACCCCCACCACCCAAGGGAGAAGCATGCGTACCGAGATCGTTCTGTCCCAGGATGCCCCCGAGCTGGACCTCGACCTGGACCTGCGTGTGTCCGATCTGCCGGACCAGGCCGAGTCGTTCGGGCAGGGCACCTACACCTCGCCGAGCAGCTACGCGATCGGCACGCGCTGCCCCGTCTGTTGCTGACGGACTGAGGCCCCTGAGGGGCTCTTCCGAGCGGGGCGGTGCTGGGACCGCCCCGCTCTTCCGTACGGACGGCGACGAGGAGAGCACACACGTGGCGGCGGAGTCCGAAGCCGATCAGACGTCTGCAGCATTCGAGGTACGGGAGCCCGTGCTCGTCCGCATGGCGAGCCGGCCGCGCGGCGCCGCACTCGCGGGCGTCGACGCCACCGATCCGGTGCCGGGGGCGCGACGGCTCGCCTCCGATCCCCTGCTCGGCCAGGCCGTCCGGGTGGCGAGCAGTTCCCTGGCGCACAGTCTGGACCGTCTGACCAGCGACGAGGGTGCGGCCGCGCTGGGACGCAAACGGACGTTGAGCGCCGCGCGCACCCTCACGCGGTACGCCCGCCGGGCCGCGGCGCGTCCGACGCCGTTCGGTCTGTTCGCGGGGGTGGGCAGGGCCAGGTTCGGTTCCGCGGCCAAGGCGGAGCCGGGGGCCGGTGAGGTCGCGGTCCGGCTCGACGGGGCATGGCTGCGGCGCCGTGTCCTGGCCTGGCTCGCGGAGCCCGCCGTCCGCCGGCGTGTGGACGTCGTCCTCAACGACCTGTGCTTCCTGCGGGACGGGCGACTGCATCTGCGGACCGGAGGGCAGGAGCAGTCGGTGCGGGACAACTCGCTGGTCGGTGCCGTACGGGAGGGGGCGCGGACCCTGGTGGCGTACGGCGACCTGCTCGATTCGCTCACCGAGCGTTTCCCCACGGTGGACGCCCAGCAGCTCGACCGTCAGCTCGCCGAGCTCGTCCGGCACGGTTTCCTCCTCACGTCGATCACCCCGCACCGCATCGACACCGCGCTGCTCGACGGCATCGAGGCCGTGCTCGACGAGCCGCTGCCCGACGACGCGCGGGCGCTCCGTACCATCCGGGCGGCCTGTGCGCGGCATCAGCTGGACGCCCCGGGGCAGGGCGGAGACTCGTGGCGAGCGTTGCTGGACGAGGTCCGGCGACTCGACGTCCCCGGCATGGGCGGTGATGCCCGGTCCCGGCCTCCCGTGCACGTGGATCTGCACATGCGGGGCGAGTTCGTCGTCCCGGAGACGGTCGGGCATGAGGTGTGCCGGTACGCGGCCGCGATCTGGGCGATCACCCCGGAGTGGACGACGCTGGCGTACATGCGGGACTACCGCGACCGCTTCATCGAGCGGTACGGCACCGCCTGCGCCGTACCGCTGGGCGACCTGGCCGACCCGCACCGCGGGCTCGGTCTGCCGCCCGAGTACGGCGCGGAGCCCACGTTCGCGCGCATCGGGCCCGGTGACGAGGCGGACGGTCCGCGACGCGCGCTCATCGGTGAGTTGATCCAGGAGGCCGTCCTGTCCGGCGGCGACCTGGTGCTGACGGACGACGTCGTACGGCGTCTCGCGGACGTCGCCCGGCACGACCCGGAGGCCGCGCCGCCGCGCGGACTCGAACTCTGCTTCCAGGTGCTCGCCGACAGCACCGCCGCCCTGGACCGCGGCGACTTCCGCCTGCTCGGCAGCCCGCACATCGGGGCCTGGGCGGCCGGGGCGACCGCGGGCCGTTTCGCGGAGGCGGCCGACCTCACCGCCGGACTCGCCCGGCTGGCTGCCGACACGTCCGGCGCCGCCGACGGCGAAGTGATCGCCGCGCAGGTGGAGTTGGCTCCCCGGGAGCCGCGCGGACTCAACATCGTCCAGGTGCCCCGGCTGCTGCCGTACCGCATCCCCGTCGGTGTGCCCGACGACCGGGACGACCCCCGCTGTCTGGACTGGCGTTCCCTTCTCGTCGCCGCCGGATCGGACGGGCTGCGGCTGCTGCACCCGGAGAGCGGGCGCCCTGTCCGGCCCGTGCTGCCCCACATGCTGGCCCTGGACACGCAGGCTCCGCCGGTGGCGCGCTTCCTGATGGATCTGGCGACGGCACGGCCGCGGGTGTGGTCGGGGTGGGACTGGGCCGGGCACGACACCCTGCCGTATCTGCCCCGTGTGCGGTACGGACGGGTGGTGGCGATGCCCAAGCGGTGGCTGCCCGGGCGGCGGCTGCGCGACGCGGCGCGCGCCAAGGGCGCGGACGTGTGGGAGCAGGGCCTCGACGCCTGGCGTCGGCGTCTCGCCGTACCGGACCGGCTGCAGATCGCGCGCAACGACCAGATGTACCCCGTCGACCTGCGCGAGCGCTGGGACAGGGACCTCTTGCGGTCCGAACTCTGCGCCTCTCAGCCCCAGTTCGTCCTGTACGAGGATGTGACCGCCGAGGGGGCGGGGCTCGGCTGGAACGGCGGGCGCAGTACGGAGATCGTGGTGCCCCTCGCGGGGGCGCGGCGGTCCGGCGAGACCGTGAGTGGGGAGCGTACGCAAGCGCCACCGCCGGTGCGGCTCGCGCCCACCCGGTTCCATCTGCCGGGCGAGGACTGGCTGTTCGTCAAGTGGTACGCGGAACCGTCGGCCCATGACGCCCTGCTCGCCGATCACCTTCCCGCCGTGCTCGCCGAGATCGAGGACGACGTCGACCGCTGGTTCTTCGTGCGGTACCAGGACCCCGAGCCTCATCTGCGGCTGCGGTTCCATGGTGACAGTCAGGCCCTGAACGGGCGGGTGCTGCCCGCGCTCAGCCGTGCGGCGCGTCTGCTCGTCGAGAACGGGGCGCTGCGTTCGACGGCTTGCGACACCTACCGGCCCGAGACGGACCGCTACGGAGGCGAGGCTCTCCAGGAGTCCGCCGAGCGCCTGTTCCACACGGACAGTCTGTCGGCCGTCGTGCAGGTGCGTGCCCTGCGAGGTGCGGCGCGGGCACTTCCAGCCGACGTGCTCGCCGGGCTCGGGCACGCGGTGCTTCTCGAGTCCCTCGGGGACTGGGACTGGTGCGGCTGGGTCGACCGGATGTTCACCAAGACCGACGAGCACGAGGTCTACCAGCGTCACCGTGCTCTCGCCGACCGGCTGGTCATGCCGGGGAACGTGGTGGCGTCGGCCGCGGAAGCGCTGAGGGCGCCCGCGCTCCACGCGCTGTGGGCCGGCTCCGACGAGCCGCGTGCGTACGGGCGGTTGATCCTTTCCGCCCCGGAGGCCGACCGCGACGAGGCGCTGCTGTCGCTGCTGCACATGCGGCACAACCGTCAGTTCGGCATCGATCGGTCGGCGGAGGCTCGGGGGTACGCGGTGCTGCGGGGTGCGGTACGGAGTCATCTGGGACGACGGCGTCACGGCGGCGAAGGAGCGAGCGGCGAGGGCGGTCGATGAACGGGGCGACGGACGTGACCACCACCGGGGGCACGACTCGCGAACGCGCGGGCGGCACGACCTCACGGGCGCTTCGGGAACGAGCGGGCGCCGTGTCCGCCGAGATCCTGGAACGGCTGGCCGACCCCGCCGCCACCGTCGCGGCCACGCGCATCCCGGCCGAGGCCGCGGACGACGGGGTCGCCGAGCCGGTCTGGGCCGAGCTGACCCTGGGCAGCGGCAGCCCGGGACTGGCCCTCGCTTTCGCAGGGGCCGCCCGCGACGCCGCGCGGCAGGTCCCGCGCGCCCATGCGTATCTCATGGCGGGCACGCGCGCCGTGTCAGGGACGGGAGGCACGGCGAGCGGCATCTTCAAGGGACCCGGCGCCCTGGCGTTCGCCGTGCTGGTCGCCCACCGCACCACCGGCGGATATGTCTCCGCGCTCGAGCGGTTCGACGCCTACCAGCGCGATCTCGTACGGACGGTCCTGCCGCCCGTCGAGGACCGGCCGTTGTCGACCATCGGGCACTACGAGGTGGTGCGTGGACTGACCGGGGTGGGCCGTTATCTGCTGGCCCGTGCGGAGACCTGCGAGGAACCGCTGACGGCGGTCCTCGGCTGTCTGCTCCGTCTGTCACTGGGCACGGTGGAGCACCAGGGCGCACAGGTGCCGCGCTGGTGGGCGTTGGACGCGCCGCGGATCGGCTCGGAGGAGGCGTTTCCCGGTGGTCACCTCAACCTCGGCCTGTCGCACGGCGTTGCCGGACCGCTCGCGTTGATGGCCCTGGCATGGGAGCAGGGTGTGCGGGTGCCGGGTCAGCGGGAGGCGATGGAGGCCACGGCCGGCCTGCTGCGGACCTGGGCGGTGACGGACCGGCACGGTGTGTTCTGGCCCGGCTACCTCTCCTTCGCCGAGTGGCAGCGCGGACCCGACGCGTACACCGGGGCCGCCAAGTGGCCGGCCTGGTGCTACGGGGCTCCCGGGGTGTCCCGCGCGCTGCAACTGGCGGGGCGGGCTCTCGGCCGGACGGACTTCTCGGACCTGGCCCGCGCCTCGGCGGACCGGCTGCTCGCCCTCCCCCGGAAGAACTGGGGGATCAACGACCATGCCCTGTGCCACGGTTGGGCGGGGGCTCTGCATCAGCTCGGCCGGCTCGACGAGGAGTGGAAGGAACCCCGGCTGGCCGCACTGCGGGACGACATCGCCGCCGAACTCGTCTCCGCCTTCGACCCCGCACTGCCGTTCGGACTGCGCTTCACGATGACGAAGGCGCCGTTCGGATCCGACGTGTCCGGTTATCTGGACGGTGCCGCGGGGGTCGCGCTCGCGCTGGACTCGTACGCGGTGGGAGGGACTCCGGCCGACTGGGACATGCCGTTGCTGCTGGCCTGATCAGGCGGTGTCCATGCGGCTGGCACCAGTTCGAGGGTGGCGTACGCCGGATGGGCGGTGGCGTGCCGTCCTTCTAGCCTCGGGTGCATGATCACTCGTCGTTCCATCGTGATGGCAACCACCTCGGTGGCGGTGGCCGGTTCAGCCTTACCGGCCACCGCTGCTCCCGGCCTGACCGGCGCCGCCCGGTCGCTGCGGCGTGACGCCGACGCGGTGCGGGACACCGGGGTGACCGGCGTGGCCGTCCGTCTCGACACTCCGCGTGGGACCGTGACGGCCCGGTCGGGTGTGCGGGACCTGGTCACGCGGCGTCCCGTGCCGGAGGGCGGGTATCTGCGTCTCGGCAGCACGACGAAGACGTTCGTCTCCACCGTACTGCTTCAACTCGTGGGCGAGCGGCGGGTCTTCCTCGACCGGACGATCGAGGAGCTGCTGCCGGGGGTCGTGCAGGGCTCAGGGAACGACGGTCGGACCATCACGGTGCGCGACCTGCTGCAGCACACCAGCGGTCTCGCCGACTACGTCCACGACGTCTTCCCCGAGCAGAGCGCGGAGACCTACTTCGCCAACCGGTGGCGCGCGTACGCACCCGAAGACCTGGTGCGCCTTGCGGTGCGGCACCGCCCTCTCTTTCCGGCCGGCACCGATTGGGCCTACTCCAACACCCATTACGTCCTCGCCGGGCTGATCATCCGGAAGATCACCGGACGCACCTGGGAGCAGGAGGTCACCGACCGCATTCTGCGCCCGCTCGGTCTGCGGCACACCGACACCCCGGGCACCCGCCCCTTCCTCCCGCATCCGCACACGTCCAACTACCAGCAGTTCACCGAGGGCGGCCCGCTGGTCGACACCACGCTCCCCTACCGTCCTTTCGACAGCGGGGCGGACGGTTCGATGACCGGCACGGCGCGGGACCTCAACCGCTTCTTCGCCGCCCTGGCGAGGGGGCAGCTGCTGCGGCCCGCCGAACTCGCCGCCATGCGGGACACCGTGGCGGTGCCGCACGGCAGCGGCCACCCGGAAGGCACCCGGGCCGGCCTGGGCCTGTTCTTCACGCCTCTCTCCCGTGGCGGCGGCTACCTGGGACACGGCGGGAGCGGCTTCGGGTACGTCGTCCAGACCGCGACCACCTTCGACGGCCGGCTCACCGTCACCGTCTCCGCGCACAGCCGCTCCGCCGATCCGGAAACCGCGGCCCGCCAGGAGGAGGCCATCCGGGACCTCATCGACCGCGCCCTGAGCCGACACGCGAAAATGTGATGCGTCCGGCTCTCTCCTGGCGACAGACTCGCGCCTATGACTGGCCAGATCACGCGTATCAATCCGCCTGAGCTCCATGCGACCCCGGGGTACCACCACATCACCGTCGTCGAGGCGGGCCGGACGGCCTATCTGGCGGGGCAGTGTCCCCTCGACCCGGCCGGGGAACTCGTGGGGCGCGGTGATCTCGACGCCCAGATCGACCAGGTGGCGGCCAACGTCCTCGCCGCCCTGAACGCCGTAGGTGCCGAGCCGGAGCACGTCGTGCGCTCCGTCATCTACGTGGTCAGCGACGACGGACCGGTCCTGGGCGCCGCCTGGCAACGCCTGACCGCGTCCGTCATCGGACCCGCGTTCACCACCGCGAGCACCCTCCTCGGCGTCGCCCGGCTCGGCTTCTCCGGGCAGCTCGTCGAGGTCGACCTGACCGCGGCACTGCCGCACTGACCCCGCACCCGCCTCAGAAACCTGCCCCCTCAGGGCGCCACACGTACCGGACGTCCGGCTCCCGTTCCTCGTTCCGTGAACCGTCGGTCCACTCCTCCGCCACGAAACCGTGCCGCTCGTAGAAGCGACGGGCCGGCTCGTTGACCTGGAAGGTCCACAGCGTCAGCCCCGACGGGCTGCGCCCCTTCGCCATGTCCACGAGGCGTCCGCCGATGCCCCTGCCCTGCCAGGACGGGTGGATGTACAGCTGGTCCAGGTCGTCACCGTCCAGCGTCATCATCGCGACGACCGAGCCGTCCACCGTCGCCACCCACGTCTCCTGGCCGGGCACCACCACCTCGCGGATCCAGGCCCGCACCTCGTCGTCCGTGTGCGCCCGGCGCACACCCGGAAGCGCTGCCGAGAAGGACCGCAGCCACACCTCGGCCACCGCCGCGGCGTCGGGGCCGGCCGCACGCCGGACGGCGAAATCGTTGATCTCCACGACCCGCATCCTTTCAGACCCCCCGCCCGCACCCTTACGCGTACATCGACTCGATCACCGCCCCGTGCAGCCGCTCGACATCCCTGCGCCGCAGGCTCAGCTTCGGGGTCAGTTCGCCCGACTCCGCCGTCCACGGTCCGGGGCCTAAGGCCGCCCTCACCGGCGGCTCCCGCCTGCCCCGGCACGTCGCCGATCATCACGGATCCGCCACGCGCCGCCCCCTTGCGTGATCAGCGCACCCAAGGAAACGTGTGCGCCCCGTACCCCCGACCTGCCGAGATGGGATCGTGACGCAGTATGCCCAGTGACGGGACGGCGAAGACGCCCGAGTCCGACGCACGCGGCCCGGGACGACGACGCTTCCTCGGGTACGTCCTGGCCGCCCCGACGCTCGTCGCCGCCGCCGAGATGTCCTGCGCCCCTCGGGCCGCGGCCGACGGCATCCCCTCGCCGGAGATCACCGAACTGGTCGACCTCAACGACGTGATGACGGCCGCCGCCCTGCCGACCTCGGGTCTGATCACGGTCGAGGTGAACGAGGACGGCACCGTGTCGTTCGCCTTGCCGCGCGCGGAGGTCGGCCAGGGGATCACCACGTCGACGGCCATGCTGATCGCCGAGGAGATGGACGTGCCGGTCGAGCGGGTGCGGGTCACCCTCGCCGACGCGCGGCCCGAGCTGCTGTTCAACCAGCTCACCGGCGGTTCCAACACGACGTTCTCCACCTACACGCCGGTGCGGGTCGCCGCCGCGGTCGCCCGCCAGCGGCTGCTGGCGGCGGCTGCCGACGAATTCGGGGTCACGACCGGTGAGTTGACGCTGAAGGGCGGGGTCGTGTCCGCTCCCGGCGGCCGGAGCGCCGGTATCGGGGAGCTCTCCGGGAAGGCTGCGGGAAGCACGAGCGAGCGGGTCTCCGTGAGCCTCAAGCCGCGCGACCAGTTCCGTGTCATCGGCCGCCCGCACACCCGCGTGGACGCCCTCGACGCGGTCACCGGGCGCAAGCGGTTCACCATGGATCTCGATGTGCCCGGTGCGCTGCCGACCATGGTGTGCCGGCCGC
>Ga0164243_10014481_pt1 | contig 10980 bp, 4 predicted proteins | sample OricompcompostOP_FD_108781 | JGI IMG/M metagenome (GOLD analysis project Ga0164243, IMG submission 108781) | Organic Plus compost microbial communities from Emeryville, California, USA - Original compost - Organic plus compost (OP) | ecosystem: Engineered > Solid waste > Mixed feedstock >...
CGTCTCGCCCACAAGGTCACGCGCGGCGGCGCCGAGATCGTGCTCCAGCCGCGCGAATTCCGCCTTCTCGAATATCTGATGCGTCATGCGGGGCAGGTGGTGACGCGCACCATGCTGCTTGAAAATGTGTGGGACTATCACTTCGATCCGCAGACCAATGTGATCGATGTCCATATTTCCCGTCTGCGCTCGAAGATCGACAAGGGTTTCGACACACCCATTCTCCATACGATCCGCGGCGCCGGATACATGATCCGTGACGGCGCTCGCTAGGCTTTTTCGCACCACGGCGTTCAAGCTCGCGCTCGGCCTTCTCGCCGTGTTCGTGCTCGCGGCGAGCCTCGGTCTTGGCTTCGTCGTCTGGGAATCGGGCCGCGTCATCCAGAAACAGAGCGCCGCGATGGTGAATGCCGAAACGGCCTATCTCGCGGAACGCTACCGCACCGGCGGTTTTCTCGGCATGGCGCAGGCCATCGCCGAGCGCAGCGCGCAGCCCGGCTCCTTCCTCTATCTTCTGACCGCGCCGAACGGCGAGGTCCTGACCGGAAATGTCGGTACGCTGCCGCCGGATGTCCTCGCCACGCCCGGCATCCGCGAAACCCAGTATACGCGGCTCGGCGCGAGCGGCGGTCCGACGCCCGCCCTAGTGCGCGTCCAGCGCCTGCCGAACGGCTCGCGCCTTCTCGTCGGACGCGATCTGTCGGAGCGCGGGCGTTTCGCAGAAATTCTGGTCAGCACCATGCTCGGCGGGCTCGGGCTCGTCGTTCTCGTCGCGCTTCTGGGCGGCATCGTGCTGGCACGCCGCGTCCTTGTGCATATGGACGCGGTGACGGCGACGAGCCGCACCATTATGGCGGGTGATCTGTCTGGACGAATTCCGGTCTCCGGCAGCGGCGACGAGTTCGATCGCCTCGCCATCGCGACCAACGACATGCTGGAGCGCATCGGCGAATTGATGGAGGGCCTGCGGCAGGTCACCGACGATGTGGCGCACGATCTCAAGACACCGCTGACGCGCCTGCGCAATCAGGCGGAGGAGGCGTTGCGTACCGCGCGAACCGAAGAGGATTACCGTGCGGCGCTCGATCGGGTGATCGAGGAGGCGGACGATCTGATCCGCATTTTCAACACCATGCTTCTGATCGCCCGCGCCGAATCCGGCGCCGCGCGCCAGACCATGTCCGCGCTCGATGCGTCGGAGCTTGTGCAGAGCGTGGCCGAGCTTTACGAGCCCGCCGCGGAAGAAGCGGGTCTTTCCCTCCGCGTCCGCACGGCGCCTGGCCTGACGGTCCACGGCAATCGCGAACTGATCGGGCAGGCGCTCGCCAATCTCCTGGAAAACGCATTGAAATACGGTGTCGCCGACGGCGATGCGGAAAAAGTGGTCGAGCTGGCCGTCGAGCCCGCCGGGGAGCGCGTGCGCTTCATCGTCGCCGACCACGGCCCTGGCATTTCGGAAGCCGACCGCGCGCGCGTGCTCGAACGTTTTGTCCGGCTCGAAACGAGCCGCACGCGGCCGGGCTCCGGTCTCGGGCTCAGTCTGGCTCATGCGATTGTGCGTCTGCACGGCGGCACGCTCCGCCTCGACGACAACGATCCGGGACTGCGTGTCGTGATGGACCTGCCGAAGGAAAGCAGCGAGGGGCAATGACGCTTGCGCAAAGGATGACGCCAGGACCGGTGTCGGGAGACGTGGGACAGGCCAAGCTCGATGATCTTGTCGGCACCTCCGCCGAACTGGCGGCCGTTGTGCGCGGCAGCGTGGCGGCGCGGTCGGTCTTGGCCGGCATCGCGGAAGGGTCGCCCTTTCTGTGGCAGCTCGTGGCACGCGATCCCGCCCGCGCCGCGCGTCTTCTCGCCGCCGATCCCGCGGCCTCTCGCGAACGCATTCTTGCTGCGGCAGTCTCGCGTCCCTACCACGAGAGCGAGACCGATCTCATGGCCGGACTGCGCCGCGCGAAGCAGGACATGGCGCTGCTTCTTGCCTTCGCCGATCTCGGCGGTGTCTGGGACGTGCCGGAGGTCACCGCCGCGCTCAGCGGTCTTGCCGACGCCGCCCTGTCGTCGGCGCTGCGTTTCCTGCTGCGCGGCGAAATCGCAAGCGGGAAATTCCAGGGCGATCCGTCCGATCCGGAGAAGAATTCCGGGCTCATCGTGCTGGCCATGGGCAAGCACGGCGCGCGCGAGCTGAACTATTCCTCCGATATCGATCTCATTGTCTTTTACGATCCCGAGCGCGCCCCGCTGCGGGGGGACGTGGAGCCGTCGCCTTTCTTCGTGCGCCTTGTGCAGCATCTTGTCCGTATCATGCAGGAGCGCACGGCGGACGGCTATGTGTTCCGCACCGATCTTCGCCTGCGTCCCGACCCCGGTTCGACGCAGGTCGCGATTCCGGTCCATGCGGCGCTCTCCTATTACGAAAGCGTCGGGCAGAACTGGGAGCGTGCGGCCATGCTGAAAGCGCGCCCCTGCGCAGGCGATCTTTTCGCCGGCGAGGCCTTTCTCAGGGAAATGACCCCCTTCATCTGGCGCAAGCATCTCGATTACGCCGCCATCGCGGACATCCATGCGATGAAACGCCAGATCCATGTCCATCGGGGCCATGGCGTCATCGCGGTCGAGGGCCACAATCTCAAGCTCGGCCGCGGCGGCATCCGAGAGATCGAGTTCTTTGTCCAGACGCAGCAGCTCGTCGCGGGCGGCCGCAATCCCGCGCTGCGCGTGCGCGGGACCGAAGAAGCACTGGCCGCGCTCGCGCGCGAGGGCTGGATCGGCGAGGAGACGCGCGCCGACCTCGTCAAGGCCTACCGTTTCCTGCGCCGTCTGGAACACCGGCTGCAGATGGTCGCGGACGAGCAGACCCATTCGTTGCCGCAGCGCGAGGAGGAAATGGAGCGTTTCGCCCGTTTCGCGGGCTTTGCCACTCGCGATGCGTTCGCTGGCGCGCTGACGGACGAACTCGAACGGGTGCAGGGCCATTACGCCCATCTGTTCGAGGACGCGCCCGCGCTCGATGTCTCGTCCGGCAGCCTCGTCTTTACCGGGGACGACGACGATCCGGAGACCCTCGCGACCCTGAGGAATCTCGGATTCAGGGACCCGGTTCAGGTTTCATCGCTCATCCGCGGCTGGCATCACGGTCGCGTGCCCGCGACGCGCTCAGCCCGCGCGCGCGAGCTTCTGACCGAGCTTGTGCCCGCGCTTCTTGCCGCCATCGGGCGGACCTCCGATCCGAATTTTGCGCTTCTTGCCCTGGACAAGGTGCTGAGCCGGCTTCCGGCAGGCGTCGAATTCTTCGCCATCCTGCGCTCCAATCCCGGCTTCCTCAATCTTCTTGCCGATGCGCTCGGTACAGCGCCAAACCTTGCCAATACGGTGGCGCGCCGTCCGCATGTCCTGGACGCGGTGTTCGAACCCGCCTTCTTCTCGCGCCTGCCAACCGAGGAGGAGCTGACCGAGCGTCTCGACCGCACCCTGTCCGAGGCGAGGGACTATGAGGACCTTCTCAACCGCGCGCGCATATTCGGGCAGGAACAGCGTGTTCTCATCGGCATGCGTGTCCTGTCGGGTATGGTCACGGCGGATCGCGCGGGCGCGGCCTTTGCCCGTCTTGCCGATGTTCTGATCGCGCGTCTCTTCACGGCTGCGCACGCCGAGCTCGCCAGGGCGCATGGCCATGTTCCGGGCGCGCGCGCGAGCGTCATGGCTATGGGCAAACTGGGTGGCCGTGAGATGACCGCCGCTTCCGATCTCGATCTCATCCTGATCTATGAACATCCCGACGAGGCGGAGGCGAGTGACGGGGAAAAGCCGCTCGCGCCCAGCCAATACTATGCCCGCCTGACACAGCGTCTTGTTTCGGCGCTATCGGCGCCGACCGCGGAAGGAACGCTCTACGAGGTCGATCTGCGCCTGCGTCCGTCCGGACGCGCGGGTCCTCTGGCGACGCGTCTGAAAGCCTTCGAAGCCTACCAGATGTCGGATGCCTGGACGTGGGAGCATATGGCGCTGACACGCGGACGCGCGGTCGGCGGCGAAACGGAGTTCCGCGCCGAGATCGAGGCCGCGATCGTGCGCGTTCTGAGCGCGCCGCGCGATGCGGCCCGGGTCGCCGCCGATGTACGTGACATGCGGGTGCGTCTGGCGGGTGAAAAGGGCGAGAACAATCCGTGGGACATCAAGCTCGCGCGCGGCGGTCTCGTCGATCTCGAATTCATCGCGCAATATCTCCAGCTCGTCCACGCAAGCGGCCATCCGGCGATTCTGAGCACGTCGACAGGGCTGGCGCTCGAGGCGGCGCATGGCGCCGGGCTTGTCTCGGATGAGGATTGGGAGGTTCTGCGCCGCTCGGTTCAACTCCAGCACGACCTCACGCAGATCCTGCGGCTTTGTCTTTCCGGACCGTTCGATCCGCATACGGCCGGCGAGGGCGTCAGGACGCTTCTCGCACGCGCCGGCGGCGCGCCGGACTTCGCGAGCCTCGACGCCGATCTGCGCGAGACACAGGCGAAGACGCGCGCCGTCTTCGAACGCCTCGTCAGTCTCTGACGGCGGATGGAAAGAAGCGGTTGTCCGGGCGCGGCAGGCCGAGATTTTCCCGCAGCGTCCGGCCTTCGTACTCGGTGCGGAAAATGCCGCGCCGCTGAAGGACCGGCACGACCTTGCCGACGAAATCGTCGAGCCCTTCGGGCAGATAGGGAAACATCATGTTGAAGCCGTCCGAGCCCCCTTCCACGAGCCATTCCTCCATCTCGTCGGCGATGCTCTCGGGCGTGCCGACGAACGCGAGACCGGAATAGCCGCCGAGCCTTTGGGCGAGCTGACGGACGGTCAGTCCTGTGCGCCTGGCATAGGTCACGACCCGCTCGCGCGTGCTCTTGCTGGCATTGGTTTCCGGGATTTCCGGCAGCGGGCCGTCCGGGTCGAACTGCGATGCATCGTGCCCGATCGCGATGGAAAGGGAGGCGATCGCGCTGTCGTAGTGGACGAGGCTATCCAGATGCGCACGCTTCTCCTGCGCCTCCGCCACACTGTCTCCGACCACGACAAAGGCGGCCGGCAGAATCTTGATGTGGTCCGGATGGCGTCCGATCTTCTCCGCCCGCGCCTTCACGTCCGTGTAGAATTCCTGTCCGGCCTTGAGATTGCCGGGAGCGGTGAACACCGCTTCGGCGGTTTCGGCGGCGAGCTGACGTCCGGGCTCGGACGAGCCCGCCTGTACGATGACCGGCCAGCCCTGTACCGGGCGGGCGATGTTGAGCGGCCCGCGCACCGAGAAGTAGGGTCCTTTATGGCCGAGCACATGCATGCGTCCCGGATCGAAATAGATTCCGCTCGCGGCATCGCGGATGAAGGCATCGTCCGCGAAACTGTCCCACAGACCCGTAACGACATCGAAAAATTCGCGGGCGCGCCGGTAGCGCTCGCCATGCTCCATCTGCTCCTCGAAGCCGAAATTGAGAGCCGCGTCCGGGTTGGCGGTGGTGACGAGGTTCCAGCCCGCGCGCCCGCCGCTGATATGGTCGAGTGAGGCGAAACGGCGTGCGAGAAGATAGGGCGCCTCGAATGTCGTCGAGGCCGTGGCGATGAGGCCGATATGCGTCGTGACAGCCGCAAGCGCCGGAAGCAGCGTCAGCGGATCGAAGCTGGTCACCGTGTGGCTGCGCTTCAGCGCCTCGACGGGCATGTTGAGCACAGCCAGATGGTCAGCCATGAAGAAGGCGTCAAATTTCGCCTGCTCAAGCCGCTGCGCGAAATGTTTCAGATGATCGAAGTTGAAATTCGCGTCCGGATATGCGCCGGGATAGCGCCATGCGCCGGTGTGGATGCTGACCGGGCGCATAAAAGCGCCGAGTTTCAACTGCCGCTTCGTACCCATCGAAGAAGAACCCCTTGCTGGCCGTGGTTCTGCGCCCGAAGGCGAGGGGGACGGAACAGGGGAGGTGTTGATTGAAGCGGCCGGCTGCAAGGGTGCGGCCGCAATTCACACGGCGAGAGCGGTTTCCACGCTCTCGCTTTCCTGCAGGGGCAGGCGGACGAGGACGACCGTTCCGGCACCGACCGTGGAGCGGATGCGCATCGTGCCGCCGTGCAGTTCGACGAGAGAACGGGCGATCGCCAACCCCAGTCCGGAGCCGCGATGCGTCTTGGTGAACTGGTTCTCGACCTGCTCGAAGGGGCGGCCGAGCTTCGACAGCGCATCGCGCGGAATGCCGATCCCGGTGTCCTCGACATAGATGTTGATCGCACGGCCCACCTGGCGCAGCCGCACCGCCACGCGCCCGCCGGGGGGGGTAAACTTGACGGCGTTGGAGACGAGATTGAGAAGGATCTGCTTGATGGCCCGGCGGTCGGCGCGCGCCACGATCCCGGTCGCGGCTTCCGCGCGCAGGGCGAGACCCTTTTCCTCGGAGAGCGGAGTAATGACGCGCAGCGCCTCCAGCACGGTCTCGTCGAAATCGACATCCTCGATCTTCAGCGGATGATGGCCGCTTTCGATGCGTGACATTTCGAGGATGTCATTGATGACGTCGAGGAGGTATTGGCCGCTGTCGCGGATGTCGCGGCAATATTCCTCGTATTTCGCCGAGCCGAGTGCGCCGAATGCCCCCGAGGTCATGATCTCCGAGAAGCCGATGATGGCGTTGAGCGGCGTGCGCAGCTCGTGGCTCATATTGGCGAGGAATTCGGATTTGGCCGTATTGGCTTTCTCCGCCTCGGCCTTCTGCTCGGCATATTTCTCGGCGAGGTCGTGAAGCTGCTGGGCCTGAACTTCGAGCGTCTGACGCGATTTGCGCAGATCGGAGACCGTCGCGATCAGGCGTTTTTCGCTTTCAAGCAGCTTCTCTTCCTGACGCTTCAGCGAGGTGATGTCGGTGCCGACCGAGACAAAACCGCCATCCTTCGTGCGACGCTCGTTGATGTGCACCCAGCGACCATCAATCTGCGCCTCGTAGGTGCGGGCGCCTTCCTCCGGCCGCCCCTCGGGACGGATCTGCGTGCGCACAAGCGGCGCGCGGCCGGTCGAGATGACCTGCTCATAGGGCGTGCCGGGCACGACGGCGCTGTCCGGCAGCTGATAGAGCTGCTGGAACTTGGAATTGCACAGGACGAGGCGGTTGTCGGCGTCCCACAGAACGAAGGCCTCGGAGATTGTCTCGATCGCGTCGCGCAGGCGCATGTCGGCGGTCGCCGAGCGTTCGGCGAGCTTGCGTTCCTCGGTGATGTTCACGCAGATGCCAACGACATGCGGCGCCTGACCGTCCGCGCGCACGACCTCGGCGCGGGCGCGCAGCCATACCCAGCCGCCTTGCATATGGCGCACGCGGAAAGCGCGGTCGATCGCGTTGATCTCGCCGCGCAGAAGCTGGTCCGCGAGCTCGTACAGATCGATGTCGCCAGGGTGGACGAGCGACTGAAACCGGCCGAAGGACATCAGCCCGTCCTGCGGCTCCATGCCGATCAGGTTGAACATGGAATGAGACCAGAACACCTTGCCGCGTGCCAGATCCCAGTCGAACAGGCCGGAACGGCCGCGGGTGAGGGCGGTGTCGATCTGCGCCTGGATGTGGCGGAAATTGATGTCGGCGAGGCGGGCGTGTTTCGCCTGCAGATAGAAGCCGGCGCCGGTCATGCCCAGTACGGCCACGGTGCCGAAAAGGATGAGACCGATCAGGCGCGCTTCGGAGCGCCAATCCTCGAGCGCGGTCTCGACCGGCTGCACGACCGCGATCTGGCCGAGCGGCGCGGCAAGCGTGCGCACCGTCGCAAGCATGGCCTCGCCGGAAGGGGGGGTGATGGTCATCACGCCGGCCTTCTCCGCGAAGGTGGTCAGCACCTGGCTTGGGCCGAGCGCGGCGACGAGTTCGCCGCCGACGGTGCCGATACCTGTACCGGTCACCGCGACGATGCGTCCGTCAGGGTCCGAAATCAGGAAGCCGCCGCGAAAATCCGTATCGGCCGGCGGGCCGCCGCGCACATAACCGCCCGCAAGCGCCGCCGCGTCGCTCGTGCCCTCCGCCGCGAGGCGGCCGAGATCGGCGGCGAGCCGCGCGGCGATCAGGTCGAGTTTTTCGGAAGCGGCGCGCAGCGTGCGTTCGCGCACGTCCATGATGTGCAGGGTCGCCAAGGTCGCGGCCGCTGTGAGGAACAGGACGGCGAGGGTCGGAATCAGCCAGCGCAGCAGTGATTTTTCGGGGAGAGGAGACCTGTCGCGCCGACGCAGGAAAACGTCCGCAATCGATTTTGCAAAACCAGACCGTACAGACGCAACCGTGGCGTCGTAACGCAGTGCCATATGAATCCCCTCTACCCCCGTCGCGCGATGGAAAAACCATCGGCGTCGGGGCGATTGGAATCGCTGCGCCATGATTTGTCCAGCGCGATTAAGATAAGGTTAACGAAAGGTAAAAAGCTGAGTCTCCTGAATCATTTGGCCTGTGCATACCTTCTCAGGCGAGCGCCCGCGAAACCATGTCCGAGACGTCCGGCGACAGGGTTTCGGTTCCCGCGATGCGCCGCAGCGCCGCCTCGGCCCGCGCACGGCGGCCCGCTTCCAGCGCCTTCCAGCTGCGGAACGCGCCCATGAGACGTGCCGCCACCTGCGGATTTCGCGGGTCGAGTTCGATCACGATATCGGCGAGGAATTCATAGCCCGCGCCGTCCGGCCGGTTGAACTGGGTCGGGTTGGCGGTGGAGAAGACGCCGATCAGCGAGCGCACGCGGTTCGGATTGCTCATCGAGAAGGTCTCGATCGTCATCAGGTGCTTGACGCGGTCGAGCGTCCCTTCCTCCGGAATAGAGGCCTGGATCGACAGCCATTTGTCGAGGACGAGCGGATCGCTCCTGTAGCGGTCGTGGAAGTTCGCGAAGGCTTCCTCCCGCTGCGGCCGGTCGATCCCGGCCAGAACCGAGAGGCCCGCGATGCGGTCCGTCATGTTGTCGGCGTCCGCATAGTGCCGGAAAGCGCGCTCGGCGGCGGCCTCGTCCTGGTCGGCGCACAGAAGATCGAGTACCACGCCGCGCAGCGCGCGCCGTCCCGCGCCCGCTGCGTCGGGCGAGAAGGGCACCGGCTGCGACAGCGCCGCATAGCGCGGATCGAGTGCGCCGCGCAATGTCTGCGCCAGATTCTGCTTCAACGTCTGCCGCGCGGCGCGGATGGCGTCCGGGTCGACATCCTGTCCGATCTCGCGGGCGATATCGGCTTCGCCGGGCAGAGTCAGAAGCTGGGCGAGCAGGGCGGGATCGAGAGCGGGGTCCTCAAGGGCGCCGAGCATTGCCTCGGCGAGGCGCGGTTCGGCGAGCGGGCGTCCGCCGCTTCGAATGTCCTGCACCGAGCGCGTCAGAACGCGCGTCGCGGCGGTCTGCAGCGCCTGCCAGCGGTTGAAGGGATCGTTGTCGTGCCGGGCGAGAAACAGCAGCTCGGCATCCTCGATGTCCAGCGCGAGTTTCACCGGCGCCGAGAAGCCGCGGTTGATCGAGAGCACGGGCTTTTCCTTCAGCCCGGTGAAGGAGAAGCTGTGCTCGGACCGGGTGAGGACGATGAGCCCGTTCCCGACGCCCTCGGCCTTCGCCGGCAGGTCCTTGCCGTCCGGCCCGAGGAGGCCGAAGGCGAGAGGGATCAGCATGGGCTGCTTGACGTCCTGTCCGGGTGTTTTCGGCACGCTCTGCACCAGATTGAGCGTGTAGGTACATGTTGCCTCGTCCCAGGTCGCGGTCACGGCGACCTCGGGCGTTCCCGCCTGCGAATACCACAGGAGGAACTGGCTCATATCGCGGCCGGACACGTCGGCGAAACAGGTGATGAATTGCTCGATGGTCGCGGCCTGCCCGTCGTGGCGCTCGAAATAGAGGTCCATGCCGTGGCGGAACGTCTCCGCGCCGATCCAGGTCTTGAGCATGCGGATGACTTCCGCGCCCTTCTCGTAGACCGTCGCCGTGTAGAAATTGTTGATCTCGCTATAGAGCTCGGGGCGCACCGGATGCGCGAAGGGGCCCGCGTCTTCCGGAAACTGCACCGACCGCAGGGTACGCACGTCCGATATGCGCTCGACCGGCCGCGAGCGCATATCGGCCGTGAATTCCTGATCGCGGAAGACGGTCAGGCCTTCTTTCAGGCAGAGCTGGAACCAGTCGCGGCAGGTGATGCGGTCGCCGGTCCAGTTGTGAAAATATTCGTGCGCGATGACGGCCTCGATGCCGGTGTAATCGGCGTCCGTCGCGGTCTCCGCACTCGCCAGCACATAGCGGTCGTTGAACACGTTGAGGCCCTTGTTCTCCATCGCGCCCATATTGAAGTCGGACACGGCGACGATATTGAACACGTCGAGATCGTATTCGCGGCCAAAGACATCCTCGTCCCATTTCATGGCGCGCTTGAGCGAATCCATGGCGTAGGTGGCGCGTTCCTCCTTGCCGTGCTCGACATAGATGGCAAGATCGACCTTGCGTCCGGACATGGTCGTGAAACTGTCCTTCACGACGCCGAGATCGCCGCCGACGAGCGCGAAAAGATAGGACGGTTTCGGCCATGGGTCATCCCAGATGGCGTAATGACGCCCGCCGGACAGCTCGCCCGCCTCGACCGGGTTGCCGTTGGCAAGCAGGACGGGCGCTTCTTCCTTGCTCGCCTCGATGCGCACGCGGTAGGTCGAGAGCACGTCCGGGCGGTCGAGGAAATAGGTGATCCGGCGGAAGCCCTCGGCCTCGCATTGCGTGCAATAGGCCGCGCCCGAGCGGTAGAGACCCATCAGCTTGGTGTTCGCCGCCGGGTCGAGTTTCGTCACGATCTTCAGGCGGAAGGGGCGCCGCGGCGGGTTCGCGAGGGTGAGCGCCTCCGGCGTCTCGGTGTAGTCGCCTGCCGGCACTTCCTGATTGTCGAGAAGAAGCGGAGCGTCGAGGCCGATCTCGTCGCCGTCGAGGACGAGCGGCGCGCCCGCGCGCCCGGCGGGGTTCGGCCGGATCTCGAGCACGGAAGTCACG
>Ga0164243_10014482_pt1 | contig 10980 bp, 10 predicted proteins | sample OricompcompostOP_FD_108781 | JGI IMG/M metagenome (GOLD analysis project Ga0164243, IMG submission 108781) | Organic Plus compost microbial communities from Emeryville, California, USA - Original compost - Organic plus compost (OP) | ecosystem: Engineered > Solid waste > Mixed feedstock >...
CGCGTCCGCGGCATCGCGACGAGGCGGAGCACCGCGTCCCGCGCCTCGGGGAGCGCGCGCGCCTTCGCCGGGTCGTCGACCTCGGGCGCGAGCGTCCCGTCGAAGTCGAGCGCGATGAGCACCTGGCGGCGGCGCGCGAACTCGCGGAGCGCCCCGGTGAGCGCGTCGGGGATGCCGTGATAGGTCGGCGCAGGGTGGACCTCCGGAGCGCTCGCCACGGCGGGCTTGACGGCGAGCTGCGGGAGCCGCAGCGGGGCGGTGAGCGCACGGCCGGTGCTCGACGCGCCGAACAGCGCCTCGAGGAAGCCACGAGACCAGCGCTCGACATCGTGCTCGGCGACGCGCTTGCGCATCGCCCGCATCCGGGAGCGCCGCTCCGCCCGCGGCATCCGCATGGCTCGGAGCATCGCCTCCTTGAGACCGGTGATGTCGTGCGGATTGACGAGCACGGCGCGGCGCAGCTCGTCGGCCGCGCCCGCGAACTCGGAGAGGATGAGCACCCCGTCCTCGTCGAAGCGGCTCGCGACGTACTCCTTCGCGACGAGGTTCATGCCGTCGCGCAGCGCGGTGACGAGGAGCACGTCCGCAGCGAGGTACATCGCGGCCATCTCCTCGTGCGGGTAGCCGTGGTAGTGGTAGCTCACCGCGCGGTGCTTGAGCGTCGCGAAGTCGCCGTTGAGGCGGCCCGCGATGAGCTCGACCTCGTCCCGCAGCTGCGCGTAGGCGGCGACGCGCTCGCGGGTCGGGCTCGCGATCTGGATGAGCGCGGCGTCCTCCACGGTGATCGCGCCGTCCTCGAGCAGCTCGCCGTAGGCCTTGAGCCGGTGGACGATGCCCTTCGTGTAGTCGAGCCGGTCGACGCCGAGGAAGATCGTCCGGTGCTCCCCGAGGTCCTCGCGGATCTCCCGCGCCCGCGCCTGGACCTCCGGCTTCCGGGCGAGCGCCTCGAAGCGGGCGGCGTCGATCGAGATCGGGAACGCTCGGGCGACGACGAATCGGCGCCCCCCGCCCGGCTCGGTGACCTCGATGTCGTTCCCGCGGTGCTGCGCCCGCACGGTCGCCGCGGTGAGCCGGCGGACCGCGGTCGCGAAGTTCGCCGCGTCGCCGACGCGCTGGAAGCCGACGACGTCGGCGCCGAGCAGCCCGTCGACGATCTGCGAGCGCCACGGCAGCTGCGAGTACAGACCGTATGGCGGGAACGGAATGTGCAGGAAGAACCCGATGGAGACATCGGGCCGCAGCTGCCGCACCATCCGCGGGACGAGCTGGAGCTGGTAGTCGTGCACCCACACCGTCGCGCCCATCGCCGCGACCGAGGCGGCGGCCTCGGCGAAGCGGCGATTCACCGCGACGTACCGCTCCCACCAGTCGCGGTGGTACGAGGGCGGTGAGATGACGTCGTGGTAGAGCGGCCAGACCGTGTCGTTGCTGAACCCCTCGTAGTACTGCTCGACGTCGGCCTCGTCGAGCCGCACCGGCACGAGCCGCATGTCGTCGACGACGAACGCCTCGAGCTCGAGGTCCGGGCTGCCCGGCCAGCCCACCCATGCCGCGTCGGAGCGCCGCATGACCGACTCGAGCGCCGAGACGAGGCCGCCCGGCGAGCGCACCCACTCGACCTGCCCGTCGTCGCCGATCTGCGAGTCGACCGGCAGGCGATTCGACACGACCACGAGGTCGTAGGTCTGCGAGTCCGCTGAGTACGTCTGTGAAGTCATCCGCCCTCCACCGTAATCGCGTAGCCTGTGCCCTGGAAACCGGAGTGACGATGCGCAGGTACATCTTCAACGGCGCCATGCTCGGCGCCGCGTTCGGCGCCATCGGCGTCATCCGACAGACCGTCAAGGGTCCGCGCGACTGGAAGCTCGCGCTCCAGTGGGTGAGCTGGGGCATCAGCGTCGCGATCGCGGTCGGCACGGTCGTCGAGGAGAACCGGGAGCGGCGCGCCCTCGAGGCCGGCGGCGACTAGCGGGAGGCGGCCCGCGCCCGCGCCGCCTCGACGAGGCCGGCGACGAGCCCGTCGTCCTCGTCGGCCTCCTCGGGATGCCACTGCACGCCGAAGGCGAACGAGGGACCCGGAAGCTCGACGCCGACGACGAGGCCGTCGTCGTTGCGCGCGAACGGGACGAGCGCGGGCGCGAGCTCGTCGATCGCCTGGTGATGGTAGGTGCGCACGTCGAGCGTCTCCCGCCGGCCGAGCAGTCCCCCGCCGCGGGTGCCCGGCTCGACGTGCGCCGCGTTCGTCGAGAACGCGCCGTCCCGGCCGCCGTAGCGGTCATGGCCGAGGATGTCGGGGAGGTGCTGATGGAGCGTGCCGCCGAGGTGGACGTTCATGAGCTGGACGCCGCGGCAGATCGCGAGCAGCGGCACGTCGTCCGCGAGCGCCGCCGCGATGACGGCGTCCTCCCACTCGTCGCGGTCGCTCCGCGGCCGGTCGGTGCGCTCGTGCGGCTCCTGCCCGTAGCGGGCGGGGTCGACGTCGGGCCCGCCGGCGATGATGACCCCGTCGACCGCGGCGAGCACCCGCGAGGCGGCCCCCCGGTCCCCTGGCTGCGGCGGAAGCAGGACCGCGATCCCGCCGGCGCGCGTCACCGCGTCGAGATACGCCTCGGGGAGGAACGCGGCCCGCTCCGCCGCGCCGGCCGCCCTGACGCGGTCGCGGTACGTCGTGATGCCGATGATCGGCCGGGAGTCGCGCACGGCGTCCATTCTCGCGTCGCGGGGCCGCCCTGGGTACGCCCCCCGGGACTCGAACCCGGAACCCAGTGATTAAGAGTCACTTGCTCTGCCAATTGAGCTAGAGGCGCATGCCCGCCGGAGCGGGCCGAACATCGAGATTACCATGGCCAGGACCGGTGAGGAGACCCGTGCCCGACCAGCCAGACCAGGCCGACCACCCGAGGCGACTCGCGCCGGGGGACCGCGCGCCCGCGTTCGCCCTCCCCGATCAGGACGGCGAGACGGTGCGGCTCGCGGACTTCCGAGGCCGACGGGTCATCCTCTACTTCTACCCCGCGGCGCTGACGCCGGCCTGCTCGGCGCAGGCCTGCGACTTCCGCGACAGCCTCCAGTCGCTCGTCGGCGCGGGCTTCGCGGTCCTCGGGGTCTCGCCCGACGAGCCCGCGACGCTCGCGAGATTCCGCGAGCGCGACGGCCTGAACTTCCCGCTGCTGTCGGACCCCGCGCATCGGGCGATGCGCGCCTATGGCACCTGGGGCCGCAAGCTCAACTACGGACGCGTCTACGAGGGCGTCATCCGCTCGACGTTCGTCATCGACGCGAAGGGGCGGATCGAGCAGGCGCTCTACAACGTCCGGGCGACCGGGCACGTCGCACGCCTGCGCGCCCGTCTCGGCCTCTAGCCCTCGTGCGCCCCGCCCTAGGCGGAAATGTTGCGAATCCGAGGCGGAATCGGGCCCGAACAGGGCTCGAATCGCAACATTTCGGGGGTGCGGGGACGGGGCGCGCTCAGCCCCCGGCGCGGCGGGCCTCGTCCTTCGCGGCGAAGATCGCGGTGACCGGCCTCGTGAAGAGCAGCCAGATCGCGGCGGCGGCCGGGGCGAGCAGGAGCCAGCCAATCCACGACGGCCCGAGGAGCCCCTCGAACGCGCCGACCGCGCAGGCGACCTGGAGGATCTCCCACGTGAGCACCGCGCCCCGGATCCGCGCCCACCGGCGGACCAGGCCAGCGCCGATGACGGCGACGCCGGCGGCGAGCAGCCCGGTCGTCACCGCGAGCGCGATCGCCGAACGCTCATCCTGTGCGTTGGGAGTGAACAGCTCGAACGCGAGATATGCGGTGGCGACGACGAGCAGCGCCGCTTCCGCGAAGACCAGGGCGATGAGGGCGCCGAGCTGCGGCGGAGTCCGTTCACTCCCAGTGGACAACTTGGCTCCCGTTCACCGAGAAAATGGTTGACGTTCATCCACGACTGTGGGAGTCTAGACGACGTTGATTTCCGGCTCCCGATGGTGCGAGCGGTTCACGTGAAGTCTTCGGCGCGACTGCGCGAGCGGGGTGTTCCTGCGCGTCGGCGCGTGGACGGCGTTGCACTGAAATGGAGTACCACCCTCATGGATTGGCGTGACAAGGCCGCCTGCCTCACCGCGGACCCAGAGCTCTTCTTCCCGATCGGGAACACCGGCCCGGCCGTCGAGCAGATCGAGAAGGCGAAGGCCGTCTGCGCGACGTGCCCGGTCACCGAGATGTGCCTCCAGTACGCGCTCGACACCTCCCAGGACTCCGGGGTCTGGGGCGGCCTCTCCGAGGACGAGCGGCGGGCGCTCAAGCGGCGCGCCGCACGCGCGCGGCGCGTGTCCTGAGCGCTCCCGTCGGGCTGGTTTCGAGACGCCGCTTCGCGGCTCAGCGCGGCTTGCGGCCGAGCCACTTGAGCGGCACCTCGATCGTCACCTCGGTGCCCTGGCCAACGAGCGTGTGCCAGTCGATCGAGCCGGACAGCTCGCCCTGGATGAGCGTCCGCACGATCTGCGTCCCGAGGCCCGAACCGACCTTCCCCTCCGGGAGCCCCTGACCGTTGTCGCGCACGACGACGGTGAGCCGGTCGTCGGCGCGCTTCGCGGTGATGACGACCTCGCCGTCCGTCCGGCCCGCGAGCCCGTGCTCGACCGAGTTCGTCACGAGCTCGGTGAGCGCGAGCGCGAGCGGCGTCGCGTACTCGCTCGGCAGCGTGCCGAACGAGCCCTCGAAGAGCGGCTGCACCCGGGTCGTGTGGCTCGAGGCGACCTCGGCGACGAGCATGAGCACCCGCTCGAACACGACGTCGAAGTCAACGTTCTGGCTCAGCCCCTCGGAGAGGGTGTCGTGGACGACGGCGATCGCGGAGACGCGCCGCATCGCCTGCTGGAGCGCCTCGCGCGCCTCGTCGCTGTGCGTGCGGCGCGCCTGGATGCGCAGGAGCGAGGCGACGGTCTGCAGGTTGTTCTTCACCCGGTGGTGGATCTCTCGGATCGTCGCGTCCTTGGTGAGGAGCTCGCGCTCCTGCCGCCGCACCTCGGTGACGTCGCGGACGAGCACGATCGCGCCGACCCGCGCCCCCTCCTTCCGGATGGGGATCGCGCGAAGCGCCACGACGCCGCCGCGCGCCTCGACGTCCGCCCGCCACGGGGCGCGGCCGGTGAGCACGAGCGGAAGCGACTCGTCGACGACCGCGCGGCTGCCGATGAGCTCGGTCGTCACCTCGGGGAGCGAGAGGCCCTCGAGCTCCCCCTCGAAGCCGAGTCGGTTGAACGCCGACAGCGCGTTCGGGCTCGCGAACGTCACGACGCCGTCGACGTCGATCCGGATGAGGCCGTCGGAGGCGCGGGGAGCGAACCGCCGCGGGACGCTCGGCGCGTCCTTGTCGGGGAAGTCGCCGGCGAGCACCATCTCGAAGAGGTCGTTCGCCGACTGGTTGAACGTGAGCTGCTGCCGGCTCGGGGTCCGCGCGTCGGAGAGGTTCGAGTGCCGCGTGAGCACGGCGATCGGCGGCGCGTCGGCCGGTGCGTCGCCCCGGACGATGGGGACCGCCCTGACATGCGTCGCCGGCTCGTCCGACCACTCGCGCGCGTCGGAGTCGACGATCCGGCGGGTGGCGAACGCCTCGGCGACCTGCTCGCGGAGGTTCGGCTTGATCCGCTGGCCGACGACGTCGCGGAAGAACAGCGTCGCCGCGCCCGCCGGCCGCGTCAGCGCGGTCGCGACGAAGTCGCCGTCCGCGGTCGGCGCCCAGATAACGATGTCCGCCGAGGAGAGGTCGGCGAGCAGCTGCGTGTCCGCAAGGAGCAGGTGGAGCCACTCGATGTCGGCCGGCACGCTCGTGCCCTCGGCCTCGATGAGCTCGCTCAGCGTCGACACCCGAACAGGCTACCGCCGGGGCTTGATCGGGCCCGTTCCGCTCATCCACAGCCGGAAGTTATCCACAATTCCTACAATCGCAGGCTTTCGTTCGGGCACTGAGTGATTCACTAAGTGATTCCATGACCGCAGCGCCGGGGCGACGGGGCCCGGCACCGGGGATCCGGGGGGATCGACTGAGGAGGCTGGATGACTCAGCAGGCGAGGATCGAGGCGAACGACGAGGGGCCGGAGCCGGTCCCCGGCACCGGCGCGCGCCGGCGCCGGGTCGGCACGGCCGAGGTCGAGGAGCTCTTCTCGAGACAGCGCACGCCGGCCTCGGCGCTCCCCGATCCGCGGCCGCTCGTGCTCAACCTCAGCCGCTGCGTCATCGAGATCCTCGCCGGCGTGCGCGACCTCGAGCAGATCGCTCGCTGGATCGAGCCCGACGTCCACGCCCGGCTGCTCAAGCGAACGGTGCTCGCCGCCCGGGCGCGAGCGGCGAGTCGGCGCGCGGTGAGCCGGCCGACGATGACGATGGGCTCGTGCCGGGTCGAGAGCCCCGCGGACGGCGTGGTCGAGGCCGCGGCGGTCGTGCATCTGCCCGCGCGCAGCCGCGTCGTCGCGATGCGGCTCGTCGGGATCGACGGGCGGTGGCGGGCGACGGAGCTCGGCGTGCTGTGATCCGCGGGCACGCTTACTTGCTGCGGCGCTCGGCGGCGCGCCGCTCGGCGCGGTTCGCCGGCGGGGGGCCGTCGGTGCGCTGACCGAACGCCCCGCGGGCGGCGGGCTGCTGGGGCGCGGCCTGCTGCGGCGCGGGCTGCTGCCCGGCGGCATCGGCCGCGGCCCGCAGCGCCGCCCGCTGCGTCGCCGCGCGGTCGATCCGGCCCTGCGCGTCGCGCACCTCGACCTCGCCGTCGGCCTCCTCGCTCGGCGCGGAGTACGAGAGCTTCGCGGTCCCCGACCCCTCGGCGGCGAGGCCGCGGGCCTCGACCCTGGCACCGCCGGTCACCTCGACCTCGAGGTTGAACAGGAAGCCGACGGACTCCTCGCGGATCTGCCCCATCATCGTCTGGAACATCGCGAAGCCCTCGCGCTGGTACTCGACGAGCGGGTCGCGCTGCGCCATCGCGCGCAGCCCGATGCCGTCCTTGAGGTAGTCCATCTCGTAGAGGTGGTCGCGCCAGCGGCGGTCGATCACCGAGAGCACGACGCGGCGTTCGAGCTCCCGCATCGCCTCGCTGCCGATGCGCGCCTCGCGGTTCTGGTAGGCGATCCGCGCGTCGGAGAGCACCTCGCGCTTGAGGAACTGGGGGGTGAGCCGGCCCGCGGCCTCCTCGAGGACCTCCTCCTGGCTGAGGGAGATCGGGTAGAGCGTCCCCAGCTCGGCCCACAGCGCGTCGAGATCCCAGCCATCGGCGGCGCCGTCGGCGGTGTGCGAGTCGATGACGTCGCCGATGACCTGCTCGAGGAAGACCTGCACGCGCTCGTGAAGGTCGTCGCCCTCGAGGATGCGGCGGCGGTCGCCGTAAATCGCCTCGCGCTGCCGGTTGAGGACGTCGTCGTACTTGAGGACGTTCTTGCGGATCTCCGCGTTGCGCGCCTCGACCTGCGACTGGGCGCTGCGGATCGCCCGCGACACCATCTTCGACTCGATCGCCGTGTCGTCGGGGGCGCCCCGCATGAGCACCTCCGCGGCGCCGGCGTTGAAGAGGCGCATGAGGTCGTCCTGGAGCGAGAGGTAGAAGCGGCTCTCCCCCGGGTCGCCCTGACGGCCGGCGCGACCGCGGAGCTGGTTGTCGATGCGCCGGGACTCGTGCCGCTCGGTGCCGACGACGTAGAGGCCGCCGACCGCGCGCACCTTCTCCGCCTCGGCCTCGACCTCGGCCTTGACCTCCTCGAAGACGGCGTCCCACTCGCGCTCGTACTCCTCCGGCGTCTCGACCGGGGAGAGGCCGCGGTCGTGCATCCGGGCCACGGCGATGAACTCGGCGTTGCCGCCGAGCATGATGTCGGTGCCGCGGCCGGCCATGTTCGTCGCGACGGTGACCGCGCCGAGGCGGCCCGCCTGCGCGACGATCGCCGCCTCGCGGGCGTGGTTCTTCGCGTTGAGGACCTCGTGCCGGACGCCCTGCTTCGCGAGGAGCCGCGAGAGCAGCTCGGACTTCTCGACCGAGGTCGTGCCGGCGAGCACCGGCTGCCCCTTCGCGTGCCGCGCGACGATGTCGGCGACGACCTGCTCGAACTTCGCCTGCTCGTTCTTGTAGATGAGGTCGGGCTGGTCGATGCGGATCATCGGCCGGTTCGTCGGGATCGGGACGACGCCGAGCTTGTACGTCGACATGAACTCGGCGGCCTCGGTCTCGGCCGTGCCGGTCATGCCGGAGAGCTTCTCGTAGAGGCGGAAGTAGTTCTGCAGCGTGACCGTCGCGAGCGTCTGGTTCTCCGCCTTGACCTCGACGCCCTCCTTCGCCTCGATCGCCTGGTGGATGCCCTCGTTGTAGCGGCGTCCGGCGAGGATGCGGCCGGTGTGCTCATCGACGATGAGCACCTCGCCGTTCATGACGACGTAGTCCTTGTCCCGCTTGAACAGCGCCCTGGCCTTGATCGCGTTGTTGAGGAACGAGATGAGCGGCGTGTTCGCCGACTCGTAGAGGTTGTCGATGCCGAGGTGGTCCTCGACCTTCTCGATGCCGGGCTCGAGCACCCCGACGGTGCGCTTCTTCTCGTCGACCTCGTAGTCGACGCCCTCGACGAGCCGGTTCGCGATCTTCGCGAATTCGGCGAACCAGCGGTTCGCCTCGCCCGAGGAGGGGCCGGAGATGATGAGCGGGGTGCGGGCCTCGTCGATGAGGATCGAGTCGACCTCGTCGACGATCGCGAACCTGTGGCCGCGCTGGACCATGTCGCTCGCCTGCCAGGCCATGTTGTCGCGGAGGTAGTCGAAGCCGAACTCGTTGTTCGTCCCGTAGGTGATGTCGGCGGCGTACTGCTCGCGGCGCTGCTGCGGCGTCTGGCCGTTGAGGATGCACCCCGTCGTCATCCCGAGCGCGCGGTAGACCCGGCCCATGAGCTCCGACTGGTAGCTCGCGAGGTAGTCGTTGACGGTGACGACGTGGACGCCCTCGCCGGGGATCGCGTTGAGGTAGGCGGCGAGCGTCGCGACGAGCGTCTTGCCCTCGCCGGTCTTCATCTCGGCGATGTTCCCGTGGTGGAGCGCGCCGCCGCCCATGATCTGGACGTCGAAGTGGCGCATGCCGAGCGTGCGCTTCGCGGCCTCGCGGACCGCGGCGAAGGCCTCGGGCAGGAGGTCGTCGAGCGATTCGCCGGCGGCGTAGCGCTGCCGGAACTCGGCGGTCTCGTGCCGCAGCTCCTCGTCGCTGAGCTCCTCGAACGCCTCCTCGAGGCGCCCGACCTGCTCCGCATACCGCTCCAGCCTGCGCAGGAGCCGGCCCTCGCCGACTCGCAGGACGCGTTCGAGCACGTTGGCCACGGATCAACTCCTCACGGTGGCGCGCCTGCGCCGCTGGGAGTCTATCGGCTGGCCCTCCGCCCACGCTGTGCCCGCGGCTCGGCCGCCGCCGCCTCCGCGTCGAGCGCGATGACCCCGTACGCCCAGCCCTTCCGGCGGTAGACGACGCTCGGCCGGTCGGTCTCCGCGTCGATGAACAGGAAGAAGTCGTGCCCGACGAGCTCCATGTGGTCGACCGCCTCCTCGGCGGTCATCGTCGCGGCGGGGAAGAGCTTGCGCCGGATGACGACCGGCGACCACTCCGGCTCCTCCTCCCGCTGGACCGGGATCGAGCCGGTCGCGACCGCGGTGAGCACGTCGGCGCTCGCCGGCGTGATGCCGACGGCGCTGAAGCCCGAGGCCGATGCCTCGGCGAGCGAGACCGGTCGGTGACGTCCGCGGTGGACCTTGCGCCGGTCCTTGCCCTCGCGGACGCGCTCGACGAGGCAGCCGAGCGCGAGGTCGAGCGCCGCGTACTTGTCGGCGGCCGAGGCCTCGGCCCGCACGAGCGGGCCCGGGCCGACGAGCATGAGCTCGACCCGGTCGTCGCCCGCCGTGCTCCGCTTCGCGTGCCGCGACACCTTCACCTCCAGCGCGATGGCCCTCGGGGCGAGCGCCTCGACCTTCTCGGCCTTCTCCGCGACGTATTCGCGGAAGCGATCCGTGATGTCGAGCCCCCTGGCGGTGATGGCGATGTCCATGGCTGGCCCTCCCACAGCTGTCGCTCTCGCGATCCGGCCCGCCGGTCGACCAGCGGATCCTCTCGCGCTGTTCGGGCCACGGTAGACCACCCGCGGCGGTTTGTCACCAGCCGTGCTCCGACCCGACGTTCAGCGGCGGAACAGCCTCACAATGCCGAGCGCGGTGACCTTCGCCATCGCCTCGGCGATGATCCGCAGGCTCATCTTCGAGACCCCGGCCTCGCGCTCCGCGAAGACGATCGGCACCTCCACGACGCGGCGTCCCGCGTCGATCATGCGGACGGTCATCTCGACCTGGAAGTAGTAGCCCTGCGATCGGACCGCGGCGAGATCGATCGCCCGGAGCGCGTCGGCGCGGTAGACGCGATAGCCGGCGGTGACGTCGGCGACCGGGATCCGCAGGATCGTCCTGGCGTAGGCGTTCGCCGTCCGGCTCAGCCACTCCCGGCGCCGCGACCAGTCGACGGTGCGGCCGCCCTCGACCCAGCGAGATCCGATGACGAGGTCGGCGCCGTCGTCCGCCGCGGCGAGCGCGAGCATCTCCGGGAGCGTCTCGGGCGGGTGCGAACCATCGGCGTCCATCTGGACGACGAGGCGGTGGCCCCGATCGAGCGCGACGGCGTAGCCGGCGAGGTAGGCGCGGCCGAGGCCCTCCTTGCCGCGGCGGTGCAGCACCGAGACGAGCGGGTCGGCGAACGCGATCCGCTCGGCGAGATCGCCGGTGCCGTCCGGGCTCGCGTCGTCGATGACGAGGATCGCCGCATCCGGGACCGCGGCGCGGATGCGCTCGACGAGCCGCGGGAGGCTCTCCGACTCGTTGTACGTCGGCACGAGGACGACGGTCTCCGCCGGCGCGGGCGGATGCGGCGTCGCGGGCACCAGAGGATGCTACCGATCCTCCCTATGCGGGGCGCAGATCGCCGCCGCGGCGACGA
>Ga0164243_10014483_pt1 | contig 10979 bp, 4 predicted proteins | sample OricompcompostOP_FD_108781 | JGI IMG/M metagenome (GOLD analysis project Ga0164243, IMG submission 108781) | Organic Plus compost microbial communities from Emeryville, California, USA - Original compost - Organic plus compost (OP) | ecosystem: Engineered > Solid waste > Mixed feedstock >...
ACCAATTTCTTTCGTACGCTGATGTGTGGTATAGATCACCAGTCCCAGCAAACCCAGGCAACTGATGAATACGGTAAGCCCTGCCGACCATTGCAGCAGCGCCGCCGTTCTTTGTTCTTTCTTATAAAATTGGGCAATGCTTTCATCAAACCAGGCATATTCAAATGGTTCTTTGGGGTAGAATTCCCTCCAGGCCTTCTCCATGTTGGCGATGGTTTGTTTCCAGTGGTCCGTATTGGCTCCTTTGGGCGCCAGCAGGATATGAAAATTGCGATGCACTTGTTGCTGACAGGTATATGCCAGCGGCTTGATGGCCTGATGTACCGATTTGGTATGAAAATCCGCCAGCAGTCCTACTACCGGTATTTTTCTATCTGTACCAATTGTAGTACCCACAATATCTGCAGGGTTGCTGAAGCCAAGAAAGCGTGCGTACGCTTCATTCACAACATATTCTTTTACCGTATCACTCGGTTGCAGATTTCTGCCTGCCAGCAGTTTCATGTTGTACAGCCGGAAGTAGTTGGTGTCCGCCTGTTTGATTTCTACGGTGGTTTCAATTTCTTTACCGTCCTTCACATACTTCATGGTAGAGAAGCCGCTGCTTTGCGAAGCCGGTGGGGTTCCGCCCAGGCTTATCAATTGAATACCCGGAATAGCAGCCAGTTTTTCGCGAAAAGCTTCCTGTTTGCTGCCCACCGAAAAATTCAGTATGGCTTCTTTCTGATAACCGAGGTCTTTGTTCAATGCAAAACGAATCTGTTTACCAACTACCAGCGTAGCAATCACAAAAAACTGCGCAATGACAAACTGCGATACGGTAAGCATTTTACGTATGATCACCCTTCTGCTGCCACCGCTGCCGCCGCGATTGTTCTTAAGCACCAATACCGGTTTGTAGCCGCTCAATACCATAGCAGGGTAGAGGCCCGCCAGTAATCCCACCACGGCAATCAATACCAGCATAAATACGATCACCTGTGGTTGTTTTGCCAGGTTGAACTGCAGGTTTTCCGGAATAAATTCAGCGAATATTTTCAGTATGGCGGGTGCAATGGCCAGTGAAACCACTCCTGCAATGGCTGTGAGCAACACTGTTTCGCTCAAAAACTGTACAATCAGTTGCCGTCTGGAACCGCCGATCGTTTTCCGGATACCAATCTCTTTGGCCCGTTGCGCTGCCTGGGCGGTAGTTAGATTAATGAAATTGATACATCCCAAAAACAACAGAAATGCAGCCACCGCAAGCAATCCATACAAAGTAGGTTTATGCGCCGGACTCACCAGCAGCGTATTGAAATCTTTGGAGAAGTGCATGTCGTGCAAAGGCTGCAGGTAGTGAATTGTTTTGAGATAGGCATTTTTTGCATGCTTTTCGCGGAGGTCTGCCAGCGTCCTTTCCACCTGCTTCGGATCAATGCCGGGTTTGAGCCTGATAAAGCATTGTGAAGCGGAATTCACGCTGCCCCATTCCTCAAAACCATTATGGATTAATTCCGGAAGCAGCGTCGGCAGCGAAACAAATTCCTTGAATTGAAAATCGGTGATTGCGTCCAGGTCTTTCACCACGCCGGTTACTTTGGCCTGTAATGAATCCTTGTAAATGATTACGCGACCGATGATGCCGGCAGGAGCCACCCCTGGAAAATACATTTGCGCCCGGCTTTCGGTGAGCACTACCTTGTTGGGACCACTCAGCGCTCCGGCAGGCGCGCCTGCCAGCCATTTATAGGGAATGAAAGAAAAATACTCTTCACCGGCAAACATAATTTTTTCCTGCCTGCGAAATTCCTTTGCCATTCCTTCCTCACCGGGAATCGCGGTTTTTACTGTATTCTCCATCCAGAAATGAATGGATGCTTCAATGCCCGGAATTTCCCGTTTCATCACCGCAGGCAAAGGTCCCGGTATACCGCCGTTGGTGAAATTAAAATCCGGGAATTTCATATCCGTTACCACGCGGTAGATCCGGTCGCCGTCTTTATGAAATTTTTCATAACTCAGTTCGTGCGATACGATGAGCCAGATCACCAATGCCGCACTGATACCGATGGACAACCCGGCAATATTGATGACCGTAAAAATCTTGTTGCGGCGAAAATTTCTGAAGGCGGTGATGAAAAAATTCTTAAACATAATTTATCATTAACTTCCTTTTACGATACAGGGTTACCTTCCTTTCAGCAGGGCCAAAGTTATTGACTGCCCTTGTTCTCTCAATCACATGCCAGAATGCAACAGTATGGGTATCAAAGTGTTAATAGACGTTAACATACGAAGTGGTTCGTTTTTGATACAGGAAGTGTACGGTTTTGATACACCCGGTGAAAGCGCGTTTTTCGGACAGGCGCCCATGGTTGTACCGCACAATCCTTTTTTGATGACATTGTCCCTGGCCCCGGCTGCAAATAGCAGGTCATACAACAATTAACAATCATGCGCTCCCGGGAGTTACCCCGTAATCTTTATTTTTGAGGCATATGCGAAAACTGCCGCTTACCATTCTGCTTATCTCATGTTCGGTTACACTACGGGGTTAGAAATATGGTTATACACAATATTCGGTGCGGGAAGGGCTGGCAGGTGCCACTGTGTATTGCATGCAACAGGCCACCATCAAAAGAAAACCCTGGTAACGCAACCCGGTCCTGAAGACGGCCGCGAGTGCGTGGTAGCCTGGCGCCCAGTGCCTGGACTTACTGGGGCCTACCGGGTATCGAACGTACTTACTTCAAGTTTGAGGAGGTATCTTCCATTCCGCAGGACGCAAAAATAATTTCTGCCAGCTTTACATTGTATGGCGTGTCCAGCGCCGTACATCCTCCGCAGGGCAACTCGTTCTATCCCGGCTCTCCGTACAACTCCTTTGGCACCAACGAAACATGGCTCAAAAGGGTCACCGGCAACTGGGATGAAACCACCATTACCTGGAGCAACAAACCAGGCGCTACTGATCTGAACAAAGTAGCCTTGCCGGCCTCCACCAGCCAGTGGAACTTTGATGTGGCCGATATTGACGTAACCAAACTGGTGCGCGATATGGTAGCCAACGGCGAGAACTATGGCTTCTGTCTCGAAATGCAGCAGGAGCAAGACTACCGCAGCATTGTATTTGGCGGCAGCCGCAGTACAGACAGCACAAAGCGACCGAAGCTGGTGGTGGAGTATGAAGAACATTAACGGCAGCACGCGAAAAATGGTTGAATGGCCCGGCGGTCATTCAACCATTTCTTATTCCGATCGCAGGGACCGCACAGGATTGCTTACCGCTGCTTTTACGGCATGCGCCGCCACCGTCAGCAGCGCTACACCAATTACGGCAACGGCAGTAACTGCAAATACAGACCATCCTATGGTAATGCGGTAGGCAAAATTCTCCAGCCAGCGGTTCATCATCCACCAACCCAATGGAACGGCAATAGCAATGGCTATACATACCAGTTTTACGAAATTGGCCGACAGCAGTAACACAATATTCGCTGCCGAAGCGCCGAGCACTTTCCGGATACCGATTTCTTTTGTTTTTTGTTCTGCAATGAAAGCGGCCAGTCCAAACAATCCCAGACAGGCAATAAAGATGGCTAATCCCGAAAAAAGCAATACAATCTTCGCCATCAGCTGGTCGGCTGTATAGAGCGATTGAATATACTGGTCAAGGAAGGTACATTCAAAAGCGCCATTGGGCACATGCTTCCGGTAAAGCGATTCCAACTGTTGTATGCTGTTCCTGAGATTTCCGCTGCTGAATTTTACCAGCATATAATTCCGGCCTTCTGTCTGGGCATTGTGAAAAGCATAGGCCTCCAGCGGCTGGTGCAGGTTGCGGGAATGAAAGTCATCTATTACACCAATGATGTATGCATTGTCTCCCAGGTTGGCATCTACTTTCTTACCTATGGCTTCTTCCGGTGTATAACCCAGATACTCAACCGCTTTTTTATTCAGCACCACCTGCACGGTGGTGTCGCCGGGCGCTTTTACCGCCGGCAGCGATTTACCCGCCAGCAGTCGCAGGCTGAGCGTTTCAATAATGCCATCGGTGGCCCTGCAGGTAGTGAGTGGCAGGGAAAGTTCCTCATCACCAGGCCTTCTGAGGCTGCGGCCGCTGCCTTCATTGCCGGGAAATGTCTGTGCACGGCAGACAGCCTCTACGCCGGCAAGACTGCGGGCATCGTTCAGTAAACCGTTCAATTGATCTGCATTTTCTGCAGCAGAAGTAGTGATGGCTACCACCTGGTCAGGTTGAAAACCTAATTGTTTATTGCGGATAAATTCCAACTGGCGATAAAAAAGCAAGGTGGCAATGATCAATACTACCGAAGCTGAAAATTGCACCACCACCAGCGCCTGCCGCAGGCGACCCGCCAGTGTATGTTTGGTAAACGTCTGGTGAAACAGGTTTTTAGGACTGAATCGCGAGAGGTAAATGGCGGGATAACTTCCGGAAAGCAGGGTAATGATCACCGTGATGCCGGCTATGGCAGCCATGATCACCGGGTCTGCAAGATCACTTACCGAAAATTGCAGATTGGTCAGTGCGTTGAACAGCGGCATGCCGGCTACCAGCAACAGGAGACTGAGCAATACGGCAATAATGACATACAGGGCGGTCTCCAGGTAATAACGCGCCATAAGGCTTTGTATGGAGGCGCCCATGGTTTTGCTGATGCCGGTCTCGCGGAAACGGTTCTGCGAACGGGCAGTGGCCAGGTTCATATAATTGATGCACGCAATCAGGAGGATGGCCAGCGCCAGCAGGCCGAGGATCTTCACCTGCTTCCAGTCGCCCGGACGGGACGTATAAGCGCTGATACCGGCACTGTGCAAATGAATATCCGTGAAGGGCTGCAGGCTAAAGCTGAACCATTGTTGTTCTTTGGGAAGATGCTTATCCAGGACGGACTGGATGGCAGCTTCCGTTTTAGGGATATCCACATATTTGTTCAGCAGGAGATAGGTTTCAAAACTGGCATTGCTCCAACCCTGGTTCCTGTTCATCCATTCCATGGTATAGAACGACCCGATGAGATCGGCGTCCAGCGTGGAATTAGCTGGAAAATCCCTGTATACGCCCGTGATGGAACAATTGGTCTGGTTGTCTATCCGGAGCACTTTGCCCATGGGGTTTTCATTGCCAAAATACTTTTGTGCAATGGACTGGCTGATGATGATGGTGCCGGGTTGGGTCAATGCGTCGTGCGGACTGCCGTATACAAAAGGAATATCAAATAAACGGGTGAAAGAGGAATCGGCCCAGTAGAGATTCTTTTCGAAGAATTTCTTGTCGCCAAACAATACATTGGCCGACTGGCCGAAATTATGCCGCAGCCAGCGGGCCTGTTCTTCCACGCCGCTTATTTCTTTTTTGAAAATAGGACCTGCTATGTTCGGACTGCCGGCCCATCGTTCGGTACTTTCACCGAGGTTGGCATTCAATACCAACCGGTAAATGGCGGGCGCATTGGTATGATACCGGTCAAAGGAAGTTTCGTGCCGTACATACAGGAACAGCATCAGCGAAACAGTGAGACCAATGGCCAGTCCGGCAATATTTACCAGACCAAACAATTTGTTTTTCTGCAACTGGCGCCAGGCTATTTTAATATAGGTTCTCAACATGTGTGGTAAACAGCTTTGGTGTTGGTATCAGTTTTACCATAAAGCGTACCGTAAATGTAAAAGCTGAAAATCAACAGTTTATTTTTTGCGGTCTACGAATTTGTTCGTTATCGCTACAAAAGGGTGTACGGTTTTGGTACAGGCGGCGGGTAGTTGGTCATGGTTGCAGCACGGGTATTATGACCCGGTTACGGTTCGTATGCAGGGAGTCTATTCCATTCTCAGACTTTTAACCGGGTTATGCCTTGCAGCTTTGATGGCCTGAAAACTGACGGTAAACAGCCAATCAGCAGTCCATTATTTTATTGGTAAAATGCTTTTATTCACTTCGCAGACTTTTCACCGGATTGGCCACTGCTGCCCGGAGTGCCATGAAACTGATGGTAAACAAGGCAATCAGCAGCGCCAGCACGCCGGCCAACGCAAAGATCCACCAGGCAATGGCTGTGCGGTAAGCGAAGTCTTCGAGCCATTGATGCATGAAATACCAGGCAACCGGCGCTGCTACGAAAAAGGCGATCAGCACCAGTTTGAGAAAATCTCTTGATAACAGGTGCAGTATGCTGGTCACTGATGCACCCATTACTTTACGAATACCGATCTCGCGCGTACGCTGCAGGGTGCTGTACGAAGCCAGTCCCAGTAATCCCAGGCAACTGATAAAAATGGCCAGTATGGCGAAATTGAGAAACAGTTTGCCAAAGCGTACTTCATCGCGGTACTGGCGGTTGAAGAATTCGTCGAGGAAGGTATAGCTGAACGGCGCAGAAGGGATCAGTTCATTCCATTTTTGCTCGATGGCGGCAATCGTAGCGGGCAGGTTAGTGGTGCTCACATTTACCGATACCAGGTTGCAACGCGTCTGTTCTATGCGCATCGAAAGCGGTTTGATGGGTAGTTGCAGCGAACGAAAATGAAAATCCTTCATCACGCCAATGATCTTTCCTTCGCGCCCCCATTGTTCAAAGCGCTTTCCAATGGCATCTTCCGGGGTGGTATAACCGAACATTTTAACTGCAGCTTCGTTCAAGATCATGGATTGTGTAGAATCTGTGAGAAACTCGCGTGAGAAGGGCCGTCCGGCTACCATTTGTATCTGGTAGTGGGGGATATAGTCAAAATCCACGAAATACAGATCAAGATTGGCTACCTGCTTATCTCCGTTCCGGTTTTCAATTACAGTATAGGCGTTGGGGTTACTTCCACCCGGTACACTGTTGGAAGTGGCTACGGAGCGCACGGCCGGCATACCGGCAACAGCCTGGGCAAAGGCTTCTCTGTTTTTGTTGTCTCCCGCATTTATCACCAGCATCTGGTCTTTTTTGAAGCCCAGTTCTTTATTGCGCATAAAACTCATCTGACGATATACTACGATGGTGCCAATGATCAAAGCAATGGAAATGGTGAACTGTGTTACCACCAGCGCTTTTCGCAAAGCAATACCGCGCCGGCCTGTGGCAAAACGTCCTTTCAAAACGGAAACGGGCCTGAAAGACGAAAGTATCAATGCGGGATATATGCCGGCAAGCAGACCGATGCCCAATGCACAGGCAAACAGCAGCAGCAACCGGCCGGGCGCAGCAAACACCGTTTCAATGACCGTCTTTCCTGCTAACTGGTTAAAGGACGGTGTGAGCAGGGCTGCCAGCAACACGGTGAGTACACAGGCAATGAAACATAGCACCAGCGATTCGCCGATGAACTGACCGGTCAACTGTCTCTTCAATGCACCCACCACTTTGCGGATACCGACTTCCCTGGCGCGCTCTGATGAACGGGCAGTAGTAAGATTAACAAAATTGATGCAGGCAATCACCAGGATGAAGATGGCTACAATAGAAAAAATATTGACGTTGTTGATATTACCGTCTATGGGTCCTCCGCGGGAGGAACGCAGGTATACGTCTTTCAGCGGCTCCAGGAACAGGGTGGCATACATTTGCGATTTCTTCATTTCTGTTCCTGCATGTTTCTCCAGGAATGCAGGCAATTGTTTTTCCAGGTGCTTTGCATCTGCACCCGGCTGCAACTGTATGTAAGTAAGTGGCCAATAACTACCCCAGAAATCATCTGCGCCTTTTAGCCAATCTTGTGTAAACGTGGTCATAGATATGACCAGGTCGCCGTTGATTTGTGAATTTTCGGGAATGTCTTTCATTATGCCGGTAACGCGCGCAGGAAAAGCCTGTTCGGTAATCAACAAAGTTTGTCCCATAGGATCTTCGCTACCGAAATATTTCTTTGCAGCCGATTCACTCAGCACAACGGAATAAGGCGCAGCCAATGCGGTATTGCGATCTCCCCTGGTCAGCGGGAAATCGAACATGTTGAAAAAGGCAGTATCGGCATACATGGTTTCTGCTTCTACAAATTTCTTGTCGCCTTTTCTTATCAGCAGCGTTTCGCCGGTAATCACACGTACTGCGTGTTCTATTTCAGCAAAGTCTTGTTTTATGTGTGGCCCCACTGCAAAGGCCGGCCGGTCGCCTTCAATCAGTTCTGTGGGCGTTTTAACGTTGGCCACCACCCTGTAAATGCGATCAGCCTTGCTATGGAAGGTGTCGTAACTTCTTTCAAAAAATACATAGGAGAAGATCAGGAACCCTGCTGTTAATCCCACCGTCAGTCCCAATATATTGATCAGCGAAAACGCCTTGTGCTTCCACAGGTTCCGCAATGCAATTTTGAAATAGTTACGTATCATTCGTATTGTTTTAATTGACTATTCGCTCCTTAATGATTTTACCGGGTTGGCCAAAGCCGCCTTGATTGCCTGGAAACAGATGGTAAACAATGCCACGATTGCCGCGATGATGCCTGCCAGCGGGAAGATCCACCAGGCAATATTGGTACGATAAGCAAAATCCTGCAGCCAGTTGCTCATGGCATACCATGCCACCGGAAATGCGATGAGCGCAGCAATGGCTACCAGTTTCAGAAAATCTGATGACAACAGTACAACAATGTTATTGACGCTGGCGCCAAGTACTTTTCGTATACCTATCTCCTTTATGCGCTGGCTGATGGTAAAGGCAGACAGACCGAATAGCCCGAGACAGGCAATGAATATGGCGATGCCTGCAAACACTGTAAACAAGGCGCCCTGTCGCTGCTCCGATTGGTATAAGCGGTTGAAATTCTCATCGAGGAAAGTATACTGACAGGGAACCTCGGGCAGGAATTGTTTCCACACGCGCTCGAGGTGCGACAAAGCCGCCGGTATATGCTGTCCTGCAATCTTCACTGATATATTGTTAAAGGCAGTTCCCGAGGGCGGGATGCGGATGAGCAGGGGAACGATGCGCTGGTGCATGGACTCAAAATGAAAATCGTTGAACACACCGATGAGCCGGCCATCTCTGCCGCCATAGCTGAATGATTTGCCAACTGCTTCCTGCGGAGAAGCGAATCCCAGCAGACTGACTGCTGCTTCGTTAATAAGGAAAGCAGCGCTGTCTGTACCGTATTCCTTTGAAAAATTGCGGCCTGCCACCATTTTTACGCCGTAGGTATTTATGAATTCCTGGTCGGCAGACAGGAATTTGATGGTAGCTGTTATGGGCACCGTGGTATCGCCATTCGACATTTTGCTATTCAGCGCATCGAGCAGGCGCCCGGTAGGAATGCGCGAAGAGCGGGTGGCATTTTTCACCAATGATCCTGACAACAATTCGGACCTGAACGTCTCAAACTGGTTGTCCAGCGCGGTAAAGTAAGGCAGGGTTACTATATGGTCGCGGTCAAACCCCAGCGATTTCTGCTGCATGTACCGCATCTGTCGAAATACAATGGCGGTGCACACAATCAGGATGATGGAGATGGCGAACTGTGCAGTTACCAATACTTTTCTGAATGAAAGATTGCTGTTACCGGCTTTGAAAAGCCCTTTCAACACTTTTACCGGTCTGAAGGATGACATAAAGAGGGCAGGGTAGAGGCCGGACAATATGCCCACTACAAACGGCACTATCAGCAAGGGTACCATCACCATTGGCTGCAGCAAAATACTTATGCCCAGCTCCTGGCCCGACAATTTATTAAGCCAGGGCAGCAATTGCCAGGTGAGCACAAATGCCAGCAGCGTGGCCAGCCAGCACAGCAGTATGGATTCGATGAGGAATTGAATAATCAGTTCTTTTCTCCGGGCGCCCACCACTTTGCGGATGCCGATTTCCTTTGCGCGCAATGCAGACCGGGCCGTGCTGAGATTCATATAATTGATACAGGCTATCAGCAGTATGAAAAGCGCAATGGCTGAAAAGATATATACGCGCCGGATATCACCGTTTTCTTCCGCTTCCGAATCAAGATGTGAGTAAAGGTGAATGTCGGTCAGGCGCTGCAAATGCAGTTGTGTCCATTGAGAAGGTTTGTATGTATCGGCGGCATTGCCCATATGCTTGTCGAGAAATGCCGGGAAACCTGCCTGCAGTTTTTGTACATCATAATTGGCAGGGAGCATCAGGTACGTGAGAAAGCTGTTATTGCCCCAGTTGGTGCGCAGGTTTTCTTCGCCATATACGGCAGTATCTCTCAGCGTATTGAAGGAAATCATCAGTGAAGGATGCAAATGTGCATTGGCAGGGAATGGTTTGAAGATGCCGGTTACTTTCAGGGGTAACCGGTTATCGGCACGAATGATCTTATCAATCGGGTCTTCACTGCCAAAATATTTTTTCGCCACTTCTTCCGTCAGCATGATGGTGTTAGGATCAGCGAGCCCTGTTTTGGGATTGCCGCGAATGACCTGTACTTTGAAGAAGTCGAACAAATGTTCATCGGCAAAATAGGTATCGTTTTCATAGAACATTTTATCGTTGTACCGGATGGCGATATTCCCCACGGGAAGCAGGCGGGTATATTTTTCTATTTCGCCGAAATCATGCTGCAGCAATGGAGCAAAAGGCGGAGCTACCGTACCCAGGTGCAGCGACTGCACACCTGTTTGCGGGTCATTAAAACTCCGGGTAACACGGTAAATGCGATCTGCATGGTCATTGTACCGGTCGTAGCTGGTTTCGTGCAGCACGTATGTGGCGATCAGCAAACAGCAGGTAAGCCCCACCGTAAGTCCGAACAGGTTGATGAAGGAGACAAACCTGTATTTTAACAGGTTCCTGATGGCGATTTTAACATAGTTGTATTTCATGGCGAAAAAATCTTCGTGACACAGCAGGCGTGCAACTGAGCGATGCAGGTCTCCCGCTTACACCATAATATTTTCCAGCACCGTTTGGCCGTCGAGCATACGGATAATGCGATGGCTGTAACGGGCGTCATGTTCAGAGTGTGTTACCATTACGATGGTAGTGCCCTGTTCATTCAGGTCGGTGAGCAGTTGCATTACTTCGTTGCCATTG
>Ga0164243_10014484_pt1 | contig 10976 bp, 7 predicted proteins | sample OricompcompostOP_FD_108781 | JGI IMG/M metagenome (GOLD analysis project Ga0164243, IMG submission 108781) | Organic Plus compost microbial communities from Emeryville, California, USA - Original compost - Organic plus compost (OP) | ecosystem: Engineered > Solid waste > Mixed feedstock >...
GCATCCTGGAACTGCCGCAGCGTCGGGCGACCGGGCAGCACGGGCCCCTGGTCGGCGAGCGGCACGACGATGTCGTGATCGACGGCCGCGATGTAGGCCGTGTCGCGCACCGAGAAGGGCACGGGGGCGCCGGAGCGCACCTCGACCCGCAGCGCGTCCCTCGTGACCGTGACCTGCACGGACGAGCCCTGCCACTGCAGCGGGAACGACAGCGACGGCCAGTCGGCGGGCAGTCGCGGGTCGAAGCTCAGCTCCCCCGCGTAGTCGCGCATGCCGCCGAAACCGCACACGAGCGCCGTCCACACGCCGCCGGCCGAGGCGACGTGCACGCCGTCCGCCGCGTTGTGGTGCAGGTCGTGCAGGTCGACGAAGATCGACTGCTCGAAGTACTCGCGCGCGAGTTCCTGGTAGCCCACCTCCGCGGCCATGATCGACTGCACGACCGCCGAGAGCGTGGAATCGCCGGTGGTCAGCGGGTCGTAGTACTGGAAGTCGGCGAGCTTCTCCTCGGCGGTGAAGTGGTTGCCCTGCAGGAACAGGGCGAGCACGACGTCGGCCTGCTTGAGCACCTGGAACCGGTAGATCACCAGCGGGTGGAAGTGCAGCAGCAGCGGACGCTGGTCGGCCGGAGTGTGCGCGAGATCCCACACCTCCCGCTCGAGGAACAGCGAGTCCTGCGGGTGGATGCCCAGCGCCTCGCTGTACGGGATGAACATGGCAGCCGCCGCCCGCTCCCACTCCGCGACCTCGCCGGAGCCGAGTCCGGTGCGCTCCACGAGACGCGCGTAGTCGTCGGGGAACATCTCCTGGATCTCGCGCACGACCTTCGCCGCGTAGCGCAGGTTGTAGCGCGCCATGACGTTCGTGTAGAGGTTGTCGTTCACGACGGTCGTGTACTCGTCGGGCCCGGTGACCCCGTGGATGTGGAACGTCTCCCCCGATCCGTTCGCCGAACGCCAGAAGCCCAGCGTCGTCCACAGCCGCGCGGTGTCGATCACGACGTCCGCGCCCTCGCGCCGCAGGAAATCCTCGTCGCCCGTCGCCCGCACGTACTTGCCCAGCGCGAAGCTGATGTCGGCGTTGATGTGGTACTGCGCGGTGCCCGCGGCGTAGTACGCCGAGGCCTCCTCGCCGTTGATGGTGCGCCACGGGAAGAGCGCCCCCGCCTCGTTCAGCTGCGCCGCCCTGCGCCTCGCGGCCGGCAACATCAGCACACGGGCGCGCAGGGCGTTGCGCGCCCACTGCGGCGAGGTGTAGGTGAGGAACGGGAGCACGTAGATCTCGGTGTCCCAGAAGTAGTGGCCGCTGTAGCCGGAACCCGAGACGCCCTTGGCAGGGACGCCGGCGCCGTCGGCTCTCGCCGAGGCCTGCGCCAGCTGCAGCAGGCACCAGCGCGTGGCCTGCTGGAGGTCGTCGTGACCGGCGATCTGCACGTCGCTGCGCTCCCAGAACGCCGCCAGCCATGCGGCCTGGCGCTCGAACTGCACGTCGACGCCTTCGACGATCACCCGGTCGAGCGAGCGACGGCAGCGATCGACGAGCTCACGCGGCGGCACCCCTCGGGAGGTGTGGTAGCTGACGAGCTTGGTGATGCGGATCGGCACACCGGCCTTGGCCTGCACGCGGAAGACGTTCTTCGCGATGTCGGCCTCGATCAGGGTGCGCGCTGTGTAGTCGTTCTCGGTCTCGACGATGTGATCGGCGACGACGGCCACCGTCATGCCGGACGCGGCCACGCGGTACGACAGCGCGGAGCGCAGTCCGTCCTGCCAGTGCTCGGCCGGCTCCAGCACGCGCTCGGCGATCTTCTCGGCCTTGCGGGGGTCGAAGCCCGCGCCCTGGGCGGCTGCCGGCGTTCCCGCGTAGACGCCGGCGCCGTCCTGACGGTTGAGCAGCTGGCAGCTCACCGTCACGGGTGCGTCCGCGTTCTCGACGACGACCTCGAGGCGCAGGACGGCGAGGTGGCGCTCCTCGAAGCTCACGATGCGCTCGTCGCGGATGCGCACTCGCTTGCCCGACGGCGTCTCCCAGACGACGACCCGCTCGAGCACGCCGGTGCGCATGTCGAGCGTGCGCCGGTACTCACGCACGTCGGCGTCGTCGAAGGAGATCGGCTCGTCGTCGACGTACACCCGCATCACCTTGGCGTCCGGCGCGTTGACGATCGTCTGTCCGACCTCGGCGAACCCGTAGGCCTGCTCCGCGTGGCGGATCGTCCAGGTCTCGTGCAGGCCGTTGATGAACGTGCCGTGCTCGTGCGCGCCGCGGCCCTCGATGTGGTTGCCGCGGAGGCCGAGGTAGCCGTTGCCGACGCCGAACAAGGTCTCGCCGACGCCGTCCTCGCTGTAGCGCGTCTCGATCAGACGCCAGGGGTCGACGGGGAAGCGGTCGCGGTCGATCATGCGTTCTCCTCAGGGCCGGAGTCGGAGCCGGAGTCGGTGTCGGTCAGGAAGGCGGCGAGGTCGTCGACGACGACGGTGGCGCCGGAGGCGTGCAGAGCGTCTGCGCCGGCTCCGCGATCGACGCCGACGATCGTGGCGAACCCCGCCGCTGCGGCCGATGCGGCGCCCGAGGTGGCGTCCTCGACGGCGACGCTGCGGGCGGGGTCGACGCCGAGCGCCTCCGCCCCCGCACGGAACATGTCGGCGGCGGGCTTCGACGCCAGCGACTCACGCTCGGCGACGACGCCGTCGACGACGATCCGGAAGAAGGAGCGGATGCCGGAGGCGGCCAGCACCTCTTCGGCGTTCTTCGAACTGGACACGACGCCGAGCGGCACCCCGGCCGCGTGCAGCCGCTCGACGAGCGCAAGCGAGCCCTGATACGGGGCGATCCCCTCCGCGCGCAGCGTCGCGGCGAACGCCGCGTTCTTGCGGTTGCCGATGCCGCAGACGGTCTCGGCCTCGGGCGGGTCGTCGACCTGTCCCCAGGGGATCTCCACGTTGCGGCTGTGCAACAGACTCGCGACGCCGTCGTAACGCTTCTTGCCGTCGACGAAGTCGAAGTAGTCGGCATCCGAATAGGGAGGCGTGATCTGCCAGCGCGCGAAGACGTCGTCGAACACGGCCTTCCAGGCGCGCATGTGCACCTCGGCGGTCGGCGTGAGCACGCCGTCGAGGTCGAAGAGCACTCCGTCGGCGCGGAGAAGATCGGGCAGGGCTTCGGGCACAACAGCCTCCAGGAGAAGGACGAGGGGGTCGGCACCTCTCCGTGCCACTGTGCAAGCGTAGTGGCGCACGACCGCACGAGGTAACCCCTGCGGATCCTGAGTTCCCGAGTGCGCACAGCATCCGTCGCGACCCGGCAGTCACTTTGTCGGGAGAGATGCGGTTTGTCGGGAGAAAACGCCCGATTCCTTCCGAGATTCGCCCTTTCTCCCGACAAAGTGCACCGCCGGATGCCGGCACGGGCCGAGGCCAGGACCGGTGCCGGGGCCAGGGCCGGGTCAGAGCAGCGCGGCGGTCTGCCGGGCGATCTGCAGCTCCTCGTCTGTGGGCACCACGAGCACGGCGACGCGCGAGGCGTCGGAGGAGATGCGACGGATGCCGCGCTCGCGCGCCGCGTTGCGCTGCGCATCGATCTCGACGCCGGCGAACCCCAGCGTGGCCATCGCCTCCGCCCGCACGACGGCCGCGTTCTCGCCGACACCCGCGGTGAAGGAGATCACGTCGACGCCGCCGAGCTGGGCGATGTACGCCCCCGCATAGGCGCGGAGCCGATGCACGTACACGTCGAACGCGAGCGTCGCGGCCGGCTCCCCCGCGTCGCGACCGGCGAGGATGTCGCGCATGTCGCTGCGACCGGCGAGCCCCTTCAGCCCGCTGTGCGTGTTCAGCAGGGAATCGAGGTCGTCGATCGAGTACCCGGCCCTGCGCGCGAGGTGCACGAGGGCCGCCGGGTCGATGTCGCCGGAGCGCGTGCCCATGACGAGTCCTTCGAGCGGCGTGAGTCCCATCGACGTCTCGACCGAGCGCCCGCCGTCGATCGCCGTGACCGACGCGCCGTTGCCGAGATGGAAGACGAGCTGCCTGAGGTCGCCGAGGTCGCGTCCGAGGAACGCGGCGGCGGCCTCGCTGACGAACTGGTGGCTCGTGCCGTGGAAGCCGTACCGGCGCACGCGGTGCTCCGCGGCGAGATCGGCGTCGATGGCATAGGTGTACGCGGCCGGCGGAAGGGTCTGGTGGAACGCCGTGTCGAACACCGCCACGTGCGGCACGTCCGCGAACACGGCCTTCGCGGCGACGATGCCGGCGAGGTTCGCCGGGTTGTGCAGCGGCGCCAGCACCGCCAGCTCCTCGATCTGGCGCTCCACATCGGCGTCGACGACGGTCGGTGCGAAGAACCGCGCGCCGCCGTGCACCACTCGATGGCCGACGGCGACGGGCGGATGCGCGGCGAGCGACGGTCCGTGCGCGGCGAACTGCCGCATCATCACCGCGAAGGCCGCCTCGTGATCGGCGATCGGCAGCTCCTCGCGGAAAGTCGCGTCGAGCATCGTCGTCGCGGCATCCGCCGACTGCGTCTGGCGCACCGTGTGCGCCACCGGGCTCGACTCCTGGCCGATGCGCTCGATGAGACCGGTGGCCAGCTCGCACTCGCGCGCCACGTCGATGAGGCTGTACTTCAGCGACGACGAGCCGCTGTTGATGACGAGGATCGCGCTCATCGCGCCTCCTGCGCCTGGATCGCGGTGATCGCGACAGTGTTGACGATGTCGTCGACGAGGGCGCCGCGCGAGAGGTCGTTGATCGGCTTGTTGAGCCCCTGCAGCACGGGGCCGATCGCGACGGCGCCGGCCGAGCGCTGCACCGCCTTGTAGGTGTTGTTGCCCGTGTTGAGGTCGGGGAACACGAACACGGTCGCGCGCCCGGCGACCTGCGACTCGGGCAGCTTCGCCTTCGCGACCGCGGCGTCGGCCGCCGCGTCGTACTGGATCGGGCCCTCGACGAGCAGTTCGGGTGCCCGCTCGTGCACGAGCGCCGTGGCCGCGCGCACCTTGTCGACGTCGGCGCCCGAGCCCGACTCGCCCGTGGAGTACGACAGCATCGCCACGCGCGGCTCGATGCCGAACTGCCGCGCCGTCGCGGCCGACGAGATCGCGATGTCGGCGAGCTGCTCGCTCGTGGGGTCGGGGATCACCGCGCAGTCGCCGTACACGAGCACGCGGTCGGCGAGGGCCATGAGGAACACGCTGGAGACGACGTCGACGCCCTCCCTCGTCTTGATGATCTCGAACGACGGCCGGATCGTGTGCGCCGTGGTGTGCGCGGCGCCGGAGACCATGCCGTCGGCGAGGCCGAGGTGCACCATCATGGTGCCGAAGTACGAGACGTCGGTCACGGTGTCGGCGGCCTGGGCGAGGGTGATGCCCTTGTGGGCGCGCAGTCGCGCGTACTCCGCGGCGAAGCGCTCGACGAGTGCGGGGTCGGTCGGGCTGACGACCGTGGCCGCCGCGATGTCGACCCCGAGCTCGACCGCGCGTGCGCGCACGGCTCCCTCGTCGCCGAGGATCGTGAGGTCGGCGACCTCTCTGGCCAGCAGCGTCGCCGCCGCCTGAAGGATGCGGTCGTCGTCGCCCTCCGGCAGCACGATGTGCCGGCGGTCTGCGCGGGCGCGCTCGATGAGGCCGTACTCGAACATGAGCGGGGTGACCACGGTCGACTCGGCCAGCCCGAGCTGGGTCGTGAGGGCGGCGTGGTCGACATGGGTCTGGAAGAGCGCGAGCGCGCGGTCGTAGCGCGCCCGAGAATCGGGCGAGATCCGTCCTCGCGCACCCATGACCCGCAGGGCGGTCTCGTACGTGCCGTAGTCGGTCGCGATGATCGGCACGGTCGAGGCGAAGCCGTCGAGCAGTTGCACGATCGGATCGGGAAGCGGGAACGGACCGTTGAGGATGATGCCGGCCACCCGCGGGAAGGTGCCAGCCGCATCGGCCAGCAGCGTGGCCAGGAGCACCTCCGTGCGGTCGGCCGGGATCACGACGACGGCCTCGTCGGTGAGCCGCGGCAGCACGTTCACCATCGACATGCCGGCGACGACGATCGACAGCGCTTCGCGAGCGAGCCGGTCGGCGTCTCCCTTGACCAGGCGCCCGTCGACGGCCGACAGGATGCCGCGGATCGACGGGGCCACCAGGCGGCGGTCCTCGGGGATCGCCCACACCGACATGTCACGGGCGGGCCGCACGGCCGAGACGGCCGCGCAGATCTCGTCGAGCGCATCGGGGTCGGCACGGTTGACGATCGCCGCGAACAGCTCGGCACGCTCCGCCTCGAGCTCGGCGAGCGCGAGAGCGGCGATCTGGCCCACCGCTGCCGGGGTGCGCGCCGTGGTGGTGCCGAGCTGCTCGGCCTGCCGCTGCTGATCGCGTCCGGAGAGCACGAGCAGCACCGGTGCGCCGAGGTTCGCGGCGATGCGCGCGTTGTACCCGAGCTCCGCGGGACTCGCGACGTCGGTGTAGTCGCTGCCGACGATCACCACCGCATCGCACTGCGCCTCCACGGCCTTGAAACGGGCGACGATCGTGGAGAGGGCCCGGTCGGGGTCGTCGCGCACGTCGTCGTAGCTCACGCCGATGCAGTCGTCGTAGTCGAGCTGCACGCCGTCGTGGGCGAGCAGCAGCTCGAGGATCTCGTCTCGCGCGGCCACCGACCGCGCGATCGGGCGGAAGACACCGACCCTCGGCGACGCGCGCATCAGCGCGTCGAGCACCCCCAGGGCGATCGTCGACTTGCCCGTGTGCCCTTCGGCCGAGGTGATGTAGATGCTCCGAGCCACGGCTTCAGCCTAGACGGCGGGGCAGCCGCGGGTCAGGGCGTCGACGACGGCGGTCGCGTCGCCCTCGAAGCGCGCGTAGTACTCGGCATCCGTGTTCACCTGCACCCGGTGGATCGCCAGGGTGGGCTCGAGCCGCTGCCAGTCGGCGACGCGGGCGAGCCGCTGATAGAACAGCGTCGTCGCGGCGACGGGGTCCATCCGCTGCTCCACGCTCCCCCACCATTCCTGCTGCTGGAACAGCCCGATGCTGGTCGTGCGCGTGCCGTCGGGGTTGGTGACCGCTCCCGTCTCCCAGTCGCCGTAGTCGATGTTGCGCAGGCTGCTCTCCCCCATCGCGGTCATCACGCCGAGGATCTGCCCGTCGCGTCCGAACCCGAGCGACGCCGCCGTCGTCATGATCGTCGCGGCGTTCTGCAGCTGCTCGCCGCGCCAGCCGTCGATGCCGTCGGCGGGGAAGCTCTCCGGCTCGGTCGCGCAGAAGGCCGGAGCGTGCGCGAAGCCGAACGGGATCAGCACGGCGAGCAGCACGACGACGGCGACCGCACCCGTCGACAGCGCGATGCGGCGCAGCATCCGTCGGCGTCTCACCGCCTGCCGCATGCGCTGCCGACCGGGGGCGCGCCGGCGCCGGCCCGCCCGCCGGCGTGTCGGGGCTCTCCTGCGGGTGCGCGGGCGAGCGGTCATGCCACGCGTGTCCCTCGTCGCCCGGCGAAGGCGGCGACCCCTCCGCCGATCGCGCCGAAGAGGTGACCCTGCCACGAGACGCCGGCGCCCGCGGCGAAGACACCGGCGAGCATCGCGGTGCCGTAGACGGCGATCACGGCGAGCGCCACGACGGCGTACAGGATGCGGTGCGACACACGACCGGGGGCGAAGACCCGCATCACGAGGTACCCGAAGTATCCGAAGACGAGCCCTGATGCGCCGACGGTGAGGGTGCCGGGAGCGTTGACGATCCACGTGCCGAGGCCGCCGACGACGGCGACGATGGCCGTGACCGCCCAGAACCTCCGCGCCCCTTCGGCGGCGACCAGGCAACCGAGCACGAGGAACGGCACGGAGTTGGCGATGAGGTGCGGCCAGCTCGCGTGCAGCAGCGGTGCCGCCACGATGCCGATGAGGCCGGCGGGTTCCCACGAGCGGATGCCGAGGCCGGAGAACGAACCGGGCAGGATGCTGTCGGCGCCCTGCACCACCCACATGAGCGCGAGCAGCGCGAGGGGCGCGCCGAACCGGCGGAGTCTGCGCGGTGCGGGCTGCTCGATGACGCTCACCCGTCGATTCTCGCAGTCGTGTCTGAGCGTTCGACGGGGACGCGTGCGGACGCGTCGGTCACGAAGCCGGCGGCAGGAAGAGAAAAGACCCTCCGCGCACCCGACAGAGCCCGGTTACCCTTGCTGCGTTTCCGCCCTGGGGGAATTGGCCTGGATGTCGTCACGCGGAGAGCCGTCGTCCAGTCTAGCCGATCGCCGCAGCCGGCTCGACGGTGCCGACGAACCGGAGCCGATCGGCGCCGCGCAGGTTACGATCGGATCACGCACCGCCGCGCCGTCCGAGAGGGAACGCATGCCAGAGAACTCCCCGCAGAGCCCGGCCCCGATCACCGCCGAGCAGTTCGCCGAGCAGACCTCCGCGATCCTCGCGTCGGTCGGGCAGGTGATCGACGGCAAGGCCGACGCGGTGCGCAGCGCCCTGGTGTGCCTGCTCGCCGAAGGCCACCTGCTCATCGAAGACGTGCCGGGCGTGGGCAAGACCATGCTGGCCAGGGCTCTCGCCGCCACCGTCGACGCGACCGTGCGGCGCATCCAGTTCACCCCTGATCTGCTGCCCGGCGACGTCACCGGCGTGAGCGTGTTCAACCCCACGGCCCGCGAGTTCGAGTTCAAGCCGGGAGCCGTGTTCGCGCACATCGTGATCGCCGACGAGATCAACCGCTCCTCGCCCAAGACCCAGTCGGCGCTGCTGGAGGCGATGGAGGAGGGACAGGTCACCGTCGACGGCGCCACGCATCCGCTGCCGCGGCCCTTCCTCGTGGTCGCCACCCAGAACCCGCTCGAGATGGAGGGCACATACGCACTCCCCGAGGCGCAGCGCGACAGGTTCATGATGCGGATCTCGATGGGCTATCCGGACCCGGCGGCCGAGGCTCTGATGATCCGCCAGCGCGATGTGGTGAACCCGCTCGCCGCGATCACCGCCGTCGCCGATGCGGCGGCGATCACCGGGCTGATCGCGTGGGCCCGCGCGGTGCACGTCGCGCCGGCGATCGAGGAGTACGCCGTGGCCCTCGCCCAGGCCACGCGCAGCGACCCGAGCCTGCACCTGGGCGCGAGCCCGCGTGCGACGCTGCAGCTGATCAGGGCCGCCAAGGTGTGGGCCGCCCTCGACGGCCGCGACTTCGTCATTCCCGACGACGTCACCGCCCTGCTGATCCCCGTGCTCGCTCACCGGCTGCTGCCGGCACGGGGCGCGCATCGCGCCGGTGCGCAGCCGGTCGAGTCCGCGCTCCGGCAGATCGCCGAGCGCGTACGGGTGCCCGTCGCCGTTCGTCACTGACAGGGCCGACATGCGCCGTCGCCGAACCCTCACCCTCCGCGGCACCGCTGCGCTCGTCGCCGGCGTCGGATGCCTCGTCGCGGCGAACCTGATCGGCGCATCGATCCTCGTCTACATCGGCGTCCTCCTGCTGATCCTCACCGTGGTGGCCGTGCTCGTCGTGCGCCTGCCGCGCAGGTCGGGCACCGTCAGCAGGCAGATCTCCACCGATCTGCTCACTGTGTCGGAGACGTCGCGGGTGACCGTGCGGTTCGCACTGCGCGCCATCCGGGCCCCGCACGGACTGTGGCGCGACATGCTGCCCGCTGCCGTGTCGGGGGATGCGGCGGGCGAGTACCCGCCGGCGTCCGGCCCGGTGAGCTACCCGATCACGGGGGTGCGGCGAGGCGTCTGGTCGATCGGACCGCTCGTCCTGCGCACCGTCGATCCGTTCGGACTGGCGCAGCGCGAGCAGGCGTTCGGCGAGACACGCACTGTCACGGTCGTCCCCGAGGTCTTCGCACTCACACCGCTCGCGGCGAGGGTCGGCGCCGCGGGCGGCACCGCGCACACGTCGTCGACGCGTCTCGGTCAGGGCAGCGACAACCTCTCGCCGCGGCGGTACATCCCCGGAGATTCGATGCGGCGCATCCACTGGCGGGCGACCGCGCACCGCGGGCAGCTCATGGTGCGCCAGGAGGAAGAGGAGTCGAGCCCGGACGCCCTGGTCGTGCTCGACCGGAGCGCCGCACGGTGGCCGCGCCCCGGCGACGAGGTCGATCCCTCGTTCGAGGCGGCCGTGTCGCTGTGCGCATCCGTGGCGGTGCACCTGGCGCAGGAGGGCTACGGCGTCGACGTGATCGACAGCGCCGGGGTCCTGCTCGGAACGCTGCGAGGGCACGAGGACGATAGAGACGGGATGCTGGTGGCGCTGGCCGCCGTGTCGCCCCGCGGTGACTCCCGTGATCTCGCCGCGCTGGTCGGCGGCACCCCGCCGGGCCCGCTCGTGTACATCACGGGCTCCCTCGACGAGGAGGAGGCGGCGCTGCTTCGCCCGGCCGGGGCAGCCGTGGCTCTGCTGTTCGCCACGGAGCCGGGGCCAGGAGCCGCCGAGGCCGCGGCCGCGCACGGATGGCGGATGGCGATGCTCGGCGACGACGTCGCCGCCGCGTGGGAGGACGCACTGCCGGAGCGGATCGGGGTCGGCGATGTCGCGCGTTGAGCGGCCGAACCGAGAACCGGCTGGCGTCTGGCGCCGCGATCTCGAGGTTCCGCAGAGCAGGACGGCGTCGTCCGCCATCGCCGGCGCCGCCGCGCTGGTCGCGATGTGGCCGTACACCGCCGTGATCGAACCCGGTTCCTGGTCGTTCGCGGTGCTCGCCGTCGTCATCGGCACGGCGGTGGCCGGTGCCGGCATCCGCGCGCTGCTGACGAGGCGGCGCGCCTGGGTGCGCGAAGGGGCGACGCTGATCGCCCAGCTCGCCCTGGCGACCGCCGTGATCACCCAGCTCACCGTCAGGGACACCGCGGTGCTCGGCCTCATCCCCACGCCGGCGTCGTTCACCGCGTTCTCGACGCTGTCGGGCTCGGCATGGGAGGAGATCGTCTTCGGCCGTGCGCCGCTGGAGGCGACGCCCGGCATCCGCCTCGTCATGGCGACGGGA
>Ga0164243_10014485_pt1 | contig 10975 bp, 8 predicted proteins | sample OricompcompostOP_FD_108781 | JGI IMG/M metagenome (GOLD analysis project Ga0164243, IMG submission 108781) | Organic Plus compost microbial communities from Emeryville, California, USA - Original compost - Organic plus compost (OP) | ecosystem: Engineered > Solid waste > Mixed feedstock >...
GAGCTTATAAAAAGGCTCATCAACTTTCACCGGTAGCCGCGGCTTCTCAGAGTTGTCGGTATCAAATGCCTCCATAGCCTGCCGCCAATATATTTGCCCAGGGTCAGAACGTGGGAGGATGTTCCGTGAGAAGTGCTCGATTTCAAAGTAAATAAACGGGCCATATCTCGAGGTTAGGGTTCCTGGATGATAGTAGCTTGCCCAAGCGATGTCGCTGTGAAATGCAGGTACTGCGCTGTCCAAGGCAGAGCCGACCATTTTCGTCGGGGATAGCTGGGGAATGGTGTTGAGACATTCAAAGAAAGTGAAAGGGGAAACGTCAAGCTGCCGTCGTCGCCGCTGTTCGATCAAGAATCCTACCAGTCGCCCGTGGTCGTAGATGTTGTAGTTCGTCCTTCGAAGCCCGCCGTCCTCGTTGCTATTCCGTTGCTCCACATCCAACCAATACTGCTTCATACTCGCGAGTTTTAGTTGAGACAACGCCTCCATGCTGTTGAAGTACTCGTCGTGCATTTCTATCCGAACCCTCCGCAGATTAAAAAAATCACCTACGGAGCGATGTGTGAAGTTGAGGTCGCCATACTCGTCCGCCTCCACAAGACCTCTGCAGACACCCCTCAGTCGCCGCCTAGCGCGAATTTCACGCTCCTCCACTGTCTCGGATCCCGAGTTTAGGAATTCTGCTTCCCCAGCAAACCGCGCATTGGCCTCATAATCCTCAAGAAAGGAGAAATCACTCAAAGTAAGAAATGCGCCCTTCACGTTGGCAATCTGTCCCACTAAATGGAGAAGGCAGACAATACGGTTTATTAGTATCAGATCTCCTGCCCCGAGAGTATCCAGGATTTTCTGGAAGAGTTCGTCCAGCTCTGTCGGGAGTGACTCAACCACATCGAGCAGCCTGGAAAACCGTACCCTATTATCTGATTGTGCTCGGATGTTCTGAACAACTAGGACGACCCAGAGAAATATGCCTTCTGCCTTCTCCGTGATAGCAGAAGCGAGCTGCCGACGTCTTTCCTGGGTTCCGATATGTTTCAGATTCCCCTGGACATATTTCTTTATATCTTGCCTTGTTAACTTGTGGAGATAGAGCCTGGCATCCTCGGAGAACATGTCCATGAACGGATTCTCTATACGACTCGAGACACATAATTTGAACATGCCTGATGTGCTGTTGGCTAAATCTTTGAGGCAGTGCACCATCTTGCGACGGTCAACCGAGGTTGTTGCCTGATACTCATCCAGGCTGTCAATAAAGAAGCTGAAACAGTACTTGCTGAGGAAGTTATTATTGCCCTGTTTTGATAGCTGTGTATAAGCTAGCTTTATATTATCATCGAGGATCTTGTATGCTGACTGAATCTTTGGCTGCGAAAGGACCACAGTCCATTAGCCCGGGAGAAGATTCTTTATAAGGGCGGGGACTTTTATTAGGATCTGGTAGAGTAGACTCCTATAGAGGCCCATTAAAGATTTGTATTAGGGATCTGAGCCAAGTGTGTAGAAAAAGAAGTTGGCCATAACTAACTTTCGCCCTCCCTTGGCATCTAACCGGATATCAGTGAAAGAGAGAAGAAAAGAGATAAAAGATTCTTGACTAGGTGTAACTTACTCGCCCAATTCTCTAGCTTAATTCTACTCTATTTATACTTGTAAAGCTTCTTCACTAGTATACATCAGTATTATAATTATATTAGGGCCCAAGCATTCCGTGACTTACTTAGTGTAGACTTTCCGGAGCCAAGCTTGCCACAGATGTGGAAGATGCTATCCCCTGATGATAGCTACTGTGTGAATTGAGAAGCCTCTGGGGATTCCCCGTCGAGGTCAAAAATCCATTTGAATGTCCCCTTGAAAGGATCATTGATGACCTGGTAATGATAGGATATGTCCTGGAACCTTGCCTTGATCCCTCTCAGAATCTGGTCTTGGGCGACATCATTTAGGGTGTCTTGCCCGACATGCAGAAGGGTTTTCAACTGATTCAAGGCTTGGTCACTGATGAAGTCGACCCTCGCTGTCGTCATATCTTGCAAGGTCTTCGTTAGCTGTGTAGCCGAGAGCTCAAGTCGCGTTAACTTTGTCCCATCCTCTTTGTATGAGGTCAACAGTGCGCTGATGTTTTCACTGCAACCTTTCCAGTTAGCCACTCTGTTTATTAATTTTCTAAATTTAGATGATAATTAATGTTGCAATCCGTAAGTTATCGTAAGAACAGCTGGGCACAGAGGCCATATCATAATACCTCCAGTCAATTGCTTCTAGCCGCGACATTTGAAGCATCTTTTACTGTCACGTAGCTCAAGTCATCAGGGGGCCCATCAAGACAGTTCTACTCTTACCTTGACAACGAGGCCAAATAGAAATGAAGCTGGTCACGGCAGCGCTGCAGCTGACCCTCCAAGCTTTTAAGCTTCGGCTCAGCTCTTAATGCTTTTAGAGCTGCAAGGCAGCTTTGCCTCTTAGATTTGCGCTTTATGGGCCTGAGAGTCTGCAAAGCCTTTCCGATGTCGTTCGTTAGTCGATTGCACTCCTGGACGAGATTGACAAGAGGTTTGTCCTCTTCGGTCTGGGTAGGCTGATCTGGAAGGAATAGTCGTTTCTTTATTATATCAGCCATGGCATCATTCAATTTCAACCGCAGCCCTATCTCCTCTGAGGATCCCTCGACCGAATTGTAGATGGTCCATGATAGCTTTAGGATCTTCTCCGCGGTGCCGACGAACGTGAGAATCCCGGATACAACGCCGATGATAGTAGCTGGGTCCATTATCGCTGGTGGAAGAGGGAGGATAGATCCTCAAACGGAGCATACTTAGGACAATGCCGACAACTAAACAGACACCGGCTAGGCAATGGCAAATAGGTACACCATGCCCAACTCGAGCCCAATACCCCGCCCGTGTCGAGGCCAGGCTCTGGGCATGTCTGTTGTCGAATGGTCATACGTGCCTAGGAAATAAGGCATACTTCTCTTCGACGCAGAATGAGACATTTCTCTTTCAATTTAGCTCCAATTTCGGACATCCACAGCAGAGTGGCATGTCGCTCGCTCATTTTTGGCGTAGTGGGCTAAATCCAACAACTGTGGTAGTCACGGCGGCCTTTTGAAGTCGTGGAGGTAAACCTTTACATGCCTCTCCCTCCTCGTGTTCTGAGATTGCTCATTCATTTCCCTCACGTTCCATAATGACTAAGAACTCTCACCAGCTTCTGAGAAAAACTGGAAGCTCATCTAGATGCCCGATGAGGATTAAGCTCCGCTGTGAGGGCCTTAGATAGAGGAGGTATAAGAGTCGACAGTTGCTGATTTTAAATGTGCTGGAAAGCAACTTGGAAAGCCCCTTGGCGAGTAATAGTTTGTTGTGATAATTGACCGGACATTTTGGTCGGCGACGACATTTCACGAATCTAGGACGCAACGTCGCCAAACGGCAAATATTTTCTCAGATCTTGTATTCCAGCCAAACATGACGCAGCAGCGCCTCATGAAGGCAGTGAACTGGTGAATGCCCCAAGAAAATAAGGCACTAGTGGTTTAGTGGTAAAATTGGTCGTTGCCATGTCATACGCAGGTTTCGACTAGCCCCCGGTTCGATTCCGGGCTAGTGCATACAGTGTCTTTTTGCCTCTTTCTTTTTCTTTTCTTTTTCTTTTCTTTTTCTCTTCTTTTCGGGGGATTAGGTTTCACTACTCCCACAGTTTCTACCCTGCTAATTGCCGAATGCCAACCCGGTGGGAATAGGGGCAAACGCTTTGCAAGTGGCTTCTTTCTAACTTCCAAGGCAAGGAAAATCGTGCCACTGCCGGCGGCGCGCTCACAACGGCGAACTTCATGAGCTACGTCTGGCCAATCAATGCGCGGGGGAATGATCCGTTTTGTCCGTCTTATCCAATATTGCGTCTCGATTCTCAGCACCAAGGTGGCCTGCTGCTCAGGTTGTGTTAGTCGGTCGAGATGGTCTCAGACATGATCATTGTGCCAAGGAGCTATACATCATAAAAGGACATGAAACCGATCATGAAGAAATGTGTCAACGTTACTCGTAAATCGTATATCTGATACAAGGTTGAGGCTCTATCACCGTTTTGAACAAAGGTAGAATCTATATACAAGAAAGCAAGTTTCATGCCTCGGACACCTTCCGTCCTTGGGCAAATGATTTTTGTCTTCCGCAAATGCATTCAAAAGCACACTCCTAATTCCACTGAATCATGTTGGTGGTATAAACGCCAGCGCTGGCGCTGTCCTCACAGTACTGCACCCATCCGTCCAGCTCACCCGAAGTCCTCTTAATGATGGTGCTGAACCCGGCATTGCCAACGACGGCGGGATCCCTGTTGCAATAATGATCCCAATCACTCTGAGCAATCGAGGCATCGCCATCGACGCCGGAATCGGGATACTCGATATCGAAGACGGGAAGCTTCGCGCCGTCGGAGCGAGCCGCGCCGGTGATGAAACCCTGGAACTCGCCGCACCAGTCGCCGGACCCCTGGCAATCCTCGAGGACGGCGAAGTCGACGTAGTCGGCGACGTCGGGGATGAGCTGCTGGGAGTTCTTCTGGCCGAAGAGGAGGGGGAGGCCGCGCTGGGTCTTGAGGCTGTGGGCGTAGGTGGCGAGGGTGCGGATGTAGTTGATGGATTCGGCTTTGGTGAGGGCGAAGCCTGTCTTGTCGCCTGCACTGCCGGAGTCCTGTGAAACAAAAGAATTAGTTTGGATTTTATTCCCTGCTCATTTCTTGAGATGTGCTTACCCATCCGTCAATGTTGTCGCCGTCGATACCGTCGCAGCCAACTTCGGCGGCCTTGGCCAAGCGCTTCTTCATGAAGTCGATGACGTCGGATCGGCTGGTGTCGATCCACCACTCCGGATAGCCGTCGTAGTCGTTGCCTATGGCATCCTTGGGGAAGCTGGGGTAGTCGGATTCGGACTCCTGAATGGCGCCGAGATTGATATAGCAGATGACCGTGTTGTCAACGCCAGCCGAAGGGGATTTCTTCAGAAAGACTGAGTTAGTACATAATTTCTGCAATATGGAGAGGGAGGATAGCAGGTTCACTCACCAACTTGGGGATAATGTCAGGGTTCTCGACAGAGTGGAAGTAGTCGACAACCCAGACTTGCGCATCAGGAGGGTTAAGCGGCTTCGTGATGTCAACGGGGTCATCGATGACGATCTGCCACTTAGCACCAGGCTTCCAGGACGAGGGCAGGCCAGAGACGGAGCTAGTGCCTCCCGAGGCAGGGGCTTCGACGGGTGCCGCAGGAGCGGACTCCTCAGAGGTGGATTCCTCGGGGACAATCGCAACGGGAGCGGATTTCGCGGGGGCGGAGGGTGCCGGAGCGCTGACATCAGACTCGGGCTCTTCATAATCCTCAGAGGCATTTGACTCGGTCTCATCGTTCGTGGCGGGAGTCTGCGACGGAGATGTCTTTGGGATGGACACCTCGGGAGATGTTTGGGGACGGGCCCCTTTGGAGACCGACGGGCGGGCGCGAGTGACCTCTACCTCCGGGACGTCGACCTCACCACGGTGCGCGGAAAATGCCGAGAGGTTTTGTCCCTGTCCGGGCCGCTTGCAAGGTCGGCGGGGGAGGGCAGTGGCGCCAGCTGCCAAAAAGAGAGAAATGATCGAAGGACGCATTTCGAATTCTGGATACAAGAACAAGCTTAAGACTCTAGAATGCGGTGGGATGGTCTGAAAGGAAAAAAAAAGCTATTGTGTCGGGAGAGAAAGGAATGTGTGGGATCTGTCCGGTGCAGCCCAAAAAATCCAGTTGTTTGAATGAATGAAGAAAAAAAAAGGAATGACAATGATCAAAGTGATCAGGACTGACCAGTGCAGTCTCGAGTTGGAGTGTTTTGAAGAAAGGAATGAATGAAGGTGACCGAGTCCCTGTGGTGGAAGGAAACGGAAGGAGAGTCGGAAGTGAAGCGGGTGGGAAACATGTCACGATAAATACAAAAATCACTACAGATCTCAGCCCTCACCGCAAAGCGCTAGCTCCAGCGACTAAGGATTGAGTGAGATGTGGAATTCAGGGGCGCCAAGATCCGTGGGTTGACACCTCGACAAGATGCCATAGGGCCAGCATGGTCAGCCCCACGAGCCGCCTTGTCCTTCCGTCCGTCATCACAGCAATATTATGCCCTTGACCCTGGTCGTCACGAAAAATTGTGAGCTGAAATGGGGTGGGTTAAGCGCCTCTCTAGCTCCTGGGCGGGAGCGTATGCATGGTCAATGATGGTAAGTGGCACTGAGGGAGAGTACGGTGAGACACCGGGAGAAAGATTGGACGATGCGAGGACTGATGGCAAGGATCACGGAGGCAAAGAGGGGAGGATGCGGAGGGGCACTGGCGCGTGCGTCTCCTTTCCAGAGTTTATTTCCGAATGTTTCTCCCTCAAGCGTGCGTCGATATCCTTGCGGTGTTTCAAACAATGGGGCCGAAGATTGGATGGATTTTGCCAAGGAATTCCTTCATCTGTGGGCGGTCTTGTTGGTGCCGACCATGGTCAGAGAGAGACAGCGAGACAAACAGTCAAACAGAAGCCAACTGGAATGAGACGACGAGGGCCCGCTGAGACTTGGCATATGGCGAGATGACATCAAACGGAAGCCTGCGCCTTGAGTCAATTTTTTTCCCTTGAATCAATTGTGTTCCTGAATTCAAGAGAATGTGTGGCGAGGAAAAAAGAAAAATAAAGACGACTGACAGGTCATCTCTCGCCTCCTCGCAACACTTCCGATGTTGCCTTGCTTATTCCCCTGCATATGCGCCCCTGGCGCCCGATCCGGACACCACGGAACTCCCAAAGCAAAACCCGAAAACTGGACAATAAAGCCAACCAAAATCTGACAAAAAAAGGAAAAGAAAAACTAGTCCCGGAATTCTGCATTCTCCCTTGCAGTTAGTCGTGAATCGCATCGATCCTCAGTGGTGGAAGCCATCCCAGTCGGAGCGGAACCGAAAATAATGTCTCATTTTGTACCATTTGTGGGAATTAAAGGGGCTCTGGTGGCGCCGGACCCATGTGGGCTGTAGCCTGTTGGCACTCAGAAACCCCTCGAAGTGAATCACGCTATTGAGCAATTGAGCAGGGATGGCCAAATAGACTCTGTTGCAAGTCTGTCGATCTGTTTATAGGGCTGAGGGGGAGAGAGGAATTTCTTCCAGCTTCTCGGGAGATTTGGCTATCCGCTCGCACTCCTCACCCGAATTCGGTTAATATTGTCGGTGCTCACTCAAACGAACGGGAGATGGAGATGCAGTAACGTGGCTGGAGGACGATGAAGCCTTGAATGTACGATGCAGAGCTGAGAGAGGAGATGCGATGGCGAACGTCACACAGCAGCAGGCTGGAGGAATAACCCGCTTCGGCCCGTCACATAGTTGGAGTTTACTTTCGCACATTCTCTGTCGACGCTTCCGAAGCTCAATTCAGAATTCCCTGTTAATTTTCCAACGAAATTTCGATTCATGCTGGAAATGAAGCCAGGGGCTGAGGATGACGATGGCGGAGATGGAGGGAGGCGGGATCAGCGGTAAGAATTTGACAGCTGCCAAAAAGGGTAAAGTTCAGGGACGCTGGTTCAAACGAGTACAAAGTACTTTACAAGTGCCAACAGGATCTTGACAGCTGTATACAGTTTTCTTACCACGTGATCTATTTCGTCCTGTAACAAGTGTAGTCGGCTGTGATCAAGTGTCCATACTTTGGGGAGTGAATCAGAGGTCCGTGCACAGTCCAGCTGCGGGCAGCTGTGGCGAGCTTCCATTGTCGGGCCGGGTCCAGGTGACCATGTCGGGAATTTAGGAAATGAATCTCTGGAAGCGAAGGATTGACCCGAAGATTGGGAGTGCATTGCAGCTCTCCAAATCCGACCTGCCTTCAATCTTCATCTCACGTCAGGTTTGAATAGCCTGATTAACTTCACTCCATCCTCTTGATAATAATAGTTTGTCCATTGTGGAAGGCAACCGCGAATATCGATACCCGTCCAGAGCAGCTCTCGGGCCCCTTCCTCTTCTCTCTTGCTCTCATCACGAAGCCGACTGTTCTCAATGGACGAAAATCAGCATCTCATTCTCCGGGTTGTTTGCTCGTCGTCGGGAAGTCAGTGGCGATCTGCCGGGAGCAGGGTAATTCCTGGCGGGAATCTTTGGATCTTGGTCTTCGCTCTGTTGCGGACGTAAACATGCGGAAAGTGTCGAAAGACTTGAAGACCCCGGGCGCGGAATCCTTTGAATTTAATCCCAAGCGAGAGGACCTGCCCTTTTGGCTTCTGCCACCTTCGGATTGCGACAGGAAAAGAGAAAGAGGAAGCACGCATTCCCGCGAGAAATTGATGTTATCACAGTTCCCCCTCTCCCAAAGGTTCCCCTAGAACGGATCTGGGAATCCACGGACCCATGGCACGTGCAATACTACCGCGAACCTATATTGCCAATGCTACTGTGACACTGTCTTATCAACTTATCACCTCTCGCGAAAGGTCCCCAAGTGGACCGACATCTGCTAGTCTTCCTGACATAAAGACTCCTCCTCTTTGGACACGCCTCAAAACATTCTTAAGACTCGCCCGGCTTGGCATTCCCACGTGAGTCCGTCGATCTCTACCTCTGCCAGGTCGACCTGCCATTTACGAGCCGGTAACCTTCCCCTTTTAGCCTGGTCCGTCCTGCGCAAGTCTGCTGTCAGGCGGAGGACGTGCTTCCAAATTAATTAAAGCGCTATCAAAATAAGGCAGGCGATCCGTGGGGTAATGCTGGAGAATCCCGGCCCTCCTCCCGCAAAAAGTACCACTAACTAGCCACTGACTAGCGACCGATTACCATTGACGTCGGTGCCTAGACCCCGGCTCTAGTAGCAACCGCTGTGAAGATTGGAAGAGAAAAAAGTTCCTGTGGTTTATTACCCGTTGATCGATAATCGCGTTCGTGAGATGAGTTTCTCTTGGCATGCGGTTGCGTCTTCCACTGAGGAAAGTGCGCGAGGGTTCGCGTAGATTATAGCTACATGACTCGGGCAGCTTCCGTCTACGTCTCGGCCGTGTATATATATTGGGTGTCTTATGCTCCGTAGAAAATAGAAACAAAAGCTCATCTTGTCCTCCACGAGCCTTCTTCATTCTTTTTACTCCCCCTTCAACCTCCCGCCCTCGCTTGCCCCCCCGTTAACCAGAGGTCTTTCCAACCTCCACTCATTTTAAGAGCCGCTTAATCTATCCTTGCATCCAAACATGAGGTTCACCACCGGTTTACTCGCTACTGCCGCCCTGGGACTTCCAGCCCTCGGCCTCGCTGGCGGAAAGGGCGGCCACGGCGGCCACGGCGGCCAGTGCAGCAAGCCTCTCGTCAGCTCCAAGAAGCTCCAGCAGCATATCAAGCTCAAGGACCTCCTTGCCGGCTCGCAGAAGCTCCAGGATTTCGCCGACGCCAACGGAGGCAACCGTGTCTTCGGCAGTGGCGGTCACAATGCCACCGTCGACTATATCTACGACACTCTCAACGCCCTCAACTACTACAATGTCGTCAAGCAGCCCTTTAACGAGATTTTCTTCGACGGAGATGCAACCATCTCCGTCGATGGCAAGGAGCTTAACAGCACCATCATGACTTACAGTCCCGCTGGAACCGTTAGCGCGAAGCTCGTCCTTGCCACCGGTCTCGGCTGTGAGGCTAGCGAGTTCCCTGCTGATGTCGAGGGCAACATCGCTCTCGTCTCTCGAGGAACCTGTACTTTTGGCGCGAAGGCCACCAACGCCAAGACAGCTGGCGCGGCGGGTCTTATTGTGTACAATAATGTCGAGGGCACGCTCAGCGGCACGCTCGGTGACGCCTTTGGCGAGTATGCGCCCGTCGTGGGCGTTAGCCAAGCTGACGGCGAAGCGCTCGTTGCTGCGGTCGGAGCTGGTGAGGTGACGGTTGACTTTAAGGTCGAGGCGACTGTTGAGGACCGCGTCAACTTCAACGTTATTGCTGAGACCAAGGGAGGTGACCACAACAATGTGCTCGTCCTCGGAGGTCACTCCGATTCTGTTGCCGCGGGTCCTGGTGTCAAGTGAGTTTTTGGCTCGAAAAGAGGAAATTGGTTCGTGGACGCTAACAATAACCGCAGTGATGACGGATCCGGCTCCATTGGCATTTTGAACGTCGCTATTGCTCTCTCCAAGTTTAGCGTCAAGAATGCCATCCGATTCGCCTGGTGGGGAGCCGAGGAATACGGCAAGCTCGGATCGTACTACTACATCAAGCAGCTTAACACCTCCTCAACCGAGCTCGCCAAGATTAGGGCCTATCTCAACTTTGACATGGTGCGTCATACCTACTTCTTCTTTTCGTCCCGCACAGTCTTCAAATGAACCCAAGCTAAACTTCATCAACAGATCGCCAGCCCCAACTACATCTACGGCATCTACGACGGCAACGGCGACGCCTTCAACCTCACCGGCCCCGCCGGCTCCGACGTCATCGAGAAGGACTTCGAGGACTTCTACGACCACAACCGCGTCGGCCACGTTCCCACCGAGTTCAGCGGCCGATCCGACTACGCCGCCTTCATCGAGAACGGCATCCCCTCCGGCGGTCTCTTCACCGGTGCCGAGGGTCTCAAGACCGAGGCCGAGGCTAAGCTCTTCGGTGGCGAGGTGGGCGTCGCGTACGATGTCAACTACCACCAGAAGGGCGACGACATCAACAACTTGGCTCACGACGCGTATCTGCTCAACACGAAGAGCATCGCTAACTCCGTTGCCAAGTACGCGCTTAGCTTCGACTCGCTTCCGGCTGTGAACAAGGCGAAGAGGGGCTGGAGCGAGGAGAGGACGAAGTTTGTGAAGAGGGAGGATGGTGCTGGTCATGGACATTATGCGCATGATCACGTTGGACCTTGCGGCGGTGGTGCTGCCATTTAAGCTGGCGTTGTTTGTTAGGTGAACCCATGATATTTTTGCATTTAGGAA
>Ga0164243_10014486_pt1 | contig 10974 bp, 12 predicted proteins | sample OricompcompostOP_FD_108781 | JGI IMG/M metagenome (GOLD analysis project Ga0164243, IMG submission 108781) | Organic Plus compost microbial communities from Emeryville, California, USA - Original compost - Organic plus compost (OP) | ecosystem: Engineered > Solid waste > Mixed feedstock >...
CGACCGGATCACGATAGAGGCCGAGAAACGACATCGCCGTCTACAGAACACCCGACCGCTCGTTCTCGGACTTGTTGCGCAGCTCGCGCGCGGCGCTGGCGATAACCGGATGCGGACCTGCCTCCCCCAGATGCGCGGTCTCCATCATGGCGCGCAGGGTGTAGTTCACGGGACGCTTCGGATCGGAGAGGAACCGCGCCACGCCGGCGAGCGTCTTGTCGGACTCCGCATAGAGCACATGCAGGATGGCGCCGACGAGCAGCGAATGGGAGGTCTTTTCCCAATGGTTGCGCTTGTCCAGGCTGCCTTCGGGATCGACAAGGATGTCGGCGATGTTCTGAACGTCGCGCACCTCCCATTCGCCGCGGCGCACCTCGAGCAACGGATTGTAGGCCGAGGATTTCGGATTGGTCGGATCGAAGAGCAGCACCCGGCCGTGACGTGATCGGAACCCCGAGGTGAGCTGCCAGTTCTCCCCCTTGATGTCATGAACGATGGCGGAGCCCGGCCAGGTCAGGAGCGTCGGCACCACCAGCCCGACACCCTTGCCCGAACGTGTGGGGGCAAAGCACAGCACATGCTCCGGTCCATCGTGGCGCAGATACTCGCGATCGAAGCGGCCGAGGACGACGCCATCGGGATCGAGGAGGCCCGCACCCTTGATCTCGCCCTTCTCGGCCCATCGCGCCGAGCCATAGGTGGCGACGCCTCGCGCCTCGCGTGCCCGCCAGACCGACATGCCGATGGCGACGCCAATGGCGATGAAGCCACCCGAGGCGGCGATGATCCCGCCCCTGGCGAAGATCGGCGGCGCATAGGCCTCATAGAAGTACCACCACCAGAAGATCGCGGGCGGATAGTAGATCGGCACACCGAACAGCACGAACCAGGGCGGGCCGAGTTGCGCCTGATAGCCAAGGCTCCAGGCGACATATTGGGTCGCGCCCCAGGTAGTGGCGAGGATGATGAGGAAGACGACGCTGATCTGTCCCCAGAGGATCTTGGTGGCGGACATGGGGTTGGTTCCTTTCCGATCGAGGTCAGAGGCCGAGGCCGCGCCTGCGCCCGAAGTCCCAATCGACGCCGCCATCGTCCCGGGCAATGCCGGAGACATGGCGACCGATCTGCTTCTCAATGGAGGGCGACCAGGGCACGAGCTGGAAGCCGAGGCCGTCGTCGATCATGGCGAAGCGGCCCGAGGCGAGCGCGAAGCGCTGGCGATAGGAGCCGGTGATATACTCGCCCGAGGCGGCGCGCTCGAAACTCATGCCGGTCTCGGCCGCGAGCTTCTCGCCGAGGCTGTCGAGTTCCCGCCTGCACAGCGTGTTGAGCAGACGGCGCGCGAAGACGATCCGGCCCCCCTGCCCTGTCCGTTCGGCAAGGCCCTCACCGATGAGATGTTCGGCGCGCTCGTCCAGCGCCTGACGGACCTCGGCGCCGAAGCCACTGTCCGAAAGCGCAAGCGGCTCGCGGGCAATGGCCTGCCGGTCGAGCCAGGTCGCGCCAGAGGCTTCTACCTGCGCACCGAGATCGAGATCGGAGCGAACCGCCAGCGCCACGCGGCGTGTGCCCTTTGCGTCCTCATAGGTGCGCAACTCGACGATCGAGCCGGGCGGGCTGTCGCCTGCGGCATCCAGGCGGGAGAGTCTGATGTGATGGGTGCGCCCGTCGACGCCATCGACCACGGCATAGGCCGTGCCCTTCAACTCGTCATCCAGGCCGCGCCCGACCAGACGGCCGATAACAGGAACGTCGAGGCTTTCTCCTGCCAGGACATAGCTGGCGGAACCGCGCTCGATGCCACGCTCGGTCAGCGCGCGATGCATCCGCTTGATGATGTCGCCGCGCTCGCCCAGCTCTCGCAGGACTGTCTCGGCCTCGGGCTTGATGAACCATTGCGAATGGCCGACCTGGTCGGCCAGCCCAAGGATTTCGAGGGTGCGCAGCCGCCCGACCTTCAGCGTATAGAACTCATCCTGCTGACGGCCCGCCAGAGGGGCGAGGTCGACGATGCCGGATTTGCCCGCGTCGCGGAGAAGCTGCCGGTCGAGTTGGGTCCAGCGTTCAGCCTCGACCTGCCGCGCCAGATTGCGGCGAATCTCGATGTCGGTCCGCGGGCCGAGTTCCCGCGTGACGAGATCCTGCGCCCGGGCGCGCATCCCCTCCTTGATGTAGTCGCGGGAGATGACAAGGTCCTGGCCGTCGTCCGTCCGCCCGCGGAGGATGACGTGGATGTGGGGATTGTCGGTGTTCCAGTGATCGGCGCCGACCCAGTCAAGTTTCGTGCCGAGGTCCTTCTCCATCTGCTCCATCAGCTCGCGCGCATGATCCTTGAGATCAGTCATGTCCACCGCGTCTTCCGGTGAGATGATGAAGCGGAAATGGTGCCGGTCGCCCTCGCAGCGTTCCGCGAAAGCACGGATGTCCATGTCTTCGCTCTCGGGGCCGAACATCCCTGCACTCTCCCCGTCACGGGTCACGCCATCGCGGCAGAGGTAGTTGAGATGCGCGCCGAGCGGTGCCGAACCCGCCGTGTGACGGACCACCCGGGTCTTGATGACGACGCTGCGTGACTGCCCGGTCAGCAGACGATTGGCCTGGATGCTGGCGCGCTGACCGCGCCCGAAGCGGGAGCGATAGCCGGATGTGACCTTGCCGGAGCGCGAGACCCGCCCGCCTGCCTTCTGCGCGGCGGCGAGCGCCTGGGCAATGAAGGGCCGGGCGTGCTGCACACGGGTCGAGCGGATACGCCCCGGACGGATGCGGAACTCGCGCTCATCTGACATGATGCTGCCCCGCACAGTGCAAAACATCGAGTAAATTCCAAAGGATGGGCGCGCAGAGCACGGTGCGCGCCAGCGCCGCACGGTGCGGAACGCGCCGGAAAACCCTGCAAAAACAACCACCCGACCGAAGCGCACCGTGCGCCTTTTTATCTCGCCATCTTCCGGTCGTGAGTAAGCGTCCGGCCCTTGCACGCAGTCTGGGGAGTGCAAGATCGCAGCATGTCGGGTTCCTTCGCAGGATGGAGGGCCTGAGATGAATTTGAGACATTTCGAGAACAAGGCGCGACAATCCTGGTGGCTGGTTCACATCGAGGCGTGGCGTCAGAGCGGTCTGGATCGAACGAACTATTGTCGTCAGCACCGCCTGACGAAGTCGACGTTCGATCGCTGGCTGAAGTATCTGGCCGGCAAGGAAGCGGCGCGCAAACATGCGGAATATCAGGCGGAATTGCGCCGCCAGAAGAAGCTCGAGGTGCAAGCAAAGCGCCGGCTGAAGCGCGTCCGGCTGCGTTTCAGCGTCAGCATGAACATGCGTCATCGCGGTCTTCAGGCATTCTGGGCGATGCATGTGGAGGCGTTGAACTGGAGCGGCATGGGGGTCCGCGAATATGCCGCGGCGCTGGATCTTTCGCCGACCAGCCTGCGCAAATGGTGCGACTGGCTGGATAACAGCGGCGAGGAGATCGACTGGCGGGCTCATCTGCATCCCTCCGCCCGTCCGGTCGTTAGATCTAGTGCCAAGGATGCTGCGCCGGAAAACCGCTTGACGACCGCCCGGAAGGATGATCCGCCGCCGTCAAAACAGCCTGTCCGCCGCTTCTTCAGCGACGAGCAGAAGCGCGCCATCGCGCTGGAGAGCGACAAGCCGGGCGTCAGCGTCTCGGCTGTCGCCCGCAAGCACGGGATCGTCACCGGCATGCTGTTCCGCTGGCGAGTTGAGTTCGGCGTGGCGCAGAAGAAGCGCGCTCGTTTGGCTCCCGTCGCGAAGGTCGATGAGCCGGAAAGCATCGCTGTGCTGCATGATCTTTTGCAGCCGCCGGACGGAATGACGGCTGTGGAACTGTCGGACGGACGGCGGGTATTCGCGCCGGAGGGCAGCGATCCGGATGCTGTTCGCGCGCATGTCGCGGCACAGGAGACAGATACATGATGGTCGTTCCGGCCGGCGTGAAGGTGCACCTGGCGCTGGGTTACACCGACATGAGGAAAGGCCTCGACGGGCTCGCGATGCTGGTGCAGCAGACGCTGAAGAAGGACCCGTTCTCCGGCCATTTGTTCGCCTTCCGTGGGAAGAAGGCGTCGATGCTGAAGATCCTGTTCTGGGATGGAAACGGGCTTTGCCTGTTCACCAAGCGGATCGACCAGGGCAGCTTCGTGTGGCCGGTGATGGCGGGCTATGACGGCTCGATCACCCTGACGCCGGCGCAACTCGCCATGCTGATCGAAGGCATCGACTGGCGCGCTCCGGAGCGGGTCTGGAGACCGAAGCTGGCGGGCTGAAAAAGTGCCTCGGACATGCGCGCAAAAGGCTTGATTCCTTGGGTTTCCGGCAGCTTTATGGTATGCTCGATCATGTTGATCGACCTGGCAAAACTGCCCTCCGATCCGGGCCTTCTGCAGCGTCTCGTGCGTGACATGGCGGCAGTCGTGGAAAGCCGCGACGGCGAGATCGAGCGCCTTCAGGCAATCATCAGGAAACTCCAGCGCGCCCAGTTCGGCCGCCGCTCCGAGCGGCTCGATCCCGGCCAACTGGCGCTCGCGCTCGACGACCTCGACGCCGATATCGGGCATATCCGGGAAAGCCTTCCGGTCGTCGCGAAGCCCGCCGCCGACCGGCCCGCGCAGCGCAAGCCGCTGCCCGATCACCTGCCATGCGTGGATGTGCTCCTCGACATCGAGGGAACTGTCTGCGCGGGCTGCGGCGGCACCCTGCATTCCATCGGCGAGAGCGTCAGCGAGATGCTCGACTGGATCCCCGCCCAGCTTCGCATCGTCAGGATCACGCGGCCGAAATACGCCTGCCGGGCCTGCGAGACGGTGATGCAGCATGAAGCGCCGGAGCGGGTGATCGCCGGCGGGCTTGCGACACCGGCGCTGCTCGCACAGGTGCTGGTCAGCAAATATTGCGACCACACGCCGCTTTATCGGCAGTCGGAGATATTTGCCCGGCACGGCGTCGATCTTGCCCGTTCCACGCTCGCCGGATGGGTCGGCGGTGCTTGCTGGTGGCTGGAGGCCCTGCACGACAGGCTGGCGAAGAACGTACTTGCCTCGGATCATCTCTTTGCCGACGATACGCCGGTTCCCGTGCTCGATCCCGATCGCGGACGCACAAAGACCGGCAGGCTTTGGGTCTATGCCCGCGAGCAGCGCGGATGGGCCGGACCGGAGCCGCCGGCCGCGATCTATCTGTTCGCGCCCGACCGCAAGGCCGAACGACCTGCAGGACATCTGGCGTACTACAAGGGCATTCTTCATGTCGACGGTTATACCGGCTTCGAAACCTTGACGACGGCGGGAAACATCAGGCTCGCCGCCTGCTGGGCACATACGCGGCGCAAGTTCTACGATGTATTCCAGTCCACCGGATCGCCGATCGCCGAAGAAGCGCTGCGGCGGATCCGCGACATTTATGTTGTCGAAGCCGATATCCGCGGCCGGTCGCCGCCCTTCCGCCTGGCCGAGCGGCGGCAGCGCACGAAGCCTCTGGTCGATAATCTCCGCCTGTGGCTCGACCGGCAATTGCCGCTGATTCCAGGCCGCAGCAATCTGGCCGAGGCGATCCGCTACGCTCTTTCGCGATGGGAGGGGCTGACGCGCTTTCTTAGCGACGGAAAGGTCGAACTCGACACCAATCCCGTCGAGCGCGCGATCCGCCCGGTCAGTCTCGGGCGCAAGAACCACCTCTTCGCCGGAAGCGACAGGGGCGGTGATCGATGGGCCATCGTCTGCTCTCTCGTGGAAACCTGCAAGCTTAACGGCGTCGAGCCCTATGCGTATCTTGCCGATGTTCTCCAGCACATGGTCGGCGGCCATCCCGTCAACCGCCTCGATGAACTCCTGCCGTGGAGCTGGAAAGCCGGAAATCCCGTCAAGGACTGACATCAGTGCAGCCTCCGGACGCATACGGTCGTGACGCCTGCCGCCACCCGCCGCGCCCGCCATGACACGCCAACGCCCGACAAGGTGCGAAACCGTGCGGAGCCGCGCATGGCCGGTCCTCACCGGCATGGCGGGCGACGAACAGCCCCTCCGACCGCAGGTCGGTAAGCCCTTCGGACCGCGCCGGGACGAGCGAAGCGGCGTCCTCCGGCGCACGGTTGGGTGACGAAGGATCGGCAGCGGCAGCGCCGATCCCGGCCCCGGCGAAGAGCGCCGCCTCGCGCCAGTCGGGTGGAGAAACGACCGCCGTTCCACCTCCGGAGGGGCGCTCGCCAAGCAGGATCGGTGTCAGCAGCGCGACATAGGCGCGGGTCTCCCCCGGGAGCGGACGTGCGGTCGAGAGGTATTCGTCATAGCGCCCGGGACCGGCATTGTAGGCGGCGAGCATCGCCGCCACATTGCCGTAGCGGTTCCACATCTCGCGCAGATAGGCCGTGCCCGCGAGGATGTTGTCGCGCGGATCGTAAGGATCGTGGCCGAGACCGTAGCGAATGCGAAGCATGGCCCAGGTGTCGGGCATGACCTGCATCAGGCCCATCGCCCCAGCCGAAGATATCGCGCGCATATCGCCCGCGCTTTCGGCCTGCATCACTGCCCTGATCCATGCCTCGGGAATACCAAATCGCGCTGACGCCTCAGCGATATGCGTGCCGTGCGGATGCACGGCAGCGATCTGATCGGGTGCCGCGGATTGTGCTTGAACCGGCGGGATCGCTGCCGAGGTCAGCAGGCCGGAAAGGAGAAAGGGGATGATGCGGCGGCAGGCGCCGCATCTCCCTTTGGCGGGACGGGTGCAGGAGGTGAGCATGGTCATTCCTGCTCGTCGCGCTTCTTCTGGCGGGTCCAGTAGAGCCCCCAGTCGCGCCCGCCCTCGTCCGACTGGAACAGGCGGGCGCGGATCGGCTGCTGGAAGACGGGATCGTCGAGCAGGACGGAGACGAACGGCCCCGCCCGTTCGCCGGAGTGTTTCCACCCGGCGCCGACTTCCGGGCCATCCTCATTGCCGAGGTGGATGCGGTAGGCCGGCGCCTTGTCGGCATCCGCGTTCTCTGCCGGGGTGAAGGTCAGCTCCAGGTCCAGCGAGAGCGTGCGCAGCCGCCCGGAATAGCCGGACGGGGTGCGGGTAAACTGGCCGATCTGTGCCATTGAAGGCTCCTTTCTCATGCGGTGGAACAGATGCGGGCGCGCGAGCACGCCCCGCTATGGGCGTGCCGTCACCGCATCGGCGCACTCCAGACGAGGCGGCCATCGCCGTCCTCGTCGGTGAAAAGCGGGATCGCATGGCCGATCACCGCCGAGGCGGGAAACGGGCCGAAGTAGCGGCCGTCGAGACTATCGCCGACGTCCGGGTTCATCAGGAAAACCTCGCCCTCGGCGATCACGCGGCAGCCCTGCCAGACCGGCAGGTCTCGGCCGAGGCTGTCTTGGTCGCGGGCTTCGCCGAGCGGAACGGCGTCGACGGTGATCGCGCGGCCCGCGCGGCATACGCGCTGCCCGGGCAAGCCGACGACGCGCTTCAGGAGCGGCACGTCGCGCGCGACGTAGCCGCGCTCCACCATGTAGGACGCGAACGGCTCGGGCGGTATGACCGCGACGAGATCGGGCACCTCGATCCGGTCTGCGGGCGCGATGGTATAGAAGCCGATCGGCACGCTGGCCGATGCGTTCCAGATCAGTCGTGGCGTGGTTGGAACAACCGCCGCGATTCCGATCCCGAGGACGGCCACCGCAGTCAGCATGACGTAGCGACAGCGAGTCATGGGGCGATCTCCCGGCGGCGGAGCCATGCCCGATGGCGTTCCGCTGAATAGGGACGCGGCGCTTCGCCCGCCTTCATCCGATGGGCAACATGCCGCCAGTGATCGGGATCGACCTCCGCCGGGTCGATGCCGAGCGCGTCGATGGCATCGACATGGCGAAGGACGTCCTCGACCTTCGGCCAGCCGTCGATCTTCAGCAGGAGTTCCGCCCCCGGGCGGACGAATGGCAGGGTCTGATAGGCATTGCCGGGCGCGACGGTGCGCACAATGTCGATGCGCGAGATGACGGTGCCGTAGTCATTCGCCGCCCAGCGGACGAATGCGAAGACGGTGCCCGGATGGAAAGAAACGACGCGCCGGGTGCTGTCGAGGATCTGGTTTACGGCCACATGGCCGAACCTGATCCAGTATTCGGTCCTGCCTTCCACCCAGATCAGGTCCACGCGGGTCAGATCATCGTCGTGGGGGGCCGCGGCGATCATGAGCCGTCCTCCGGCCTGTCAGGAAACTCACGGGAGAGGAAGTCGCGCAGCATGTCGGCGACGGTGACGCCGCGCCCGAACGCGGCCAGCTTGATGCGCCCGCGCAGTTCGGGGGTGATGTCGATCGTCAGCCGGGCGGTGTAGACCTCGGCGGCATTGAAGCGGCGCTGGGGCGCATCGCCCGCCCTGATCCAGCTTTTGGGATCAGCCGGACGAGACACGAAGCTGCGTTTTCCATCGCCGGTCGTCATGACGAAACCCCGTCATGGAACGGCAGCACGGTGGCGATGCGCGCGCGAGCGCGCTCGGCCATGTCGGGGTCGATCTCGCAGCCGATGTAGCGTCGGCCGGAAAGTCGGCAGGCTTCTCCGGCCGCGCCGGATCCAGCGAACCAGTCGCCGACCAGTCCGCCTAACGGGCAGCTCGTGCGGATCAGGATTTCCAGCAGTGCCGACGGTTTCTCGGTCGGATGGATCGCGCGACCGTGGCAGTTGCGCAGGTAGATGACCGAACGCATGAGGCGCGGGCCGCCGTCATGGCTGACGTAGTGGCCGGCGTCGATCTGGCCGGTATGGGGAGGACGCTGTTTGCGCCGCACGGTGCGCGCCGTTGCGTCGGGCGTGGTCTGGACGTCGTTGTAGATGTCGCGCCAGGCCGTCTCTGCCGGATAGAACTGGACAGCCAGTTCATGGACCCGTTTGAAGCGGTCAGCGTGAAACCCGGTGCCGTTCTGCTTCTCCCAGACCACTTCCTGCGCGATCCGCAGGCCCGCGGCGGCGAAGCGGTCGGCGGTCGCCATGAAGAAACGCAGCGAACCGAAGACCCAGAGCGAGCCGGACGGCTTGAGGCTGGCGCGCGCCAGCGCAACCCAGCCCTCGACGCGCCGGTCCCAGGCGAGCGACGTGTCGCCATAGGGCGGATCGGCGAGGATCATGTCGTAGGGCGCGTGCCAGGGCATCTGTTCGCGGCAGTCGCCGGTGAGGATCGTCATGCCGATACCCTCCCGATCCCCAGCAGGCCGATCTCGGCGGCCAAGGCGGCGATCTCGCGCGCAGCGGGTGAACGGCGCTCGATCTCGCTGGCGAGCCGCCCGGTCTGCGCGGCGTCGGCGAAGACGACGCGCTGGCCGATGGCGCTGGCGAGCAGCGGAGGGTCGTGGTCCGCCAGCGCCGCGGCCGTCTCGCGGGCAATGACGGTGCGCGCGCCGCAGCGGTTGAGCACGAAGCGCGCAACGAGCTGCGGGCGATAGATGCGCGCTTCCGCCAGGAGGGCGAGCATCTCGGCCGAGGCCCAGCCGTCAAATGGCGATGGTTGCACCGGGATCAGCACGAGATCGGCGGCGAGCAGCGCCGAGCGCATGAGCCCGGCGACGCGCGGTGGCCCGTCGATGACGATATGATCGGCATCGCGGGCGAGTTCGGGGGCCTCGCGGTGCAGCGTATCGCGCGCCAGGCCGACCGTGCCGAAGGCACGGGGCAGGCCCTCACGCGCGCGTTGCTGCGACCAGTCCAGGGCAGAGCCTTGCGGATCGGCGTCGATCAGGGTGACGCGCTTGCCACCCTGCGCCAGTTCTCCGGCAAGATGCAGCGCCAGCGTCGTCTTGCCGACGCCGCCCTTCTGGTTGAGGAGCGCGATGATCATTGGCCGCCTCCCGGAAGATCGAGCGGAAGGCGAGGCGTGTCGGTATTTTCTGGAGCTTCCGCCGCGCCTCGTTCACACGCCGGTCGAGGCGATGCCGGGGCGCCGGAAATCCTCTTCTTCGCGGCTACGCTGAGACTTCTGGCGGTGTTGCGGATGAGGTTTTCCACATCACGCGCGCGCTCTTCAAGGTTAGAGTCTATGTTAGACTCTAAGTTAAGGGCGCGATTTCGTGTGTGGCTTCCGTGCGTTAGGCCCGGTTTCGGTTCCTGATAGCACGAGCCTTCGGTTCCCGATAGCACGATAGTCCGGGTTCCCGATAGCACGAGGCCGTTCACAGGTTTTCCACAGGGCGGCACCGGCTCGAAGGCGAGCAGCATCCGCTCACCGATTTCCCCTTCGAGAAAGAGCCGGTAGCCCGGCAGGGGCTGGCGTCGGATGATGTCGCGCAACTCGAAGGCGAAGCGCTTGAACGGCGACAGGCTGCCGGATTTCTGATGGAGATGGCGGAAGTCGAAGCGCCAGCCGTCGCGCTGGCGGCCGCCGTGCTTGCGCACCAGGCGATAAAGCCAGCGGTCGAGGCCGCCGGTCAGGTCGAAATAGGTCCGGTCGATGGTCAGCACGAGCGCGTCGTCGAGGACGGCCTGATAGAACCAGTCCGGCACGATCATCTCGATGCCATCGGGGCGACCGTTGCGGTCGGTGCGCTCCTGCCATTCGTTGATCCAGGAGAAACGGTGCCGACGGCCTTCGGTCGGTTGCCGGATCGAGGTGGAAATGGTGGTCGACTGCAGGCGGTCGAGGGCGGCCTTCAGGCGCTGGTAGTCGCGTGAGCCCGTGCCGCGCCCGACATAGGTGAGGATCTCATAAGGCGTGGCGGCCATCAGCCGCGACGTCCGAAGCCCCGCATCGCGGGCTTCGACGATCTGGCTGGCCGCCCAGATCAGGATGTCGGCGTCCCAGATCGTGGCCATGCCATGATCGGGAACGGCCTCGACCCGGATCGTCACACTGCCGGCAGCGAAGTCGATGGGCGCAATGCGCTTTGACTTGGCGAGGGAGAAGAAGGGATAGGCCATGAGATCCTGCGCATCTCGCGGTGCGAAGTCGCCGGGAAGCGCCCGGAACAGGTCGAGCTGCCCGCGC
>Ga0164243_10014487_pt1 | contig 10974 bp, 9 predicted proteins | sample OricompcompostOP_FD_108781 | JGI IMG/M metagenome (GOLD analysis project Ga0164243, IMG submission 108781) | Organic Plus compost microbial communities from Emeryville, California, USA - Original compost - Organic plus compost (OP) | ecosystem: Engineered > Solid waste > Mixed feedstock >...
CAGCCGTTCGCAGAACTAGGGGTCGGCTCGTCCTGGTGGCCGGTCACGGCGCGTTCGTCAGAGGTCCCGCGCCGTGGGCGAGCAAGAAGGCTGACCGCTGACACTCCCACGAACGCGTATGTCGACACTGACCGTGCCACCTCGATGGGGATCGCGCGGTACCACGGGACGGTGCCGAAGGAGTCGATGTAGCTGCCGTCGAAGAGGATGACCCCGACGACGGTCGCGCCCACGACAACAGCGAGAGCGGAAACGCGGCCTGCCACCGGTGTCCACCACGACCGACGGCTGGCGTAGAGGAGCCCGCTGAACGCGAGGACGAACAACCCGACGGCCCAGGGGGCTTCAGGTGATCCGACCGCCTGAACATTGCCGTCCATCCCGATGCGCAGGCCTAGCGTGAGTCCTGTTGCTACCAGCTGTGACAGTCCGATCCCTGCCGCCACGATCGCCCCGCCGAGGAGGCCAAGCGCGACATCGGCTGCGATGCGGGTAGTACGTCCTGTGGGCATGACGGCGGGCATCTCCTGGTTGGGCGAGAAGCTACTCCGAATGTGACGCATGCACAAGCATGCATTCCAGGTATTGGATCGAATGTCGTGACCTTTGCGGGCGAGGGTCAGACGGTGCGGACGAGCAGAAGCTGGTCCCCGTCGGGCGCGCGTGCGCGCTGCTCGGTGCGAAGGACGTCGGTGAGTTCGCCGCCCCGCAGCTCGCGGTGGAGACGTTCCCTTCGTGGCTGGGGGCGCTCGGTCCGCTCCTGGCCTCTCCCGTGACCGCTGCGGTCTCGCGCGCGCCCTGGGGCAAACCGCGCCATCCCGCGTAGTAGAGGTAGGCCCCCGCGGCACACATCACAACTCGACACCGGCAAAGCGCACCGCACAGCTTCCACCTTCTTCGAGCTCGTGGCGGCATGCGCAGCCACCAGGGAGGGGTCGCCGCGCGAGCGGCCCCACAAGTCCTCGCCGGACACGGCGCGAGCGACCCCTCCCCACCTTCTTCTTCCACACCGACCCGTCCCGAGGAGGACACCCATGGCCAGCAAGCCGAGCTTGGTACGCAAAGTCAGCAACCTTCCGATGCTCCTGGGACTCGCCGTCGTCGCCCTGATCGTCGGGCTCCTGCTGCTGGCGCCGCTGATCGCCGTGCTCGGGGGAGCGTTCGCTTCGGGCCTCGGCCCACTGGCGCTGATCCTGCTGTCCATCCTCATCACGCGACGCGTGTCCCGGGTGCAGACCGGCGTCCGCGAGGACGGCAAGGCGCTCTACAGCCGCATCCGCGCGCTCGACGTGCTCCGGTTTTCGTGGCAGCGGCACGCGCGGGGCTACGCGATCGGACGACACGCCTACGTCACTGCGGTTGCCTCCGTTCCGTTCGTGCTGATCCCCTGGCAGGGGTTCCTCGGCGAGTTCGGCTCGATGATTCGCACGACCGGCACGTCGATCGGCCTGCTCGCGGGCGCCATCGTCATCGCCTGTGCTGTCGCCGTCGGCAAGCAGTTCAAGCGGCACGTGCGGTCCACTCTCGCGAAGCGACGCGAGTTCGAAGCGGCGCTTCGATTCATCTCAGGTGTGACCGACAGTGCGTGGGCGTCCGCCAGCTGGGACGTCGACTCGGGCGCCGAGGTCGTCACCATCTACTCGCCTCCGGAGGCTGTGGCCGGCGCCGCGCGCAACCGAGACCGCATTGCCCAGGTGCTCCCGGGATGGACACTCGACGGCGAGCGGAGTGGGTCGACGGCCGTGCTCCGTCGCGAGACCGAGGCGGAGGCTTTCCGACGGAACGTCACCGAATCCTCCGGCGGCCTGGTCGTGGGCATGTCCGAGCGCGGTGACGGGCGCATCGACCTCGAACTCGCCCCGGGCACCTCGCCAGCCCGCGCCGAGCAGGTCGACGCGTGGCTGCAGACGCTCAACGGTCTGTCCCTCATCGAGTGGGCTCCGGCGTACAACCGCGCCGTTGCCGGGCGGCTCACGGAGGAGGACCGTGCGATGCGCTCGCGCATCGCTGGCCTGCTCGGTGTCCACACCCACGAGGTCACTGTCTCCGTGACGCGCGACGACGAAGGGATCGTCTCCCTTACTCTGCGCGCTCCGGCTGGTAAGGCCGCAGATGGCGAGACCCGTGTGGCCCAGATGCGGCGGGTGATGCTTCAGGCTGTGCCCGGGGCGCACGCTGACTGGCACGTCGCGGTGGACCAGATCTCCGATGAGGTCACGATGGAGCGTCGGGCGCAGCAGAGCCTTCCCGCGCGGGTAGCGCTCGACGAACTGCTGCCTGCGCAGTACGCCCCGGATGAGTGGTCGACGCTCCCCGTGGGTACGGACCCCCAGGGGCGCGCCGTCGGACAGGACCTCCTGAGCGCACCGATGGCCGCTGTTGCCGGCCCGACCGGGTCAGGTAAGACGGTCCTGCTCGTCGCCGACGCGACGCAGCGACTCACCCGCGGTCACGATCTGATCGTCATCGACCCGAGCAAGGGCGGCGTGGACTTCGCGTCGCTCGAGCCGTGGACGCTGGCGTTCGCCCGCGAGTTCGACGAAGCGGTCGTCGCGATCCAGACGGTGTATGCCGAGGGTCGTCGCCGCCGCGAGGTGCTCCTGCGTGAAGGGGCTGTGAAGTGGAGCGACCTGAGCGCCGACGTCCGCGCGGCCGAGGGCATCCGCCCGGTGACCGTGCTCATCGACGAGGCTGCGAGCCTGCTCATCGCCCCGCAGGTCCCGAAGGGTCTCCCGAAGGACCATCCGGAGGTCCTCGCGGCACAGGAACTCGGCGGCCAGAAGGCTCTGCTGTCCCTGTTCATCGGCAAGATCGCGCGCGAGCTCCGCTACGTCGGGGTGCACCTCGTCCTCGCCATGCAGCGCCCGGACGCTTCGATCCTCGGTGGTGAGGTGCGCTCGAACCTCAGTCACCGTGTGCAGCTCGTCGCCCCCGGCAAGCCCATCGGCCGCGTCGAGCTCGAGATGCTCTTCCCCGCGCCGATCGTGGGCGCTGCCTACGACGCCATCAGCCGCTTCGACGACGGGACCTCCCGCGGCCTGGCGGTCCTTGCGGGCGACGAGGGCGACGTCGCGGCCATCCGGGTCGCGTACGCACCCATGGGCGAGATCCCGGCGCTTCTCGAAGCCCGCGGTGTCGAGCCGGTCCCCGTGAGCCGCAAGTACGACCTGCACCCCGTCACCGACGCAGACGACCCCGACGGGGTCCCTGCCGGAGAGGACAGCCTGGGCGACCTGTTCGCCTGACCCGACTCCCGCGCCCCGGCGACAACGCAGCCGGGGCGCGGGCACCAACCACCTATCGAAGGAGAAGCAAGTGTCCGAGTTCAAAGTCAGCCCTGCCGCGCCGGACGCGATCGAGAAGGCGGTCGAGTACGCCGAGCAGCTCGGCGTGTTCAGGACCTTCCACCGCGTCCGCAAGTGGTTCGCCCCAGGCCTCAAGGACCTACCCACCACGATCCGCACACTTCGTGACGCGACGGTCCTCGTCGTGATGTGGGCGATCATCTCCGGCGTCACGATCGCCGCTGCCGCCGTCGTCGGCTTCTTCAGCAACCTCCACCTCCCGTTCTGAAAGGACCCCCATGCACCTTCGCACCAAGGCCGTCACCGCCGCAGCAGTCGCCGCGGCCCTGACGATGATCCCGCTGAGCGCAGCCCACGCCGCGCCCGGCGACACTTCCCGGGCATCCGGCCAGTACCTGTCGGGCTCCCTGCTCGACCTCGACGCGGCGCTGGCCGGTTCGCTCGGCGGCGAGGTGGCGCAGAGCACGGGTACGGCCACCGACACGCAGGGCCCCAACGACCTGAACATCGGTGGCCTCGGCGTCGTGAACCTCGAACTGCCGGGCGGCATCCAGGTCCCGATCGATCTCGGCGACGTGGGCACCGTCGCGCAGTACGCGCAGGCGCGGGCCAATGGGTCGAGCACCGGAGCATCCGGACTCATCACCGGCACCGGCGCGATCGGGGTGATCGGTGAAGATGACGCACCCGGCCCGCTCACAGTCGGTCTTGGTGACGTCGTGGCTTCACTCGCCCCGTCGCTCGGTGCCGCCGTCACCAATCAGCTCGCGGACCTGGAACTGACGGTCGGCGCGGCCGGGGCCACCGTGACGCAGCCGTCTCGTTCCGCGGCAACCGGCGACTACATGCTGGACGATGCGTCGCTGTCGTTCCGCAGCCCCGCCGTCGCCGGCCTCCGGGGCAGCGTCAACACGCATGTCGCCACCATTCCGAGCGAGCTGGAAAGCCTCCTCGAGACCGCTCTCCTGGCAGGCATCAACCTCCCCGGCGTGCTCGCGGCCAACGTCGACGTGGATGGGGTGTCGCTCACCGCCCTGGTCGCACCGCTGCTCACCGGGCCCATCACCGACCCGGCTCACCCGGGCGTCACACTCGACCTGAGCACGGGTACCGTCGTGGTCGACCTCGACGAGATCGTGACCGTCAACGGGCGTGACTCCGGCGCCGACATTCTCGGCGCGGCAGAGCGGGCCCTGATCGCGGACCGCGTCGTCGGTGTCGTCACCTCCCTGCTCGGCGAGGTGCAGGACGCGCTCACCGAGGCGACGGATGCCCTCGTCATCGAGGCATCTGTGACCCTGGGGTTTTCGCCGATCGTCGAGGTGACCTCGACTGCCGGGGCCCTCCTGGCCGGCGACGCGTCGGGTATCGAACTGGTCGGTCTGGGTCTCACTATCCCCGGTGGGGAGGACGCCGTGAGGTCCATGCTCGCCATGCCACTGAACACAGTGAGCACCGCGATCGCTGGGCTCCCAGCGGTCGTCCTCACGCCGATCGCCCAGGACCTTCGCCCTGCCATCGACTCGGTTCTCGGGGCCGCACTCGATCTCACCGTCAACGGTCAGTCGACGGTGGGCGGAGTGTTCACACAGACCGCGCTGAGCGTCACGCTGCTCGGCGATTACGACCTCGATATCGCGAACGCGTCCGTCGGCCCGAACGCCCTCGCAGTGAACGAGCTGACCGTCACCGACGTGACGCCGGCCTCTGGCCCGACCACAGGCGGCACCGAGGTGGTGATCTCCGGCACCGGCTTCAACTTCGCGAGCTCCGTGACGTTCGCCGGTGTCTCGGCGGAGTACACCATCGAGTCGGACAAGGAACTCATCGTCAGGACACCGGCGCACCCGGCCGGCCTGGTCGATGTCTCGGTGACGAGCTTCGGCACCGTCGTGACGATGCCGCAGGCATTCGAGTACCTGGCGAACCCGGCCGCGGCCCCGACGATTGAGTCGCTCAGCCCGGCCATCGGCCCGACGACAGGCGGCACCGAGGTGACAATCATCGGCACAGGGTTCACCGACGCCACGGGGGCCACGTTCGATGGCCTGGCGGGCACGTCGTTCACCGTCCACTCGGACACGGAGATCACCGTCACGACGCCGGCGCACCCGGTCGGCCGAGTGGATGTCGTGGTCACCGGCTACGAGGGTGAAGCGACGCTGATCGGCGGATTCCAGTACACGCAGGGAGCGGACATCGTCCCGAACATTGCCACCATCTCGCCTGACTCCGGTCCGACGACGGGCGGTACCGAGGTGACGATCACGGGCACCGGCTTCACGACCGCGATCGCCGTCACCTTCGACGGTACGGCGGGCACCGCGTTCACGGTCCACTCGGACACCGAGATCACGGTGACCACGCCTGCCGGCACCGAGGGTGCGGCGGACGTCGTGGTGGAAGCACCGGCAGGTGCATCCGCCCCCATGGTGTTCACCTACGTGGCGATCAAGACGCCGGACGACTCGAGCACGCCGGACGAAGGCGTGTTCGTGCCGCCGTCGAAGGGCCCGAAGCCGGAGAAGGTCCCGCACCTCGTTCCGACGGGCGGTGACCTCGGTGGCGTGGCATGGCTGGCCGCCGGCCTGCTGGGACTGGGTGGGCTGTCCCTGGCCCGGTTCGCGCTCCGTCGCCGCGTGACCGAGTAACCGCGCGCAGACACTGAGCCCTGCACCTTGCCCGGTGCGGGGCTCAGTCGTTCCCAGTGAGTGCGGCTCGGCCCACAACTACTGCGGGCGGCCGCGTGGGACTGCTCCCTCGGCTGGTAGCCGCTACCTCCGGGTAGCGGACATCGGAGGCACGCAACCCGCGCGCCGTACCCCTGTGACGACAATGCTCGTCACTATTGTGCGTAATGGCGAGTATCATCGCCGTTCAGGAGGTCATCATGCCGAAGCGGATACCGCTCGCTGTTAGACGCGCCGCCGAGGAGACAGGGGAGCACTTCGCCAACTGGCGGAAGGTGCTCAGCCTCACCGCCGCGCAGGTCGCCGATCGCGCCCACATCACCCGAGACACGCTCCGGAAGATCGAGCACGGTGACCCTAGCGTGTCGTTCCAGAGCGTGCTCCGCGTCGCTCGCGCCCTCGGCGTCCTGGACTCGATCCCGCGCGCCCTTGACCCACTGTCCACCGACCTTGGCCGGGCACGCTGGGCACTGACCAGCCGCCAGCGCATCCGAGACACCACTCGCCCCCGCACCTCGCAGCGGCGCGTATCGCCGCCGGAGGAGGGTCACTCATGAGGACGGAGGATCTGGACTGACTCGATCCGCTGCAACGCCGGGGCTATGTGGGTGCCGCGATCAGTCCGGCCACTCCTCGCGCAGCTCGGCGAGGTAGCCGGGCGGGTACAGGTCGGTGAAGGCGCCGGCGACCTCCTCGATGACGTCGTCCGGCTCCTCCTGCGCAGAGGTGTCAGTGCGGCGAGCCATGCAGACCAGTCTGCCCTCGGGGATGCGGGCGCGGTACCCGTCCGCTAGTTGAAACCGCGACCTGGGGTAACGGTGTCCCCATCCCAATGGATCGTGAACGTGTAGGCGGTCGCCCCGCCGATGAAGAGCCTCATCTCGATCTCGCCCGGCGGGAGGATCGCAGGGTCGAACGCGATCTGCGTTTGTGGGATCGGTCCGGCGACCATGTTCTCCCAACTGCCGCCGCTCGGACGCTGTTGGACGTTGAGGCCGGCTGTCCAGAGGCCGATGCCGAGCGCGACGCGCCCGTCCACGACGTCGAACGCGAGCCGCTCCCGATGGTCGGCGACACGTGCCTGGGCGTCGTTGCAGCTGCCCAAGCTGACGGAAGCGCCGGCGGAGCTGGGCAGGTGGAGACAGCGCCCGTCGAGCATGCTCACGATCCGCAGGTCGCCGGTACGGGTGAGTCGCTCCAGCCGCCACCGTTGGGCGAGGGCTGCCCCGTCGTACGCGGTGAGTGTCACGTCCTCGCCTGCCTGCAGGCGAGTGGTCGGCGTGTGGCGCGGGCGGATCGTCACCACTGAGGCGCCCGCATTCTTGACAGGGATCATCTGCCAGAACTGCGACATGGCTGGCCAGTCGTACTGCAGGGCACACGGGGTGGCCGCGGCGCTGCCGTCCAGGCAGACCGAACCTGTCGCGTCCCGCAGCACATACCACTGCGAGTCGTCGAGCGGGACAGGTGCGTCGGTGAACGGCTCGGTACCGCCGCAGGCCAGGGGATCAGGAAGTGCAACCCCGGTCGGTAGACCTCCTGCACCGTCCACCGCCGCGCTGAGCGTGCTGCCGGATGCGATGGGGCCGCCGTTGATCCGCGCGTGCCAGGTGGAAAGCGCGGTGTGTCGGGACGCAAGTACGAAGTCCTTCCCGGAGACGCCGATCACCGAGCACACCTCGGGGGTGGGTGTGAACCGCAGCCCGTAGTCGCCGTCGTCCAAGGCGGCAACCGTGGGGGCGGCATCACCCGTGGCGTTGACGGCGGACACTTCCGCGACGGTGAGCGCCGCGAGGTCGTTGAGTGCCGCTACGTTCTGCGCGCTGGCGATCCAGCCGGGCACCGCGAGGACACCGAACGTGGCGGTGATGACGCCGACGGCGATGCCGCCGAGGACGAGGAACGGGTTGGCCATGGGTTCTCCTCAGTGAGACGAAGTGCCCTTTACCCTGCGGCGACGCCCTCGATGTGCTCAGCTGAAGCCTGCGCCGGCGGTGAGCATGCCCCCATCGACGCGAAGCGTGAACTCGTACGCGACGCTGGGCGCTGCGCCCGGGAAGGTCAGCCGCAGACGGTTCTCGCTGGCGTGGAGGATGCTGCGATCAAATGTGACCAGTGGGTAGGTCAGGTACTCGACGCGGTGACGCACCCACTCGTCGTCGTCGTTGAGGACCTCGATCCACAGGGGGCCGACCATCGCGACCGCGCCGATGTTGAGCACCGGATCCGGGGAGCTGGTGTCGATCGTCAGGGGGACGCGCTCAAGCGTGAGGAGCGCCGCCGGGTTGTCGCAATCACCCACGGTAGCGGTCCCGGGTGCGGGCGGGACGATGAGACACCGCGCACTCGCCGCGCTGACCAGACGCACGTCGGTACCGTCACGCTGCACTCGCCACTGCTGGTCAATAGGCTGCCCGGCGGGGGACCGGACTGTCAGGGTCGCGTCGAGGCGGCCCTGGCTCTGAACTACCGGCCGGATCGTCACCGCATCGTCGTCGACGGGGATGAGCTGCCAGTACTGCTCCGCGACCGGACGACCCGCGTGCAGTTCACAGTTCCCGGCGTGCAGTGCGTACCAGTGCGGGACGGGCTGCGGGGTGTCCTCGGCCGGGTCGCACTCCGCGGCATCCGGGAGGGCGACGGCGCTCGGGAGTCCGCCAGCGTCGGACACCGCCTCGCTGATCGTCGCACCCTCGGCGATTCGCCCACCGTTGATGCGCGCATGCCACCCAGTGCTGTCCTTGGCTGCGACGACGTACTCGGACCCCGCGGCGCTGATCACGGAGCAGATGCCCGGGGTGGGGCTGAATCCTACGCCGAAGTCACCGTCACCGAGCGCCTCGATTGATGTTGCCGCGGACCCGGTGAGGCTGATGGCGACGGACTGCGCTTCGGCCAGAGCGTCCAGGTCGTGGATCGCGGCGGTGTGCTGGGCGGTCGCCGCCCAGCCGGGGAGGGTGGCGGCACCGAGCGTGACGGTGAGAACGCCTACGGCGATGCCGCCGAGGGCGAGGAACGGGTTAGACATGGTGGTCTCTCTTTCCGGCCCGGAGGCCATGTGTGTGTCAGGCGCGGACGAGGTACATGAACCGCATCTTGTTGCTGGACTGGTAGCAGGTCTGGAGGACCAGATTCGAACCGTCCGGGCGGGCGTTGAAGGCGTCGGTGACGTTGCCGCCCTTGCGGAAGTCCGCGGTGGACCTGACCACGTACACGCCCGCGCTCTTCCCACCCGTGATCTGCACCTTCGAGCCGACCTTCAGGCTCAGCCACGGTGCGCCACCGCACCCCACGTGCTGGACGATGATCGTGAAGTCGATGTCGGGGAAGCGCCCCTCCACCGGGCCCTTGCAGCGGTCGATGATGGGCTGTGAGCCGTCGTACTGGGTGACGTACTTGATCGCGATCTTGGTGACCTTGCCCGCTGTCGCCTTGACCGGCGCCTTTGTCGTCGTTGTGGTCTTGGCGGGTGCCTGTGCCTTCTCTTCGGCGCGACGTGCTTCCTCCGCCAGTTGCCGGGCGTGCTCGGTACGACGGGCGAGCTCCGCGTCGATCGCGGCACGGGTCGCCTTGTGTGCGGCCTGGAGCGCGGCGAGGTCGAACGTGAGCACAGCCTGCGGGGTCGGTGCACTCTCACCCCACGCCGGCATCGCCGCGCCGAGCTGGTGCTCGAGATTCAAGTCCGTGGCGTCCGCGATCGCGGTGCGGGCTGCGGCCGTCTCCTTGTCGATCGCGACGAGCGCACGCTGCGCCTGCTCGGCCATGTCGATGAGCTCGAGGATCAGGTCGCGGTCCGCGGATGTCGCTTCACCCGACTCCACGCGAGCCTCGGCGACGTCGACTGCCGAGCGAAGGTCGGAGAGGTCGAGGGGAGCGCGGTAGAGAGCGGCGGCGGCGTTCGCGGCCGCCTCGATCTCGCGTGCCAGCACCTCCGCGCGTGCCGCGGTGAGCGCCCTGCCCGACTCCGCGACGGCCTGCTGGGAAGTCTCCGTCGCGGCGGCCGTGAGGGTGTTGCCGGTGACGATGCCGGCCCCGCTGACGAGTGCGAGCGCCAGCCCGGCGGCGAGAAGGGTGTGGGAGGTGCGCATGGGTTGTCCTTTGGGTCGGAGGGAGGACCTGTGGTCCTCTTCGTGCCTCTGCCCATTACCCTGCGGCGGAACGTACAAGACCTGCGCCCCGCTCCGAGGTCGCCGATGCGTGGGTGGGAAGTTCCAGACTCTGCAAGTGCCGAACTTCGGGAGTCTGGAAGATCCCCACTTCCGAAGTCCCGAAGTCCCGAAGTCTGTAAGTCTCGAGCCCTGGAAGTGTTGCCTCCGCTCCAAGCCCTTGCGTCAGGGCGTCTGGCTCAGCCAACGCAGGTACGCGAACGCGGCCGCGATCATCGGGAGGACGGGAAGCCCAGCACGCTCGACAAGCGCCGCTCTGCCTTCGCGCCGGCGGATAGCAGCGAAGGCGGCATCGAGGCTCTCGCGGCGGGCGACGCACAGGTTCGACCCAGGCCGCAGCCAATCGCTCGGGACCAGCATCTTGCTCGGGTACAGGGGGCGGCGGCGGTACTCGAACGCGGCCCCGGGGGCGTGTTGGTCAATGACTCGACAGACCATCAGCGCTTCGCAGCAGCCATGCTGATAGGCCGATGCGCCGTCGGGTGCTCGCTTGGCGTGTCTGCCGGCTCCCGCGTACTCGTACGCCGCGTAAAGGGTCGCTAGGACGTCTCGCATAGCCCGTCGCCGCTCGTCAGCGTCACGCGCGTCCAGCGCGCGGTGCATTGCGACTTGGAGGTCCCCCTCGAGCTGCTCCAGCACGTCCACCGGCCTCAGTCCCTCCGACCGGGCCAACGTACCGCCGTGAGACCGCCTGCCGCCAGACGACCGTGTCGCGCGTGCCGTGCTCGCCGGTCCACTCGACGACAACCACGCGGTCGTTCCAGCCTCGGGCCCACGCGGCGATGCGGGTCGCCGGTCCTCTGTCCCACTGGA
>Ga0164243_10014488_pt1 | contig 10974 bp, 7 predicted proteins | sample OricompcompostOP_FD_108781 | JGI IMG/M metagenome (GOLD analysis project Ga0164243, IMG submission 108781) | Organic Plus compost microbial communities from Emeryville, California, USA - Original compost - Organic plus compost (OP) | ecosystem: Engineered > Solid waste > Mixed feedstock >...
CAGGGTAACCCGTTGACCAATATCATTACCTGGGCGGATCTGCGTAGCAACAGTTATGCGCAAACGCTTTTGCATTCCGAAACCGGCAAAGAAATCTACCGGCATACCGGTACGCCCATTCATCCCATGTCGCCGCTGTGCAAGCTGATGTGGATGCAAGAAAATGACCCGCACATTTTTGCCGCTGCCCATCACTTTGTAAGCATAAAAGAGTATTTGTTTTACAAGTTGTTCAACAGGTTTATCATAGACCATTCCGTAGCATCGGGTACAGGTTTGTTCGACATTATGCAGCATCGCTGGTATGCGCCATCGCTTGCCATGGCCGGCATCAGCGAACAGCAGTTACCCGAACCGGTGCCTACCACCTATGTTATTCGGGGGATGAAAAAAGAATGGGCGGAAAAACTGAAACTGGATGCGGACATTCCTGTTGTTGTAGGCGGCAGCGATGGTTGCCTGGCCAACCTGGGGAGTCATGCCACAAAGCCCGGCGATCTGTGTGTAACCATTGGCACCAGCGGCGCCGTTCGCATGATCACCAACAACCCGCGTTACGATGAGCAGCAGCGGGTGTTCAATTATATTCTTACCGAAAAAGAATATGTGTGTGGCGGACCTACCAATAACGGACTCAATATTCTGAAATGGTATGCGGCCGGTTTCCTGCAGCGTCCGATACGGCAGGTGGCGGATATTGACTGGTTTGTGCGCGAAGCGGCGAAAGCGCCGCAGGGTGCGGCCGGACTGGTGTTTCTGCCTTATTTACACGGAGAAAGGGCGCCGGTGTGGGACGCACATGCACGGGGCGTATTTCTCGGATTGCATAGCGGACATACGCAGTCGCATTTTATGCGCGCTATAATAGAAGGCATCAACTATTCGCTATACCAGATAGCCCGTTGTGTGGAGGAAAACGTGGGGCCTGCCAGCCACATTTACGGCAGCGGAGGATTTATTCATTCGCGCCTGTGGCTGCAATGGATGGCCAATCTTTTTGGAAAGAGTTTAATCGTAAGCAGTTCGGCAGACGCTTCCGCAACAGGGGCGGCTGTGCTGGGATTATCGGCGCTGGGCAAAATGGAAACAGCACAATCGGGCCACAACTTTGTACGGACTACGGAAACCTTTTTGCCGCAACAGGCATCACATGCGCACTATATGAAAGCGTACGGGGTGTATGCAACGTTATATAATCAGTTGAAAGTTGATTTCCGGCAGTTGAACGAACTTTCTGCGTGAATCGCTATTCCCCTCTTAGCGCCGCCTCCACTACCCTTAACATTCTATTTCGTTAATCATTTCTTAACTGGCATGTTTTTCCGGTATATACTGCGTAAAAATTAAGTCGAAATAGTGTCTATAATATAGCTGTGGTTAAGTTTGAAGCATGCCATGCTTTGCGTATGGTAAAAAAAACTGCCGGGGAATTTCCCGGCAGTTGCTTTTTCAGGAAACAATGAAAAAAGAAATTACGCGACGGCTGCAGCTACTACGCCACGGAAATAGCCGGCAGACTCAGCCATACCAGGCAGCGGGTCTTTCATGTCTTTTTCAAACTCAAGACTGCATCTGCCCGCATAATTTATTTTCAGCAATGCTTTTACCAGTGCAGGAAAATCAATGGCGCCGCGACCTACTTCAATCGCTTTGGCGTCTTTTTCCGGTGCAGTCACATCTTTGATATGCATGTCGAAAATGCGCGAAGCATAATCGCGTACTGCTTTTGCCGGATCGGCGCCTGCACGGAGCGCATGACCGATATCGAGGCAAATGCCCACGCGTGCATCCATTTGCTTAATGCGGTCATAAATATCTTTGGGACCCGGATACAATTTGTCTTCGGGGCCATGGTTATGAATGGCGATCTTTATGTTGTACTCCTTCACTTTGTTTTCTGTGTACGACAACAATTCATATGAAGGCACCCCAACGATCATTTCCACGCCTGCTTTTTTAGCATACTCAAAACTGCGGTCAACTTCAGCGGCTGTCTTCATATAAATCACACCCAGTCCGTATACATGGATTCCTGCCTGTTTGAACCTGCCAATAATTTCATTCACTTTTGCCTGTGAGCTGTCGTAAGGCAGATGAAAATCTTTTAGGGTCACCTGCTGAATACCCAGGCGGTTCATCATGGCAATGCTATCGTCAACATTGAAATGAACGAATGAGTAACCGGCCATGCCCATGGTAAGTGTTTTTACAGGGGATGAAGGTGCAAGCAGGCTGGCATTGGCTGCTACGGGACCCAGTGCTGCAGCGCCTGCTGTGATTGCTGCCTGTTTGAAAAAGGATCTTCTTGTTGTCATATGGAAATGTATGTGTGTGAAAAGATACGTATTTGTAATGAATGGGAGGGAAGCGGGAGTGGCAAGTGATGAGCGAAATGGTGAATTGTGCGCAGTGAGATGGGTAATGTGATGCAGAATGCTAACAAGTGTTCATGTAGTGTATTGATAGTGTGATGATAGGAACACCGTGCAGCAGAAAAAAAAGTAATGCATACAGCGCTACCTCATCTGCGTTTCTAACGTTTACAGGCTCGTAAATACGAGGTTGCAGAAAAATGCATAAGTGAAAAATTGTAGGACAATGGTACGTGCAAACCTGTAAAAAAAGGCGGGCACAAAAATTGCGGTCACAGTAATTTGCGGAAACAATAACTAATTCTTCTTGCAGGAGTAGGAATGTTCAATATCTTTAAGTTCTTTACTTGTGATTTAAAATTGATTACATATTTTTGAGAGACATGCTTGCCACTTATCCTGCTTAACTACTATTATCCCGTCTGATACTTCCCTTATCTCCCTTATCCTGCGCCGCTATTACCATTGTCTTGTTCATGTAAAAAAAGATAGTCGCTGATAACCGTTAGCGCTTCAGGGCGCATAGTCACATTTATTAAACTAACCCAACCTCTGCACCGTCATGAAACGAAAGCTGGTAGAAGAAATTATTGCTTTTCTGCTTATGCTGATGTACCTGTATGCAAGCGTAAGCAAGTGGCTTGATTTTAAAACATTCAAAGGTGACATCAACAACCAACCTTTTCCCAACTGGATCACGCCGTGGCTGATATATACACTTCCTCCGTTACAAGTGTTGATTGCCATTGCTGTTATGTTTGATCGTACACGCAAGGCTGGTTTTTATGCCTCCCTTATTCTGATGTCAGCCTACACTGCGTATACTGCAGCCGTCTTAATGCATGTTTTTGATTACATACCTTGTTCTTGTGGAGGTGTGATTAAAAACCTGTCCTGGAATCAGCATTTAATTCTCAACTTGTTTTTCGTAACCATATCCGGATTGGGAATATGGTTAAGGAAAAACGGGGGTAATACCGAATCGTCAAATTTACCGGTACTTAGCTGAAGCATTCTGTGTTTTCCCTGCGGAGGGAAAGCCATGAATTGTTTTGGCGAAAACATGCGCAAAGCAATATGTTTTGCCATATCCATTACCATGCATTAACGGGGCATTGGTAGGGATGAAACAGTTCAGCGGTTGTTCGCAACCGGTGACCGGGGGATATACCTGTTTCTACCCGTTGAGTCCGTTGCGGCGCGCCGGCTAACAGGGTAGTTAAGCCTCACCCTCACGAAACAAGAAACACTAAGTCGGGTTGTTGTTTTTACTACGGCCTGTACAAGATTTCATTGCCGTTTGCTGCTGACTGTGATCAATGTCAGCTACGGGAATACACGTGGTCCCGGAATGGAACGGACTGCTCATGCTGCTGTAATGGCCATACGCGCATGAGTGGGAACAAACCTTCTTCCACTTTCCATTACCAGAAGCCTGCCATACCATTTTCGTTTATAGGTGATCGCTATAAACGCGATGAGTTGTGCGGGTATTGGGCATAGTAAGGGAAGAACCTGCCAGTTGCTACTCGCGATTGCTACAGGATGATGCAGGTACATAGCGGATACCTGCTTTCCGCTGCTCCTGGAAGCCGTCGGGGCGGCAGGCAAATACCGGTTTACCAAAACTCTATCCTTTCTTATGCGGGCCGGTATCATTGCCGGTTGTGCGTATATCGTCCGTGGCATGTCAGGCAAGGTTGCAAGCTGTTTGTTTATGCACACACATACAGCAAACGGCGTACCGCGCTGCATCCATCGCGTTTTGGCGTACAGTGTGGAAACTGTATTCCAGGGCGCAACCAGCAACCCTTTGATGGAGATCATGGCCGCTACGGCAGCTTTTGTAAAACATGCACCGGATGAGACCTGCCAATGCTAAAGCCCGGAGGGTAAAACCTGCCATTGCTAAAGCTTCGGCATTCAAGAAGGGAAAACCGAAAACCTTTACAAAAGAGTAGGTGACCATTAAATGATCTAAAAGTAACTACATTATGAAAAAATTACGGTTGGTATTATTTACGCTGGCCTTGCTAGGAGGCGTGGGCGGAGCGTTTGCGACGAGGCCGGACCCCAATTGTATATGGGAAATTCAATATCGCAAAGTTAATGGCGTATTTACTCAAATTTGGGGTGAGTATGGTGTGACTTGGTATTGCGAGGAGAATGAAGCAGAAACTTGCTCTTATTATTGGCATTTTCCTACGCAAACCTACCTTCCATGTCGGATAGGAGATTTTAACTGGATTTTTGCTCGGTAAGTAACTTTGTTATTCCAGTGATAATTGGCCATCGTTATATAAGTATAACGGTGGCCTATTCATTGTACATTTGTCTGAATTAAGTCTTGTTGAATTAAAGGTTCTTCCTCGACTCGATTCTTCTAAGGGAAATAATATTTCGAACTTTATATTTCCCATGATTGGAAAATATGGGCTGAATAGGCAATTAAGGTGCCCGTAAACGACAAATTTTTTTTATAAATAGCGGTTTTGATGGCTTAAAGAAAATGCAGTTTTTTATTACAAACTTTGAATAATATCCAAAATATCAAGATGTTTTATTAAGCCATTTGTATTCCCGAAGCGGAAATTAAGAAAATGCTAAATGAGGTACTTGGAATGAAAAATAAAAAAAATTATTTGTTTGTTTTAAAATCTCTATATTCATGCCAAGGATAAGGTTTAATGGTCGATGGTATTTGATTAGTGCACCTCCCCTCCGGGGAGGTTTTTTTATGTACTTTCCGAAATTCTAATTGCGCGGATATTGGGAAATGCTTCCATTGAGCTTTAGAACCGTATGTGGAACTGGTAATACATATCTGCGGTCATTCGGTGGAAGAGTATATATATTGTCCAATTTGCGTTGTAAAGTTATTTCAAAGCCTTCTCTATTTAGTCTTCGCAAGTCGCTCCAGCGTAGACCTCGGTAAGGTAGTTCCTTTCTTCTTTCCTGAAGAATCAAGTTTAATGCAGCTGTTTCATCCATGGCAGAGAGAGGCACAAAGGTGCCTGTTCTCCAGCGCTTTTCCAGTAGTGAGTTTAATACAACCATGCCCTCCAAGTAGTTTCCGGTCCTAGCTAAGCATTCTGCCTTAATTAAATACAATTCGTCAGTTGCCAAACCACTGAACAGGAAGATGGTGCCGTTGTAACTGCCTTTCAAGGTGGGAAGATTGGGAGTGCCTCCAAAGAAAATGTATTTGCGAAGGTCATTTGTATCGTAAGATCGGTACAAATTTGAATCTGCTATACAATTAGGCACCACTAAGCCTTTCAATACGTTGGTAGTAGAAAGCATATTGCTTTGATACAAGGTTTCCTCATTTAATCTAGTAAATGGTATTGGCCGGCTAGTGCTAATGTCGTTGTAGTTGATCAAACTGCTGTATAAGTTAAGGCTACTATCTGCATATAAAAGCGCCTTATCATAAAAACGTGTACTCAAGTAAATCCTTGCCATTAGTGCAAATGCAGCGGGTTTAGAAGGCCGGTTACGATGCTCCATAGGCAAGGTGTCCGGAAGTAAGCGAATGGCATCTGAAAGATCTGCAATAATTCGGTTGTAAGTATTAGTTACCTCTTCTCTTTTTAAGGTAGCTGTAATATCCGGTTCTAGAGGCAATGGAATGCCGAATTCATTTTCGAATGGAAGAATTGTATTGTCAAAAATGGGGCAGAAAAGCTGAGCCAGGTTGTAAAATGCATATGCCCTTATGAATAAGGCAGCCCCTTTGATGTGATTCCAGCGAATGGCTTCATCTTGTTCGTTTGTTGCTGGAGGTAAATTATCTAAAACTACATTTGCGTAAAATACCTGTTGATAGGGCATTTCCCAATCGCCAATATGTTCATCTGATTGGAATATATTATTCTGCCAGATGTAAACATCTCGTTCATGATTTTTTAGGCCTTGCCAGAAAGATTGGATGAGATAATAATTATCTGCAGATAGTTCTCCCAAAACAGGTGTTTCTCCCAAAATGGCATGGTTATCCAACAATGCCTGGAAGTCGTCTAATGTCTTGGGAATTAAAATTTTTGATGACGGGATTTTTTCTAAAAATTCTTTTTTATTGCATGATATTGTACAATAAAGGATAATTATTAATATGATAATTGCTTTGGACAGATTCTGCATATCTTCCTGTTTTAGAATTGTACTTTCAAGCCTAACGCTATGCTTTTGGGATTGGGAATGTCGAATATGTGATCAGGGTCTATTCCCTTGTCGTTAGCTTTCCACAGAATGCCCAGATTATTTGCATACATGTATATACTCAGAGATTTTATTGGTAATTTCTTTGAGCGTTTAAGGTTAAAGTCGTATAAAAACTGGATGTCCTGTAATCGTATATGATCACCTCGCTCAACTAGTTCTTCAGAATATTTAAAGAAAAAACTTCGAGCGGGATTTTCGGGATATATCAAAGAAGGGATGTTGGTATGGGCTTCATCTCCAGGATTTTTCCAGCGTAGAGCAAAATCTGGATGACCAATAGATTCGTCTCTAAACAACGCACTGTAATCAATAGAGCTTCTGCGAAAATAATATCCTGCCTTCCATGATATATTTAAGGAAAAAGTTAGCTGCTTCCAGGTGAACGTATTTCGAAAATTGCCAAACAGCACAGGATTTGCTGGGCCGGAGAACACCAAGTCATCAAAGTTAGAAGAATTGATAATCAAGGTATATTCTTGGCTATTATGGCCATCTAACATACCAATCGGGTTGCCGGTTTGCGGGTCAAGGCCTACAAATTTTAAGCTGTAAAGTGAGTAAAGTGGATTGCCTGGGATCGGATTTAGTTGTTCGGGGTGATAGTAGGGCGTTATGGTAGGATGCTTTGTCCCGTAACTGGTAACTTTATCTTTAGCGTAATTGAACAGTAGTATTGATTGCCATTTAAGTTTTCTGTTCAAATTGTAGCTTGTAATCGTTATATCCAATCCGCTGCCTTCCATTTTTGCCACGTTACCCCAATATTGCAAGTTGCCAGTGGTAGGGTCAATTGGAGTATTGCCAATAAGATCCTTACCATTCTTGCGATAATATTCAACGTTTGCAGCAATGATATTTTTGAAAGTGGCAAACTCTAACGCGAAATTCGTAGTTTGTATTTTTTCCCATCTCAAATCCGGATTGGGAGGATTAATGATAGCTCCTACCGGAGCCCCATATGCATTGGATTGGTTACTTAGTGCGGCAGTTATATAGGCGCTTACTGATTTATTAACGTTGCCGTTATAGCCATGTGTAATACGCAATTTTACATGAGGAAGCCATGTAAGACCATAAAATTTTTCCTTGCTTAATTCCCAACCAAAGCCCAACGAATAGAGGGGTACTCCCTTTTTATTTGCTTCCACACCGAATAAGTTCGACTCATCTTTTCTGACACTGGCCGAAAAAGTATATCGTTGATCCAACGTATAGCGAGCTGTCATAAAAAAGGATACATAGCGATCAAACGCTTCTTCGTTGTAAGACGGCGCCTGGATGGGTAACAGTTGAGACCGGTCGTGATATTGTGGAAATTTAATGGTGGTATCAATTTTTATACTCGTCAGCGTCTCTTTGTTATAGCCGTACAATCTTTTATTTTCTAAGGTTGCGCAAATATCTCGAACTTCTGCGCCAGCCATTGCTGATATGCTGTGTGTAATTTTATGTTTGTCTTTCCATTCATGTAAGTAATTTAATTGCAATCTGACGTTATGGGCACTGTACGATTCATTTCTTTTATCCAAAATACCCTTATCTTTTGGGATTGGGTAGCTGAATTTGCCAGCACTATCCACTTGTGTAAACCGGTTAATAAGATCCCGGGTAAAATAAGTCTTTGGGCTGTGAAAATTTTCTGCTTCTAACTGGCCTTTGTTATACTGATACAAGATTCTGGCGGAAAATCCCTGGATGATTTTAAAGTCTAGGTTCACATTCACCCGTGAATCAGTAACTTTCTGTGTTTTGTCTGCGAGTGCAATTTCTTCCATTGGGCGATAGCTCCAATCTAGTAAGCCAGCATTTTTGACCTGCTCTTTAAATGATTGCCTTAGTTCAATGTAAGCTGGGGCATTGTCGCCCAAAGTTAAATATGGATAATTTACCGGTAATCCGCCTTCATTGTTGATAGTATAGTTGCTTTCACTAAATCCAAATCCAGTATGTAATGTTAACCTGTTATTGAACCAAGAATATGTATTGTTGGCATTTAAAGTCAACCGTTGGGAATGATTGCCCACTAAATCGTGCAGGTTTCTGTCGAGGCCAACGGATAAATAATAATGATGATTTGCTCCACCGCCGCTTGTATTGATTGCATATTGCTGGTTCATACTATTGCGATAAAAATATTTTTCTTTCTCCCGACGGATATCAATGGCACGTAATGAATCAAGGCTTGCATTGAGCATGGCATCGTCGATTATCCCATCCCTTTGCTTGATGAACAACTCTACAGCTGGCGACAGTGCTACCGGTACGCGTCCCGTTTCCTTGGTTGCATAAAATCCTTGTTCAAACAAATATTGTTCAACGAATATGTAATTGGATGCGTCAAGCACTGGTAGATAATATGCGTCAGGCTTACCTCCGATCGTAATATTACTGTTAATAGTAAGTTGTGGTTCCTGCCTGAACCGCCCCTTCTTAGTATTGATCACTATCACCCCATTCCCAGCAAAAGCGCCCCAGATAGCAGCTGCATTGGCATCCTTTAGAACGGTAACATTTTCAATGTCGTTGGGATTGATATTGTTGACATCGCCAGGGTAGGGGAAATTATCTACAACGATTAACGGTTCCGCATTGGAAAAAATGGTGCTGCGTCCGCGAACGGTCATACTGCTCTGGTTCAGCCCCGGTACTATGTTCTTATTAAAGATCATGCCCGGTGTCACACCATCCAGGCGGTCCAATACATTGTTTGATACCCGTCGGTTAAAAAGTGCATTATCAATCTTTGCATACGATCCCGGACTTCTTTCCTTTACCAGATCCTGATAACCTGTAGATACAACCGAAATTTCCGCCAGCTGGCTCATGCGCGGTTTCATCTGGATATTTACCACCGGATCACCTTCCAGCCTGACTTCCTTTGACTCGTAATTCACACTGGTGATCACCAGCCTGGTGTTGGGGGTCACATTTTCCAAAATGAATTCGCCATCATCATTGGTGGCTATCACGCGATTACTGTTGCTGATGGTTACAGTGGCGCCTGGTACCGGTTCATTTCTTTCATTCACAATCCGGCCCGTGATCGTAATGCCGGATGGTTCCACCGGTATGGGGACCGAATGATCATATCTAACGTAGATAATGCGTTTGTGAATGGACCAGATCAAAGGCTGATTGCGGCAGAAACGGGCGAGTACTGTGTCAATGGGTTCTCCGTCAATGTCCATATCAACGGGATGGGCATATTCTCTGGCTGCCCTGTCTGTAAACTTGCCATAACCGGTTTGCTGCTCTATGGCAACCAGCACATCCATGAGCGTAGCTTTCTTTTTCTTGAAGGTTACTGTTTGTGCAAGCGCGCTGGTGCCCGGGATAAGGCAGGCAATGAAAGCTAAGGTTTTGATATATGGTATTTTCAGGCCCATACCGGATCAATCAACGATTGATAATGGCAGCTTTTTTTTGCAACAGGAAAAGGCAGGTATGGGAGATAGTTTGGGGTTACCATACGCAGAATCCGTTTAAACTGTATTTCCTGTACAAAAGCAGGTGCCTGTTTTGTAAACAAGGAAGTTACAAAAATAATCTTTTGCAGCTACAAGCTGCGAACCATGGGCGGCAGGCCCATGGTCGCGGCGGTAGCTGAGGCCGTTGTCTGTTCTTTATTGGCAATTTAGTAGTACAACAGCTACAGTTAAACGGTTTAATGATCAATGGAAATCTCTTGTCAGCCTTAGGTCAGATCACATGTGTCAGGCTTTGACAATTACGGCGTTACAATGATTTTGTTATGCTCGTGTTTGATATGTAAATTAAACTGATTGAGCACTTCTGTTACAGTTTTCAGGTCGGAGTCGCGGGGTACGGTACCTTCAATGCCCTCGTTTTCGATTTGCTTGGGTATGGAGCCTCTGTATTCAACTTCCACGTTGTACCAGCGGGCCAGTTGATTCATTACCTCTATTGTAGATCCGGAAAGCGTGAGCCTGCCATTCTTCCAGGCCAGCGCCTGATCAATGTCGGCTTTTTGCACGGTGATGGTCCCGTTTTTATCTATGGCCTGCTGGCCGGGTTTCAGCAATTTTGAAGCATTTCCGTTTTTGAATCGCACATAACCTTCCACAAGGGTAGTACGTACATTTTTATCTTCTGCGTAGGCTGCTACATTGAATTGGGTTCCCAGTACTTCAATTTCGCCCAGGTGCTGCTTTCTGTCGGCGGAAACCAGCTTCACTATAAATGGTACTTTGGAAGACTGTCCTGTTTCATCGGGGCGGGAGAGAGGCGTCACTTCAAAATAAGCTTCGCCGGTAAGTTCAACAGTACGTTGCTTACCGGCGAAAGCTAAAGGAAAACGCAATGATGAAGCAGCATTTAACCAAACCTTACTTCCGTCAGGTAAAGTGATCGCATACTG